>FWWM01000690.1_pt1 | contig 111742 bp, 70 predicted proteins | sample 2228351 | NCBI WGS metagenome assembly FWWM01 (sample SAMEA103939774, study PRJEB20133) | metagenome
ACTTCGCTTATACATGGATCTTCTGTTTTGCTCGCGAAAAATACCAAATTTTGTTTGCTTGTCAGAATGAATTGGGGGTTTTTGCAGTGGACTCAATCCTCAAATCCTCAAATCCTCAAATCCTCAGATCCTCGATTCCTCATATCCTCGATTCCTCAGATCCTCGATTCCTCAGATCCTCGATTCCTCAATTCCTCATCCTGTGCCACATGGCGACGAAAAGTCCCACCATCATCAGGGTGGAGCCGAGCCAGAAGAGGTTGATGCCGGGGAAAATGATGGCTTCCAGCACGATGTAGTCGGTGCGGAAAGATTTTTTGGCAATCTGTACAGGAATGTCCCTGAGGGCCGTGTGGCCGCGGGCCAGCCAGAACTCGACGGTCTGACTTTCGGGATCGATCTTGCCCACGCGCACGTGCAGGCCCCAGTCCTCGATCTCGTCTTTGAGGTTGACGACGCTGTTGCCGCGGATGAGGTACAGGGGTCGGGCCACCCGCTGAAGCGAGTCTTTGCGAATGGCGAGTAGGGCGTTGATGGCTATGTCGCCCTCCACGGGCCGATAGCCGGGATGGGAGGCATTGCGGTCGAAGCCTGTGAAGGTGCATTCGAAGCCGTCGAAGCGGAAGCTGTCTCCCTGGCGGACTTTGAAAGCCTGGTACTTCAGGTCGTTTTCCAGGGCCATCAGCCGGTCGATGAAAGCGTCGGTGAGGCGTACCTTGAAGCTGAGGTCGTTGAGCTGGACGGGGAAGGTGTACAGCAGTTCGCCGCGCAGCACCACCATGGGTCGGGCTGTGAAGGCAGTATCTTCTTTTTCGAACACCACCTCGGCACCTACGGCGAAGTCCCCCGGTTCGGGATGGTAGTCGGGGTGGGTCGGGTCATCGATGATGCTGGCAATACGGGCACGGGTTTCGAGGGTTCGCAGCTCGCCGGTTTGGGTTTCGACGGTGTCGAGGATGGTGACGGCTTCGTCGCTGCTGAGCAGGTAGGTTTCGAAGCGGAGGCTGTCGTCGGCCTGTCGGGCAAACTCGAAGTTGGCCTCCTTCATCGGCAGGGTGGCGATGTGGGTAAAGATGTCTTTGTCGAGGTAGCGTTTGGTGTCGGGGTTGAAGGCTTTCACCTCGACGACCTTGTTGTCGTAGGTAGCCGTGGGCACCACGGTGAATGCCTCGGTGACCTCGCCCTGCTCGTCGAGCTTTTCATACCGCACGAAGAACTTGCGCAGGTTTCCCACCAGCGTGTCGCCTTCGTAGGTGACCCGGTAGCCACTCATGTACATGGGCAGCCCCTTGAAGAGGAGGACGTTTTTCTGGGCCATTTCCTCGTCGAGGAGCTGGCGTTGCACCATGGGATTTGTACTGATGTGCTGTTTGTTGAGCCCCGAGGCGATGACGCCTGCCACCATGAGGCCGAATCCCATGTGGGAAAATGCCGAGCCGGCAGCTCGCAGGTTTTTTCTGAGGAATGCCGCGGCATAGGTGGCATTGGCGACCAGGGTGAACAGCCCGCAAAACATCAGCAACCAGAATGGCCAGGCACCCAGTTGAATCCAAAAACTGCTGGCCACCGTAAGTGCCAGGGCCGCCAGCGCCGAAAAGCCCACGTATCGCAAAATGGTGCGCAGACGCTTGCCGAGCGATTTTTCCCGATAGCGGAGGTATTGTGCCACACCCGACAACAGGCCGATAAATACGCCTATCCAGAGCTGGTACTTGTTGTGGTGCTGGATGGGGTCGTTGATGGTCAGACCTTTGAATTCGGGGTCGAAAAGCTGTACGATTTTGTTGTAAACAGGCAAAGAGGTGGACACCGTGATGATGACCGCCGAAAACAGCAGCACCAACGAGCCGATGAACATCCAGAACTCCCGCGAAGCAACGGGCTCCTCCTGCTCTGGTACCGGAATTCCCCGTTGCCTGCTGATATACAGTGCCAGTCCCAATCCCAGGAATGTGAATATGAAGAGCAGCAGCTGCGTCTCGAGCCCCATTTCCGTAAAGGCATGTACCGAGCTGTCGCCAAGGATGCCACTGCGCGTCAGGAAGGTCGAGTACAGCACGCACACGAAGGTGAAAATGTAAAAAAGGAAAGTGGCTTTGATGGCCTGACCGGTGTGGCGGGCGATGAGGTGGGCGTGCACACCTGCTACCAACAGCAGCCAGGGTACCAGCGACATGTTTTCGACGGGGTCCCAGGCCCAGTAGCCACCAAAGCTGAGCGCCTCGTAAGCCCAGGCTCCTCCCATGAGGATGCCCAGCCCCAACACACCACCACTGAACAAGGCCCAGGGCAGCGCCGGTTTCAACCAGCCTTTGTAATCCCGTGTCCACAGTCCGCCCACTGCATAGGCAAAGGGCACCAGGGTGCTTGCAAAACCCAAAAACAGCACCGGCGGATGGATGGTCATCCAATAGTTCTGCAGCAAGGGGTTGAGACCATTGCCCTCGATGAGCTGCAGGTAGTCGGCGTTGTTGAAAAGGGGGATGTCCATCGTGTGCCGCAGAAGCAACAGGGGGTTGGAGCCAATCTTGATCTCGGGAGTGATGTAGATGCCCAAAATCATCGAGACGATGAAAGCCTCCACCAGGGCGATGATAGCCAGCACGGGCGCCTCCCATTGGCCGCCGCGAAAGATCAACACTGCCCCGAGCACGATGTGCCAGAAGGACCACAGCAAGAAGCTGCCTTCCTGCCCTTCCCAGAAGGCCGACAGGATATAGCGCATAGGCAGGTCGTCGGACACGTGCTGCCAGACGTACTGGTATTCGAAATAGTGATTGACCATCGCCCACATGATGCAACCGATGACCGTCAATACACTCAGAGCGTGTATGGCAAAACCAGCGCGCCCGATGGCAGTCCATCCGGCGGCTTCAGCCAAGTGCCGACGCTGAGTGGCCATGGCGTAGCTGACGACGCTCGTCAGTGCGCTGACGAAGCCGAGGACGATGGCGAAGTGCCCCAGCCTGCCGGGCCACAGGTGCTCGCCGATGTAACTGATTTCCTGCATGGATCAAGAGGGAATGGCGCTGGTGTACCGTTGACCGCCTGGATCAACTTTTCGAGCGCGATTTGATTTGCACTTCTTCGTCCTTGTATTTGGATGGACATTTCATCAGGATGTGATGGGCCACGAATTCCTCGCCCTTCATTTCACCCGTCACCACGATTTGCTCCGAGAGTTCGAAGTCCTTGGGTTTGGCGCCATGGTACAGCACCTTGCGCGTCTGACCGTGGGAGTCGGTGAGGTAAAACGAAAAGAGATTGGGATTCACTGCAGGGTCGTACACGATGGGCTTTTCCTTGCTCAGCTGGCCGACCACCTTGACCTTTTTGCCACTTTGCTCGGCCAGGGCAAAGTCGCCATAAGTGCTGGTGTCGGCAGCTACACTGCTCAAAACGGCGATGCCTGCGACGATCAGGACGATGGCGACGATATAGATCTTCTTCATGTTCGAAAAAATTTTGGCAAAGGTATGTGCATTGCACCGGCTGGCGGTCAGAAAATGGTCAATGCACCTGCATCAACCGCAAGAACAACCATTCCGCCCGAGAGTTTCCGCCTGGTAATGCACGCTGAGCCGGGAATCTTTTTCACTGTACGATGATGGTTTTGTCGGTGGCTTCGGTCATGTGGCCTATGGGTTGGAGGTCGAGGCCTTCGCTGTGGAGGATTTCCTTGAACGCATCCAGGCCGGCAGGATCCACGGCCACCAGCAATCCGCCACTCGTTTGCGGATCGCACAGCAAAAGTTTTTGGCGTTCGTCGGCGAGTTGCACCCTGTCGCCGTAGCTGCTCCAGTTGCGGTGGGTGCCACCCGGCACGCAGCCTTTTTCGAGATAGTAGAACACGGCCTCTGTGTCGAGCAAAGGCACGGCCTCGAATTGAACGATGGCGGTGGTGTTCGAGGCTTCGCACATCTCGCGCAGGTGCCCCAACAGGCCGAAGCCCGTCACGTCGGTCATGGCGTGGACGGCCTCGCACTGGCCGAAGGCCTCGCCGATGCGGTTGAGGCGCACCATGCTGTCGCGGGCCAGGGTACTGTGGCTTTCTTCGAGGAGGCCTTTTTTCTGGGCTGTGGTCAAGATGCCCACACCGAGGGGTTTGGTGAGGAAGAGCAGGTCGCCGGGGCGTGCGCCTCCGTTGCGCTTGAGGTGGCGTATTTGCACCCGGCCGGTGACGGCGAGCCCGAAGATGGGTTCCGGGCTGTCGATGCTGTGCCCTCCAGCCAAGGCGATGCCCGCCTCGGCGCAAGCCTGCCTGGCGCCGGCCAACACCTCCCCGGCCACCTCTGGTGGCAACTGCTGGATGGGCCAGCCCAAGATGGCGATGGCGAGCAGGGGAGTGCCGCCCATGGCGTACACGTCGCTGATGGCGTTGACGCTGGCAATGCGGCCAAAATCGAGCGGGTCGTCCACGATGGGCATGAAGAAATCGGTGGTGCTGATGATGGCTGTGCCGTCGCCGAGGTCGTATGCGGCAGCGTCGTCGCGCTCGGCATTGCCCACCAGGAGGCGTTCGTCGAAAAGGCCAGTGCCGGCGCGTGCCAGGATTTCATCGAGCACTTTCGGCGCAATCTTGCAGCCGCAGCCGGCCCCATGGCTGTATTGGGTGAGGCGCCAGGTTTGTTTTTCAGAGGTCTCGTTCATCTGCGAATTTTTTGAGTTGATCGGCCATGTGTTGGCAGTCGGCCACGTCGAAGGTCAACTGCCAAACCTGGCAGAAATTGCCCTTGCTCGTGGCGTGGGCGTAGGTCTTGTCGTAATAATCGAGCACCAGGCGAGTGGCGGTGTGAATGTCTCCTTCGAGGTAGGCAGCTTCAGCCGCTTTTTCGTGCTGTGGCCCCATGCGCTTGGTGATTTTGCGCAGGCAGTTCAAAAGGTCTTCTTTGGGAAAATGGCCATACTCCGAAATGACCCGACGGAGGCGCTCCTCCAGGGGCAACTCCACGTGAATCAGCGGGCTTTGGCGCATCTGCCGCCAAAAGTCGGCCGGGATGAACACCCGCCCGATGCTCTGGCTTTCGTTTTCCACCCAGATGCGTCTGCTGGGGTCGAGCAGCCGCAGGCTCGTGAACAGCTCGTTCTCGAATTGCTCGACGGTGGGCTGCATCCGTTGGCCCAGCGCACCAAAGGCAGATCCCTTGTGGTGAGCCAGGGCTTCGAGGTCGAGAACCTGTTCACCCATGGCGGCCAGCCGGGCCAGGATTTCGGTTTTGCCGGAGCCGGTCTTCCCGCCGAGCACCACCAGGCGGTAGCGTTGGGAGGCAAAATGTTCCAGCACGTGGCGGCGGTAGGCCTTGTAGCCGCCTCTGAGGACGATGACGTCGTATCCGGCAAATGCAAACAACTGGGCCATGGAACCACTGCGCTGCCCTCCCCGCCAGCAATGCACGGCAATGGGGCCAGTGCCCGCCACTCGCCGTACCTCGTCGAGGTAGCTGGTCAGACGACCACCAACCAATTCGAGCCCGCGGCGCAAGGCCTGTTCCTTGCCGACCTGGGTGTACAAGGTGCCTACCTCGGCCCGTTCCTCGTCGCTGAACAGCGGCAAATTGACCGCCCCGGGGATATGCCCCTTGGCGTACTCTGCCGGCGAGCGCACGTCGAAAAGGGTGCGCCCCGCACAGGCGGTCAGGAATGCAGCCACGTCGAAGTTTTGCAAAGGCATGGTCATGATCCGGGAGGAATGCTTTTGAAAAGGCGGTGCGAAGTTAGGAAACTGGGCATCCCATGTGGCCTTCCGTTTCACAGGCCGAGGACAGGGCAGCCAGGCATGCTTGGCCAGACGGGCAGCTGGCATGGGGGGCCCAACGCATTTTCATCCAGAGGGCTTTTGACCGTATGCATCGCGATTCTTCCCCACGGAGTCGGCAGCTGTGCCTGCGCCCTTGCCCTACATAGCCTGCCCAAGGTCTTTTGCCTCCCTGAGGCGGGCATTCATCGAAAGGGGCCTACGTCATTGACGGGCAATGTTCATCTTCGCTGCGCTCGTTCGGCAAGCTTTACTCCAAACTTTCCAGCGCTGGCTGTCGGCGCTACACTCAACACCAGCACACATCCATGCGAGTCATCCTCAGGGTCATATATGAGAGCATCATGCAAGCCTTTCAGCAGCTTGTCGCCAACAAGCTCCGCACCTTTTTGTCGCTGTTGGGCATCATGATTGGCATCTTCTGCATCGTCGGCGTCCAGTCCGCGGTCGATTCCCTGAAAGACAACATCATGGGCAGCCTCGAAAAGCTCGGCGACGACGTGGTGTACGTCTCCAAAATGCCCTGGACCGAAGACCCCCACAACAACTGGTGGAAATACATGCGCAGGCCGAGCCCCGACTACAAGGACCTCGAGGCCATCAAAAAGCGCGTCAAGTCTGCTGGCCTGGCCGACTTCCACCTGTTCATCGGCAGCCGCACGGCCAAGTGGCGTTCCAACAGCGTCGAGCGGGTCTTCACCGTGGCCGTCACCTATGACTTCGAGAAGCTGTTCAACGTGGAGTTCGAAAAGGGGCGGTACTGGACTCCCACCGAATACCACACGGGCAGCAACAAGATTTTCATCGGACACAACGTCGCTGAGAAGCTCTTCGGCAATGTGGACCCGATCGGCAAGACCATCAAGATGTTTGGCCGCGACATGATCGTCATCGGGGTATTCAAGAAATCTGGCAAGGACCTTTTGCAAATCATGAACTACGACAACATCGCCGTGGTGTCGTACGAATATGCCAAGAGCTTCACCAATGTGCGCAATACCGGCTTCTGGGGCGGGAGTGTCAACGTCAAGGCCAAGCCAGGCGTCGGCGTCGAACAACTCAAGGACGACATCCGGGGCGCCCTGCGGGCAGCTCGTCGGCTCAAGCCCTTGGAGGAGGACAACTTCAGCCTCAACAACCTCACCATCCTCGCCAACCTCTTCGAGCAGTTCTTCGGTGTGCTCAACATGGTGGGCTGGGCCATCGGCATCTTTGCCATCCTGGTGGGTATCTTCAGCGTGGCCAATATCATGTTCGTCTCGGTCAAAGAGCGCACAAACATCATTGGCATCAAAAAAGCCTTGGGGGCTCCGCAGCGCATCATCTTGTTGGAATTTCTCATCGAGGCAGTCATACTCTGCATCATCGGGGGTCTGTTCGGCCTTGCCCTCGTCTGGGGCGTGTTGCACTTGCTCGAATCCACCCTTCCTTTTCCCATCTACCTGAGCCTCGGCAATGTGGTTTTTGGCGTGATGCTGTCCATCGTCGTGGGAATCATCTCCGGGCTCATTCCCGCATTCCAGGCCGCTCGGCTCGACCCCGTCGAGGCCATTCGCTACGGCGGGTGATTTTTCCCTCGAATGGGTGCATCTGAAGCCCGTCACTCCGGGGCATGTCCTTCCCATTAAATCAAGGCCTCTTCCTTTGCCGGCACAGCTTTTTGCCGTCACAGCCATCGTGCTGTGAATGTATTGTTTTTGGCATTCCCAGCCGAGACCGGCCTCCTGCCGGGGCTGGTGGTATGGTGTTTGGAAAATCCTGATTGCCCACCCAGCCAACACCTCGACTTCCCATCTGCTTTCCTGGCTTTCCTACACGTCGACTCTCTTACAACTCAACAACAGAACTATGAAACAGACCAAACTCATCATTGCCGTTCTCCTCACTGCCGTGGCCACCGTCTGCATGTCTCAGGACCGCACCACGCAATTTGGGAAGTTCATTTTTTCCAGCTCCATCGGCTTGATGCCCACCTACGTCATCACAGGGGGGCAGACACACGTACCGCCTGTAGGCTTGACGGCTGGCCTTCGCGTCAACGAACGATTTACCGTCCACCTCTACTCGGGTTTCACGGACGTGACCTCGGCTCCAAGGTATTTCTACGACGGCTATTACACCGTGGTCAACAACAAGACCTGGATGATTGGGCTGCGCAGCCAGCTACACAAGGAAATCACCGAAAGGGTGGACGTTTACGGTGGGATGACTTTCGGGATGGCACATTCCAAGCGTACCGAGAAAGACCCAGCCACAGGTGAAGTCATGAAGCGAACCTTGGGTCAGCCATCTCCCTACGATCCCAACGCGCCCAACTCGACTTTCCTCTATGCAGCTTTCGTGGGCGCCACCTACCATTTCGACAACAAGGTGGGCGTGTTTGCAGAGGCCGGCTATGGCATCTCGCTGCTCAACTTCGGCATCGTCACCAAACTCTGATTTACTGACAGACCCGAGCCACTGGCGCGGGTGTGTCAACATTCTTTTCGATTTGAAAAAAGGCCTCCGGCGCCTGCATGGTGCCGGAGCCTTTTTTTTGCTTGTTGTGGAAAAAAGGGGTGTGGCCTCGCTCCCGGCCTGCGAGGCTGGTTCAGTAGGCGAGGAAGAAGGTTGGAATGATGCCTGCCGGAATTTCCCTGACGAGGTTGCCGCTGCCGTCGAGGACGCGCACCACCCCTGCCGAGGCAAAATCGGCAGCACTACCCACCAGCAAGGTATTCTCCACCGGGTCGTAGCCCAGCGAATACCAGGCGCCATCGAGGAAAGGCGAGTTGTTGAGCTGGGGCTGGCTGGTGTAGAATTCGTACACCTGACCGCCGTAGCGATTGCTGAGGTAGAAGAGGCGGTTGCCTTGTGGTGTGGCAATGAGGCGGCCAGCGTCGTTGGGCAGTTCGAGGGTTTTGGTAACGACCTTGTTGCTCAGGCGCACCAGGCGGCCTTTGGTACTCAGCGGGTCGTTGGGGTCGAAATTGTGGGCGTAACCGCCGCAGAGCACCCAAATGTCCCCGTTCTGGTCACGGACGATGCTGTTGGGATTGTCGCCCACCACGATGGTGCCCACCACCTGCAGGCTGTTGACATCGATGATGACCACGGTGGAGTCGCGTCCGAACCCGCCGCTATTGGTCACCCAGAGTTCGTTGCCGACGAGCAGCATGGCTTCGGCGCCGGCACCCGTGGGGATGGTGGCTTCGATCGCGTACGTGCTGGTGTTGACCAGGGCCACGCTTCCCTCGAGTCCGGAGCTGCCCCACTGGCTGACGAAGGCCTTGTCGGAAGTGGGCAGGGGGGTGATGTAGCGCGGCATGGCCAGGCCTGTGATTTCCCCTTTGAATTTCAGGGTATTGGCATCGGCGACCACCACCTTGCCGGCGTTGTTGACAGCGATGAGCAGCTGGTCGCCGTGCAGCGCCAGGCTCTGTACGATGTTGCCCAGCTTGTCGCCTTCGTTGGCGAGGCCGTAGGCGTCTTGCACGACTTCACCGGTCTGCCGGTCCCAGTGGGTGAGGGTGCCCGAGCCGTTTTGGAAGGGCCCTTCATTGGCGATGAGGATGCCGGGGCCGAAAATCTGTTCCTTGGGCTGGGTATCGTCTTTGTTGCAGCCCATCAGGGCAAGCGACAACAAGGCGGGCAAGAGCCAGCATTTGCCAAAGGCACAAGAGAAGATACGCATGGTTGGAGTGGTTTGAAGGTTAGACAATAGGGCGGGTACCCTACATCAGCACCATGGCGTGAAAAAAGAGGAGGAGGGAAGAAGGCGCCCTGCAGGCGGGATTCCTTGCCTCACAGCTTTTTCGCCGAAAGCTGAGAAGGATAGCCACACCCGGAGGTGGACTATGTCTCTGGCAGGTCTTCTGACTTGCCCCTCGTGCGGCCGGCCTTCCCATCGGCGGCGCCGACAGTGGCGGTGGAGTGGCCTCACATCCAGCGGAGCTTACAGCTGCGGGAACAGTTCAGGACTTGCACCTGATTCCCTTTTCATCCATGATGCATGGAACCAGAGACGGCGGCGAAGATAAAAGGCCTGGCAGGAATGTTCCTGCTCGCAGGGAAAAAGTCCGTTGATTTGTGCCCGGCACCCTTGCCGTAAATCTGCCAGAGCATGTTGTTGCAAGTCGAAAATTTGCATGTGCGCTACGCCATAGAAGATGGCTGGGTCGATGCCGTGCGCGGCGTCAGCTTTGAGCTGCAAAGGGGTGAAATCACCGGACTGGTGGGTGAAAGCGGGTCGGGAAAAACGGCCCTGGCCCTTGCCCTGATGGGCCTGCTTCCCCCCAATGGCCACCTGGCCGAAGGCACCATCACACTCACCACCTACTCGGGCCAGCGGGTAAATCTGCATGCCCTGAAGCCCTCCGAGTGGCCCACCCTGCGAGGTCGCCAACTGGCCATGATTTTTCAAGAACCCCTCACCGCCCTGAATCCCGTGCTGCGCTGTGGCGAACAGGTAGCCGAGGTGCGTCGTCGTCATTTGGGAGAAAAGAAAGAAACCGCTCGGGCCGCTGTAATTGAGCTTTTCAAGAAAGTCCAGCTGCTCGATGCCGAGCGCATCTATCAGAGTTTCCCCCATCAGCTGTCTGGGGGGCAAAGGCAGCGGGTCATGATAGCCATGGCCCTGGCCGCCAATCCGGCGGTGCTCATTGCCGACGAACCCACCAGTGCCCTCGACGTGACCATCCAGCGAGAAATCATCGAGCTACTACGGAGTCTGCACGCCGAGTGGGAGGGCGGCATGCTGTTCATCTCTCACGACCTGCGCGTCGTCCGGCAACTGTGCCACCGGGTGTTGGTGATGAAATCGGGCGAAATCGTCGAACAGGGCCTAAGCTCGGAGGTCTTTGAAAATCCTTCGCATCCCTACACCCGCCAGCTCATCGCCGACAGCACACCCCGGCCCGTCCCTGTTGCCTTCAAACCCATCCAAGAAAAGCCCCTGCTCGAAGCTGCCCACTTGGTGATTCGCTTTCCAGCCCGACATTCCTTCTGGGGCCGGGTTTCGAATTGGTTGCTCGCCCTCGACGACGTCAGTTTGGAAATCTATCCTGGAGAAACCCTGGGCCTCGTCGGAGAATCGGGCAGTGGTAAAACGACCCTCGGTCGCACGCTGCTCTACCTCGAAAAACCCCACCGCGGCGAAGTCCGCTACATGGGGCGCCCCTTGGCCAGCTTGCACGCCGGCGAATGGAAGTCCCTCCGACGGGAGTTGCAAATCATCTTCCAGGACCCCTATTCCTCCCTGAACCCCTCCATGACCATTGCTGAAGCCCTCATGGAGCCCATGCGCGTCCACGGCATAGGCAGCTCGGAAGCACACCGACGCCAGCTCGCCATTGAATTGCTGGAAAAGGTGGGCCTCGATGGCAGTCACCTCGACCGCTTCCCGGATGCCTTCAGCGGTGGTCAGCGCCAGCGCATCTGCATCGCCCGGGCTTTGGCGCTCCAGCCTCGTTTCCTGTTGTGCGACGAGTGCGTCTCGGCCCTCGACGTCACCGTCCGTGCCGGCATCCTCGACCTGCTGCGCCACCTCAAAGTGGAGATGGGGCTCACCTACCTCTTCATTTCTCACGACCTCGCGGTGGTGGCCGCCATCAGCGATCGCATCGCCGTGATGAAAGATGGGAAAATCGTCGAAATGGGGCCGGCCAGGGAGGTATTTGAAAACCCCCGCCACCCCTACACCCGCATCCTCATCGAGGCAGCTGGCTGAAGGCCTCCTCTCCCAGCCCCCGACACGCCCCGCATACTGCTCGCAAGATGTAATTTCCACAAACCCTCTATCCCCCCCAACCCTGACAAATGGCATTTCCTTCGGCAGCGCTATCTTGGGACGCGTTTTTTCTCAGACCATTCAACCAATCGCATCCAGTCATGAAAAAGCTCGACAGACGCCAATGGCTGCGCACGGTCGGAATCTTAGCCGGAGCCTCCACCCTGTTAGGGCCCGGTGCCGCCGCCCGCGTGCCCAACTTCGCTGATTACCTGCGCCACAAGGAGAACCTTGCTGCTCCGCCCGGCACCATCAAGCTCAGCAGCAATGAAAACCCCTATGGCCCTTCCCAGAAAGTGCGGCAGGCCATCACTGCTGCTTTCGACGACGCTTGCCGCTATCCCGGTGAGGAGCGTCAGCAGCTCACCAGGCTCATCGCCGAACGCGAAGGACTCACCCCCGCACACGTTCTGGTTACCATCGGCAGCACCGAAGGACTCAAAATAGCCGCCCTCACATACACCATTGGCGGTGAAATCGTCACAGCCGATCCGACCTTCGAAGCCATGCTCTACTACGCCGAGCACTTCGGCGCGCACATCGTGCGGGTTCCCGTAAACGATCAGATGGTCATCGACCTCGACGCCATGGATCGGCGCATCGGCAGCAATACCAACTTGGTCTTCCTCTGCAATCCGAACAATCCCACGGGTACCATCTTGCCTCCGGAGAGGTTCCGCAGTTTTTGCGAGACCACGGCACGCCGCACCATGCTCTTCAGCGACGAAGCCTACGCCGACTACATCGCCGAACCGAATTACCCGAGCATGGTGGAACTGGTGAAGCAGGATTACAACGTCATCGTATCGCGCACTTTCTCGAAAGTGTATGGCCTGGCGGGTTTGCGCGTGGGGTACCTCCTCGCCCGGCCCGACATCATCGAGCGTCTGCGCGAGCGCCAGGTGGAGCGAATCACCGTCCTGTCGGCCCATGCCGCCATGGCGGCCTTGCAAGAGCCGGACTTTTACGAGTTTTCATTGCGCAAGAACCGGGAAGCCCTGCAAGTCATCTATACCACCCTGGACGAGATAGGGCTTCGTTACGTACCCTCCCACGCCAATTTCGTCTTCTTCGAGACCAGGCGCCCCATCGAAACCTTCCAACAACAAATGCTGGCGCGCGGTATTCGCGTGGGGCGGCCTTTCCCGCCTTTCCTCGATTGGTGCCGCATCAGCACGGGCACCACAGAGGAAATGCAGCTGCTGCGCCAGGCCTTGCTGGCGGAGTTTTCTTGATTGATCGTTCGGGAACAGGTTTAGGCGTGAAGGCTTGGCCGCCGGAGGGGTAGCTTACGCTGTACCGCCTGCTGTTCCACGGTGTCCATCCACCGTGTATGGATTCGCCATGCACTTACAGGGGCCCCTCGGAGATTCATAGAAGAGGAGAACGGCAAAAGCGCTCTTTGCCTATAGCCGAAAACCCATGATCACCCTTCAATATCCCTCCACATGGTCGTCGGGGTTGCGGGGGTCGGCGGCGGCGGCGAGGCGACCATCGGGCAAGCGCATCACGGCCTTGACGAGGGCCATGCGGCTGACGCTTCGAAGCACGTGCCCCATGTCCCACAGTTTTTTACGCTCCAGGGTATCGATGGCGTCGGGTTCCACTCTGATTTCGTCGGGCAGCCATTGGTGATGGAAGCGAGGGGCAGCCACGGCTTCGGCGATGGGCATGTCGTATTCAGTGACGTTCAGCATGGTTTGCAGCACAGCCGTGATGATGGTGGAGCCGCCGGGGGCACCGAGCACGAGGAACAGCTCGCCGTCCTTTTCGACGATGGTGGGGGTCATGGAGCTGAGCATGCGTTTGCCGGGGGCGATGGCGTTGGCTTCGGCACCTATCAGGCCGAAGTAGTTTGGCACACCGGGTTTGACGCTGAAATCATCCATCTCGTCATTGAGGAAAAAGCCGGCGCCGTGTACGAGTACTTTGGAGCCGTAGTTGAGGTTAAGCGTGGTAGTGACCGCCACGGCGTTGCCCTCGGCATCGACGATGGAGGTGTGGGTGGTTTCGAAATGTTCTACTTTGAGCTGGAAGGAATCGGCGCCGACGAGTTGGCTGGGGGTGGCGCGTTGCGGATCGAAGTCGGCCATGCGTTTGCGCAAGTATTCCTTGCTCAGGAGTCGCTCAACGGGTACGGGGTAAAATGCGTCGTCGCCCAGGTATTTGGCCCGGTCGGCGTAGGCGCGGCGTTCGGCTTCCACGATGGCGTGCACGGAAGGCGCTTTTTGGAAGCCCATTTGCCGAAGGGAGAATTCCTCCAGCATGCCCAGCAATTGGCACAACACGATGCCACCTGAGGAGCTGGGCGGCATGGTAATGACGCGGTAGTTGCGGTAGGTGCATTGGATGGGTTCTTTCCAAACTGGCTTGTAGTTTTCCAAATCTTCGAGCGTGATGAGGCCACCGCCTCGCTTCATTTCCTCGACGATCAGTTCGGCCGTGCGGCCTTTGTAAAATCCTGCACTGCCTTGGGAACTGATGCGGCGCAGGGTTTCGGCAAGCTCGGGCTGTACGAGCAAGTCTCCCGCTTTCCAGGGTTTTTCTTTGACGAAAGGTTTGCCATCTACGTTGTGGTGGATGAATGCGTCGCGGTATTGGTTGAGGCGGTCGGCTTCGGAGGCCGTGATGCGGAATCCCTTTTCGGCCAGTTCGATGGCGGGGGCGAGCAAGGCTGGCCAGTCCTTGAGTTTACTGAATCGCTGGAATGCTGCTTCGAGCCCAGCCACGGTACCCGGCACACCGACGGCAAGGTGGCCCACTTTGCTCAAGGTGTCGATGACGTTGCCGAGGCTGTCGAGGTACATGTCGCGATGAGCGGCGGCAGGGGCCGTCTCGCGGTAGTCGAGGGCGGCGGTTTGGCCGTCGGCCATGCGGAGGACCATGAAGCCACCTCCGCCGATGTTGCCTGCGCGGGGGTGCACCACAGCCAGGGCGAACTGGGAGGCAATGGCTGCATCGATGGCGTTGCCTCCAGCTCGAAGGATTTTGACGCCTACCTCTGCGGCCAGTGGATGCTCAGCGGCTACGGCTGCCGAATCAGCCACCATGTGCTGCACGATATGGTACGATTCCTGCCCTGAACGGCAGCAAACGAGGCTCATCGACAGCAGCGCAGAGAAAAGAATCTGGAAAATCGTGCTTTTGGTATGGTACTTGTTAATCATGTGAACGAGTTTGAAACGTAGTGCCATCGAATCAGCTCATTTAGTGGGCTAACAAAGGAAAAATTTCCGAATTCCCCCCTCCCCGAAAACCGCAAGAGAAAGTTTGGTTAATTATTTTCATGGTTATGTTGTTGTGCCATCTCAAGCAATTGGATGGCACTTTTTCTTTTTGGACTCCTCGGCTCGAGGATGAGAGGCTGTCCGTCGGCAGTAGCCCCCCACTCGCCTCACGCGTCACGAGTTACGCGTCACGTGTCACGTGTCACGCGTCACGCATCACGAGTCACGTGTCACGCGTCACGCATCCCGATGGAGGTAATCAGCTCAGCTGTAATGACTATCGACCGCCGAGGCGAGCGGCGAGCTGGGCGTATTTCTGTTGGTTGGCTGTGTCGCCTTTGCGCTGGTAGCACTCGGCCAGGTAGGTGTAGATTTCTTTGAGCACGTCGGCGTCGGTTTCGGTGGCCAGGCGCTCGCCCTGGTGTAAGTATTCGAGGGCTTTGTCCACGTCGCCCATGAGGAGGTAGGTGGCTCCAATGTTTTTATACGGCAGGGGAAAGCGGTTGTCCACTTTCAGGGCGTAGTTGAAATACTTGAGGGCTTCCTGGAAGTTGCCCTGTTCGCCGTAGATGACACCCATGTTGTTGTACACTTTCCAGCTTCCCACCTTGCGGTCTATGGCCTGTTGGTAATCGGCTGCGGCTCGCTGGCGGTCTCCCTTGCGGTACCAGGCCAAGCCTCGTTGGCCGTAGGCGTCGGCGTAGTCGGGATGGATGCGCAGCGCTTCATTGTATTGTTGGATGGCCTCGTCGAGGTATTTCTGTTTCTCCTCTTCGGTAGGGGCTTGCATGGCTTTTATCTTCATGATTTCATTGCCATACCAGTAGTGGAGTCTGGCGCTGTTCGGGGCGTGTTTGACGTCGGTGCTGTACAGGGTCAGGTGGTCTTCCCAGGCGCGGTTTCGATCGATGGTCATGGCCGAACCGACTACCGACAGCACCACAACCACGAGCAGGGGCCATTTGACTGCCCGAGCCATTTGGGTCCATTGGGTAGATGAAGGCATTTTCCAATCGCTTTTGGTGAGCAACCTGATCCCCTCCACGAAAGCGATGCAAAAACCCAACGAGGGCAGAAAGAGAAAGCGCTCGCCAAAGCCTGAACCGATTGTAATGATGAGGTTTGAATACAGGGAAATGGCGATGAGGTAAAATGCCACGCCAAAGACCCAAAGCTCTTTTTTGAAAAAGCGCCTGAGTACGATGGCGGCCAGCGCCAAATACACCGCCAACGAGGCGATGGGGCGCCAGTCGGCCCAGTTGACGATGGGAATTTGGTTGTATGCGTAGTCGATGCTCAGCGGGTAGGGGCAAAACAACATCCACAGATATTTGCCCAAAACCAGGAATGCAGTGGCTGTGCGCTCGGTGAAGCTCTGGGCTCCCACGAGGAAGTTGTCGATGAGCAGCAGGTCGTAGTATTCACCGGTTTGCTGGCTGAGCACGGCTGCCCTGATGACCAAGTACACCACCGCGCCCGCTGCCAGGCTGGCCGCCGCCATCCAAATCTGGCGAGCTTGGGCTTTGGTAAAGTAGTACAACAGCAAGGGCACCGCTGCCAGCATGGTAATCACACCTTCTTTGGACATCATGGCGAGGAAAAAGGCAATGCCTGCCCAAAGCAAGCCCCGGCGTCGTCTGCCCTCTAAATGGTCGAGCAGCAGGTGTACGCTGAGAAGCAAGAATAGGAAGCTCATCAGCTCGTCGCGGCTTTTTACGTTGGCCACTACTTCGGTGTGAATCGGATGGACGACGAACAGCAAGGTGATGGCGGCAGGAATGAGTAGGTTCCATCCCGGCAGGAGCCTGCACAGCAGCATGAACAACAAAAAGGCCCCCAACGCATACACCAGCACGTTGATCAGATGCCCCGGAAAAGGATTGTTCGGGAAAAGCTCCCACTCGATGGCGAACATCACCAGCGATACGGGCCTGTACAGGTTGCCGCGGGCCTTCCAGTAGCCGGCTCTGTATTCGGTGGTCAGGATGTCGGGAATGCCTTCGATGCCCTTTTTGACGAAGTGATTTTCGAAAATGGCGTTCGAGTCGTCGAGCACGAACTCGTGACCAAGGGTGTTGACGTACAGCCCAAATGCGATGAATGCCAACAGCAAACCCAGCAGCAGTTTTTGCTTGCGAAGCCCCTGCTGGAGGCTGGATTGGCGCTGGGTCTGGACTGCCTTGCGCTTGCTCTGTTCGATTTTTTCTTTGCGCGTCAACTTCCTGGATGCCATGCGAGGGGGATTTGTGCATTCGGTGGTCCTTGGAAGACCATGGGTGTGGATAGGCAAAGGAAATGAAAAAATTGAAAGCCTGCCGGTCTGACCTGGGTGGGGCATTCATCCGAGGTTGGGTCCAATGGGGACCGTTGCCATTGGGCAGCCGATGAAAGGGCGATGAATGCCTTTTGCCAACATTGTTTTTCGAATGCTTTCCTCGCTTTGGCAACTTCGCAAATGAGGTGATTTTTTACTTTGCTGAATCAAGGGCTAAGACCGCAGGCGCCATGCAGCAGATTTTTCTCCTTCTCGTCCTGGTATTCCTGGTGTACGGGCTGATTCGCGACATCTGGCGGCCCTCCATGCTGTTTTTCCTGGCGCTGCTGCTGTTGACTTCTGCCGGCATCATCGCCCCCGATGAAATGCTTAGTGGTTTTTCCAATTCGCAGATCGCCACGGTCGTACTGTTGCTCATCATTGGCAACATCATCAACCAGACCACCATCATTCCGGCCCTGTTCGACAAGGTTTTCCACGCCGCCAACACTTACAGGCGTTTTCTCAGCCGCCTCATGCTTACCGTGGGGGCCACCTCACCCTTCATGAACAACACCCCGCTGGTGGCCATGCTCATCCCCTACGTCCACGATTGGGGTCAACGCCATGGCGTCCCCCCTTCGAAGTTGCTCATCCCGCTGAGCTACGCCACCATTGCCGGCGGCATGATCACCATCTTTGGAACCTCGACCAACCTCATCGTCAATGGCCTGCTCCAGGCCGACCAACTGCCTGTGTTCGAACTGTTCGACTTTGCCCCCGTGGGCATCGTCGTCACCCTCTTCGTGTGGGCCTACATGATGCTCATTGGACACCGGCTTTTGCCCACCAAGCGCGACCCCCTCAACGTAGTCAAAGAGGAGACCCTCTCCTATGTCACCGAGGTGGCCATCGACAAAAAATCCCCATTGCGCGGCAAGACCATCCTCGAGTGCGCCAGCTATTTCAAAGACGTCAACATCATCGGCATCTGGCGAGGTGCGCGCATCAAGACCCCCGTGGTGGGCAACGAAGTGCTCGAGCCGGGCACCAACCTGCTCGTCAAAGGGGACAGGGAAGCCATCGCCCACTTGCTCGAAAATACCCCCGGCATCAAACTTCCGCAGGTGCCCCATTCCGACGGCGATTCGCTCGACCTCGTCGAAGTGGTCGTCTCTTACAACTCCTCCCTGGCACACAAAACCATCGCCGAAACCAATTTCAAAAACCTCTACGACGCCCAAATCATCGCCGTGCACCGCCCCGAAGAAAACATTCACTCCGGCCTCTCCGAGGTGGTGGTCCAGCCCGGCGATGTCTTCATGGTGCTCGCCTCGCCCACCTCCCTTCAAAAATTTGCCGAAACGACCGACTTCTACATCATCAACCGCGAACCCCGCCCGCAACGCATCGGGGGATGGAAAGCCTGGGCCGTGGGTTTATCCTTCGCTTTCATCCTGTTGCTCAACACCTTGGGTGTGTCCAGCCTGTTCGTGCTTTGCCTCTGGCTGGGCGGGTTCTACTACATTTTGCGAGTCACCAGTTTTCGCACCATGCAACGCCTGCTCGACGTGGACCTCATCCTCGTGCTGGCCTTTTCCATTGGCCTCGGCAAGGCTATCGACAACTCCGGCCTGGCTGAAACAGTAGCTGCCCACATTTCCCTCAACGCCGGCAGCCTCGGCGTGTTAGGCTCCCTGGCAGCCATCTACCTGCTCGCCAACGTGCTGACCCAGCTGGTTTCCAATGCCGCCTCCGCCACCATCGTCTATCCCATCGCCATATCGGTTGCCCAACTCAGCGGAGCCGACCCTGGCATGTACGCCATGACCGTCGCCTTTGCCGCCAGCCTCGATTTCAGCACCCCCATCGGCTACCAAACCAACCTCATGATCTACGGCCCCGGCGGCTACAAATTCACCGACTACCTCCGGGTAGGAGTACCCCTCAACCTGTCGCTGATGGTCATCGTCCTTGGCTGCATCGGTTGGATGTACGGCCTGTTTTGAGTGGCTTACACGACCGAGTCGATACCCTTGTGCAGGACGCTCCCCCTCCTGCCACTTTCAGGGCCATCGGAATCAAAGGTCCCTGGTGGCACGTGTTTTCGCCCGGGGCAGTATCCCGCGTCGAACTCACCACGGGCCATTCCAAAACGGCTGACATGGTTTTCTTTGCCCCAAATTCCATTGCACATGCGCATCTTGATAGCCAATTTGTCGGGCATCGTAGGAGCACGCAGCGAGCCACCAGCCCGACCCCTCGTCGGCCCCCAGCTGGCCGAGCTGCCCGTACTCGAGCGCGCCTGGCTGCTCGTCGAACGGGAGCGCATAGCCGCTTTTGGTTCCATGCACGACCCCCTTCCCCATGCCGACCAGGTCGTAGATGGCACTGGTCGCTACGTCTTTCCCTGCTGGTGCGATTCGCATACCCACCTCGTCTTTGCCGCCAGCCGGGAGGCAGAGTGGGTGGATAGGCTGCGCGGGCTGCCCTACGAAACCATTGCCGAGCGCGGCGGTGGCATCCTCAACTCCGCTCGACGCCTGCGCGAAACACCCGAAGAGGTGCTGTTCGAGCAGGCCCTCCAACGCCTCGACGAAGTGCGTCGACAGGGCACGGGAGCCATAGAAATAAAAAGCGGCTACGGCCTGAGCACCGACAGCGAGCTCAAAATGTTGCGCGTGATCAGGCGCCTGCGCCAACACACGCGCATGCCCATACGGGCCACTTTCCTCGGCGCACATGCATTGCCGGCAGAATACCGACACGACCGAGAGGCCTACATCCGCCTCATCGTCGAAGAGATGCTGCCGAGGGTGGCTTCCGAAGGTTTGGCCGACTACGTGGATGTGTTTTGTGAAAAAGTGGCTTTCACGGTGGAGGAGATGGAACAGGTGCTGGAAGCAGCCTCCCGGTACGGTTTGAAGCCCAAAGTGCACGTCAACCAGTTCCATTGCCTCGGAGGGGTAGGGGCTGCCATTAGGTATGGCGCCGTTTCCGTTGACCACCTGGAAGTGCTAGACGAGGCCGACCTCGAAGCGCTGAAGACTGGCCAGACCATCGCCACTTTGTTGCCAACGGCTCCCTTCTTCCTCGGCGATCCATTGCCCCCGGCACGCACCCTCATCGAAGCGGGAGTTCCTGTGGCGCTGGCATCCGATTTCAACCCGGGTACCTCGCCGAGTGGACGCATGCCTTTCGTGGTGTCGCTGGCCTGCATTGGCATGCGGATGCTGCCCGAAGAGAGCATTCAGGCTGCTACCGTCAATGGTGCCCATGCCATGGAGTGGGGAAATGAACTGGGCTGCATCGCACCGGGCATGATGGCCAATTTGTTCCTGACCGTCCCCATGCCCTCGGTGGCATATCTGCCCTATGCTTTTGGCAGCGACCTGGTGGAGCGGGTCATGTTGGACGGAGCCTGGAGCTGAAAACCTCTACCCGAGGTATCCCATTACATCTTCGGGCAAACCACTTTTTCCTTCCGGGTGGCGGGGTGGTAGTAGATGAGCGACAACTCTACGGCGCCTCGGCCGTTGGTGGGTGCGGCCAACTGGTTTGCGTTCACGTCGTAGCTCAGGCCGATGTTCCAGCGTTCGATCTCGAGGATGGTGGTAAAGGTAATGGCAGGGGTGGCCAGTGTCTGCTGGTGGTCTTTGACTAGGTGGCCCCATGCACCAGCTCGCAGCGCCACTTCTTTCCAGTCCCGGTTCGTGTAGCGGAAGTTGAGACCGTAGAGTGCAATCATGTTCTTGCCTTGCCCAATGACTGCAGCGGCAGGCAATATGCTGAACTGATGGGAGAAGGGGATTTCTCCACCTGCCTGGAGTACCCATTTGGTGTACATCGACTCCTCGCCATCGGCATCGTTGAAAGATACCTTGGGGCGGTTTACGTGATGCAACGCCCCACCGAAGTAGAGGCTTTGGTTGTCGTCGAAAACGGCGTACCAGACCAGCCCGGCGTCGATGTCGGGGTAGATGCCCGTCGAAGAGTTGAGGGCTTCCCCATTGGGCAAGGTATGGTCCACCTGCTCGGTGTTCGGATCGAATTGGGTTGTAAACCAAAGGTTTTGATATGCCAGGGAGTGCTGGCCGATTCCTGCCTGAACACCGCCAATCAGAAACTGGCTGTAGCTGCCGTAGCCACCATCGAGTTGCTTGAGATAGGACAACGAAACCGCTGCCTCTTGCCGCAAGTACTCTGCAAGGCCGGCCTGGTCGCGCAGCGCATTGATCCCGACCGCCATGAAATCGTGCCTGCCCACCGGTATGCGTAAATCAAAGCTTGCGCCCAAACTCCTGTAAGGGCGCGTATCGAGCAGGCTGTTCCATTGCGAGCGGTAGTTGGCCACGACCCGCCACTTGCCCGGATGCACCCCGGTCAGTGCCGGATTCAACTGGAGTGGGGCGTTGTAAAACTGGATGAACTGCGGGTCTTGTGCTTGCAAGGCACCAACCAGCATGCACAACGAGAGAACGACGATGGCGGAATACTTTTTCATGAATGGCGATTGATGGTTGTAACTGATTCTCGATTCGGTCGTAATCTGGGCCTCCTGGAAAAAGAACTTTTGAGTTGGTCGGGAATGAGGGTGGTTAGGAGACGTTTGAAGAAGGCGATCCGAACCACTCTCCACTTTTTTTCAACGTCCAAGCCCGTTTGCACGGAGGCATGTCAGCAGGATAAAATAAAGATTTGGGCGTCCCCCTCGCCTCCTGCCGGCATTCGCAAGCTCCGCCGGCAGAGCGGCTCGGGGCCGGGTGCTCTCGGGCTCCGCTATCGCTCCCTGTCTGCCGACCAGGCAGGCCTGTCTGCCCTGTCTGACGACAGGCAGGCGACCAGGCAGGCCTGTCTGCCCTGTCTGACGACAGGCAGGCGACCAGGCAGGGCCCCTCCCGCCCCCTGGCGCGGACATCCTGCTCACTTGCACCGGTAGTTCCTCGATTCCTCCCTGCCTGTCGGCAGACAGGGATTCCTCGATTCCTCATTCCTCATTCCTTCACCAGCGTCAACTTTTCTGCCACACCAGCCCGGTTCATGTCGAAGATGACGGTGTCGGCGCTCAGGTGCAGGATTCTGACCTTTTTCGTCTGTTGACCCTCGGCGCTGGTAAAGAGCTTGTCGGCTTCGAGCCACCAGGTCCCCGACTCCCCCTGGCTGCCATAGGTGGCGGAGTAAGTGCCATCGGGTCGGAACTCGAAACTTACCTGGCTTGGATCAAACTGGCCTACTGCGCCGTCAACGGTCCATTCCACACCTTTCCATTTCCCATAGAGCAATTCTCCTTTTTTCGATTGGCCGCAGGCGGCGAGCAGTGCGAGCAACAGCGAGGCAGTTAGCAGGATTCTCATCACGTGTCAATTTGTTTGAAGTTGGATGCCGTGGAATGTGCCGATGCAAGGATAACAAAATCCGTGGGTCGGCAGCCCCGGCAGATGCCAGCTTCAGCGAATGAGCGTCGTTTGCCCACCCAGGGTTTCTTTCATGCCGTCGCCGTATTCGACTTCCAGGTACCAGGCGTACACACCTGCTGGCATGGGTTGTCCGCGGAAGGTTCCATCCCATCCGCTGTCGATTTCGTTGACGGGCACGTCCCTGCGTTCGAAGAGCAATTCTCCCCATCGGTCGAAGATGCGGAAGAGCTTGATGATGGTGCCACTTTGGCCGTGTACGGGCAGGCGGTCGTTGATACCGTCGCCGTTGGGGGTGAAGCCCGTGGGTACCATCACCCGGCGTTCCTTGTGCACATGCACCTGGAAATGCGCTTCGGCCTCGCAGCCGTGTTCGTCGATGGCCAGCACCCAGTAGTTGTTGGAGTCATTTGGCTTGGCTGTCACGGTCTGGCACAACGGCGTTGCCTCGCAATCGCTGAGGCTGTCGCAGTACAAGGTGCCACAATAGCCAGCCTCCCAGCTGAAGAGAATGTCGCCGATGCCGTTGGTGGGGGTAGCCTCGAGGGTCAATTCATTTCCAAATGGAATCATGAGCATGGCGGTGTCGAGCCCGTTGACCAGGATGGACACTTCGAATGGCGGAGGTTGTGAAATGCTGGCGGGAAACTGCGCCACGCAGCCCTTGCCATCCTGTATGTACACCAGGTAATCGCCAGCTGTCAATCCGAGCATGGCGGGCGATCCTACGTAGGTATTGCCGTCGAGGGAGTAGCGGAAGGGTGGTGTACCGCCATTCGGTTTGACCTCGATCATTCCGTTTTTCTCTCCAAAGCAGCGAACGTCCTTCACTTCGATGTTTGCCTCGATGGGTTTGGGTTGGCCTACGTTGGCCGTGGACTCGAGGGTGCAACCGTTTTGGTCCGTCACCGTGAGTTGATAAGCTCCCGCTGGCAAGTTGGTGATTTTGGAGGTGGTTGCCCCCGTTGACCAATTGTAGAATAAGCCGCCCACCCCTCCACTGGCCACGGCATCGATGGCGCCGGAGCCATAGCCGTAGCAGGGGTTGTCGAGTACGGTAAACTTCACCACAATGGGCGCAGGCTCGCCGATGTTTGCCGTGGCGCTGGCCTTGCAGCCTGCCGAATCAGTAGCTATCACGGTATAGCTGCCAGCGAGCAGCCCCGTCACGGAAGGGCTTGTCTGACCGCCAGCAGAGGCATCCCACTGGAAGATCACCGGTCCTTGGTTGTTGAGTACGTTCACCACCTGGGCCGCACCCGAAGGCTCACCGGCACAGCGTGCATCCGTGGTCTCCAACTGTACTACCAGGGGCAGGGGTTCGATGAGGATCCGAGATTTCGAGCCCGTACATCCTTTCGAATCCGTGATGGTAACCGTGTAGGTGACGTTGCCGGCCAAGTTGGTGATGAGGGGGTCTGTGGCACCGGTGCTCCACTGATAGCTGACGTAATTGCCCGAACCACCGGTGACGTTGTTGACAGCCATCTCGCCATCGGTGTCGCCTTTACAGGTGGGTGGGTTGGCGATGAGTGATATTTCGATTGGCGGCAATTCCTGGATTTCGATCGTATCGGTGGCTGTGCAACCCCGGACGTCGGTGGCGAGGACGATGTGAGGGCCTGGCGGTAGGTTGCCAATGGCCAGGCCGGTTTGACCGGCGGGCTGCCAGGTAACGGTTAGGGGAGGCGTGCCGCCGTTGACAGTGGCAGCAGCTTGGTTCTGGTCGCTGCCGGCACAGCCCATTTCAGTCTGGGTGGCTGTCACTTGCAGGGCTTCAGCGGGTTCGCCCACGGCGATGCTTCCCTCGGCCGTGCAGCCGTTTGCGTCTGTGACGGTGACGGAATAAGTTCCTGCCCCAATGCCTGTCAGGTCGGGTTGATTGGAGGGGTCACCGCCGCTCCATTGGTAGGTGAAATTGCCGGCACCTCCCGTAGTCACCACGTGGGCCTTACCAGTTTGAGCTCCCTTGCACGACACGCTGTCGGCGCTCAAGGTAAGCTCGATGGGAGGAGGTCCTGTGATTTCGATGGTGGTGTTTACCGTGCACCCGCCGGCGTCGGTGGCCATCACGGTCAAAGGCCCTGCGGGTGCCAGGCAGGTATTGGGCCCAATGGGCAAGTTGGGCAGATCCCAGGTATAAGTGAATCCTCCCAAGCCGCCTGAAGCCATGGCCGAGGCACAACCATCGGCGGTGTTGAAGCAGGAGGGCGGGCTCACCTGCTGGGCGCTCAAGTTGATGGGAGGCGGCTCGCCAAGGGAGAAGGTGATGGTGTCCTTGCAGCCCACGTCGTCGGTGACGATGACCATGTAATCACCTGCGCAGAGATTGTCCAACGTGCTATTGTCGTAAGTAGTCGTAGTGCCGGAGGGTATGTGATGCGCTTCGAAGGTGAGCGGTGCCACGGCATTTTCTACGTCGATCGTAAGGGTGCCGTCACAGGCGCCGGCGCACTTGGTCAGGTAGGGGCCGGGAGTGGGCAGGGAAGCCACGAGGTTGCAATAGGAATAGGTGCAGGAGGCCGAGCCAATTTCCACCTCGCATGCCGTACCGGCTGCGTTGACCATCACTTGGATATCCACCGTTTGGCCGTTGCTCAAGCCGCTGACCACGTGGCCGGCGGCACCGAAGTTGTTTGGCACCCAGCCAGTGCCATTCACGTTGACCAGGTAGCTGATCCCTCCTTGTGGCAGGTCGCTCCAGTTGAATCGCATCTGGCCGCCGGGCAGGTCCGTACAGCTGATGACGGGAGCTGGAAAGATGGTTGCGATGGCCACGTGGATGGTGTCCGTGTCCTGGCAGCCGTACGAGTCGGATGCAGAGACGATCAGATCGACGTCTGAACTGGGCGTGACCACCGGATTGGGGCAATCGGAACAGGAAAGCACGGCCGCAGGTGTCCAGGAGTAGGTGACCTGGTTGGTGGTGTTGAAAGTGATGGTCCACCAGTTGAGCGTGCCGTAGTTGTTGATACCAAAGGCGTCGGCCACGACCAGGCTCCATTCTCCATTGACGGGCGCTCCCATCAAGTCGTTCCAGTTGCCTTCGGGCCGGAAAGTACCCGTAAATGGCGGCATTCCTGCCGTGATGGGCACGGTGGCCACGGGCGAGAAACAGGTGTTGGTGTAGTTGTCGCCGCTGCCTCCATTGCCTGTGCTCAGCTCCAATTGCTGGCCGTTGGGTGCGCGCAGGTACAGGCGTATGTCCCCATCGAAATCGGTCGTCAGGTCCAGACACACTTTATCGATTTGCGTCAAGGGGTTGGTGAGCACGGCGGGTTGGAGGGAGTTCACGTTGATTGGCGACAGGTAGGGGTTGGAGGGTGGGTGGTTGGCTGCGCCAATGGGGTAATTTTCCCAGGCTTCGAAGGTGACCGCTGGTGAGGCAGCGGCAGCCCCACTGACGTCGAGTTGGAAGCTGTCTTCGAAGCAGACCGTCGTGTCGGCCTGGGGCTCGATGAGCCCTCCACAAGCATGACAGTTCGGATTGGAGGGGGGCAGCACCTGTATCTGGACGGTGGTGTCCCAGGCGCATCCGAATTCATCCTGGATGGTAAAGGTGTAGGCTGCCTCACCAGCATTGACAAGGGTGCCGGCAATGGAATCGGGGCTGTGGTAAAAGAGGGTGGGGTGCTGCAACCACGTCCAGTCGGTCAGGGCTGGCTTGAAAGATTCCAGGAAAGGGAACAAGTCGGAGTCGAATTCAATGCCCCAGGAAAAGATGAAGCCGTTGTCGAGAGGCCACAGGTCGGTGACGGTGATGGTCCAGTCCCCATTGAGGGGGCAGCCAAGCAGGTTGGTGAGGGGTTCGTAAGAGCGGTAGGTGCCACTGGGCAGTGTGCCGGGATGGTTGGTGTTGACGTATTCGAGCCAGGTGGCATCGTAGTCGGGATTCGAACTCCAGCCGTACTCCCAACCGACCCCCGGTACAGGAGGCAAACCTTCGTCGTTATGGTAAGGGACGCCAAGGTATTCCTCATCGCCCACCTGGCCGGCGTGGTTGTGAAGGACGACGCTTTGGCCATTAGGGCAGGAGAGCTTGATCTGGAGGTCGCGCAGCCAGCTGTGTTCCATGACGACGAAAATTTTCAAAAGGTCGTCGATGTTGTCGAGGGTCTGCCCTGGAGCGAACTGGGTGAAGGTGACCGAGGTCATGTAAGAGGCGCCGTTGCCGTCGGGCAGGGCCAAGCTGTCGCTCAACACGGCAGAGGTTTGGAAGGTCCCTTCCACGGGCACCACACTGACGGCGTGGTTTTCGTCGATGGTATCGACCATGGCATTGAGGCGGACGGTATCGCCAGGGCAGAGCATGTCTTGGTGCTCCCCAATGTTGAACTGAGGTTTGGGAGCTACCCGCACGCGCTGCTTGATGAAGTTGGTGTTGCGGCAACCCAGCTGGTCGGTGATCACCAAGGTGACGATGTATCCGCCAGGCTCTTTGAAGACGTGTGAAGTGGCTGGGCCGGAGGAGGTGCTTCCGTCTCCAAAGTCCCATTCGAAGCTGCACGTCAGGTCGGAGTGCTCGTAAGCCACGCCATTTTGGGGATAGAGGCCTTTGCCGAAGAAGAAGACCCGGTCGCCGGGGCAGATGTCGATGTAGCCGGTATCTGCCGGTTCGATGGCCGGGTAGGTGGAATCGATGACGGCCTGGATGATCTGGCAGGCGGGAATGCAGTTGATGTCGGCACTCCAGCCGGCGCCTTGCCCGCTGCCGTTGGAGGTGAAGGTCACCGTGATACAGCCCGAGGCGTTGGCAGCCGTTGCCTGGATGATGAAGGAGGCGTTGTTGGCAAAATCGCTGGAACAATCGAGCGATGGGGCCGAGGTATCGGGGCCGTCGTAGAAGCACAATTCATCGCCCGAGCGGATGTCGGTGGCATTGAAGACAAGTTGCACGTGGGTGCCGCTGGAAAGATCGGGGCAAATGGTGGTGGTGAAATTTTCGTTGGGGCCATAATTGCCCGTGCTGCCGCCACTGTCGAGGAAATACCCGCCACAGGTAGTCAACGTGGTCAGGGTGTCACTCATGAGGTAGTTTTGGCCTGTAGCCAGTGAACAGAAAGCACAGCAAAACAGGAAAGCAAGCGTAAATCTCTGCATCATGATCTCGCTGGGTAAGTGTGTAATCGGTCAATGGTTTTGCTTCGTCTGTCATGTTCACGGGAAAAACAAGCCCATTCCTACGACGCGCAGGAATTCGTCTATGACCCTGGCTTTCAATTTGGGCGTCCTTCGTCGGTGAGATTACAGCGTGGTTGCTAACAGGGCTTGCTGTCTTGAAACAAGGGTGGTGCCGGGGAATTCCGGCTGCTGAAAAGTTAGGTGTGGGATAGATGGTGTGTGCGCAAAGGTAAAAACTCAGCCAAGGTGGCAAAGAGCTCATTGATTAAATTTTTTCTTTATCGAAAAATCATTGCCGGCCTGCCCCTAAGATCCTCCAAAGAAAAATTTGTGCGTGAGGCGTGAGGCGTGACGCGTGACACGTAACGCGTGACGCGTGACACGTAACGCGTGACACGTGACACGAGTGAGGGCCCACTGCCCACTGCCCACTGCCCACTGCCAACTGGCTACTGCCAACAGCGGCTAAGCTCACACCTGGGCAACTCGAGTCTGATGTGTTTTCTCTGGGAAGGATGATTAACTTTGGCCAATCCAGTTCATGAGTGCACTGCAAGACTTTTTCATTCAGCAGGCTTTTTGCAGTGTACCGCATTCATCACCTGATCAATCCAAATTCCACTGTCATGAAAAACGCCATACTTCGCTACGTGTCGCTGACGCTGTTCGCCACCTTCCTATTCATTTCGCAGCCAGTGGCACAGCAGGTCAGTCCCGCACCGCTCATCATCCGCATGGAAAACGCCTCAGCCGAGGACGACATGCTCCTTTACCGATTCCCAACCTGGACGGATTGCACCCCCGCACCTAAAAAGGACCTCACCCTCATAGGCGATATGGAAGGTCGGGAGGTCGGCGCAGAACCATCGACAGCTCCTCCCGATGCGGCAGACCCGCCCGATGCTGCCCCCCCACGTTATGATCGGTGGGGCCACAAAATGCCACCCCATTTCCCCGGTGGGCACGTCTCGGATGAACCTATACACACCCTTCGCTACCGGGCAGCCTTGGGCGTTTTCATCGAGGAAGCTGACAACCAGGTGCGCATAACGGGGCTCCATCGCAGGTGGTTGGTCGAGGGTGCCAGCATACAGGCTGGCGATGTGCTGCTTGCCATCGATGACCAGCCCGTCGCCTCGGCCGCTGACGTAGAAAAAATGCTGGAGCCCAAACTTCCCGGGGAATGGGTGCGCCTCACCGTGCAAAGGGATGGGGCCGGGCGCCTCGAGGTGAACCACCGCCTGACGAGTATGCGGTACGTCGTGTTGGGGGAGTCCAATCCCTGTGATCCCTTCATTGGTGTGACCACCAGTAGGGAGGATATGCCCACTGCCGAAGGACTCCAAGTACTCAAGGTACATCCTGGTACTCCCGCCGAAGCAGCTGGAGTCCAGCCAGGCGACCGCATCCTCGGCATGGATGGCCGCCCCATCGGGCACATTCATGCGATGAGGATGCTGCGCGACCAGCACCAGCCTGGCGATGCATTCAGCCTTACCTTGCTGCGCGACGGAAAGGTCATCGAGGTGTCGGCGCGCTTCAAATCATGTGAAGAAACCAACGGTGAGACCGTCGAGCCTGACATCGAAACCAACGACATGGACCTCGATGCAGGCCCTCGAGTTCGGGTGTATCCCAACCCCGCCTCTGAACTGCTCGGCGTGGAACTCCTGGCATTGGATGCCGAGCAAGCCGAAGTGTCTATTTTCGACGAGCAGGGCCGCCAGGTGTACTACCAAAAAGTGATGGATGTTCCCTCCTTCTACAGCCTCCAGATCCCACTGCACGACCTGCCGGCTGGTATGCTCGTCGTCAAGGTAAAATCGGGCGACCAGGTGCTCACGCGCAAGGTGATGCATGTGATGGGGGAGTGAAATCCTCCCGTGCGTGAAGAAAAAAGCCAGCCGGTGCATGCCGGCTGGCTTTCGTCGTTCGAGGGGGCTGGGTCCGTTCAATCTTTCATTATGACGAGCTGCCGGGTGACAGGTCGGCGGCCATCGGGTGCGATGGTGACCTGGTACTGGCCGGTGGGCAGGTCGTCGAGGTAAATCTCGAAGTAGGGCAGGGGAGCTTCGGGCAGGTCGATTCGTCGCCATTCTCTCCCTTGGAGGTTGCTGATGCGGATGCTCAGGGGGCCGGTTTTGTCGAAGCCCTCGAAGCTGATGCGCGTGAAATGTCGGGCTGGGTTGGGGTAGAGGGTGAAGGTGGCGATTGGCTCCATCACCACGGTTTTGACCTCGCTGAGGCTGACGCTGCCGTCGAGGTGGAGCAGGCGGATGCGGTAGAATCCCGTTCCGATGATGGGTTGCGGGTCGATGGTCTGGAAAAACTGTACTGTGTTGTCCTCCTCCTGGTAGGCGGGGATTTCCTCTATGGGTTCGAAATGGCGGCCGTCGGATGAGCGCTCGACGATGAAGCGCTCGTTGCGGTAGGCGGTGTTGTTGGTCCAGTAGAGGTTGACCATGCGGTCGGCGGGCATGGCATCGAGTCGGAGCACCATTTCTTCGGCGGCGGCATTGGCGCCTATGTCGCAACCGATGGCCCACTGCACTGCGCGGTCGAAGAGTAGCCAGCCGGTGCCATTGAGCTTTTTGGCGGTGGTGTTGTGGAGGAAAAAGCCAACTCGCCGAGCGGGTGCTTTCATGCCGAACATCTGGGCGCCTTTGTCATAGGCGAACAGGCTGACGCATTCGGGGTAACCAGGTACGATGCCGATGCGGGTTGCTTCTGGGCCCGGCAAGCCCCAGCTGACTTTTTTCTGGCTGGAGAGTACTTCGATTTTTCCCAGCAATCCCTGAGCGATGGGATGCGCGTCGTCGATGATCTCGATCTTTCGCTGATCGTCGGCGGTACCGTAGTCGTATTGGCTCTTTGGGCCTGTCATGCGCAGGTCATCGAACAACCAGGCTTCCCAAACGAGCACGGGTATGTCGCGGTTGGTGAAGCGGGTGCCAATGTAACCAGACGACACCGTCGAGCTTATGATGACGATGCCTTTGCCGTCGGCATCGCTATCCTGCAGATCGCTGTCATCGACGACTTTGACGTCGAATCCGAGCCCGATGAGGCGGTCGCGCACGGCGGCGTCGGCTTCGTTGAGGTCGGTGCTGCCGACGATGAACAAGGCCGACTTGTTGCACGGCGCAGGAGGCAGGTCGCCCAGGCAGAAAGTTTTCGATTCCCCCTGGTGGTAATTTCCGTTGGTGGCCAACACGTCGCCATTGGAGCGCACGATGCGGTAGTAGCCCTCACCGTACTGGCAGCAGATGCCGTCGCCGTAGCTGTCGTAGATTTTGAAGGTGTAGCAACCATCTGGCAGGCAGACTTTGGAAGTCTTGGCCGTTTTGTCGCCGTCGGCATAAGGTCCACCGGAGAGCAGGGTCAGGCCGTTTGCATCGACGAGCTTCCAGGTGATGTCGCTGCCGTAGTAATCTGGTTTGACCTCGATGGTGATTTCCTCGCAGGCGGGCGGGGGTGTGGTGCTGTCGCAGTTTCTAGCTTCGGGGCCTAACCCTGTGGGCTTTTTGCCGCTGAGGGTGATGAAGATTTTGTCCAGTGCGGCGTTGGGTTCGCGCCAGCTCAGTTCCAGGACGTTTTCACCGGCTTCGAGCCAGAAGGTGACGGGTTGGGCTCTTTTTCCTCCGTCCCATTGACCTGCGATGTCCCAGTTGAATGCATTGGAGTAGTTGCCGTAGTTCAACTTGTTCGACTTGACCCAGGAGCCGTAATTGGTGCGCAGCCAATAGCTGTCGGAGCTGCCATCGGCGTTCTTGCTGCGCAAATAGATGCGGTAGAATCCGCTGACCTGGACATCGAATTTGAAGCGCAGCAGGTCGTCGTTGCCCAACGGTGGATAGTCGTAGCTCGTCTTGTTGGGTGGCAGCAGTGCTCGAGCGTTTGAGGCCGTCCCGTCGGAGATGGTGCTCCAGCGGCTTCCGATGTGGTCGGCACATTCGGCTTCGAGGGCAATGCTGTGTTGACAGGGCAGGGGCTCACTGAGGCGGAAATTGAAGTCGCCGCCATGGGTTTTCCCTCCGTCGAGCGAAATCCAGCCGCTGGCGCCCAAACGGTCGGGATCCTGCAAGTTGGCACCAATGCCCATCTGAAAGGCGGGGCCAAAACGCACGAGGTGGTAGCGGTCCCCTGATTCCGTGGTCAGTTGGCCTTCAAAGGCAGTGAAATACTCCCATCCTGAACCGCCATCCTTGACGCAAAGCTCCAGCTTGGGACTGCCGGGGGGCGGGGCGCTGGTTCGGCCCGAGAAGGTCACCTCGGCGAACACTCGCTTGCCATTTCGCCAAATGCTGCCCGTCAGCAGGGCCGTACCATCGCGATACTCTATGAAATAGAGGTCATCGCCAGCGGTGAAGCACTTGTCAGGGCCGAATGTGAAGGCATAGTCGCCATTGCACCAGGTGCCGCATTTGTCTTTGGTACTGCTCACCCTGCGGACGGCGAGCACCTCGGTACAGTCACCCTGAGGCACTACGGTCACCTTGAAAGTGCAATTGGCGGCGCCGTTGCCAGCGCCATCGACGGCAGAATATGTCACTGTGGTGGTTCCTTTGGGGAATGAATCCCCGGGATTGTGGGTGCTCGTCACGGTTACGGGGCCGCAGTTGTCGGTGGCGGTAGGAGGAATCCAATCGGCGGGTGCGGTGTCGGCATCGGTGGTCACGACGATGTCGTCGGGACAATTGCTGAACACAGGTCCGGTGTTGTCCACCACCGTGATAACGGCCTCGCAGTCCACGCTGTGACCGGCCCTGTCGGAGATGGTGAGCACGACGGTGTGCGGGCCGATGTTGGCACAGTTGAAGGAAAGAATCTGGTCTCTGTTGATTTGTAAGGTCAGGGCCTCGCAACTGTCGAATTGCGAAAGCGCGACGATGGCACCGGTGACCGTGACCTTACCATTTTCATCGAGGCTTACCTGGGCATTTTCACAAATGGCCTCGGAGGTTTCGGAGGTGATTTCGACGCCGCCATTCATGTTCATGAGGTGGTAGGGCAAGGCGTTGAAGGTGCCGTAGTTGAAGAACAGGGCCTTGTTGGTAAACCAATAGTAGTTGTTGATGATGCCGAAGTTGGCGAAGGTGGAGCACTCGAGGTTGAAGATTTCGTTGTGGTTGTTGAGGGTGCCGAGGTTGGTGAACACCCCGCCATCGGCGTTGTCGATGACGCCTCCTTTGGAATTTGGCACGGTAACTTGATCGGTGTTTTCGAAAACAGCCAACGGGCCATTGACGAACTCGCCGATGTTGATCAGGTAGCCGTTGTTTTCGAAATAAAGGTTGTTGAAGACGCGAACCCCGTTTTCGATGGTGCCGAAGTTGTACAGGTTTTTGTCGTTGACCAGGTCGAAGTGGTTTGAGATGTAGGCCGAGGCATCGTTGTACAGCTCGCCATTGTTCAAAAACTTGCCTCCGCTGTCGTTCATCACGCGGCCGTTGTTGAAGAAGCTGCCAGTGTTGTCGATGATTTCGAGGTTGTTCAAGAGTTTGTTGTTGTGGAAAAGCCCCTGGTTGACGATGCTGCCGCCGGTGTTGGTGTAGATGTCGCCGTCGTTGGTGAAGGTGGCCAGGTTGATGATGTCACCCACGCTGATGATTTCGCCGAGGTTGGTAAAGATGGCGTAGTTGCGGATTTCGGATCCAAACTGGTTGTTGATCTGGGCTGCGGCGGCGTTGAAGAATTGCCCGCCTTCATTGTTGTTGATGTAACCGCCGTTGTCGAGGAAGTAGTTGTTGTTGAATTGCCCGTCGTTGTTGATTTCGAACTCGTTGAGCAGGTGCGAGAGATTGTTGTTGTTGAAGGTGCCGGCATTCTGGAGGCGGAAGAGGTTGCTGAGATCAGCTCCGGCGTTGTTGTTGAAAAGTCCCTGGTTGACGATGGTGCCCTGGTTGGTAAGGCTTCCCTTGTTCTGAAAGGTTCCTGTGTTCGTGAGGGTACCTCCGCCGAGGATTTCGATGGTGGCTCCCGTATTGTGGTTGACGGTGCCTCCACTCTCGTTGGTGAACTCCGCCCCGTTGACGACGGTGAACGTGCCTGCCAGCAAGTTCAGCGTGCCGAAGTTTTTGGTGGTGCCGTTGTTGGTGTAGGATGCGCCCTCGATGTCGAGCGTGCCGTTGTTGGTCAGTGTTCCCAAGTTGGCAAAGGTGCCGCTGAGGCGGGCGTGGCCGTCGATGGACACATTGGCAGCACCCGTACTCGAGTACACACCCGTATTGCGGAACGTGGCTCCGGCGAGTACGTGCATGGCACCGCGTTGGTCCATGTGGCCTTCTTGCAGGAAGAGAGCCCCATTGCCGATGATCAGACTGGAGCCAGCGTAGTTGTTCCAGCGTCCACCGCTGCTTACGGTTACGTTGTCGTTTACCTGCACGGTGCCGAAGCTGGTGAGGACGTACTCGATGGTGTGCGGCGAGGAGATGACGGCCGTGACCCCACCGGGAATGAGGGCGTCGTTGCCGGGAGCGGGCAGGCCATTCGTCCAGTTGTTGGGGTTGAGGAAGTCGTTGTCCTGGAAAGCACCGAAGTTGGTCTGGCCATAGAGGGTCAAGCTGGTGGCAAGCATGAAAAAAGCCCATGTCAGTGCCCTTACCCAATGGGCAGCGGTGTAGTGTTTGCTCATGACTTTGAGTGTTTGAATACAGGTGTCAAAATGAGGGGGGAGAAATGGCCAAAGGCTATTGAGACAGTGCCAATGAGGTGAGACCTTGCAGCTGAAGGGCTACCTGCTTTGTGTGTAAGAGGAAACGTAGGTGAGATGAGACCTGCCGGTGCGCCGGCTCTGAAGTGATGGGCAAATATAAGCCGTGCCCTCCGGCAATTGCGAAGGGCACGGCACATAAATTTCAGTGTTATGTGTTAGTCGAAGGCTGTGTGTTGGATATTTGGACGGCGTTGCGAATCCAAAGGTCCCTTTGTGGGAAGGGAATTTCGATTTTGTTTTCGCGGAAGAGCTTGTTGATGGTGTACCGGATTTCACTGCGCACCCTCGGAATGCCAAACAATTCTTCTGACCAGAAAAACAGGCTGAAATCGAGAGAGGAGTTCCCAAAATCTTGAAAGAACACAATGGGTTCGGGGTTTTCCAATACCTTGGGGTGCGATTTGGCAGCCTCGAGCAGCAGCTCGGTTACTTTTTCTACATCGCTTCCGTAGGCTACACCCACCTTGATTTCGAAGCGCTTCAGCCGGTTGTTGTGGCTCCAGTTGGTGACGTTGTCCATGACGAGCACACTGTTGGGGATGATCACGGAAACTCCATCCCGGGTAATGACTTCTGAGGTGCGCAAGCCTATGCGATTAACCCTGGCAGGCTGGCTGTTCACCTCGATGATGTCACCCACGTCGGCAGTGCCTTCGATGAGAATGATGATGCCCGATGCCAGGTCCTTGAAGACGTCTTGCAAACCAAGGCCGATACCTACCAGAAAGGCCGCCAGACCAGCCAGTACGAAGGTGGCTACCCCGATGACCTCCAGAATGGCAAAGACCGCAAAGGCCCAAATGACGTACATCGTGATCTGCCTGATGGCGTACAGCCTGCCCTCGTCGAGGTTTTTCCTTTTGAAATACCCGCCGATGAGCACCGTGTTGACAAACCAGATCAGCACTCTGGTGAATATCAACAACAGAATGATCAACAGGATATCGGCCACCGAAATGGCATACTTGCCAAGGTGGAATGTGTAATTCAGAAGTTCATTCATAAAGCTTTTGGTTTTTGTTTTGTGAACGATGTGGTTTGCCTGAAACCGGATGTACATTTCCAAAACGGCTCAGCACCCAGGCTCGATGATGAGTAAGGTGGCAAGCAAGCGACATTCGTTCGCGTTTCGAATACCCAGACGCCAAACATCATTTAATTTGGAGGTATTCTGACTGGCCGTAAAGAAAAGCCATTTCAATCCGATCCCGACTATGCACCTAACAGGACTTCTACCAAATTGGTTCCCAATGGCGGCTCTCGTCGCTGTGACCTGGCTGCTTTCACCACTCCAGGCGCATGCCATCGATGCCAGTGTTTCCCATGCCACCTTCTACAGCCCTTCTGGCAATTACATCGAAATTTACTTGCACCTGGCGGGCCCATCCGTGCATTTCGACAGCTTGGGCCCCGACCGATTCCAGGCCACGGCCGAAATCACCATCCTCTTCCGGCAAAACGACGCCATCGTCAAATTCGACAAATACTTGCTCCACAGCCCACTCACCCCCCATCCGGTGGATTTCGTCGATACCCGTCGCTACGGGTTGGACAATGGCTCTTACTCGATAGAAGTCTATGCCGTCGATGCAAATGACCCTTCCAACCGGGCGGTGTACAAAGACAGCGTGCACATTTCCTACTTGCCGGGCCAACTCGCTCAATCCGACATCCAGCTGCTGGCCTCCGTCAGACCGATAGAGGACAGCCTCTCCACCAACCCCATGGTCAAAAATGGCTACCTCTTCGAGCCCTTGCCTACCCACTTCCTCGATCGCACCGCCGAGCGCATGTTGTTCTACTGCGAAATCTACGGCAGTGAGGAAGCTTTTCAGGAAGACTTCATGATCACTTATGCCATCGAAGAGGAAACCTCGCCTGCCAAAACCAAACGCATCCTTCAAGCCCACCGGCGTTGCTCTCCTGCCCCCATCATACCCCTGCTGCAGCAGGTGGACATCAGCAAGCTCCCCAGTGGAAACTACCGCCTCGTCGTCGAAGTGGCAAATCGGAACAAGGAACTGATGTCGAGCAAATCCATCGCTTTTCAGCGCAGCAATCCTTTCATCAACGCCACCCGCGAGGAAATTGCCACCGGTGCCGGTACCCTCGATGACGAGTTCGTCAGCCGCCTCTCCATCGAGGAATTGCGCTACAGCCTCAAAGCAATCGCAATGCTCGTGGACAAAACCGATGGCCAAACCCTCAACCTCATCCTCAGGGAAAACCAACCTGCGGCCATGCGACTCTTTCTGTTCAGCTTCTGGGCCAAGGAAAACCCCGCCGATCCCGAAGGAGCCTACCAGGAGTACATGCGCGTGGCACGCTATGTCGATGAGCGTTTCAACAATGGCTTTGGCTATGGATTCGAAACCGATCGAGGATACATTTTCCTCAAATACGGGGCGCCCAACGACGTCATCACCGTCGAAGACGAACCAAGTGCCCCACCTTATGAAATCTGGGTTTACAACCAGTTCCCCGCCACCAACCAACAAAACGTCAAGTTTCTTTTCTACAACCCCTCGCTGGCCATGAACGGATTCGTCCTGCTGCATTCCACCGCCCGCGGTGAAATCAACAACCCCAGGTGGGAAATCGAACTGTACAAGAATGCGCCCAACGAGCGGGAAGGTTCCGACTTCGTCGGGGGCACGCGCATGCAAGACAACATCTACCGCAGGGCCCGCCAGCTCATGAACGACTATTGATGCCCAAACACCGCATCACGCCTTGTGGCATGGAATTTTTCGAAAAATCCAGGGCAATTACCTATACATTGAAAAGCACGAGCTTTTTTTGCCGTGCAACCCGAAAGCCACATTTTGCGTTTGGTGTGCCTGCCGGTCGTGTTGCCAGCCTTTGCTGAGTAAATCAAAACCCCGTAGTCTTGTCGAAGAACCTGGTTATCATTCCCACCTACAACGAGATCGAAAACGTCGGTCGAATGATCCAGACGGTCATGGAGCTGCCGCGTCCATTCGATGTACTCATCGTCGATGATGGATCACCCGACGGCACGGCCGACGTCGTCAAGTCCATGCAACCCACCTATCCCAACAGGCTCTTCCTCTTCGAGCGGGAAGGAAAACTCGGCCTCGGCACAGCCTATATCGCCGGATTCAAATGGGGCCTCGAACGCAACTACGATTACATCTTCGAGATGGATTGCGATTTCTCGCACGACCCCCATGACTTGCTGCGCATGCTCGAGCTGCTCGAAGCCGGTGAAGCCGATGTGGTCGTCGGCTCGCGATACGTCCGTGGTGGCCGTTGTGTCAACTGGCCCGCCGACCGCAAAATCCTCTCCTACGGCGCCAGCCTGTACGTACGCCTCATCACCTGGATGTGGGTCAAAGATCCCACCGCCGGTTTCGTAGGCTACAAAGCAAAAGTGCTCCGCACCATCGACCTCGACAAAATCCGCTTCATCGGTTACGCCTTCCAGATCGAAATGAAGTTTGCAAGCTGGCTGTTGGGCTTTCGACTCAAGGAAATTCCCATCACTTTCACCGACCGCATCGAGGGCAGCTCGAAAATGTCTAAAGGCATCGTCAAGGAGGCCATCTTCGGCGTGTTGAGCATGAAATGGCAGAGCTTTTTCGACACCTTCCGAAAAGCAGAACCCACCGACGCCCTTACGCTCGCTCAAACTGAAAAGGAATCCCAGCCAAAATGAGGGCAAGGCCTCCGCACCCGCTCACTTCGAGTCCCATGCGCCAGTTACCAGTTTCCAGTAGGCAGTGCTCGGTAGGCAGTGCTCAGTAGGCAGTGCTCAGTAGGCAGTGCTCAGTAGGCAGTGCTCGGTAGGCAGTGCTCGGTAGGTAGTGCTCAGTAGGCAGTGCTCAGTAGGCAGTGCTCAGTAGGCAGTGCTCAGTAGGCAGTGCGCAGTAGGCAGTGCTCGGTAGGCAGTGCTCGGTAGGCAGTGCTCAGTAGGCAGTGCTCAGTAGGCAGTGCTCGGTAGGCAGTGCTCGGTAGGCAGTGCTCGGTAGGCAGTGCTCAGTAGGCAGTGCTCAGTAGGCAGTGCTCGGTAGGTAGTGCTCAGTAGGCAGTGCTCAGTAGGCAGTGCTCAGTAGGCAGTGCTCAGTAGGCAGTGCTCGGTAGGCAGTGCGCAGTAGGCAGTGCTCGGTAGGCAGTGCGCAGTAGGCAGTTGCCCCTCGCTCGCGTCACGCGTCACGTGTCACGCGTCACGTGTCACGCGTCACGCATCATTCCCACTTTTTACCACCACTTTCCCCACCTGCCACAAATGCGCCGAGCGTGGAATTGTAAAGCGTTTAGCCCTGAACAGCCTTGTTTTTGAGAGCTGTGTATCCTTTCCCTCCGTACCAGGAAGCTGTTTCTCCATCCTCGTTTCCCCCTTTTTTGCTCCTGAAAAGGGTTTGAAGTGGTATTTTTTGAAAAAAAAGTGTAGTAAAGTGGCGCGATGTGGTAATTTGCCATACCTTTGGACGCAGTTCAGATACTCCCAACGGATGGAATGAAAAAAGTACTCGGTGAATACACGTGTAAGGTCGATAACAAGGGCAGGGTCCGGTTGCCATCAGGGTTGCTGGATTCCCTTTCGCCCGAGGATCGAGACTACTTCATCGTGATCCGAGGATTTGAGCAGTGTCTGTATCTGTTTCCCATGAAAGCATGGGATTCCTTCATGGAGCAGTTTGACAATCTCAACGTGCTCGACCAACAGAGCCGGATGTTGCAGCGCATACTCTATCGGGGCGCCACGCAGCTCAAGCGAGACAACGTGGATCGGCTGAACATACCCAACAAGCTCCTCGAGTGGGCTAGAGTAGAGCCGGGCTCTGAGGTGGTGCTTGCCGGTGTACGCGATCGCATCGAGATTTGGTCGGCTCAAGAGTGGGAGCGTCAGATGGACGTGTCAGCTGAAGAAATGGCTCGACTGGCGCAGGAAGTGTTGCAGAAGTCGGGCGGCAATGGGATGAAACCCTTGGATGCTGCACAGTGAAAAAACGCATTGAAATGACCTATCACGAACCCGTCATGGCTGCCGAATCCATGGAAGCACTCGAGGTGCAGCCCGGCGGGATATACGTGGATGCCACCTTCGGAGGAGGGGGGCACAGCAAATTGATACTTGACAGATTGGGTCCTTCGGGAAAGCTGTTCGCATTCGATCAGGACGAAGACGCCCGGGCCAACGTGCCCGATGATCCTCGATTGGTCTTCATTCCCCACAATTTCCGCTACATGCACCGATTTCTGCGGTACCATGGGGTGGAGCAGCTCGATGGAGTCTTTGCCGATTTGGGCGTTTCGTCGCACCAGCTCGACGAAGGCGATAGGGGGTTTTCCTATCGCTACGACGCCGAGCTCGACATGCGCATGAATCGCTTCGGTCCCCGCACGGCTGCCGATGTGTTGAACACCAGTACTGCCGAACAGCTGCAGGACATCCTCGGTCGATACGGCGAAGTGCGCAATGCCAGGACGCTGGCAAAGGCAATCGTCGAAGCCAGGCAGGTTCGCCCCTTCAGGACCATCGTCGATCTGCTCGCAGTGGTGGAGCCGCTGATTCGAGGCAATCGGATGCGTTACCTCTCGCAGGTGTTTCAGGCGCTGCGCATCGAGGTGAACGACGAGATGGGGGCTTTGCAAACCCTGTTGGAGCAGTCGCTCAAATGGCTCAAGCCGGGCGGCCGCCTCGTGGTGATTTCCTACCACTCCCTCGAGGATCGCATGGTCAAGCATTTTTTGAAAACTGGAAACGTGGAAGGTGAAGAGGTGCGCGATTTCTACGGCCACGTACTGCGCCCCTTCACATTAGTATATAAAGGTGCCAAAACGCCCACGCCGCTGGAGATCCGGCGCAACCCGCGGGCTCGAAGCGCCAAGCTCAGGGCTGGCATCAAGGTTTGACGACTACAGGACGCTTTTGCGCGGTGCAAAAGGGTCGAGAATTCGGAACATACAAAGCAAGTGACGATGGCAAAGTCCAAATCAAGATTCGGAACTCTATCCTTCTTGGGAAGCAAAGGCGCATCCGTCGTGTTGCGCAACCTGCCATTCGTTTTGTTCCTGGGTTTTCTCACCATTCTCTACATCGCCAACGTCCATTTCGCTGAGAAACAAGTCCGGCGCATACAGGTGCTGCAAAAAGAGGTCAAGGAACTCAAGCGCCAATACAACGCCATCCAATCCTCCCTCATGACGGAGAGCCAACTTTCGGAAGTGGCCGCCGACGTGCGGGCAATGGGCTTGCGGAAGATCCCCGGCCGCGTCAAGCGAATCCAACTGGAAGATTGAACGGACATAGAGGAAACCAAACCAACAAGCCATGGCTTTCACAGTCAAAAATGAATTGCTCGTCAGGGTGTATGTCGTGTTGGCAGCGATCATCGCCGTGGCAGCCATCATTTTTGGCAGAACCTATCACATCGCCATCGTCGAGGGCGAAAAGTGGCGCAGCAAAGGGGAGGCTCTCTACGTGCAGGAGCGGCCCATCGAAGCCGAACGCGGCAACATCCTCGCCGCCGATGGCAGCATGCTCGCCACCTCCATGCCGTACTACGACATCAGCTTCGACCCCAATTCTTCGGCCATCGACAGCATAGAGTGGGTGCGCAACCTCGACAGCCTCGCCTATTGCCTGGCCACTTTCGTCAATCCAGAATACACCCCGGGAGGCATGAAGCAGTACCTGCTCGAGCAAAAAGCAGCCGGCAAACGTTATGTGCCCATCGCCCGCAATGCCACCCTCGAGGAAAAAGAACTCATCGCCTCTTTTCCGCTCTTCCGACTGGGGCAGTTCAAAGGCGGGCTCATCATCGAGCAAAAGTACTTGCGCGAGCGCCCCTTCGGCATCCTGGCCAACCGCACAATCGGCTACGTAAGTGGCGATACCATCAAGGTTGGCTTGGAAGGAGGCTTCGACGACGTGTTGCGCGGTGAAGAAGGATCCCAGCTCATGTATCGCATTGGCGACGGCGTGTGGATCCCACTCGACAACTTGGCCAGCATACAGCCCTCACCCGGCAAAGACCTGCTCACAACCATCGACATCAACTTGCAGGACATCGTCGAAAATGCCCTCAGCAAGGCCATGCTCAACACCAAGGCGGCCCACGGCACGGCCATCCTCATGGAAGTGGAAACAGGTGCCATCAGGGCCATCGCAAACCTCGGCTGGACTCGCCAGGGCCAACTCTGGGAAACCTACAACTTCGCCATTGGTGCTGCCACCGAACCGGGCTCCACTTTCAAACTCGCATCCGTGCTGGCGCTGCTCGACGATGCGTACGTGGACCTCGACGACAGCGTCGACCTCGAGCAAGGCCGCACCCTCTATTTCGACGCCGAACTGCAAGACGCCTATCAGCATGGCTACAACAACGTGACCGTGAAGCAGGCATTCGAAATGTCTTCGAATGTCGGCATTTCCAAACTGGTCCAGCATTACTATGGCGAGAACAACAGAGCCGATGCATTCCTGGCCAAAATCCACGACTTCTTCCTCGACAGACCCACGGGCATCGAGATCCCTGGTGAACCGGCCCCGCTTTTCAAAAAGCCCTACAGCAAGGAAGATGGCTGGAGTGGCACCACGCTCCCATGGATGGCCATCGGCTATGAGCTACAGCTCACCCCCTTGCAATTGCTCACATTTTACAATGCCGTCGCCAATGACGGGGTGTACGTCAAGCCTTACATCGCACAGGAACTGCAGCGGTACGGCAAAACCGTCAAGCGTTTCCCAGTGACCCAGGTGAAGGGGCGTATCGCCAGCAAGTCGGCCATCCGGAAGGCCAAGCAGATGCTCGAAGGCGTGGTGGAAAGCCCTTGGGGCACGGCCCATGCCTATGCCACCAGCGAATTTCGCTTCGCAGGAAAAACCGGTACGGCTCAGTTGGGCTACAAACGCCTCGAATCGAGGACCCAGCTCAAGGGCTATCAGGCATCATTCGTGGGATACTTTCCAGCCGAAAAGCCCGTGTATTCCTGCATCGTGTTGGTCAATATGCCAAGGCAGGGAGGTTTTTACGGGGGCGAGGTGGCGTTGCCGGTATTCCGGGAAATCGCCGAAAAGACCATGGTCACCAAAATGAATCTATACCCCGTAGTCAATGGCGGGCGCAAGTTGGCATTGGCCGCTTCAGCCCTGCCCAACTACGACGCCGGCTGGACAGACGACTTGCGGCGTGTGCTCAAGGGTTTCGACATGCCCTATCACTTCTTGGCGAGCGAGCCCTGGGGTGTCCTCATCGCCACGGCCCCCGATAGCCTCAAGCTCGTCAATCGCACCACCAGGCCCAAACTCGTGCCCAACGTACTTGGCATGGGGCTGCGCGATGCCTTGTTCCTGCTCGAGAACGCAGGCCTCGAAGTGCGCATCAATGGAAATGTGGGCAAAGTGAGAGAACAATCCATCAGGCCCGGAATGCCGGCCAGGGGGCAGGTGATTTACCTGCGACTTGGATAAACGAAGATGCTTTGAAAAAGCTCGATCAAATACTACAGGCCATCGAGGCCAAACACGTGGAAGGTACGGTCCACAAAACCCTGACCAACCTCAGCCTCGACAGCCGACAGGTCCAGCCCGACGGCCTCTTCGCAGCCATCAGAGGCACCCAGGCCGACGGACATCAGTTCATTGACATGGCAATCGAAAGGGGAGCTACGGTGATCCTCTGTGAACAGCCTCCTACACATACTGCGCGCTGGCCCCATGTAACCTGGGTCGTCGTGGACGATGCCGCCGAAGCCTTCGGGCGCCTGGCTGCCGCCTTCTACGACTTTCCTTCTGAAAAATTGAAGCTGGTAGGTGTCACTGGTACAAACGGCAAAACCACCACTGTCACCCTCCTTTATCAGTTGTTCCAGGGCATGGGCTTCAAGGCCGGCCTGCTCTCCACCGTCGAAAACAGGGTCGATACCAACGTGGTACCGGCCACCCACACCACCCCCGATGCGGCTACCATCAACTTACTGATACGACAAATGGTGGATGCGGGCTGTGGCTTTGCTTTCATGGAGGTGAGCTCCCACAGCGTGGTTCAAAAGCGCATCGCCGGTCTCTATTTCGCCGGCGGCGTCTTTACCAACATCACCCACGAGCACCTCGACTATCACAAAACCTTCAAGGCTTACATCGAAGCCAAGAAGCAGTTCTTTGACATTTTGCCGCCCGCAGCATTCGCACTGGTCAATGCCGACGACAGGAATGCCAAAGTAATGGTGCAGAACACCCGAGCCCGCGTGCGTACCATGGCCATGAAAAAGCCCGCCGACTACAAGGTGCGCATCTTGGAAGATAGCCCCGAAGGGTTGCACCTATTGCTCGACGGCCGAGAGGTTCACACCCGCCTGGCAGGCACATTCAACGCCTACAACCTGTTGGCAACCTATGCCGTGGCCCGGGAACTGGGCTTCGAGGCCGAGCAAGTGCTGCCCGTGCTGTCGAACGTGTCAGGGGCACCCGGTCGGCTGCAAATGCTGCGAGATCCCGACAGGGGCATCACCGGCATCGTGGACTATGCCCACACACCCGACGCCCTGGAAAAGGTGTTGGAAACCATCGGGCGGATGCAGAAGGGGCGCGGCAGGATCATCACGGTGGTCGGTTGCGGTGGCGACCGCGACAAGTCCAAAAGACCTTTGATGGCCAAAGTAGCTGCCCGCCTCAGTCAGCAGGTCATACTCACCTCTGACAACCCCCGCAGCGAGGATCCCGAAGCCATCATCGAAGACATGAAGGCAGGCCTTTCGGAAAAAGACAGGCACGTGTTGTCCATCACCGACCGGCGGGAAGCCATCAAAGTGGCTTGTACCCTGGCACAACCCGGTGACGTCATTTTGATCGCCGGTAAAGGCCATGAAAAATACCAGGAAATAAAGGGTGTGAGGACCCCTTTCGACGACGTGAGAGAACTCGAAAAGGCCATGGGTATATCCAAAACATGACCAATGGCCAGGTTGAAATTTGGGAGAATCTCTGGCAATCGAGGATTGCCACTTTCCTGACTGCAGGCAGTGCGACGGCAGGGTAGGGGACAGCCCGCCGTCGCCATCTGCCAGGCTACATGAAGACAAAAACGATTGAACACACTTTGAACAAACTGCGATGCTGTACCAGCTCTTTCAATGGCTCGATGCCACGTACGACATCCCCGGTGCCGGCCTGTGGAACTACATTTCCTTCAGAGCCGGCATGGGGCTGATCTTCTCGCTGGTCATCAGCCTCCTCTTTGGCGGCAGCATCGTGCGCCAGCTGCAAAAGTTGCAGATCGGCGAAGAGGTCAGAGACCTCGGCCTCCAAGGCCAACTTGAAAAACGGGGAACCCCCACCATGGGCGGTATCATCATCGTGCTCGGCATCATCGTGCCGGTGTTGCTCGTGGCCCGCCTCGACAACATCTACGTGCTGGTGTTGCTGCTGGTGACGACCTGGATGGCCATCATCGGCTTCGTGGACGACTATATCAAGGTCTTTTTGAAAAACAAGAAAGGCCTCAGTGGAAAGTCCAAGATCATCGGTCAGATAGGCTGCGGGCTCATCGTGGCATTGACGATGGTGTTCAGCGACGATGTGGTCGTCAGGCAAGACCTCGAAACGGCCGAAATCATGGGCTACGAAGTGGTGCGTGTAATAGAGCAAGCCGATGAAGACGGCGACATCCTCGAACGGGCCGACACCAAGGCATTCATCACCACGGTGCCTTTCGTCAAGGACAACGTGCTCGACTACGCCCGCTTGTTGCCGTTCGAACGCCAAACGGCATTGAAATACGCCTGGATCCTGTTCACCCTGGTGGTGATTTTCGTGATCACGGCGGTGTCGAATGCGGCGAACTTGACCGACGGCCTCGACGGGTTGGCTACGGGGGTGAGTGCCATCAGTGCCTCGGTGCTGGCTGTGTTCGCCTATGTGTCGGGCAACGTGCTGCTGTCGGCCTACCTCAACCTGAGCTACCTGCCCGGCACTGGAGAAATCGTGGTCTATGTGGCTTGCTTCCTGGGGGCTTGCACCGGCTTTTTGTGGTACAATGCGTATCCGGCGCAAGTTTTCATGGGCGATACGGGAAGCCTCACCTTAGGAGGCGTCATAGCGGCCATGGCCATCATGCTGCGCAAGGAGCTGCTCATTCCGATTTTGTGCGGCGTGTTTTTGGCCGAAAACCTGTCGGTGATGATCCAGGTGGCCTATTTCAAATACACCCGCCGGAAGTATGGCGAAGGCAGGCGCATTTTTTTGATGTCGCCGCTGCACCATCACTTCCAAATGATGGGCATTCCGGAGCCGAAGATCGTCGCCCGGTTCTGGATCGTGAGTATCCTGCTGGCGGTGTTGACGCTGCTGACCTTGAAAATCAGGTGATGATGGTCAGCAGTAAGCTTCGCCACGTGGAAGGCTCCAAGTGCGATGCAAGCCTCGTCGCCAAAGGGAAGGGCGGAGCTTGCTGGGGCGGACCGCGGCACAGGGCGTGCTCAAAAAGATTTGATTGAAATGAAAAAAATGGCTGTGCTGGGTGCCGGAGAGAGCGGGGTCGGAGCGGCCTTGCTTGCAGCCCGAAAGGGTTTCGAAGTCTTCGTGTCCGATGGCGGAAACATCCGGGAGCCCTGGCTGCAAGAGCTGCAAACCGCCGGCATCGAGTACGAGCAAGGAGGGCACACGGCCCAACGCCTCCTCGAAGCCGATGAGGTGGTCAAAAGCCCTGGCATACCCGACACGGCTCCGATCGTGGAGCTGCTGAAGAAGGCCGGAAAGCCGGTCATCTCTGAAATTGAATTCGCCGCCCGCTTCACCCGCGCCACCATCGTGGGCATCACGGGGAGCAACGGCAAAACGACGACCACCTTGCTGACACATCACCTGCTGGTGCGTGCGGGGGTCGACGCCATGCTGGGCGGCAACGTGGGCAAGAGCTTCGCCCGGAACGTGGCAGAGCGGGAGCCAGCCGTACACGTGCTGGAGCTGAGCAGCTTCCAGCTCGATGGTATCGTGCGCTTCCGGCCCCATGTGGCCATCTTGCTCAACATCACGCCGGACCACCTCGACCGCTACGGCTATCGAATTGAAAACTACGTGGCGTCGAAATTCAGGATCGCCATGAATCAGGGCCCTGAAGACCTGCTGATCCTGAACGCCGACGACCCTTTGATAAATGACTGGCGACGACGCCATGGCTTTCCTGCGGAAAACGGGCCCCGCTTGCTCGAAGTGAGCACGCAATTCGCCAGTACAGATTTCCTCGAGATCGGGGACTTGACATTCGACATGCGCCAAACGGCACTGAAGGGCCCACACAATTTTTTCAATGCCCGCTGTGCCATCCTGGCCGCTTTGAACCTGGGAGCTGAAGCCGAGGCCATTCAGCAGGGGCTACAAACTTTCGTCAACGCCCCTCACCGCATGCAGCTCGTCGCTGAGTTTGGCGGTGTGCGCTGGATAAACGACAGCAAGGCCACCAACGTGGATGCAGTCCGCCGGGCGCTCGAAACGATGGATCGCCCGGTGGTCTGGATCGCAGGTGGCACCGACAAGGGCAACGACTATTCGGTTTTGTTGCCCCTGGTGCGTCGAAAAGTCAAAGCGCTGGTTTGCCTCGGCGTTGATAACCACAGGCTGGCGGAGGCCTTCGCAAGCGAGGTGCCTCGACTCATTGAAACCCGCTCGGCAAAACAGGCCGTGGAAGCTGCCAGCCAACTGGCCCAACCCGGCGATGTGGTGTTGCTCAGCCCGGCATGTGCCAGTTTTGACCTTTTCAAGAACTACGAGGACCGCGGAGACCAATTCAGCGCCGCTGTCCTGGAACTGAAACGAACATTTGAACAAACCCAACGATCGTGAACTTCGGAGCCCGCATATACGCCGAGTTGAAAGGTGACAAGGTCATCTGGATGATCCTCGTACTCCTTTCACTGCTGAGCTTGGCAGTGGTGTACAGCAGCACCACCTCCATTGCCTACAAGATCAGCGGGGGCGATACCACGACCTACCTGGTGAAGCACGGGCTCATTTTGGCTTTCAGCCTGCTGTTGGCCTACCTGGCCTATCTGACGCCTTACGTGCGCTTCATGCGCATGGCGCCGTGGTTGTGGTTGGCAGCCTTCATGCTGCTGGTTTACACCCTGCTTTTCGGAGTGGAAATCAACGAGGCTCGCCGCTGGATCAGGATACCAGTAGTGGGTTTCACCTTCCAGCCGTCGGATCTGGCCAAGCTGGCGCTGATCCTGCTGGTGGCCAGGGAGATCACCCGCCACAAGGACTACATCAAGGATTTCCAAAAGGCCTTCGTGCCCATCATACTGCCCATACTGATCATGTGCGGATTGATTGCACCGGCCGATCTGAGTACGGCGCTGGTGCTTTTCACCACGTGCTTCTTGATGATGTTCATTGGACGCGTGGCTGTGAAATACTTGTTTTTGTTGGTGGTTGGCTGGGCCTTCGTGTTTTCGCTCCTGCTGCTCATTCACCAGTTCAATCCGGAAGTAGTTCGGGTGGACACCTGGACGACGCGGATTCAGGAATTCCTCGACGACAGGCAAGAGGGTTCCTTTCAAAACCAGCAGGCCAAGATCGCCATCGCCAACGGCGAGTGGTTCGGCCGAGGCCCTGGCAACAGCATACAGAAAAACCACCTGCCCACACCTTATGCCGATTTCATTTACGCCATCATTTGCGAGGAATACGGTCTGGTCGGGGCTACATGCTTGTTGACCTTGTACGTGCTGCTTTTCATCCGCATCACGCGGCTGGTGGTCAAATCGGAAAAATCGTTTGGAGCCATGGCAGCCATTGGGCTGGGGCTCAATATCGTGATACAGGCCTTGGCCAACATGGCCGTGTCGGTACACCTGGTGCCCGTGGGCGGCCTGACCTTGCCCATGGTGAGCTGGGGTGGCACCTCCGTGGTGACCTATTGCTTGTTCTTCGGAATCATCCTGAGTGTGAGCCGCTTCGTGGAACAGACGGCCATGGCTACCGAAAGGGTCAAGCCAGAGAACCCTGCGGCGACACCGCCCGGCCCGCGACCGATCAGGATTCCGCTCGATGAGGACGATTTCACGGTCAGTGGTCCTGGAGGTACCGTCGATTTATGAGCGGCTTGCGGATACTGATAGCCGGTGGCGGCACCGGCGGGCATGTCTATCCCGCCATTGCCATCGCCGATGCAATAAAAAAACAGGCACCTGACGCCGAAATTCTTTTCATCGGTGCCAGGGGCAAGCTGGAGATGGAAAAAGTTCCATTGGCTGGCTACCGGATCGAAGCATTGCCGGTGGTTGGATTCCAGCGCAGATTGACATGGCGAAACCTGCTGTTTCCGATCAAGCTTATGCAGAGCTGGTGGAAGGCCCGCCGGGTGGTGTCCAGTTTTCGGCCCCATGTGGCTGTCGGCACCGGTGGCTATGCCAGCGGACCGGCCCTGAAGGTGGCAGCCTCCATGGGGGTGCCCGTGGTGTTGCAAGAGCAGAATGCCTTTGCGGGCGTCACCAACCGCCTGCTGGCGCGCTCGGCGAGCCTGATCTGCGTGGCATACGAGGGCATGGAGCGCTATTTCCCGAAGGAGAAAATCTTGCTGACGGGAAATCCCGTTCGTAGCGAGATGTTCCAAAACCTCGAAAACAAACGGGAGGAGGGTCGCCGCTTTTTCGGCCTCGACCCCGACAAACCAACGGTGTTCCTCTTCGGTGGAAGCCTCGGCGCCCGCACCCTCAACCAGGCCATGCTGGACGCTACCGAGCAGCTTGCTACCCGCAACGACGTCCAGTGGCTGTGGCAGACCGGCAGGCTGTACGAACAGGAGTGCCTGGCTTCGGCGACGGCCCGACTGCCCCATGTGAAGGCCATGGCATTCCTGGATCGGATGGACCTGGCCTATGCTGCCGCCGATGTGGTGGTGTGCCGGGCAGGCGCCCTGAGCATTGCCGAGTTGTGCCTGGCGGGCAAGCCCGCCTTGCTGGTGCCTTCGCCAAACGTGGCCGAGGACCACCAGACCCGCAATGCAGAGGCTTTGGTTGAAAAAAATGCTGCCCGAATGCTGCCCGACGAGCACGCCCGCCAGCGATTGGTGACGGAAGTGTTGTCACTCGTTGACGATGAGGCAGCCCGCCAGCAACTCAGTGAGCAAATCCGCAAGTTGGGCCGACCCGATGCCGCCGAACGCATTGCCGCCGAGGTGATCAAACTGGCTCGCTCTCACCACAAAGCCTGATGTGGCCATGAAACTCGACGATTTGAAAAAACTCTATTTCCTCGGAATCGGCGGCATAGGCATGAGCGCCCTCGCCCGCTTTTTCAGGGAAAGGGGCGCACAGATATACGGTTACGACAGAACCGAAACAGCACTGACCAGAAAGCTGGCCAGTGAAGGCATGAAAATCCACTACGAGGAAAATCCGGCTGCCATACCTCCCGACATCGACCTGGTGGTCTGGACCCCGGCCGTGCCTCGCGACAACGCCGAGTGGCAGTTTTTCGCCCAAAAGGGCACGCCCATGATGAAAAGAGCAGAAGTGCTCGGACTCATCAGCCGGCAACACCGCACCATCGCCGTGGCCGGCACGCATGGGAAAACCACTACATCGTCAATGGTCGCCCATTTGCTGCACAGCGGCGGCTTGCGTTGTACGGCTTTCCTCGGTGGTATTGCCAAAAACTTTGGCTCCAACTACGTCTCCGGCGACGGGGAATGGCTGGTGGTGGAAGCCGACGAGTACGATCGCAGCTTTCTCCACCTCGACCCCCAGATCGCCGTGTTGCTCAGTGCCGAGCCCGACCACCTCGACATCTACGGCGATCCTGCCCGGGTGCTCGAGACTGGTTTCAAGGCTTTCGTCTCCCGTTTGCGAAAGGGAGGCTGGCTGTTCATCAACGAGGAGCTCATTGACATTTTCGAAGACTTGCCCTGCTGGACCTTCGGCCTCGAAAAGGGACAATTTCAGGCTCGCAACGTTCGGGTGCAGCAGGGGCGGTTCGTCTTCGACTTCGCAGCTCCGGCTTCCTTCACGTCTGGGGAGGCGACTCCGGTAGTGCACCGGGGTGTGAAAGGGAGCCGGAGCTCCGCAGCCACTGACAGGCTGTGGGAAAACTTGACGCTGCCCATGCCAGGTCGGCACAACGTGGTCAATGCCACGGCCGCCCTGGCAGTGGCCGTCAGCCTGGGGCTCGACATGGAAACCCTGCGCAGCGGCCTGGCCTCCTTCCAGGGTATCCAGCGTCGTTTTGAAATCGTGTACCGGGATGACAGGTGCGTGTTCATCGACGACTATGCACACCATCCCACGGAGTTGCGGGCTGCCATCCAGGCTGCAAGGGAGCTCTTTCCCGGCCGCCGGATCACGGGTGTTTTCCAGCCCCACCTCTACAGCCGCACGAGGGACTTTGCCGATGGTTTCGCCCATGCCCTCGACCAGCTCGATGAGGTGATCTTGCTCGACATCTACCCGGCTCGGGAACTGCCCATCCCGGGAGTGGACAGCAGTATGATCCTCAACCGGATGCGCAACCCGAACCGCTCCTTGTGCGCCAAAGCCGAACTGCTCGATGTACTCCAGGGCCGTCGCATGGATGTGCTGATGACGCTCGGCGCCGGCGACATCGACACCTTGGTGGGCCCCATCGCCGAACTGCTGCGCAGCCAGGCCCACCGAATCGAAAACTGAGAAACAAAAACCTTGAACCACACTGTCATGAATCAGCAAACAGGCATCTTCTCCAGCATTCGCCGCATCGTCCTGGTGGTGGGGGGTGGGCTGTTGCTGATGCTGGTCACAGCGGCGGCGGCTTTCCGCCTGTCGCGCACCGTGAAGGCCACCGTGGTGAAGGTGGAACCTCTCGATGGCAACGTGCTGCTCATCGACAGTGCCGACGTTGTCAAGCTGGTCATCAGTCACCTTGGTGAGAACCCCGATGGAAAGCCCATCAACCAGTTGGACCCCGACCGCATCGAGCGATTCTTGGAACAGGATCCTTTCGTCCGCAATGCCGAGGTGGCAATTACGGCCAACAACCGCCTGGATATCCGGGTGGAGCAACGCCGCCCCTTGCTGCGCATCATCGACTCGAATGGGTTGCAATACTACCTCGACGAACAGGGGCATCGCGTGCCGCTCTCACCACACTTCACGGCGCGTACCCTCGTCGCTACCGGTCAGATTCCGCCCTTCACGGCGGATTTCATCCAGCGCAAGCGCCACGTGCTCAAAGACCTCTACACGCTGGCCCGATTCATCGAGTCCGACCCGGTCTGGTTGGCTTTGTTCGAGCAGGTGTACGTCAACAGCCGCAACGAGTACGTGCTCGTGCCCAAAGTCGGCGATCAGCTCGTCATCGTAGGCAGCGCCGACGAATTGGACTCCAAGTTCAGGCGCCTGCGGATTTTCTACACAGAAGCACTCAGCCGGGAAGGCTGGCAGAAATACAGCACCATCGACCTGCGCTGGCGCGGCCAGGTGGTGTGTGAGCGAAGGTGAACAAACACAAACCCACACACTGAGAAACTGCACAGGGGAGGAGTTACCAGCTAAAGGCTTTCATCAAAAAAACTTTCATCATGAACCAACACAACCACGCCAACCCGAACGAAATGGTCGTCGCCCTCGATATCGGCACGACCAAAGTATGTGCCCTGGCAGGCTTCTTCGATCAACACGGCAAGCTGCAGATATGCGGCTTTGGAAAGGTCGAAAGCGAAGGTGTGATGCGCGGGGTGGTGTCCAACATCGACAAAACGGTGAAGGCCATCAAGGAGGCCATTGCCCAGGCGGAAAAAGGTGCCCGAACCAAATTCTCCGAAGTCCACGTCGGCATCGCTGGCCAGCATATCAAAAGCATGCAACACCGTGGCATGCTGACCCGCCGCGACATCCACTCCGAAATTTCCAAGGACGACATCCGCCAGCTCATCGACGACATGCACAAGATCGTCTTGCCTGCCGGCGAAAAGATCATCCACGTCATTCCCCAGGAATACACCGTGGATGGCGAGCAGGGCATCGTCGATCCCATCGGCATGTCGGGTGTGCGGCTCGAAGCCAACTTCCACATCATCACCGGGCAAATCACCGCCACCCAAAACATCCTCAAGTGCGTCGAGCGGGCAGGCCTGCAGGTAGCCAGCCTCACCTTGGAACCCATCGCCAGCGCCACAGCCGTGCTGACTGATGAAGAAAAGGAAGCGGGAGTGGCCCTGGTGGACATTGGAGGTGGCACCACCGACATCACCGTGTTCCGCGATGGCATCATCCGGCACACGGCCGTCATTCCGCTCGGTGGAAATGTGATCACCAAAGACATTCGCGAGGGGTGTAACGTGATGCAGGACCAGGCCGAGAAGCTCAAGATCAAATTCGGCTCTGCCCTCGCAGCTGAAGTGTACGAAAACCGCATCATCACCATCCCAGGCCTGGCAGGTCGCGATCCCAAGGAAATCAGCGAGAAAAACCTGGCGCACATCATCCAGGCGCGGTGCGAGGAAATCCTCGAGTACGTCATGTGGGAAATCCAGCGAAGTGGTTTCGACAACAAGCTCATCGCTGGCATTGTCCTCACCGGTGGTGGAGCTTCCTTGCGCCACATCGACAAGTTGACAGCCTATCTGAGCGGCCTCGACACCCGCATCGGTGTGCCTGTGAAGTACCTGGCCCATGGCTTCGGACAACAGCTCAACAGCCCCATGTACGCCACTGCCATTGGCTTGCTCATCAAGGGCATCGCCGAATCGGCAGAGCGTCGGCAGCAACAGGCCGAAAAGGCTGCCGCCGATGCAGCCGCCCGCATGCGGGAAGCCGAACAAAAAGAACTCGAACTCGAAGGCACCAGCTCCGCCAATGGTGGCTCCTCCTGGCTCGACAGAATCATCGACAAAACCAAAGAGTGGTTCCAGGCGGATTACGACCCCGATCTCTGATCCAACCTACTCCTGAAGAGAATCGTGCTGGCAGGGACGGCAGCACCTTGCACCTGAACATATCATGAAAGTAAGTACAAACTTGACCCATAGGCCCTCGATGCCAGGCTGCTCTCGAGGCTGACAGGTCCAGGGTCTCAACCTCAGCAAGTATGATCTTCAAGCTGATCGACGAAAACAAGGAAGCGCCCATCATCAAGGTATTGGGCGTGGGCGGAGGCGGCAGCAACGCCGTCAATCACATGTACCGCCAGGGTATCGTTGGCGTTGATTTCGCCATTTGCAATACCGACAAACAGGCCATGGAACTCAGCCCCGTGCCGACCAAAATCCAGCTTGGCCCCACCCTCACCGAAGGACGTGGGGCAGGCTCCAAGCCCAACATCGGCAAATTGGCGGCTGAAGAGAGCATCGAAGAGGTGAAAGCCTACCTGAGCAACAATTGCAAGATGCTCTTCATCACTGCCGGTATGGGCGGTGGCACCGGCACCGGCGCCGCACCCATCATCGCCCGTACCGCCCAGGAAATGGGCATCCTCACCGTTGGCATCGTCACCTTGCCCTTCACATTCGAAGGGCACAAGCGCGTCTCCCACGGCTACGAAGGCTTGGCAGAGCTCAAAAAATACGTGGACACCATCATCGTCATCTCCAACGACAAGCTCAAGGCCATCTACGGAAACCTGTCCATCTCCCAGGCCTTTGCCCAAGCCGACAACATCCTCACCACCGCCGCCAAGGGCATTGCCGAAATCATCACCGTGCCCGGTTATGTCAACGTAGACTTCGAGGACGTCAACACCGTCATGCGCGGCAGTGGCGTGGCCATCATGGGTACGGCCGTCGCCGAGGGTGAAAACAGAGCCATCCGTGCCGTGGACGAAGCCCTCAACTCCCCATTGCTCGAAGACAACAACATCCAGGGGGCCAAGCACATCTTGCTCAACATCACCTCGGGCAAGAAAGAGGTCACCATGGAGGAAATCTTCGAAATCACCGAATTCGTGCAGGAAGAAGCCGGGCAAGGTACCAACCTCATCTGGGGTAACTGCTACGACGAAAACCTGGGCGACCAGCTCAGCGTCACCGTCATCGCCACGGGATTCGAACAGTACCAGCGTCGTCACAAGGGCTTCGACAACAAAGGCTCCAACGCCCAACCCATCCGAGTCTCCCTCGACGACGAACTGCCCTTCCCGCCTTCCGATACCACCGATGACCAACTCCCCCCCATCGGCGCCAACACCATCGAGTTCGACATCAACAACTCCAGCAACCGATACGCCGACCAGCCGCCGTATCAACACAACCAACGCAACACCGATGAGTCCGTGGAGGAAGAATTGCGGCGCAAGCGGCTCGAAGCAGAAAAGCGACGCAAGGAACGACTGGCCAAATTGGCTTCCAAACCCAAGTTCAGCAATCCAAACGTCATCAACGAATTGGAAAACGAACCTGCCTACTTGCGACGGGGTGTTCGCCTCGACAACGTGCCCCCGTCCGATGAGGTAGAGTTGTCCAAATACCAGGTCAGCGAAGATGACGAAGGCCCCGTCATCAAGGAAAAGAATTCATACCTCCACAAAGACGTGGACTGACCCGACCTCGCATCGACTGCATGGAATACCACGATCCAAAAGGTCAGCAGAAATCCCGAAGGTCCGGAGTCGAGGCTCCGGCCTTCCTACCCCCCTTCTGCTTCCTTTTGAAGACCCCGAACAAAACCAGGCGAATCAGCTTGTAAGATTTTAGCCATCATAACTTGCTAAACCACGTTTCTGCCCGGGCCCCGTGCCCGGGCTTTTTTTTGAGGCAATGCTGCTTTTGGGCGCATGCGTTCGCCGGCATGTGCCACGCCTGCCAGCACCTCTGCAGCGGTCTGGCATTTTCGCTGCGCTCAAAGCAGGCCAGGAATGACGGCCTTGCGCTGCTTGGGGTAATCCGGAAAATGCGACAGGTACCAGCGATGATGGCTGTAGGCGCGCGGGATGAGGTTGGCGGCCGTCCAGACGGCAAAGCTCATTGCGGGCAGGTTCCATGCCATGAGGGCAAAACCACACCATTCCACGATTTCTCCAAAATGGTTCGGGCAGGAGATCCATTCGAACAATCCGCCACGGGGGATGGCGTAGGTGTGGCTACCATGGCGCCGCAGGCTGATGAGCTTGTTGTCGGCGAGCAAATTGATCGTGGCGCCGCACAGAAAAGCGACCAGACCTGTCAGGAATGGAAACGATGTGGCATAGCCGGCAGGAAAGACGGCGAAATTGCCAAGCCAGTAGCCGTTGAGAAAGCCGTTGACGAGGTTGAAAAAGACGGCTGACAATGTAATGCTGAGGGGTATTTTTTTGCCCTCCATGTGGGCGCGCAGGGGATAAATGAGGCTGCGGTTGGTGTAGTGGGCGATCCACAGGCCCCCAAGCAGCCAATGCACCCCGCTTTTTTCAGCAGAACCATGCCAGAAGAAATGGGCAAAAGTGAGGGGTGAAACCACTTCCATGGCCATCCAGGCCCAGCGATAGGGCAGGTCGGGTCCCCAGCCGCGGCGGTAGTGCCGTCCGTAGGGCGCACTGATGCGAAATTGGACCGGTACCAGCACCAGGGCCACGCCCATCCAGGCGAGGCTGATCTGTTCGATGTGTGCAGGGGTGCATTCCATGGGCCAAAAATAATCATCGACCATTTCGGGCCAGGGTGAATTTTGGCCCCTGTCGTGCCGTCGTTGCGCTGCAACGTATCTACATTTGCGCACTTTTCTGAAAAGGACAAACGCCAATCACCATGCACCTTTCTGACCAAGAAATCGAACGAAGAAAAAACCTGCAACGCCTGCGCGAATTGGGCATCGATCCCTATCCGCCCGAAGCATTCCCTGTGACGGCCCACGCCGCCGACGTCGTGGCCAACTACCAGGAGCAAGTCGCCGAGGACGGCACCAAAACCCCGCTGAATTACCAGGACGTCAGCCTCGCTGGACGCATCATGGCCCGGCGGGAGGCCGGCAAGGCCATATTCATGAACCTCCAAGACAGCAGCGGAAAAATCCAGCTCTACTTCCGCCGCAACGACCTGGTGCGCACCGACAGCGAAGGCAACGAAGACTACACCCTCTTCGACGAGGTGGTAAAAAAACTGCTCGACCTGGGCGACATCATCGGCGTCAAGGGGTTCGCTTTCAAAACCAGGACAGGGGAAGTGACCGTCCACGTCAAGGAATTCAAACTGCTGGCCAAGGCCTTGCGACCCCTGCCCGTGGTCAAAGTGGATGCGGAAGGAAAGGTCCACGATGCATTCAGCGACCCCGAACTGCGCTACCGCATGCGCTATGTGGACCTCATCGTCAACCCCTGGGTCAAAGAGGTATTCATCAAGCGCACCAAAATGATCAACGCCATGCGCAACTTCCTCAACGAGCATGGCGCCCTCGAGGTGGAAACCCCCGTGTTGCAACCGATCCCCGGAGGGGCTGCTGCCCGCCCTTTCATCACTCACCACAACGCCCTCGACGTGCCGTTCTACCTGCGCATCGCCAACGAGCTCTATCTCAAAAGGCTCATCGTGGGCGGCTTCGATTGGGTGTACGAGTTTAGCCGAAACTTCCGCAACGAAGGCATGGACCGCACCCACAACCCCGAATTCACCATCCTCGAATTCTACGTGGCCTACAAGGACTACTTCTGGATGATGGAAACCACCGAAAAACTGCTCGAACGCACTGCCATCGAAACCACGGGCAGCACCGAGGTGCAAGTGGGCCAACACACCATCAGCTTCAAAGCGCCATACCAGCGCATCCCCATTTTCGAGGCCATCGAAAAATACACCGGTACCGACATCAGCGGCATGAACGAGGATGAGCTGCGTCAGTTTTGCCGAAAAATCGGCATCGAAGTGGCGCCAAGCATGGGCAAGGGCAAACTCATCGACAAGATCTTCGGCCAGGTGGCAGAGCCACATTTCATCCAGCCCACTTTCGTCATCGACTATCCGGTGGAAATGTCGCCCCTCACCAAGCGCCACCGCAGCAAACCCGGCCTGGTGGAGCGCTTCGAGCTCATCATCAACGGCAAGGAAATCGCCAATGCCTATACCGAGCTCAACGACCCCATCGACCAGCGCGAGCGCTTCGAAGAACAAGCCCGACTAATGGAGCGCGGCGACGATGAGGCCATGTACATCGACTACGACTTCCTGCGCGCCATGGAATTCGGCATGCCCCCCATGGCTGGTATCGGCTTTGGCATCGACAGGCTGGCCATGCTGTTGACCAACCAGCACAGCATTCAGGAGGTGCTCTTTTTCCCGCAAATGCGACCGGAAAAGTTCGATTGATACACTTACCGACCTCCTCCCTGGGCCGGCGGCGCTTGCCTATGCAAATTCATCGTTCATCCTCCCATCGTCAGCCACATGCAAACCATTGCCCTGCTTTTTGGCGGCATCAGTCCGGAGCACGAGGTGTCGCTCAACTCCGCAAGGAACATCTACAAGGCCATCGATCGCCACAAGTACGAGGTGGTGCTCATCGGTGTCAGCCACAGCGGCTATTGGTACCACCTGCCTGAAAGCGTCTTTCTGAAAACGGAGCGGGTGGAAGATGGCGCCTGGCCCCGCCTGGCACTGGTGCCGGGAAGCGCCTCTCCCGTGGTGTACGACGATGCCCGGGGCTCCTTTCCTCGCATCGATGTGGTTTTCAACATCATTCACGGACCATTCGGCGAAGACGGCACCTTGCAGGGCTTGTTGGAAATCCTGGGCCTTCCGTTCGTGGGGCCGGGGGTGCTCGCCTCGGCCGTGGGCATGGACAAGGACTTCACCAAGCGCCTGCTGCGAGATGCGGGCATTCCCGTGGCCCCATGGGTAACGCTGTTTTACCACGAAAAACCCGACTTGGACGACATCCTCGAGCGCTTGGGGCTGCCGCTTTTCGTCAAGCCCGCCAACATGGGCAGCAGCGTGGGCATCAGCAAGGTGGAAAAAAGACAGGAGCTGCAGCCTGCTTTGGAAAAAGCTTTTTGCTACGATATCAAGGTGCTGGTGGAAAAGGCCATCCGAGGCCGGGAACTCGAAACGGCCCTGTTGGGCAATGTGGAAGACGTGCAGGTGAGTGGCGTGGGGGAAATCATCGTTTCGAAAGGCTTCTACGACTACGAAGCCAAGTACCTAAGCGCCGACGCCGCCCGCGTCGTGGTTCCTGCTGAAAACCTCTCAGCCGAAGACGAGGAGCGCATCCGACTGACGGCCCTGGCCGCTTACAGGGCCCTGGGGCTGGAAGGCATGTCGCGCCTGGACGTTTTCCTGGCCGACGACGGCACCGTGTACGTCAACGAACCCAATACGCTGCCGGGTTTTACCAACATTTCCATGTATCCAAAGCTCTGGCAGGCTCGTGGCATTTCTTATCCCGACCTCATCGACCATCTCATCCAGCTCGCCCTGGCACGCCAGCAACGAAAAAGCAGGCTGAAACGCACCTACCGATGAACGTCCGCCTTTGTTCCTTGGCGGTACCGAATGACGCGCAGGTCGTCCATGTACATTTCGACTGAGCCGCGAGGATTCAGCATGAAAATGCGCAGCTGGTCGAAGTCCTCCTCGGGCAGCCGCAGCCAAAGCGGCACGAGGGCCCATTGCCCTTCTGACACCACGCGGAATGGTCGCACCATCCGGCTCAGTACCATCTGCCCGTCTTTTTCCAGAAAAACCACGAACTGGGGCATCCACCATGTTTCCCACTCTTTTTTCGGGCCGTAAAACCACGCTTCCACACGGAGCCACGTGCCCGCGGTGAGCGCCGCCGTCTTTGGCAAATACACCGCGGCGGTGAACCCTTCCCTGGCGGGCAAGCGCAGGCTCGCCTCGCCCGAGTGGGCGGTGCCAACGGCTACGAAGGCAGTGTCAGAGAAGTTTTCGAAATCCTCGAAGAGCAAAGTGTCGAGGGGTTGGATGTCTGCAGGTGGCACGTCGGTGTTGTCGAGCAGGAGTCGGTCGTAAGGGTCGATGTGGGTTTTTAGAAAAATGCGCTTGTAATAGGCCTCGGTCATGGCTTCGGTTTCGAAAGGGCCGTGGTGGGCTTGCCAGGTTTGGAATTGGTTGAGGAAAACACAGGCCACCACGAACGCCGCCACAGCCAAGCGCAACAACCTGCGCGCTGCCACCCACTCCAACAGGGTCGCCATCGGCAGACTGAGCAGTACGTAGGATTGAATGAAGGCCCGCTGACCGAATGCCCCTCCGTACCACCAGATGTCCCACGAGGCTATTATCCAGGTATTGACTACGAAAAACACCAGCACGGGCCAGCGTAGCTGTCGATGCCGGCGCCACAGCAAGGGCAGGCCTGCGATGGCGAGCAACATGACGGGTGTGTACACGAACCAGCCCTTGCGCCATGAAAAAAACACGTCAGAAAAATGGGGATGCAGGAAGCTGAAACCCTGCTCGCCATAACTGTACACCACCCATTCCCCGGCGGCGTACTTCCAGTACAGCAATTGGATGAAGCCCACGGCTGCACAGGTGGCACCGGCCAGCACCACCATTTTCCACTGTCTCTTCCACAGTTCAATGGTTTGGCGAATGTTGGCCAGGCCCCAGGTCAGGGGCACGAGGGCGTAAATGATTTCGGTAGGCCGGGCCAGCGCCGCCAGTCCGATGCACAGGCCCAGGGCAATGCTGATGTGCCAAGAGGGCTGCAGGTACCAACGTCGGGTCAGGAGCACGACGGCGGCCAGCAGGGTGAACAACCACACGTGCGGGTTGGCGGCATCGTAGGTGGCATAGTTGAAAAAGTTGGTGCCCAGCCCCACGATGAGCACGGTGGTCCCCGCTATTTTTTCCGAAAAATAGACCTGCAACAGCCGGAGCAGCAGGTAGAGGCCCAACAGTGCTACCAACACGCCTCCCCACTGGATGGCGACCTGGTAGGGCATGGAGAAGCCGTCGGCGGGCCAGGGCCCCACGCTGGCAATGGCATGGGCTGCGAGGAAAAAGGGGAGGTACATCAGGGCCATGCCGGCGGAGTATTTCATGACGTAGCGGGGGTGGCCCTCGGCCGTGGTGCCGTAGGGGAAAGCCTGGTCGGGGGCACTGCTTGGCCGGTAGCGTTCCATGATGTCGGGAAGGAACTTCAGCTCACGCAGGTCGCCGTAGATGAACACGGCGGGTAGGTAGAGGTAATAGCCACTCACGTCCCAGGCGATGGGAGCCTCGGTGAAGGGGCGCTCGTAGCGCGGCCATACCGCCGTGGTGGCGGCGATGACCAGGGCCGTGAAGCACCAAGCCAGCAGGGCGGGGCGATGCAGGAGTCGGCTCATAGGCGCAGCGGTTCGGTCAGGATGGCCAGCATGGTCTTGACGCCGTCGATGTAGTTGCCCAGGCGGATGTTTTCGTTGGGGCTGTGCTGGTTGTTGTCGGGGTTTACGGTGGGTACCGACACGGCGGGTATGCCGAGGGTGGTGACGAATGGCGAGATAGGTATGGAGCCGCCAGCCGTTCGGATTTTGACGGGCTCGCTGCCGAATGCCCTGACCATGGCGCGGCCGAGCCAACGGCCTGCGGGCGAGTCGATTTCTGTGCGGAAGGCCTTGTAGGCGATGCGGTAGTCGAAGCGGCAAATGCGGTCGTTGGCCAGCCGTTCGCGATAGGTGGGGTCGCGGTCGAGCACGAGGTAGCCCTGGTCTTCTATGTGTTTTCTCAGCAGGCCCACGAGGCGCTCGGGGTCCGACTCGAGCACGAGGCGGATGTCAATTTCGGCGACGGCTTTGGCCGGGATGATGGTGCGGGCTTCATCACCCACCCAGCCGGCAGCCATGCCCCGCACGTTGAGGGAGGGGTATTGCAAGGCTTCCTGATAGGTCGATGCCACGGCATCGGGTTTGGCCACGCCGAGTTTGTTGAGTATTTCTCGCTCATCATCGGGAACGGCGCGCAGGATTTGCCGGGTGGCATCGTCGATTTCGATGCCGTCGTAGAAGCCGGGGATGGTCACCCGACCCTGGTCGTCTTTCATGGAGGCCAGCAGTTGGGCCAGGCGCATGGCCGGGTTGGGGCAATAGTTGCCGTAGTGGCCGCTGTGTTGCGGGAAGGTGGGGCCAAACACCGTCAGCGTCACGTCCACGATGCCGCGGGCGCCAAAGGTGAGGGTGGGCTGGTTGCTGATGTGTCGGGGGCCGTCGAAAATGACGAGCACGTCGGCTTGAATCGCCTGGCGATAGCGCTCGACGGCTTCGGGCAGGTGTGGCGAACCAAGCTCTTCCTCGAAATCCATGATGACCTTGAGGTTGTAGGGCAGGGGACGGCCTTGCCAGCGCAGGGCGTCGATGGCAGCCAGCAGCATCATGACGGGGCCTTTGGCGTCGGATGCCGAGCGGGCGAAGATGCGCCACTCGGGGTCGATGGGCCCTTCGAGGTTGCTCCAGGGGATGGGTTCCCAGCCTCCGTCGGGGGTGGGCCGTTTGAGCACAGGTTTGAAAGGGCTTTCCTGGTCCCAGAAGCGGGGGTCCACGGGTTGGCCGTCGAGTTGCAAGTAGGCCAGCACGGTGGGCAACCCCTGGCGCTTGGGGAGCTCGGCCAGCAGAAGGGGCACGGTGGGCGTCTCCAGCCGCTGGAAACTGAAACCTCGGCTGGCAAAGGCTTTCTCGCACCAGCGCACATTCTGTTCGATGTCTTCCGGGAAATGGGCGTCGTTGGGAATGGAGAGCAGTTCGTACAATTGCCCAAATGAAGCCCGGGCCCAGGTGAGGGCCAGGCTGTCGGAAATGGCCTGGGCCCACAGGCCCCCAGGCAGGGCAAATGCACTCAACAAGACCAGGCAGCGCAGTATTTTCATGGAAGTTGTGTTTGTGAGCACATTCATCAAAGGCGTTCAAAGATGAAAAAACTTCTGTTATACCTTCTGGCGGCCGTGGTGGTCGGATTCATCGTCTGGCAGGTGCTCAGCACGAAACCCTCCTCGGCCATACAGCCGCGCACACCAGTGGAAAGCCTCACGGCAGCAGAGCTTTACCGACAGTTCAAGGAGGACGAGAACCTGGCCAATGAGCGCTATTTGAACAAGTTCGTCAGGGTCAGTGGCCTGTTCAACGATGCCGGGATGGGGGGCGACGGCATGTGGCACCTGTGGCTCTCGCACAATGGCCGGCGTATGGTGCATGCCCGCATGGCCGTTGACGCCGCCGATGGGGTCAAATCGCTCCAGCGGGGGCAACTGGTCACCTTGCGCTGCCGATGTGTAGGCTTGGTGGACCTGGTGGAATTGCGCGATTGCTTGTTGGAGTGAGGAACTGAGGATTTCCTGTCTGCCGACAGGCAGGCCTGTCTGCCGACAGGCAGGGAGGAATTGAAGCCAACTGTCAACCGTCAACCGTCAACTGACAACCGTCAACTGACACTCCATCCGCGGCAACTGTTTGCAGTGAACTCAGGACTCAGGAATAGCGGAATAGCATTTAGGGAAGCCATGATACTGGCTTGGTTGGGCAGGGAGGGTACGGCTGAAGAATCTCAGACATTGAACCGGAAGTGCATCACGTCTCCATCCTGGACGACGTATTCCTTGCCCTCCACGCTCATTTTTCCCGCTTCCTTGACGGCGTGTTCGGAGCCGTAGTGCACGTAGTCGTCGTACTTGATGACTTCTGCGCGGATGAAGCCCTTTTCGAAATCACTGTGGATGACACCGGCGGCACGAGGAGCCTTCCACCCGCGGCGGATGGTCCAGGCGCGCACTTCCTTTTCACCCGCGGTGAAAAACGTGATGAGGTCGAGCAGCTTGTACGTGGCGCGGATGAGGCGGTTGACGCCGGGTTCGTCCAGGCCCATGGTTTGGAGGAATTCGAGTCGCTCGGCGGGGTCTTCGAGGCGGGCGATTTCGGCTTCGATGGCGGCCGAGATGAGGATGACCTCGGCGGGTTCGTCTTTGACGGCTTCCTGGAAGCGGCGGGTGTACTCGTTGCCGCCAACGACGGAGTTTTCGTCCACGTTGCAGACGTAGAGGATGGGCTTTGAGGACAGCAGGAACATTTCGCGCAAAAGTTCGGCGGCCTCGGCTTCGAGCGAGAGGCTGCGGGCGGGCTTGCCCTGGTTGAGATGAGCCAGGATTTGCTCGGCGATGTCCACTTTGGCGATGTCTTCCTTTTTGCCCGTTTTGGCCTGCTTGCGCAGGCGTTCGAGGCGTTTTTCGACGGTTTCGATGTCTTTGAGGATGAGCTCCGTGTCGATGGTTTCCTTGTCGCGTACGGGGTCCACGCCACCTTCTACGTGTACCACGTTGCCGTCGTCGAAACAGCGCACCACATGGATGATGGCATCGACCTCGCGGATGTTTGCCAGGAATTGGTTGCCGAGGCCTTCGCCCTTGCTGGCGCCGCGGATGAGGCCTGCGATGTCCACGATTTCGATGGTGGTGGGCACCACGGCGCGTGGTTTGACGAGTTCTGCGAGCTTGTCGAGGCGGGGGTCGGGTACGGTGATGACGCCCACGTTGGGGTCTTTGGTGGCAAAGGGGTAGTTGGCGGCCAGGGCGTTGGCGGCGGTGAGGGCATTGAAAAGGGTTGACTTACCGACGTTGGGCAGGCCGACGATTCCGGCTTGAAGTGGCATCTCGAGGTGGGTTTTTTGTGGATTTCGAAAAAACGGGCGCAAAGGTAAGGGCCCTCGCTACAATGCCAAGCGGGAACGTTTGCGGAGTTGAAAAGCCGGCGAAAATTGGACGGATGGTGGTAAAGAAACAGGGCTGCCCCTGGGAGGCAGCCCTGCATTGGAAGCGATTCGCAATCCTGGCAATCAACGGTGCAAATCGAAGCGGTCGAGGTTCATCACCTTGTCCCATGCTTTGACGAAATCGCGGACGAACTTCTCGTCGCCGTCGTCGCATGCATACACCTCAGCGACGGCCCGCAGCTCTGCGTTGGAGCCGAAGACGAGGTCCACGCGGGTGGCGGACCATTTCTGCTGGCCGGTTTTGCGGTCGGTGCCGATGAAGGTTTGCTTGCGCTCATCGGCAGCCTTCCAGGAGGTGTTGAAGTCGAGCAGGTTGACGAAGAAGTCGTTGGTGAGCTGTCCAGGGCGGTTCGTCAACACGCCGTGGTTGGAGCCATCCCAGTTGGCGCCGAGGGCACGCATGCCACCGATGAGGACGGTCATTTCCGGTACCGTGAGGGTAAGCAGCTGGGCCTTGTCAACCAGGAGGTCTTCGGGTCGGGCGATGGCATCGCTGCATACGTAGTTGCGGAATCCGTCGGCTACGGGTTCGAGCACGGCGAAGTTTTCGACGTCGGTTTGCTCCTGGGTGGCATCGGTACGGCCGGGGGTAAAGGGCACGGAAATGTCGTAGCCGGCCTGTCGGGCGGCTTCCTCGACGGCAGCACAGCCAGCCAAGACGATGAGGTCGGCGAGGGAGACTTGCTTTGCACCGGCGTTGGCCTGGTTGAATGCAGACTGGATACCTTCGAGTACCTGGAGCACTTTGGCGAGGCGCTCGGGGTTGTTCACGCGCCAATCCTTTTGCGGAGCCAGCCGAATGCGGGCGCCGTTGGCACCGCCTCGACGGTCGGAGCCGCGGAAAGTGGAAGCGCTGGCCCAGGCGGTGCGCACGAGGTCCTGGATGCTCAGGCCTGAGGCGAGAATTTTTTTCTTGAGCGCTTCGATGTCAGCCGCCTCGATGAGGGGGTGATTCACCGGCGGGATGGGGTCTTGCCAGATGAGGTCTTCCTGCGGCACCTCAGGGCCGATGTAACGGGAGCGCGGCCCCATGTCGCGGTGCGTCAGCTTGAACCATGCCCTGGCGAAGGCATCGGCGAAAGCCTCCGGGTTTTCGTAGAAGTGTCGGGAAATTTTTTCGTACACCGGGTCGAAGCGGAGTGCCAGGTCGGTGGTGAGCATGAAAGGTGCATGGCGCTTGGCGGGGTCGTGGGCATCGGGTACGGTACCTGCGCCTGCGCCGTTTTTGGGTGTCCACTGCCAGGCTCCTGCGGGGCTTTTGGTCAGCTCCCACTCATATTCGAAGAGGTGTTTGAAAAAGTCGTGGCTCCACTTGGTCGGTGTGCGCGACCAGGCACCTTCCAGGCCGCTGGTGTAGGTGTGTTCGGAGTGGCCTTTGCCGTAGGAGTTCCTCCAGCCGAGGCCCATGTCTTCGACGTCGGTGGCGGCGGGTTCGGGGCCTACATACTCGGCAGGAACGGCACCGTGGGTTTTGCCGAAGGTGTGACCACCGGCGATGAGGGCCACGGTTTCTTCATCGGTCATGGCCATGCGGGTGAAGGTGGTTCGGATGTCGCGTGCGGCGGCGAGTGGGTCGGGCTTGCCATTGGGGCCTTCGGGGTTGACGTAGATGAGGCCCATTTGGGTGGCGGCCAGCGGGTTTTCGAGTTCTCTGTCGCCGCTGTGGCGCTTGTCACCCAGCCATTCACTCTCTTCACCCCAGTAGATGTCCTCTTCGGCTTGCCAGATGTCCTCACGTCCACCAGAGAAGCCGTAGGTCTTCAATCCCATGGATTCGAGTGCGCAGTTGCCGGCGAGGATGATGAGATCGGCCCAAGAGAGCTTGCGGCCGTATTTTTTCTTGACGGGCCAGAGCAGCATGCGGGCTTTGTCGAGGTTGGCGTTGTCGGGCCAGCTGTTGAGGGGTGGGAACCGCATGGAACCACGGCTGCCTCCGCCACGACCATCGGCGATGCGGTAGGTGCCTGCGCTGTGCCAGGCAAGCCGGATGAACAGCGGCCCGTAGTGGCCGTAGTCGGCCGGCCACCAGTCTTGGGGCGTGGTCATCACTTCATAGATGTCGCGTTTGACAGCCTCGAGGTCGAGGGCTTGAAACTCCTTGGCATAGTCGAAATCGGGGTCCATGGGGTTGACCAGCGGGGAGTGTTGACGCAGGATGTTGAGTCGAAGCAGATTGGGCCAATATGCGTGATTGGGCAGGCCCTGACCAGCGGCTTTCTTGAGCTGGCCGGTGTGGAACGGACATTTGCCAATGCCGTTGCCGTTTTGGTTTACGGTGGTTTTCAATTCTTCCATGACCTGAAAATTTTTATTGATAAGAAATGGCGATTCGAGTGTCCCATTCGCAATGGGAGAGGTGGGTCGCTTTTGCGGCACGGCGAAGGTCGGCAAATAGGCATCATTTACCAAAGTGAATGTTTTTATGGATTGATTGATGAAATCTATTTTTGGGCTTCGATTTATGGGGGATTATGGAGGATTATGAGGATTATGGAGGTTGTTGACGGTTGTCAGTTGACGGTTGACGGTTGTCAGTTGACGGTTGACGGTTGTCAGTTGACGGTTGACGGTTGACGGTTGACGGTTGTCAGTTGACAGTTGTCAGTTGACGGTTAGCGGTTGACGGTTGACGGTTGACGGTTGTCAGTTGACAGTTGTCAGTTGACGGTTAGCGGTTGACAGTTGGCTTCAATTCCTCCCTGCCTGTCGGCAGACAGGCCTGCCTGGCGGCAGACAGGGATTCCTCAATACCTCACTCCATGACCCTTCAGCAACTCGAATATATCGTAGCCGTGGACCGCTGTCGTCACTTTGCCGAGGCAGCGCAGCAGTGTCATGTTACCCAGCCGACGCTCAGCACCATGATCCAGAAGTTAGAGGACGAGCTCGGGGTGCGCATTTTCGATCGAAGCCGCAAACCAGTGATTCCGACGGAAGAAGGCAAGCGACTCATCGCCCAGGCACGCGAAGTGCTGGCCGAAGCCCGACGCTTCATGGATTTGGCTTCGGAGCTGAGGGGTGAGCTGCGCGGCACCATCGAGTTGGGCATCATCCCTACAGTGGCACCATACCTGTTGCCGTTGTTTCTGAAGGATTTTCTCGAAAACCACCCCGACATACACTTGCACATCTATGAGCTCACCACCGAGGAGATCATCCGGCGGCTGAAGCACCACCAACTCGACGCAGCCATTTTGGCCACCCCCCTCGACGACCCGGCACTGTTCGAATACCCTTTGTACAATGAAGAGTTCGTCGTGTATGCCTCACCCGACCAGCCTTTGCTCGAAAAACAGTTCGTGCTCCCTGAAGACATTGCATTGGATCAGCTGTGGTTGTTGGAGGAGGGGCATTGTCTGCGCACGCAAATCATCAACTTGTGTGAGCTGCGCCAGGTGGAGGATGGTTCCTCCCCCCTGTCGTATGCAGCCGGCAGTATTGAGACTTTGAAAAAAATGGTGGACATGGGCCATGGCGTCACCATCCTGCCCGAGCTTGCCATTGCCGACTTGCGCGAAGACGAACACGCCCGCTTGCGGTTTTTCAAGCCACCGGCACCCGTGCGGGAAATCAGCCTGGTCACCTATCGCTACTTCGCCCGCGAGCGCCTGTTGACGGCGCTTGCCGAGCAAATCCGCAACTGTGTACCTGCGGGCATGCGCAAACGCAGCAGCGTGCGCAAGGTACCAGTGGTGGCCGGGTCAAGAAGGCGCGTACGGCCCTGACCTTCTGGGTAGGTCTTCAAAATGCTACTTCGGCGCCAAAGGTGAAACCACGGGCTGGCAGATAGCGGTTGCGTCGGTCGATGCCGGGTGCGAGGATGTTGGGTTTGCCACTGAGGCGGCTTCCATTGTCGGCAGTGCCGGGGTCGCTCAGGCGCACTTCGGGGTCGGGGCCGGTATAGCGGGTCAGAGTGAACAAATCGTTTGCGGCGAGGTATATGCGAAGTCGCATTGGCGAGCCCTTGCCGAGGCGGGTTTGCCAGGAGAAGACGGCCGAAGACAGTCGGAGGTAGGATGCTTTTTCCACGAAATAGCTCGACAGAGGTGCGTAGGCCTGCGAGTGGGGGATGTAGTAGCGGGTTTTGATTCCATTGTACTCGTTCACCGGGCCGAGGTTGCCCTTTTCGTAGAAAAGCCTCATGAGGTTGAAGAGCTGGTGGCCGAATGCGGCGTCGAAACCGAGGCGCAGACTCCAATTTCCAAGGGAGATTTTTTGCTGCCAACCGGCGGTGAGGCGTGGCAGCCCCCGCCCGATCACCTGTTCGAATTCTCCTACGATCCACTCGCCGGAAGGGGTGATGTCGAAAAAGGGCAAGCCCCACAGTTGGCCCACGGGTTCTCCCTCTTTGAGGCGTGTCAGGGCACCGCAACAGATGCCCGGCGCCCCCGGATAGCTGTAAAACCGAGTGGTAACCTGGGGATCGCGGGCCAGGTCGTCAACCACGGTTTTGGCGGTGAACAAGTGGACGGTGGTTTCGATGCCGATGCGGGAGGAAGGATTGCTGGCGTATTGCAGGCTGAGGTGCCAGCCGCTGGTGTGGATTTTCGAGGCATTCCACCAGATTTTATACCATAGGTGGGGTGGAGAGGGGAGGGCTTCCTCGAAGAACAGGTCGAAGCTGCGGGTGCGGAACCAGGTGGCGTCGAGGCGCAGACCCGACTGGCGGTCGCCGAGGGAGGCATGCAGGCTCCAGCGGTTGCTTCGCTCTGCGGCCATGGCGGGGTTTTCCTCATTGGCGAGCTGGTAGGCCGGCATGAAACGGCCGTTGTAGTAGATGTAGCCGGATTCTTCGAAGTAGCGATAATGGCGTGCTTCGGGCGGGGGCAGGTTGGCGGTGCTGCTGCGGCGCAGACTGAGGGTTGCGAGCCATCGCCGGGGCCACCAGGAGCATTCGCTGAGATCGATGTCGAATGAAAAAGCGGGGAGCCACACGTAGCGGTGGCCGGGTGCGAGGCGGCTGCTGCCTTCGCGTCGGAGCACGGCCGCTATTCGGTATAGCCCTCTTTGAAGGGTGGCGCTCAGCCACTGCGCGGTGCGTCGGTCGGCGCGTTTGTCGGAAGCGATTTGCCCTCTGCCGAGGGAATAATCGTTGGCAAATTGGAGGTTGTGGTATTTGAGCGCGTCGGAGATGAAACCGCCGGCTTCGGTGGATATGCTTTCGTTCACGCGTCGTTGCCAGTCCCAGCCGAGCGAGGTTTCCATCTTCCAGGGGCCTTTTTCAAAAACTGCCTCTATCTGGCTGCGGGTGAATGCGCTGGCGTGATGTTCCTCGGCGTAGCTTGCCAGGCCCTGGCGCCATAGTCCACGGTAGGGGTCGGTGCGAGCGTAGTACTCGCCGTGGCGGGAGATGTGGTGAAGCAGGCTGGAGAAATTTCGAAACCTGAGCCAGGGCGTCCACTGGATTTCGAGGCGGAGGGCGCCGCTGAGCAGGGTGCGTTTGTTTTCATCGAGGTTCTGCTCGATGAGTGCCACGGGATTGAAATAGTCGAAACGGGGTTCCCAGAAGTATCCTCCCGTCATTTCACTGGCACTGTGCACGGGGGCAGTGGGGTTGAAGGTCACTGCGTAGCGAAAAGCCTCGGGGAAGGAAAGGTCTTCGCGGCGTTCGGCTGCGGCCAGCTGGATGCCGAGATGCATTTTCTTTTCGAAAAAAGCACTGCCCATGCCCAGTCGGGCACTGCGATGGTCGAACCCACTTCCACGGAGGATGCCCTGTTTGTTTCGCCAGGTTGCCGAGGCGTGGTAGTGGAGAAGGCTGTCCGAGGCGTGGATGCTCAGGTGGTGGAAATGGCTGAGTGCCGTGCGGGTGATCAGATCGGTCCAATCCGTTTCGGAGCCAAAGTTGGGCAAGTCGCGGGCGAGGAATTCCTCCCTGCTCAGCGTGTTCCAGCGTCGAGCCCATGTTTCGGTGGTCAATCCGCTGTGAAAGCCAATGGACACAGTGGTATCATCGGGAATGGTGGAAAAGGCGATTCCTCCGGCGCTACCCCGGATGCCGAGTTCCCGGCTGGCGTCGAGGTCGTTTTGTACGTTGAAGTTTTGCACTTCCAGCGGATCGAGGCTCCAGAGGGGTACGTCGGGCATGCCGTCCACCCAGACGAAGGGTTGGCTGAAACCATAAAGTGTTTGCAAGCCGTCGAGCCGCAGTTCCCAAGAGCCGTTGGGATCGCCACCCGGGCTGGCCACCTGCAGACCAGGCACCCTGCCCCGCAACAACCTGGCCGGATGCGAGGCAGTTTCCACGTCGAGGGGTATGTCGGGTGAGGGCGCCCGGTGCCTTAGGCTGTCCGTGGCGGGAGGGCTGCGGCGTCCTTGTGGGCGCAAGGTGATGTGGTTTTCACGGTTTGTGTGCACATTGCCAGACCATCGTCGGTAGCCTGCTTTTTCCACCGTGACGCGCAGGGGACCGGCATTGGGAAACAGCAGGGTGAATCGGCCGGAGTCATCCGTCGATGTACTGATTTGACTGCCCTTCATCCAAACGGTGGCTCCCTGGAGGGGCGCTCCACTCCAACGATCGGCGACAATGCCCGATACAGGTCGCTGTGCCTGGAGCAACAGCACCATACAAGCACACAGGAGGGTCGGGATGGTTTTCAAGGCTTTCATTCAAATCAGTGGTATGCCCGCATCGGGGCAGTCTGGCGGTTTGGTTGCGCGGGCATGAAAAGGGTGGCGCCTTCGGGTCACCCGTTTTTTTGCTGGTTTTTCGGAGGCGGGGAGGAGGCCCGATTTTGAGCTTCTCTGACGGTTTCCTTCTTGAGTCGGGTGAGGTCGGAGTAAAGGACTCTTACGTACTGGTCGTCCACTGCCCAGAGGATGATGCGGCGGTTGCCGTCCACCTTGACGTAGCGGACCCCTTTTTCGGGATGGCGAACTTCTATGAAACCGGTGCCGTGCCATTTTTCGAGCAGGCCTTTGACGTTGACCAACAGGCTGTCGGCCCAGAGCTTGCGGTTCCAAGGTGCCCAGGCCTGGTAATTGATCATGACGGGCATTTCGACGATGACCCCTTCGTCGTCGAACACGGGGTAGAAGTTCATCAGGGCAGGGTACCGGAAGTCTTCTATCAGGTACTCCACGCTGGTGTTGTATTGCCCCTGTTTGAATTTGCGGGTCTTGTTCAACTGCCAGCAGTGTTTGTAAAAGCTGTCGGCCGTCATGCCGAGGTAGATGCCGAAGAAAATGGAGTCGTAGCGTTCTCCAGAGGCCAACTCCCGTTCCACCAGCCGCTCGTAGTCGCTTTTGCATCCAGTGCCGAGAGCGAGTCCGCCTAAGGTTAGCAGGATGAAAAGCCAGGGCAAGGATTGCAAGGGGAAAGGTGAGTGAACGGCGGAGGAGTTCTCGTGTCGGGTCATAGCTGGTTTTGCTTGAGTTTGAAAAACAGGATGGCGTCGTTGTTGCGCACGACGAGGAGCGTGGGATGAGGGGTGGGCACCCAGCCGAGGCTGCGAATTTCGCCATTTGCGAGCAAACCGGACTGGCAGGGCCAAAGGGCGTCGAATCGCCCGCCACCTTTGTTGGACAATACCCAGCCGGCGCTGGACATGTAGATGCCCGTTTCAGGTTTGGCCCGGCTGAGGTTACCTCCGGCAATGAGTTCTGGCAATCCGTCGCCGTCGAGGTCCCGGGCCAGGATGGTGTACAACGGTGCGAACTGTGCTTCCACCGGCATGGGTCGGAGGGTGAAATGGCCGGCACCGTCGTTGAGCAGGATGCTGCTGGCCAGGTTCACTGCTTCCAATCTGATGGCCCCAGCCATCTGGTCGGGGGTGAAAATGTCGTCGATGGTTTGGTTGGCGTAGCTGTTGAACTTGAGGTACTTTTTCTTCAGGGTGGGCATTTGATTGACCAAGTCGTTGCGCAGGGCCATGGGGTAGCTTTCTTCGCCGTTGAACACGCACACGATCTGCTCGGCGGTGCCATTGCGGTCGAAATCGTTGACCCACATGGTGAGGGGTTTGTCGGGAGATGCTTTGAAGCGGGAGTTCCAGCCATGGTTGCCGGCGGCCAAGTCGGTATCGCCATCGCCGTCGAGGTCGGCGGCTGCCAGGCAGTGCCACCAGCCCGCACTGCCTTCCACTGCCTCGGGGTTGCCCAGTTGGCCGGCTTCGTTGCGCAGGAGAAAGACGGGCATGTATTCGCCGGCCACTGCGAGATCGCCATCGCCATCGCCGTCGGCATCCAGCCACACCGCACAGGTGATCATGCCCAATTTCCTGAGGCCCGGTGCTTGGGTGTCGGTTACATCGCGGAAGTTCCCCTTGCCGTCGTTTTGGAGCAAAAAGCCATCGCAGGGCACACCGATGAAAAAGGGTTTGAGGCGCTCGCCAACGAAAAGGTCCTCGTCGCCATCTCCATCGAAATCATGAGCCACCACGCAACCCGTGCTGATGAACAGCGGCAGGGGAGGGTGCTCGCTTTTGACGAATTTGCCGCGTCCGTCGTTGAGGTACAGCCGGTCGAGCAGGGCGGAGGAGGTCTGCGGAAATTCATTTCCGCCCGAGGCCACGTACAGGTCCTGGTCGCCATCGCCATCGGCGTCGAAGAAACAGGCGTCGGTGTCTTCGCTCAGCTTGTCGGTATCGAATGGCCGGGAGAGGGTCTCATAGCCCTTGCCACGGCTGAGCAACAGCACGCCCGGCTGGTCTTTGGCTCCGCCTATGTAGAAGTCGGGTTGGTTGTCGCCGTTTACGTCGGCCATGGCGAGCGGTGGGCCTTCGTTGGAACGCATGTGAAAGAGGAGGCGGTCGCGGTCGAAGTCGGAGAACTCGTTTTCCCGGTGGCGAAACTCGAACAGGGGTTCGGTTTTTTGGAAAAAAGGCTGGCTCACAGGCTTGGCGCGAGATTGGGGGGCATCGGTAAAGGCACTCGGGGTTTGCGCTTCCACCGTTGCCGAGGTGTTTTGAGCAATGCGCAAATGTTGGTTGACGGGGACGTTGAACAGGGCAGTGAGCTGGCCATTTGGCCAGTGTATTTCCACCGTATCAATCACGTTTACTTTGCCCAGCCCGAAATGGAGGCGATGATCGACGGTCGATTCGAATCCCCGCATGGGGGCCACCTCGCCGAGCTGCATCTTGCCGTCGTAGCGAAGCAGGACCCGGCTGCCAAAGGCGCGGGTGTTGGGGGCCTTTCCCAGGAGCTCCAAGGAGAGGAAGGCGTTTTGAGGCTCCAGTTCCCGGCTGTTGTTTCGGTACACGAAAGCGGGCATGTCCTGGTTGTTGACCACGAGGTCGAGGTCGCCGTCGTTGTCCAGGTCGGCGTAGGCACTGCCGTTGGAAAAAGAGGGTTGGTCGAGGCCCCACTCAGCGGCCATGTTCTTGAAGGCGGGCACCCTACCGAGGGCTGTCGAATCGCCCAGCAGGTTTCGGAAAGCGTAGTTGGGGATTTTTTCACTGGGCATGGCGTCCACCATTTGGGTGATGGCCTTGCCCTCCTTGGCGAGCACAGCCCGAACATTGTCGGGGTCGGAGTAGAAGTTGACGTAGTCCTGGTCGGTGAGGTCTTTGCCGATGCCATTGGCTACGAATAGGTCGCGCCATCCGTCGTTGTCCATGTCGAAGGCGAGCGCGCCCCAGCTCCAGTCGGTGGCATGCACACCAGCCAGGCGGCTGATTTCGAAAAAATGAGGCAGGCCATCGGGGCCGCAAGCGCCGACGTTGAGCTGGAGGGTGTTGCGGGTGAACTGGTGGAAGTAGCCGGCTTTGACCTCGCGCTGATAGAGGTCCCAGTTTTCGAATTTGGTTTTGGTCTTGATGCGTCGGTCGTCTTCGGGCAGCATTTCGGTCACGAAGATGTCGGGCAGTGCGTCGTTGTTGAGGTCGGCGATATCGGCACCCATGCTGCCCATGCTGGTTTCGGCGATGCATCGTTCGAGGGCTTCGGTGAAGGTGCCATCGCCGTTGTTGAGGTAGAGGTAGTCGCGTTCGAAAAAGTCGTTGCTGACGAAGAGGTCGGGCCAGCCGTCGAGGTTGATGTCGCCGACGCTGACGCCAAGGCCAAAGCCGATGTTGCTGGAAAAAATGCCGGCGTCTTGGGTCACGTCGGTGAAATGGTCGCCATCGTGGCGGTAGAGTTTGTTGCCACCGTGGGGGTCGGGGATGTTTCGTTGGCCGGGGATGAGGTCGTAACCCCCGACGGATCGCAGGGAGTTGTTGAGCAGGTACAGGTCGAGGTCGCCGTCGCGGTCGTAGTCGAAGAAAGCGCCGTGCACCGACAGGCCTTCATCGGCGATGCCCCACTGGCGAGCTCGTTCGGAAAAGGTGGGCACGAAGCCCGAGGTGTCGGTAGGGGAGGGAGGGCCGTTGTTGATGAACAGCTCGTTGTAGCGGCGAGGTCCGCCGGGGGGGCCTGACTTGAGGACATAGAGGTCGAGCCATCCGTCGCCATTGACATCGGCCACGGCCACGCCGCTGGTCCACACGTTTTGGCTGCCTATGCCAGCCTGCTCGGTGACGTCTTCGAAGTGGAAATCACCCCTGTTGAGGTAGAGGCGGTTGCTGCTCATGTTTGCACAGAAGAAGATGTCCACCAGGCCGTCGTTGTTGAAGTCGCCCAGGCCCACGCCGCCGCCGTTGTAGAAGTTTCGAAAGGTGTAGCAATTGAGTTCCTCGGTGTATTGCACCCGGTTTTCGAAATCGATACCCGATTGGGAAGCAGGTATGAGCGAAAAGCGCTTGGGAGTAACCTGCTGCTGCTTGGCGGAGTGGCAGCCACCCGAGAGGAGCAGTACGATTGGCAGCAGACGCAGCATTGTATTCACGAATGGCCAAGTCGAGGGCATGTGCACAGTGTTTGTCTGGTAATGAACCTCAAGAGGTCAAGCGTCAAAATTGACCTGGCAGAGTCAGCATCCCGAAGAATGCCAATGGGAGTCAGGCAAAGGTAAAAAAGCAAGCGCCGGACGGTGCCGGCGCTTGCTTCAGGGAGATCTGATCGATCGAGCAGGGCGATCAATAGCAGGGGTTCTGCTGGAGGTTGGGGTTGGCACTGATCTGCGCTGCAGGGATCGGGAAGATGTTCTTGCAAGGTTCGGAGGCGGGCTTTTCCCACCAGGGATCGTTGTACTTGCCGAAGCGGATGAGGTCCTGGCGGCGCCAGCCTTCGTAGAACATTTCGCGGCCGCGTTCAGCCAGCAGGTCATCGGCGGTCAGCGAGGCATAAGGTGCTACGCCTGCGCGCTGGCGCACCATGTTCACGAGGGTCAATGCTTCAGGATCGCTGTTGTTGAGGCGCCAGAGGGCTTCGGCTTTCATCAGCAGCACGTCGGCATAGCGCAGGATGGGGAAGTCGTTGTCGAGGTTGTTGGTGGCGCCGAGCACGAACTCGAACTTGCCAACGCGGGCACCGGCCTGGCGATAGCAGTTGGGTTCGAGGGCGTTGAGTTCAGGAGTAAAGACGATTTCGGGTCCGCCCGGGTCATCGGCACTGGAGTCGAGGATGGGGGTTACACCATCGGACTTGTACTGCGGGCCGGCGTGGAAGTTGCCACGCACTTTTTGGTTGCCCCATTGACCCTTGCGAAGGTCGTCATCGCTGTAAGACTCGTAGAACTCCTGCAGCGTACAGTAGCCATTCCAGGGCTGGAAGGTCAGGTCGAAAGTTTCCTGGCTGCTGTAGTGCAGGGTCATGGCGGGCAGGAAGAAGCCTTGTGCCTGGTTTCTGTCGTAAGGAATCACGAAGATGTTTTCCGAGCTGTTCTCGTTCTTGGCGTTGAAGTTGGTGAAATAGTTCGATTCCAGGCTGTACAGACCGCTGTTGATGATCTCGTTGCAGGCATCGATACACTTTTGCCACTGAGGCGTTCCCGTGTACACTTGTGCGTTGAGATACAGCTTGGCCAACAGGGCCTGCCCCACGTAATAGTTCATGCGGGCATAGGTGGAGGCATCTTTCTTTTTCGTCAACAGAGGCACGTTTTGGAGCAGCTCCTGTTCGACGAAATTGTACACCTCGGCCCTTGACTTGGTGGGCGGGTTGGGGTCGGAATCGGTGAAGCTCGTCACGATGGGCACGTTGCCGTAGCCGTCGAGCAGCCAGTAGTAGAACAAAGCGCGAAGGGTTTTCACTTCAGCGATGAACTGGGCTGCCTGATCGGGATCGGTTTTACCTTCCTGGACGAGGGTTTCGAAAAGGGCGATCACCCGGTTGCAGTTGTTGATACCACCGTAGAGGTTGTTCCATCCGTTGTTGACGCTTTCCTCGTTGGCGGTGTACTGGTGGCGGTGTACACGCAGCCACTGACCGCCGTCGAACCAGTCGGAACCGCGCTGTGGGATGCAGATTTCATCGGAAGCCACTTCGTTGAGCGACATGTAGCTGTTGTGGCCGCCCCAGAAGTAGAGGCTGGTGTAGGTGGCGCCAAGCGCCGAGATGAACTGCTCTTCCGTGGTGGGGAAGTTCTGGTCGGTCAGGTCGCTGAAGACCTCTTCGTCCAGGTTGGTGCAGGACTGGGAGCTGAAGGCGACTATCAGACCGACGAGCAGCAATTTTTGAAAAATATACCTTTTCATAAGTCAATCTCAGATTTAGTGTTGAGAACCGGCGGGTGAAACAGGGATTTCACCCACTGGTTCCAGGATTGTTTAGTTAGAGTGTCAGATTCAAGCCCAGGCTGACCGAGAATGAACGGAAATAAGTATTCCGACGGTCGAGGCCCGGAGCCAGCAGGTTGGGCGTGTTGCTCTGGAAACCACCGTTGTCGGGGTCGCCAAAGTCGGCATACCGCACATTGGGATCTACCCCGGTGTAGTTGGTGATGTAGAACAGGTTGCGGCCGGTGAGATAGACGCGAAGCGAGCGGCGCTCGGGCAAGCTCAGGTTGTAGCCGAGGGTGACGTTGTCAAGGGCCAGGAAGGAAGCGTCTTCCACGGCGTAGCTGCTGAATTTGGGCTGGCCCCAGAGGTTGGGATCGAACTTGTCGGTCTTGACCTGATTCTCGATCGGGCGGGAGCTGGCGTTGCCCAGCGGCTCGTAGAAGTTGCGGTACATGTTGACCAGGTCGTGGCCGAAGTCGCCGCGCAGGAAGAAGCTGAAGTCCACATCACCAAAGCGGAAAGTGTTTTGCAGACCGAGGGAGAAATCGGGTAGGCCGTTGCCCACCACCACGCGGTCGTCTTCACCGATGCCGATTTCGATCTGGCCATCACCATCCACGTCCTTGAAGGTCCAATCGCCGTCAGGGCTTGGGCCGGTGTAAACTGGCGCCACGATCTGGCCGATTTCCTGACCGCCGAATACGCCGATGGTGGGGTCGTTGTTCTGACCCGGTGCACCGGGCGAGGTGGAGAAGTCGTAGGTCACGGGTTCGGAGCCCTGGAAGAACTTGAACTTGGCATTGGGAGCACTGACGGTGTCGAGCACGGTCTTGAAGGTGGCAAAAGTCAGGCGAGGCTCCCAGCTGAAGTTGGTGCCACTGCTGTAAGTGTAGCCAATGGAGAGTTCAACACCGCGGCTTGTCAGTTCGACGTCTTCGAGGTTGGCCCAGGTGTTGGGAGCAAAGTTTGGCGGTACGGGAACGGGGACGAAGAAGATGAGGTCCTTGGTGACGCGGCTGTAGTAGTCGATGGAACCGTTGAGTCTGTAGTCCATCAAGGCGAAGTCCAGACCAGCGTTGAACTCACCCTTTTGCTCCCACTTCAGGTCGGGGTTGGCGTTGCGTGCCGGGCCAATGGCCGGGGTGAAGGCACCATTGAAGAAGAAGTTGCCCTGGCGTACGTAGAGGAATTGGGACAGGTAGCTGTCGGGCGGCAGCGAACCCGTGATACCATAGGCCAGTCGCAGCTTGAGCTGGTCGGCACCGATGTCGGTCAGTTTGACGAGGTCCACCCCTGCACTCACGGCCGGGAACCAACCCCAGCGGTTCTCCTTACCAAAGCGGCTGGAGCCTTCACGGCGAAGAGATGCCATGATGTAATAGGTGTCGTTGATGTCGAGGTTGACACGGCCAAAGAAGCCGATCACCTTGTAGGCGCTCTTGTAGCTCGACACGGCACCGGGGTCGCCCTCGGCGGCCTTCTGACCGAAGTTGAGGTTGTTGTAGGTCAATTCGTTGGTGATGAAGCGGGTGGCGCGGGCGCTGAAGCCTTCGAAGGTGAAGTCCTGGTAGGAATAACCACCCAGGATGGACAGGGCGTTGTTGCCAAATTCCATGCGGTAGTTGCCCGTCAGCTCGAACAGCTCTGTGCTGTTGTCGTTGGTGCTACGGGTGGCGAGGCCCTTGTCGTTGAAGCCGCGGAAATAGGAGTTGCTGGGGTAGAACTGGCCGTAGATATCGCTTTCCTTCTGGCGGGAGTAGCTGATGGAGGCCGTCAACCCGTCGATGAGCTCGTAGTCGCCGCGGATGTTCACCAACAGGTCCTTGGAGGTTCCTTCATTGATGTTTTGCTCGGCGATGGCTACGGGGTTGAAGTAGTCGAAGTTTTCCTGTTGGAAGTAACCGCCATACTTGGCGTCGAGGTCGGCGTTGTACTTGGCCGACCCTTGGATGTCAGACCAGCGCACGGGGGCGGTGGGGTTGTAGAGGGTTGCATAGCGGAAGGCCTCGGTAAAGCCAAAATCACTGCGGCGTTCGGTGGCCGAGATGTTCAGACCGATGGTGAGGCGGTCGTTGAGGGTTTTCTGGGACAGGTTCAGGCGGCCGTTGAGCTGGTTGAAACCAGTGTTGATACCGATGCCCTGGATGTCGCGCCAGTTGAAAGCGGCGCGGTAGGTGGTGGAGCCCGTTCCTCCAGACATGGAAAGGTTGTGCACGTGGGAGATGGCGGTGCGTGTCACCTCATCCATCCAGTTGGTGTTCTGACCGAAGTCGATATCGCTGAGTTGGCCGTTGCCGAAGCGGGCAAAGGTCTGCTGCCGTATCTGGCGCCATTCGTCGGCATCGGTGGTCTGTACCTTGCGAGCGATGGCTTCGGCAGTCACATAGCCATTGTACTCGACCTTGGTCTGACCGGCGCGGCCGCGCTTGGTGGTTACCAGGATCACCCCCGAAGAAGCCCGGGAGCCATAGATTGCTGCAGCCGAGCCGTCCTTGAGCACGTCGATGGATTCGATGTCGTTGGGGTCCACGGTTTCGAGTGAGGCACCGATGACGCCATCGATGACCACGAGCGGGGAGGCGTTGGCACCGACGGTGCTGAGGCCCCGAAGCCGGATCTGGGGTGAGCCGTTGGGGTCGCTACCCGGCTGGCTGATGGCCAAACCTGCCACCTTGCCCTGCACGAGTTGGAGTGGGTTGTTGACCTGGCCCTTTTGGAAATCTTCGGCCTTGACACTGGACACGGCACTCGTCACTTCCTTGGATTTCTGGGTGCCGTAACCTACGACCACGATCTCTTCGAGGAGCGCACCAGGGGTGAGGGCTACGTCCACGACGTTGGAAGCGCCGAGCGAGACGCGCTGTGCACCATAGCCGGTGTAGGTCACCTCGATTTCCGTGGCGCCGGCAGGCACCTCCAATGTAAATGTTCCGTCGAGGTCGGTGATGGTACCTACGCTGGTACCTACAACGAGGATGTTGGCACCAATGAGCGGCTCACCGGTCTGACTGTCCGTCACTTTACCGGTAATCGTACGCTGGGCCATCACCAGGCTGCTCATGCCCATTGCCAATGCAAACAGCAAAAGGCATTTGGTGAGGTAGTCGAACTTAAGTTTCATACAATTAGTGGTTTGGTTACAGAATAAATGCTGCACAGCGAGAACTGTGTTCTTCTGCACGTGGGTGTTCGTTCGATTTTCCGGGATATGTCGCTGGGATCAAAAACTGAAAAGCTCCTGTTGGAAATCAACTTGGCCTAATTTCTAACCGGACACTGTAGGCAATGGAATTGGCTTGCTACAATTCGAAATGCGGTGGATTTAGGTTGTTGGAAATCCAACAGTGCTTCAATCTTTGGCTGGCAATTATTTGGTAGGACTGGGCAAATGTACTTTTTTTTCTACGTGCTCCAAATCCATCAAAGTCCATTTTGTCTTGCTCCCAACTCGTCGAACTTGTTCGCAAATAGCTTGTCTGGTAACCTCATGGCAGGCTCTTCATCGACGACTACCTTGGCCGTTGAACCGCTATTTAGACTTGCAACGAATAGCCCTTTGGCGTGCCTTCACTTGAACAATGAGGGGCATGCCCTACTTTCGCACGTAACCCTCCCAACATGAAATCACTTGCCCTGCTGGTATCGATTAGCTTGCTGTACAGCGCTGTTGCTTGGGCTCAAAGTGATTTGCTGTTTTCCAAACACGTCAAATCGGTTGACATTCCATTCGAGTACCACAACGACCTCATCATCGTGACGGTCACCTTCAACCGCGTTTTTCCCCTCAAATTCATTTTCGATACCGGCGCCGAGCAAACCATCCTGGCGCGCCGCGAGATAACCGATTTGCTCCACCTGCCCTATCTGAGAGAACTTACCCTGATCGGTTCAGACCTCAAAACCGAAATCAAGGCCTACCTGGTTACGAACGTACACCTCAAGGTGGGCGACTGGTCGTTGTCTCGCCGTCCTATCATTGTGCTCGACGAAGATTATTTCCGTTTCGAAGAACTTACCGGCCGACCCATTTACGGCATTCTCGGCTCGGACCTCTTCAGGCACTTCGTCGTCGAGATCAATTTCAACAGACGCATCATCCGACTGACCAAGGCGAGTGAATTCGTGCCCCCCACAAAAGGATACGAGCGGGTGTCCATCAACGTCCACAGAGGCAAACCCTACCTCGATACGGAGGTGCGCATTTTCGACGATTCGCCTGTGCCTGTGCGTTTGCTCCTCGACTCTGGCGCCTCCCTCGGCTTGCTGCTTTACACCGATACGAGCCCTCGACTCACCCTGCCGCCCAGAACCATCAAGGGCAGATTGGGCATGGGCTTGGGGGGATTCCTCGAAGGGTATCTCGGCCGGGTGCGCAGACTCCACATGGGTAGCAATGCCCTTCAGGATGTCATTACCAATTTCCAGGAAGTGGCCGTCACCATTGACTCTTCCTTGCTTTTTGGCCGCAATGGCGTCATCGGAAACAAGGTGCTCAGCCGCTTCTTCCTCATCATCGACTATCCCCGCGAGGTCATGTACCTCAAACCTACCCGACGCATCAAGGAAAAATTCGATTTCGACAAGAGTGGCATCGTCCTCATTTCGGCAGGCCCTCGCCTGCGCTCCATCACGATCCACGAGGTAATCGAAGGATCCCCTGCCTGGGAAGTGGGCTTGAAGCCTGGCGATGTCATCGTCCGCGTGAACTCCATTCCCGACGAATTCATGACCATCGAGTCGCTTTACGGTATTTTCAGCAAGCGGGCTGGCAAGCGCATCCGCATGGTAGTGATCCGAAACGGTGAAAAGCTGAAGTTCACCTTCCGCCTGAGGGAGCTGATATGATGCTTGCAAGGCATGGCCGAGTGGCCACTCAATTAATTCTTTGCCAGCACAATCTGGACTCGAACCCATCCACCGGTGCCTCTAAGGCTCGATTGTTTTATCTTTGGGGCGCCAAATGACGCCAAACTGAATTTCGCCTCTCTTCCCTATTGCCTACAATTCCTTTGGGCATTCCCCAGAAATAGCTTCTTATCATTTTCCCATGAGCAGCCTTTGCTGATGAATGAAGCGTAATGTCAAACGCAGCGACATCAAAATCGAGCACTCATGAAGAAGTGGTACCCCCTCCTGTATTGTATGCTGTGTGGAACGATGCTCTGGTCGCAACGCCCCGCCACCGCCATCCATGCCTCACAACAAGTCGATCTGGTCAATGACAGGATTCGTTTCAGCATCGACCTTGACGATTCGCCGACCTACATTACCCTGTGCGGATTGCAAAAAGGCGAAGCCTATCAGATCTGGACGGTTGTCCCGGGAGGTTGTGAGGTAGAAGCCGGCGAGCCCGGCAAGCCATTGGCCTCCAGTATGGCATTCGTCGCAAAGGGTAGCTGCCAGGAGATCGTCGTTCAGCCTGTAGCGGGCAACTCATGTAAAGAGGAAATAGCTGTTTCCATAGCCTGTCAAACCTGCCAGCAAGCCCCTCCGCCTGCTGAGAGGATGGCCAACCTTTCGGTGGTGGGCGGTCTCTCCGCTGAGTCCCTCATCAAGGACATCTTCATTGGGGGCGATTGTTTCGACGTACAAAACGTGACTGAAATAGGCTCTCCAGATGGAAAAGGAACGTTCAGCGGGGGGACCTCGTCCATTGGCATCGAGAATGGTGTCATCCTGGCTACGGGCAGTATTTACAACGCACCGGGGCCCAATAATGCAGACAACGCAGGTAATGAGTTGACAGGGGCGGGGTATGATCCCGATCTGGCGCAGTTGACAGGAGGTGGGTTGTTTGATGTAGTGGGGATCGAGTTTGATTTTCAACCCACGCTCGACCAACTCACATTCGAGTACGTGTTTGCTTCAGAGGAATACTGCGAATATGTAAACACCCAGTACAACGATGTTTTCGGATTCTTCATCAGCGGCCCGGGCATTTCAGGACCATTTTCGAACAATGGTGCCAACATTGCCGTCATTCCGAACACCAACGTGTTCGTGGCCATCAACACCATCAACCACCTTTCCAACTCTGCGTGGTTCATGCCGAATCAAACCAACTGTGGGGGCTTTACAAACATGCAAGACATTCAATACGATGGCTTCACGGTAATCATGCAGGCCATGGCCAACGTGATTCCCTGCGAGACTTACCACATCAAGCTCGTCATTGCCGACGTCGCAGATGGCATTTATGACTCGGCCGTTTTTCTCAAGGCCAACAGCTTCAACGCAGGGGGCACTGCCACTGGTGAGATCGTGGTGCCATCTACGGGCTCCAGCTTTGCCTACGAAAACTGCTCCGATGCATTTCTTACCATCACCCGAACGGCCGGCGATATCAACTTGCCGTTTGTGGTGGAGCTGAATGTTTCCCCATCCAGTACTGCCACACCAGGGCTGGATTACAGCCCCATTCCCAATACGGTGGTGATTCCAGCCGGGGTATCTTCCATTACCATTCCCATCAACGTCATCCCCGACCAGATACCAGAAGGGGTGGAAACGATCATTTTAGGCATCGAAAACTCGTGTTCGTGTTCTGCCCTCGAGATGGTCCTCGAAATACACGACACCCCGCCCCTGAACGTCCTCCTGGATGATTACGATTTGTGTCAGGGGGAGGTGCTCGTCTTGGAGCCAATCATCACATCGGGCATTGAACCATACAGTTACCAATGGAACACCGGTTCCCAGGCGCCTTTCCTCGTAGCAGTGCCCACCTCCAATACCACGTACACAGTGACCGTCAGCGACAATTGCAACCAGAGCACCGTCGTGACGAGCCACATTACCGTCAATCAGATACCCACGGCCATCTTGTCGGGATCGGGATTCATCTGCAGCAACGATCCAGCTCCAGCCGAGCTGACGATCGAGTTTACGGGCGTGGGGCCGTGGATCGTCAATTACACCATCGACGATGTGCCGCAGCCACCCATTACTACCTCGGCCAATCCGTATGTCTTTTCCGTCACTACTCCTGGTGTTTACCAGCTGACCTCGGTCATGAGTCAATTGGGCAATTGTGAAGGCCCTGCCGCGGGGATTGCACCCGTATTACAGGTGGAAATCGAAAACGAGTTTGCCGTTTCCCAGTTGACGTGTACCCAGCCTGGCGGTATTACTGCTTTTCCATCCAATGGTGTGAGCCCTTACACTTTCGAATGGAGCAACGGCGCCAACAGCACGCCCAGCATCACAGTGCAGCAGCCAGGTGTCTATTCGGTGACGATCACAGACTACCTTGGCTGTGCGCTCATCGATTCGGCCGAGGTGACCCAAGTCCCTCCGTTAGAGACCCAAACCGCCGTTTTGAACCACGTCGATTGCACCCTGCCCACGGGAAGCGCTGAAGTGGAAGTACTCAACGGCACACCCAGCTACACGTACCTGTGGAGCAATGGTGGTACGACGGCTGTCCAGACCGACCTCCTCCCGGGTGTTTACACGGTCACCGTCACCGATGACAATGGCTGCGTGCAAGTGGACACTGTAAGCATTACCGTAGATACCATCCCCCCCACGGCCGTGGGCACGACCGATGGGATGCTCACTTGTGAAAACACCACCGTGAACCTGCTGGCCACCGGCTCTTCCGCAGGGCCCATTTATACGTACCAATGGTCTGGACCAGGACTCATCACCAATGCCGATTCAAGCGTGGCGCAGGTCGACGTTCCAGGGGTTTACACCCTGCTCGTCAGCAACGATTTCAACCACTGCACCGCCACGGATACGGCACTCGTGCTTCAGGACATCCAGCCACCAGAGGCAATTGCTGAAGGTGGTGTCATCAATTGTAGCTCGCCGCAATTGACCCTCGATGGGGGAGGCTCTTCCACAGGGCCTCAATTCCAATACCAATGGACTGGCCCCGGCATCGTATCAGGGGGCAATACCCTCACCCCTGTGGTGAACTTGCCTGGTACCTATACCCTCACCGTGACCAATGCACTGACGGGGTGCACCCATGCCGCTTCGGCCCTGGTAGAGGTCGATTCAACCTATCCGCAGGTAGCCATTGCCCAGCCGGCGCTGCTCACCTGTAGCCAAACTACGGTACTGCTGGATGGCTCTGCCTCGGAAGCCGGAAACCAGATTGCTTACCAATGGCATTTCAACGGAAATCCCATCCCCGGTGCGACGGAACCCACCCTGGAGGTTGCTCAAGAAGGAAGTTATGCCCTGCATGTCACCAATATGGGTAACGGTTGTATGTCCGTGGCTGAAGCCGAGGTCCTTGCCGACCGTACTGCCCCGGCTGTTTCGACCGACGTGTCCGGTATCATTACCTGCACTGAACCGGAAGTGAACTTGCATGCCATGGTGAGTGGTGATCCAAACAGTCATGCGTACCAATGGTCGGGGCCTGGAATAGTGAACGGTGCCGACACCCCCGATCCTGTCGTGAACCAGGCGGGTACCTATCAGGTGGTCGTGACGAGTTTGGAAAATGGCTGCACATCCACTGCAGAGGTAGAGGTAGAGATCGACACCGACATCCCCCAGGTTGTCATTGCCGCGCCCGAATTGCTCACATGTGCCGTAGCGGAAATTACGCTCGACGCCAGCGCCTCGAGCCAGGAGCCGGGCCTGGAATACACCTGGACCACTACCGACGGCCACATCGTGAGTGGTGCCAACACCCTCAACCCGGTGGTCGATGCGCCTGGCACTTACGTGCTCACCATTGCGAATCCTTTCAACAACTGCTCGAAAGCCGCACAGGTCACGGTGGGGCAAAACATCGTGCCCCCGCAAATCGATATGCCCCAGCAACTCACACTTGATTGTGCCCATCCGCAGGATTCGATCACTGTGGAAGTGTCCAATGTAGGCCCGAGCTTTGCTTCCTTCACCTGGACACTCGACGGGAATCCTTTGCCGGCAAATAACAGCCCCTCTATCAGTGTGAACCAGGCCGGGCAATACCAAGTGATGGTGACAAACACCGGCAATGGTTGCACGGCTTCCTCAGCTACCCTGGTCGCAATGGACACCATCCATCCTGCGGCTACAATTGCCGAACCGTCCATACTCACCTGCGAACATGCAACCATCGGCCTCGATGCAACGGGCTCCAGCTTTGGTGCCGATTACCAGATCCAGTGGTTCACCACAGGAGGTCATTTCCTCTCAGGTACAGACGCATTGACGCCCCTGATCGATGCCCCCGGCACCTATACCCTGTCCGTGGTCAACACCGTCAACGGCTGCAGCGCATCCTTTAGCGTCGAGGTGGAGGCCGATCAGGAGATCCCGGAAGTGGATGCTGGCCCAGATGTGGTTTTGAATTGCAACCAGCCAGAGGCAACCTTGCAGGCCACCGCTTCCCAAGGAAACCAGTTTGTTTACCAATGGACGGGCCCAAGCATCCTGAGTGGCCAAACGAGTCTCGCACCCGTAGTCGATCAAGGGGGCACTTACGAACTCTTGGTGACCAACACGGCCAATGGCTGTACGGCCAGCGATGCCCTCGTCGTGGGTGAAGATTTCGCCTATCCTTTGGCGGATGCCGGACAGTCAGCGATGCTGAACTGCAGCGTGACCTCGTTGTCTCTCGACGGCACGGCATCGAGCAGCGGCCCCGGAATTACTTACCAATGGACTACCACCAACGGCCACATCATTGGCGGTGCCGATACCCCTACGCCCTCCATCGACGCGTCTGGCACCTACTTGCTCGTCGTAACCAATACGGCCAATGGTTGCACGGCCAGCGACACAGTCGAAATCTTCGAAGACGGCAATCTGCCGAATGTGTCAGTCGCCTCGCCGGCTCCCATCACCTGTACGCAACAGGTGGTGACCCTCGATGGGAGTGCCTCCTCCGTGGGCCCTGCATTTACCTATCAATGGGTCACCTCCGACGGCCACATCGTCGCAGGTCAAAACAGCCCAGTTGCACAGGTCGATGCCCCGGGAACCTACCAACTGTTCGTGACGAATACTGAAACCAATTGCAAGAACGCTGCGACCGTGTTCGTGGCCGACCTGACGGAGCCCCCTGCCGTGGAGGCTGGTCAAGCCCTCACTCTCACCTGTGCCTCGCCGATGGGCACCCTCGATGCCCAGGGTAGTGCCGTTGGTCCGGAATTCACCTATCAGTGGAGTGGCCCCGGCATCGTGAGCGGAGCCAACAGCCTCACCCCCGTGGTGAATCAAGCCGGCAACTACACCTTGGTCGTCACGAATGCGACAACGGGCTGCACGAGTACCGACCAGGTACAGGTCACGGTCGATCAGGTGGCTCCCCTGGCAACCATCGCGCCTCCGCCTTTGCTCACCTGTGTTGCCACGGAAGTGATGCTCGACGGCACGGCATCTTCATCGGGAGCAAGCTATGCCTATCAGTGGACGGGACCTGGCATCGTCGGAACGGCCGAGGCTGCCACTGCCTTGGTCAACCAACCGGGCACCTACGTGCTGCTCGTGACGAACACGCTCAACGGTTGTACGAGCGAGGTTGCCGTGGAAGTGAATCAGGACGTACAACAACCCATAGCCGAAGCAGGTGCCGGCGGGACACTGACATGCGAACAGGCGAGCCTCCAACTCGACGGTACCGGCTCGAGCAGCGGCGCCGGCTTTGTGTATCAATGGACTACGACGGACGGGCACATCGTGTCGGGAGCCAACTCGACCGTGGCAGTGGTAGATCAGCCTGGCACCTATCTGCTCACCGTCACCAATACGTCCAACGGTTGCACCAATTCCGATGCCGTCGTGGTGATTCAGGACACCGACAAGCCATTGGCCTCGGTGGCCGCACCAGGCATGTTGACTTGTGCAATCACCTCGGTGCAGCTGCAGGCCAATGCTTCGCAAGGCAGTCAGTTCACCTATGAATGGAGTACCGTCAACGGCCACGTCGTGAGTGGAGCCAGCACTTTGCAGCCGGTAGTGGACCAGCCCGGCACATACACCCTGCTGGTCACGAATACGACTACGGGTTGCACATCTACCGCTTCGGTGCAAGTAAACCAAAGCATCACGCCGCCCCTCGTGGACGCCGGCGAGCCTTTCGTGATGAACTGCTATGAATCCGTGTACCAGTTGCAAGGAACTGCTACCGTACTCCAGGGAGGGCTCAGCTGGTCGTGGAGCACGGCCGACGGGCACATCCTGACGGGTGCCAATTCGCCCACTCCCCAAATCGACCAGCCCGGCACCTACGTCCTGACAGTGACAAGTGATTTCAATGGTTGCCAGGGCAGTGACTTCGTCGTCATCACCCGCGACGAGCCACATGCCGTGCCCGAGGTGTATGATCCGCCCTGTTTTGGCGACCGTGGTGCCATCGTGCTCAACAAGGTTTCGGGGGGCACTCCTCCTTACTTGTATTCCATCGACGGAGGTGCTACTTTCGGTACGGGGCCCATGTTTACCGAATTGGATCCCGGTCTGTACCAGGTGGTCGTGCAGGATGCCAATGAATGTGAATACTCCGAAGAGGTGCTCGTCAACGAGCCTGTTCCGCTGGACCTCATCGTGAGTCCCCACGTGGAAATCAAGTTGGGTGAGAGCCATCAGATCTACACGCAAGTGACCGTACCTGTGGAAGCGCTCGAAACCATCGAGTGGTTCCCCGCCGAAGGGCTTTCTTGCGCCGACTGCCTGAACCCTGTGGCTACTCCACTGCATACCACTTTGTACAAGATCACCGTGCGGACCAACAAAGGTTGCGAGGACAGTGCCCCTGTGCTCATCGTGGTCAACAAACAGGCCTCCGTGTACGTGCCCAATGCTTTCTCGCCCAATAGCGACGGCATCAACGACGTGTTCATGATTTACGGCGATGCCAGCGTAGCGAAGATCAAATCCTTCCTCGTCTTCAATCGCTGGGGTGAGAGCGTACACGAGTACCACGATTTCCAGCCAAACGATCCAGTAGGAGGCTGGGACGGCACCTACCGCGGCATGCCCATGGACCCGGCGGTTTTTGCCTGGTTTGCCGAAGTGGAGTTTGTCGATGGGAGGGTGGAGCTGTTCAAAGGCGACGTAACCTTGATGCGGTAGCCAACAGGGACCCGACTCGAGACTTTCAAATCCCCGGCCGGCCCCGCTTTTGGACCATCAGCTGGCCCTGCCCGCCCGTCACCCCTCACGCCTCACCTGCCTCGCAGAAAATGCTCGCAATGCAAATCCCCTGCGTTACCAGGGGAAATCGTGGAAAAATTTTTTCCGCCAGGGCTGATTGATATTATCATTTTTTGCCACCTTTGTAAGGCACTTTGAACAGGCCGGATTTCCTGCCCCTTCACCGGCCGATTTACCGAGAAGTATCCCCTCAGTGCGCTCCTGTGAACCGTATCCGGTCTTTTCCCAAGGTTCGTATCCCGCCTATTGCCCATCGTATCCCGACATGCTTCGAGTGCAGCTGGTTGCGCACTTGAAGGCCTCCCGCCATGACATGCCAAGGCAAATGACGAGCTGAATCCCGGTCCCGATCCAATACCCGACGTAACCACACCCGGGTGTGTATCGATGATCCGATCAAAAACCGACCGACTTATGAGATACCTCATGCCTTTGATCTTGTGCATCATGGCTGTGAAGCCAGCACTCAAAAGCCAATGCATCCAGGATGTCCGCTATATCGTCGAAAGTCCCTTCCCATGTTTTTTCATCGGCATGGTGGACATGAGCCAGCAGGAGTGTTTCGACCCCACCCAAACGAGCTGGAAATACCGCTGGGTGATCCGCTCCGCCGACTCCGGCGAAGAGATAGCGACCTATCAGGGCTTTGCCTTTGCCCATTCTTTCCAAAAATTTGGAGGATACGAATTCTGCCTGGAGATCGACAAGGACGGCAACCCGTTGACGCCTCCCGAAGTGAGCGAGTGCGTGCGCTACACAACTTGTGAATTCTGCGAGCAAGTACCCATCGAGGTCAATTACATGGACTGTGGGGTTGCGGAGGGCTGTGAGGTGGAACTCTCGGCGACCATTCCAGCAGAAAATGCCAGGGGATTGAAGCCTTTTGCACGTTACGTGGTCACATATCACCCTACGACTTTCGAGGCCCTCGGAGGCGGACAACCTTTCGACATCATCTACGATGACATACCCATCACCTTTCACCCAGATGAACAAGTCATCACCGTGAAGGACAATGTGAAGATTCCCTACAGCCGGGGCTGCTACCGCCCTCGGCTCGTGTTTGATATCGAGTGGGGGGCTGGTGCCCACAGCGATCTCGGAGGCAGCGCCTGTTTGGATCTGAGCCTCCAAAGCAGCCAGTTCTTCCGCTGCCTGGCCTGCTATGATGGAAGCAAGCACTGCACCATCAACGAATTCGCCACCACGATGACCAATGAGGTGGCTACTTGCGAAGCCCTTCCATGCTCTTCCGTTTCCAAAGCAATCAAGGAGCGAACCAAGCCCGAGGAGGTATCGACCGGACAAACACCCTCCAGATTTGCCGTTTACCCGAATCCCGTCTCCGATTTGCTTTACGTGGAAATTCCCGACCTCCATTCCGGCAGTTCGAGGGTCTTGGTGACCGACCTCGCAGGAATGCCCTTGTACGACTCCGAAGTCACGACCCGATCGATCCATCCCGTATCAACTGCTGACTGGCCGGCCGGATACTACCTGGTCATGCTCCTCGAGGATGGAAAACCCGTGCACTCGGAGCGTATCGTCGTACTGCCGCGCTGAGCCGAATCTTTCAAGTAGTGGGCGCGAGCACCCTTTTTTTCCAGCTGGACGAAAATTAGTGGGGCTGCCTGCGCTGCAAGCTCCTCTTGCTGTACGGCTCGGGGGGCGCACAAAAAGGCGTGACGGGCGTGACGGACGTGACAAACGTGACGGGCGTGACAAACGTGACGAGCGTGACGGGCGTGACGGGCGTGACAAATGTGGCGAGCGTGACGGGCGTGAAAATTCCGGTGCAGAATTATTCAGCCTGATGGCTATTGGCTGTGGACTCAGGGAACTTGCCGTTTGGATGCAAGTGACTTTTTGCAATGGACTGGCATTCTGGCATTCCGTCGAAATTCTGGGTTGCTCGTCTAATGCGAGTATTCGTCTCGGGCAGGTGTTGGAAGCTTTGCGCGCCTTTTGAAAGAGGTATCCTGTGCCAATTCAGGCATTTGGTTCACTTGTTGAATGATTGTACCTGATACATGCCCAACCCAGATGAATGTCCAGATGAAAAAGCCTTTCGCCATTTTCGGTTTGCTCGTTTGCCTGAGTCTTCCACACCTGCATGCCCTTCCCCAGGCCGATTCCCTGGCGCCGAGCCTGTTGGATACCTTACTCCAGTTCGACCGAGTCGATGCCAAGTTGTTTTTGCCCTTCGATTCGTTGGAGGTGTTGCGCTTCACCGACAGGGCGTGCAAGGGCAAGCTTGAACTTCACATGCGCAAGGGCGGGAAGATGGAGTTCGAAGTGCGACTGAAGGGCAGGGGGCGCTTTCGCCGACGGGTGTGCGTGATGCCCCCTCTGGAAGTCGATTTTTCCAAAAAAGACCTCGAAGGAGCAGGCCTGGCTGCTTTCGATAAATACAAGCTGGTTTACGGCTGTTTGGAAGATCGGTTGGCCGCCGATCGGCTGGTGCTGAGGGAGTACATCGCCTACAAACTCTACAACATGCTGACGCCGTACAGCTTTCGGGTGCAATTGCTGCGCCTGACCGTACAGGACGCCGCCGACCGCAAAAACAAGAGCAAGCAGTGGGCCTTCCTAATCGAAAGCGACGACGAGCTGGCTCAGCGGCTCCACGTCGTCGAATGCAAGCAGTGCATGGGGGTGCCCTCGGAAAAAATCGACCCTGTACACGAAAAAATCATGTCCCTTTTCCAGTTCATGATCTGTAACACGGATTGGAACATCAGCATGAACCGCAACGTAAAGCTCTTTGAACGAAAAGATGGTTTGATGGTACCCATCCCGTACGACTTCGACTTCTCGGCCTTGGTCGGAGCCCCTTATGCCCGACCCAACAGCGATGTGGGGCAAAAGAGTGTGACCCATCGGGTGTTCATGGGGCAGGCCCGCAGCCTCGAAGCCTTGTACAGCACGATGGCCCTCTTCAGAACAAGAAGAAGTGATTTCGTAGCGTTCATCATGGATTTCAAACCGCTGCCTCGTGAGGAGCGCATAGAGCTGGTGCAATTCCTCGACAGTTATTACCTGTCGATGGCAGATCCTGAAAATGCCCAAACCAACCTTTTTGGAAAAAAGGCTCTCGAAAAGGAAAGGGAAAATGAGCGTTAGGAGAGCTTTTTGTGAATAATGGTAACGGAAAGCCTCTCAGTGGCGTCTCAACCGACGAGAACCCACATCACCCATCGACAAACCGCTAACAGTTTTTTCATACTAATTCAGTTTAACTACGGGGCGCTCGCGCAGCGCCCCTTTTTCGTTGCCCTCCGAGCGGAGCCTCAGATTTCCTTTTCGATGATGTAGTGGTTGCGGGTCGAAGAGTTGCGCACGAGCAGCTCGGCCAAAAATCCGGTGACGAACAATTGTGTACCGACGATCAGGGTCAGGATACCGAAATAGAACAGGGGCCTTTCGGTGATGCCGTACTCCATGTACACCAGCTTCTCGATGCTGAGCCAAGCCAGGATGATGAAACCGACGAGCAGGAACAGCGTGCCGATGGTGCCAAAGAAGTGCATGGGCCGTTTGCCGAATTTCCCGATGAAAGTGATGGACATCAGGTCGAGGAAACCGTTGATGAAACGGCTCAGGCCAAACTTTGAAACGCCGTACTTGCGCGGCCTGTGCTCCACCACCTTTTCGGTGATTTTTTCGAAGCCGGCCCACTTGGCCAACAGCGGCGTGTAGCGATGCATTTCACCATAGACTTCGATGCTCTTGACGACGTCGTGGCGGTAAGCCTTGAGCCCGCAATTGAAGTCGTGGAGCGGAATTTTTGAAATGAAGCGGGTTACGCGGTTGAAAAAACGCGAGGGTATGGTTTTGCTGGGTGGATCGTGACGCACCTTTTTCCAGCCACTCACCAGGTCGTATCCGTCTTTGGTGATCATCGCGTAAAGGGCGGGTATTTCGTCGGGGCTGTCCTGCAGGTCGGCGTCCATGGTGATGACCACGTCGCCTCGGGCAGCCTGGAAGCCCACGTGCAGGGCAGCGGATTTGCCGTAGTTGCGCCGAAACTTGATGCCGCGAACGTTTGGGTTCTGCTGCTGCAACTTTTCGATCACCTGCCAGGAGGTGTCTTTGCTGCCGTCGTCCACCATGATGATTTCATAGCTGTAGCCATGTGCTTCCATGACCCGACGGATCCATGCTTCGAGTTCTTGCAGACTCTCTTCCTCGTTGTACAGGGGGATGACTACGCTGATGTCCATGTGCCGGTGTTGATGATGATGCTTGCTCTGTCTAACGGCGGCGAGCCAGGTGAGTTGCCTCGGCCTCTCAGCGCTCGCGCTTCATGACAGAGGCCATGAGGTAAGCGATCAAAAAGCCACCGAGCAGGCTGATCACATAGCCCGATACGGCTTTGCCCAGCGTCATGCTGAAGTCGATGCCCTCCACGCTGCGTCCAGCTTCGATCATGGCTTGTTTCTGCAGCTCGATCAGGCTCGGATCGATGTAATTCAACAGCACGTAGTAGAAGACGAAGTAGCACAGCATGGCCAGCACATACACCAAAAAGGCCGTGCGCAAGGCTTCGCGCTTCGAAATTCGATCGCCACCAGCCCGGCGCTCGGCACGAACGGCGGCCGCCATGCCAAAACCTGCCACCAGCAACGTGCCCCAGGTCACGAATGGGTTGACCGCCAACGATCGATCGATGAGGTAGAATATGACGAGCCAGGCAACGATCGCCAGGCCGGTGATGATGCCCGTTTTCTGTGGTCCGTTTAACATGATCGCTTGAAATGGATGAATGAAACGTAGGCCCGCAAAGAACGGCACTACACTTCAAATCCGAAGCATGCCCAGCCAATCGGGCGAGAAGCTCACCAAAACCGTCCCAATCACCAGTGAAAAAGACTGCGGGGCGGTGAATGGCCGATGGCTGCTTTTTTCCATCCGTTCAAACCCTGCCTGGTGCTTCTTTTTGAAAAATGGCTCCCCCCAATAACGAGCCAAGGAAAGCCACCACCACCGTCAGCACCCAGCCGACGAAGCCCATGACGACTGGCATGGTAAAAAATTCGATGATGGGCCTTTGGGCATCCAGCGCTTCCTCCGTAGCTCCACTCTCCCTGGCCTGCTCGATGGCCATCTGCTTGATCACCTCCGGCGCATCAGGCGCTATCAGGTGAAAGAAAATCAGGATCCACACGAAGGTGACCATGCCCATGAAGAATCCGGTAAACGTACCTACACCAAGGCTTCTGCCAAAGGTGATGTAACCGCCGAGGTCGTTGTCACGGTGTTATTTGATGGCCAAGATAGGTACGACGAAAGCGGCGATGTTGCCCAGCCATTGCTGGATGGTGTTCCAGGTGTTGTCACGGGAGGCAAAGTCGGTCAAGCCCGCCACGTAAAACAACAGCCCGATCAGGATCAGAATCAGGCTGGTCACCAGGCCGAATTTCATGGCCGTGGGTCGCATGGATACACTGGCCGGATCGGGAATGGATTTGTCGATTATTTCCATGTTACAATTATTTGATGCGTGAAAATGTGAGGGTGAAGATGTGAAAATGTTTACTATCCATCGGGTCAAAATTTGTCAGGCGAGCACGTGGTTCACACCACGGACGATGCCGAGCACCCTGCCAGGCAACTCCATTTCGGCAAAGGGGGTGTTGCGGGATTTGGAGCGCAAGGCCTCTAAAACCGGCCTCCAGGAACCCTCTGGTCGGTAAAGGGTGTAGTCGGCAGTAGCCCCTTCTTCGAAGACAGGCACTGCGAGGCGCAGCAGCTTTCGGGGGCCGAGGCTCAGCTTTTCTACGATGAAGCTTTCGGGTACGTCGGGCAAGGCTTTCCTGATGAGCGAGTAGGCAGTCTCCAGTCCAATGGCACCAAATGCAGCATAGGGGAATTCCAGTTGTTTAGATTCAGGATCGAGGGGCGTGTGGTTAGAGGTGATGCAGTCGATCGTGCCGTCGAGGAGCCCTTCCTTGAGCGCTTCGATGTCGTGTTGGGTGCGCAGGGGGGGCATGACTTTGTAGTTGACGTCGAAATCGAGCAGGCAGCGGTCGTCACAGGCGAGGTTCATGGCCGCTACGGAAGCGCTGACGTGCAGGCCGGCGGCTTTGGCTTGCCGCACCAGTTCTACGGAACGCCGGCACGAGATGTTGAGCAGGTGAAGTCGCCCACCCGTGTATTCGGCCAGATAGATGTGTCGTTGCACCATGAGTTCTTCGGCCAGTGCTGGGATGCCGGGTAACCCCAAAGAGGTACTCACTTGTCCTTCGTTCATTTGGCCGTGGGGAGCCATGCTCATGTCGAGCGGTTGGTCGATGATTAGCCCGTCGAAAGGTTTCACGTAGAGCAGGGCCCGCAGCATCAGTCCACTTTGCTGGATGGGGTGCTTGCCGTCGGAAAATGCCACTGCGCCAGCTGCGTGCATGTCGTAGAGTTCGGCGATATCCTTTCCTTGACAGTGCATCGATACGGCACCGATGGGCAAGAAGTCCACCGGGCTGTTTTGCGCCTTGTGTCTGACGTACTGCACTTCGGGCTTGGCATGTATGGGCGGGTTGGTATTGGGCAGGCAGGCGATGGTGGTGAAACCGCCAGCCGCTGCGGCTGCGGCGGCACTCCTGAAATCTTCTCGGTGTTCGAATCCGGGATCTCCGACGAAGGTTCCGATGTCAATCCATCCGGGTGAGATGCAGGCCCCTTGCGCATCGTAGGTCTGGGAGGCTGGGCCGTCCAATTCGGGGCCAATTTTTTTGAGGATACCGTTTTCGATGAGGAGGTCAACGCGTTTGCCATTCCAGGCACTCAGCGGGTGGATCACCCTGGCATTTCGGATCAACAACTGCATGGGTTTCATTTCGGGCAAAAATAGGCCACCACCTGGATTTACAACCCGCACCACCCAGCCGGCCGTTCAAGCCTGGGCAAAGGCGAATCCTCGGCCCCGTGTTTTTTTCTGAACGAGGTCCAGGTCACTTCGGTGGCGCCGGTTGCTGAATCACCACGGTAGGGGTGGTGTTGCCCCCGCCAGACCGAATGTTGATGATCTTTTTGAGGATGTCGAACCAGAAAGGTGCTCCGAGGGAAATGGCCAGGGCGGTGAGCAGCCAGCCTCCCATCCGTTTCAACCACTCCGCAGGGCTGGCATATAAATCTTGTACCGACCAGCCCAGCCCCAGGAGGTTGCTCGTCGTCGAAAAATGCTCCGAGGCGAGAAACTCCTCCACCTGGGCCCTCATCTCAGCCAGGCTGAGGCTGTCGCCAGAAATTCCCGAGCTGGGCACGGAGGTATGTGCGGCGACGAATTGCTCGGCCAACAGGTTGAGTCGCTCCCGTGCCGCAGCGTTGGTGGTCATGGTGTGATACATCTGGAAAGAGTCGGCATTCAGGCCAGCGGCTATAGCCAGGCCCACGACGAAAGTGACCATTTGCATGTGCCGCTTGTACCAGCCACTGGCTTGCTCCATCACGTCGTCGAACCAGGATTCCAGTCGAGCCCTGAAGTCCGTCAATTTTTCGTTGCCCTCGGCGATGAACTGTTCGAAAACCTGCCGCAGTTTGCTGTTTTCGGGCAGCTCCTTCACCAGCTCCTGGGCTTCATCCACGCCCTGCCTACCCTTTTTGAGCAGGGTCAACAGGATGGAGCTGAAGTTATGGGCGCTCAGCCAGGTCGGTGCCCGCGAAACACGCAAGATGAGCTTGTGCTGTTTGAGCTGCTGGAAAAGCGCATTGCGGTCAAATTCATTGAAGACTTTCGGGTCGTCGGCAAATTCGAGCATGCGCTTCAGACCCTCTTCGAGATAGAGACCCCGCCAGCCTCGCCAGGCCGACAGCAATTCGTTGATGGTGGTGCCCAGCAAGCTGAGCAACAGATAGGTGAAGACCATTCCAGCAATGACTTCCAGCATGATTATCAGGTTTGGCAGTGGTGAGCACGGAAGGATTCGGAGAGTTGAAGATAAAAGCTAATGCAAAATCCGAAGCGCTGAGCGGGTGAAAAACTGAGGAATCGAGGAATCGAGGAATCGAGGAATCGAGGAATCGAGGAATCGAGGAATCGAGGAACTGAGCGTGTCACCCGTCACGCCCGTCACGAGTCACGTGTCACGAGTTACGTGTCACGCAAATTTGGGCGCCCCCCTCGCTTCCTGCCGGCGTTCGCAAGCTCCGTCGGCAGAGTGGCTCGGGGCCGGGTGCTCTCGGGCTCCGCTATCGCTCCCTGTCTGCCGACAGGCAGGCCTGTCTGCCGACAGGCAGGCCTGTCTGCCGACAGGCAGGCCTGTCTGCCGACAGGCAGGGAGGAACAGAGCGGGTCACCAGCCTTTCACGCCTGTCACGTCCGTCACGTTTGTCACGTCCGTCACGTCCGTCACGCCTGTCACGTTTGTCACGCCTGTCAGAAAGAGGTGGATTTGCGGCGTATGTAAAACAGCTCAGTAGCTATGGCGAATTCGTCTTTGGAGAGGTTTGGGATCAGGGTTTCGCGCACTTCACCAACGACTGGCCACACCTTGGTGTATTGGCCCTTGCGCCCCAGCAAAACCGGCATGTCGAAAGTGGGAACATCTGCTTCCCAGCGGTATTTGACCAGCAGGTCGTTGCCCCGTTGTTCTATCTGGTAAAGCAGTTTGGGCTGGTTGGGATAGTGGAGGTATTGTTCGAAGAAGGGACTCATGTCCCGGCCGGTGATTTCGTTGACCACGGCGACGAAATCGTCTGTCGTGCAGGTTTTGTATTTGAATCGCTCGTAAAATGTGCGCAAGATTTTGAAAAAGTCCTCGTCGCCAATGGCATGGCGCAAGGTGTGGAGGATCCAGGAGCCTTTGAAGTAGTGGTCGGAGCCTCTCCATCGGTCGAAATTGACGTCGAGGGGGCCCAGGATGGGTTCCAGGTTGCGGATGTAGGGGCGTTGGCTTTCCAAGTAGCGCACGGCGTCGGCATAGCTGTATTTGCACTCTACGAACAGGGCCTCCATGTAAGTAGTGAAGCTTTCGTGGATCCACATTTCGGCGTGGTCTTTCACGCTGACGGCGTTTCCAAAGTATTCGTGCCCCGTTTCATGGACGATGATGTAGTCCCAGTCCATGTCTTTTGGAATCATGCCGCCGAGGTATCCGCGTTTGTAATTGTTGCCATAGGCGATACAGCTTTGGTGTTCCATGCCGAGGTAGGGAGTTTCGACCAGGGCATAGCCATCTCGCCAAAAGGGATATTTACCAAAATACCGTTCGTAGCAGCGCAACACGTCGTGCACCTGTTTGAAATGGGTTTTGGCTTTGTCGAGGTTGTAGGGCAGCACATAGTAGTCGCACAGCAGCGAGTCGCCATCCATGGCGACGTAGTAGTCGGAAAAGTGTACGTACTTGCCGATGTTGACCGTGACGTTGTAAGTGTTGATGGGGTAGGAGACGAACCAGACGAAGCGGTTGAAGCCGGGCTGGACGCGGTTGGTCTTGCGCAGGTTACCATTGGAGATGCACACCAGCCCTTCCGGCACGGTCACGTCGATGAGCACGCTGTCGGGTTCGTCGCTGAGGTGGTCTTTGCACGGCCACCACAAACTGGCGCCGGCCCCCTCACAAGCCACACCTACCCACGGATTGCCCATCTGGTCTTGTTTCCAGACGAAACCGCCATCCCATGGCGCATTGGGAGCCTTGACGGGGTAACCCTGGTAAGCCACCCGCACGCTGATGTGTTCCCCTTTTTCGAGGGTGTCGGGAAAATGGACGAAAACGGCGTCCTCGATGCGGCGAAAGGTGAGCGGCTCCTCGTACCAGCTTATTTCGAGGATGTCCATGTTGCGATACAAGTCGAGCTGGATGACCGTCGTCGGTTCGAGGACGTTGAATTCCACATCCACGTACCCTTTTATGAATTCCTTGGAAGGATCGATGCCTATGTGCAGCTGGTAGTACGTGACGTCGAAGCAAGTGCGCTCGGGTCGCAATTGACCCCGCAAGCTGTCGGCATGAGTGAAGGAATAGCGGCTAAAATAGTCCCGCTGGGCATGGAGGAACGAGCCCGTCAAAACAAACACAAGCAAAGCCAATGATAGGTGCCTTGTGATTTGGACCCTGCACTGCACCGGGAAGCGGAGCCACATGGGTTGTTGGGGTGAGCATACACTCATAAGCTATTTATCTAATTTTGGCGCCTTGCAATGGGGCGCAAAATAGCAATTCCCCCTGCGCCAAAAAGCAGGTAGCCGGATTTTCGTCCGCCCCGCACGCAAGCCCCCGTTACCCGTACACCTCTCTCTTAATTCCAAACCAACTGTCCTGTATGCAAATCGATGTACCCAAGGCCATCAAGGAGCTTCTCTACGAAAAAGACGTCGTCATCATACCCGGGCTTGGTGCCCTGATCACATCTCCCGCCCCCGCTTCTGTCGATTACGTACAAGGCGCTGTATCTCCACCCTCCAAAAAAATCGAATTCAACCCGAACCTGGTCACCAACGACGGCGTGCTGGCCCGGTACATCGAGGAACATTACACGGTGAGTTTTCGCGAAGCCGTGCATGCCATTAGCCAATTCGTCGCCCAGGCAAAGGAGACCTTGGAAAAAAAGGAGATCGTAGAAATTCCAGGTGTGGGCCGCATTTACTCCGATTACGAAGATCACCTGCGCCTCATCCCCGATGAGACCAATTTCGCTGCAGACAGTTTTGGTTTGCCCCCTGTGGACATCCAGCCGGTCACGCGTGAAAAGGAATCGAAGCAATCGCAGACAGCGGCCCATTCGCCCATTCCAGAGTCCCTCACAACCGAAGAGCCCGAAGAGCCAGCGCCTCGGCGAGCAGCCTCTCCCTGGACCAGGTATGTGCCCTGGTTGGTAGGCGGCCTGGCAATCGTCGCAGCGGTGGTCGTTTTCGTGCTGATCAGCAAGGACGATTCACAAATTCAACTGCCTGACACGGACCGAGTCAACGTGAGCCCCCGCCAATTGGAAGGCTCAGCCCAAGCGGATCGAGCCCCCTCAGACGACATTGACCATGTGGAGCAGCCAGAGTCCCGCCAGGACGCACCCGCCCAGACCGACGAATCCGCCACACAGCCGCCCCCCACCCAACAACCTGCTGCTCCACCAACCCGCGAGGCTTTCATCGTGATTCATTCCTTCGGTGTGCAGCGCAACGCCGAGCGCTTCAGCAGCAAACTCCAGCAGGACGGCTATCAGGCCGAAACCCGCCTGTGGAAAGGACTCCATCGCGTAGGCATCCTTTTCCCTTACACGCGTACGGCCCAAATCGACAGCATCAAGCAGGTGTTGGGTGCCCGCTATGAATCCCAGCCCAAACTTTTCGAGGAATTGGAGAACTGAGCACACCGCCAGCTCTCCACACTCCGAATCTTTTATCCATGAAATACATTGGCCTGCTCTCCGATACCCACGGCTTTTTGGACCCCACGCTCTTCGACCACTTCGCCGAGTGCGACGAAGTATGGCACGCCGGAGACATTGGATCAGAAGAGGTGGCCGATCGGCTCGAAGCTTTCAAGCCCTTGCGCGCCGTGTACGGAAATATCGACGGGCAACCCCTGCGCAGGCGCTACCCGGAGACGCTGGTCTTCGAGCTCGAAGGTGTCAAGGTGCTCATGACCCATATCGGAGGCTATCCCGGGCGCTATCCCTCCCGCATCCAGCAAATGCTTCAAATGCACCGACCGAATCTGTTCATCTGTGGGCATTCACACATCCTGAAGGTCATGCCCGACAAAAAGCTGGGCCTGCTGCACATCAATCCGGGAGCTTGTGGCAGAGAGGGTTTCCACCACATGCGAACGGCCATGCGCTTCAAGCTCGACAATGGCAAGATCCTTCAGCCCGAAGTCATCGAGTTGGGGCTGCGCGGTGCAATGTCTTGAAATTGGAATTCCTGCGTTGTAGAGCGTTGGTGGGTTTGGCGGAGCGGTGGTTCCTCGAAGCGAAGAGGCAAATTACCAGCTCATGTCGTCCTCATTTTCCACCTTGTCATCATGCGATTTTTCTCGGGGCCGGCCGTTCTCTTCATTGTTTAAATAAAGTTCCTCCTCCTCATTTTCCTCCCAACGGTTGCTTTGGCCCTCGAAGGCATCGTAGTCGAAGTTTGGCATCAGATCTACTTTCACGTGGTTGATACAATCCTGTAATCTTTTCAGGAAGTTGTTGAAATCTTCCTTGTAAAGCCTGATTCGGTGTCGTTTGACTGCGCCGTTGCGCAATCGCTGATTCTCCGTCACGGTCAGGTAGTAGTCGTTCCTCCTGGTCTTTCGCACGTCAATGAAATACGTGCGTTGGGGACCTGCTTTGATTTTTCGGAAGAACACACTGTCATCGAAATGCGATTTGTGCCTCACGAAACTGGGTTTTAGAAAGGTATGTGAAAGAACATCCATCGGTCTGGGTGTGACAAATGTAATGAACGGCCCCGATTTGCCAAGAAAATCGGGGAATGGGGAATTTTCAACGGATGTGATTCTCGGACAGAAATCCAACTGTCACTTTTTCAGGAATATGGGGCCAATCCTTCCAGTATCCTTTTCTGTAGCCATGGGCCATTGGGTGGCCGATTGCTTCGAAATCCAGGGAAGTTTTTTTTGTAAAATGCCCGACAAAAGAGCCGCTTGAAGGTACTTCAAGTGAGTTCACATGGGGCGGTTACTCATCGAGTGTCGCCGCAATCGGATATGTGCGCAGGGAAGTGGCATCGCGGGCGGCTGTGCCGAGGGGAGGGGAAGTTTTCAAAACGAGCAGGGCGGATGGTGGCGGAGCCAATGGCGGCCGTCATCCTCAACTGTTGGCATTCCCGTCTGCTTGGTCGGTTACTTCCTCCATTTGCTGCCGCTCGTATTGCTCGGCATAGTAGCCTTTGTTGGCGAGGAGTTCTTCGTGCGTCCCCTGTTCGGCAATGCGCCCCTGGTCGAGCACGATGATTTTGTCGAAGTCGATGAGGGTGAAGATGCGGTGTGTGATGACGATGGCCGTTTTGTCGGCCAGGTCGTCGCGCAGGTGGGTGAGGATGCGTTTTTCTGTTCGGGTATCGACGGCGCTGAGGCAATCGTCGAGGATTACGATGTCGGGGTGTTTGATGAGGGCCCGAGCGATGGAGATGCGCTGTTTCTGGCCCCCCGAGAGCGTCACTCCTCTTTCGCCCACGAGGGTTTCGTATCCGTGGGGCAGCTCCATGATTTCTTCGTGGATGGCCGCATGTTGGGCATAAAGCTGGACTTCCTCGAGGGAGGCATCGGGTTTGCCGAAGCGAATGTTGTTGGCCACCGTGTCGGAGAAGAGGAATACGTCTTGGGGTACGTAGCCAATGCGGCGGCGCAGGTTGTACAGGTCGTGTTCGCGGATGTCCTTGCCATCGAGGAGGATGCGCCCTTCGGTGACGTCGTACATGCGGAGCAACAACTCGGCGACAGTGGTTTTGCCAGAACCGGTTCGACCTGTGATGGCGAGTTTTTGTCCGGGCAACAGCTCGAAGCTCACGTGGTCGAGGGCTTTGATACCAGTGTCGGGGTACACGAACGTGACGTCGTCGAAGACGATGTGCCCGCGCAGCGGTGTCGATTCGTTGGCGGTGTTACGGATGGCTGGCTCGATGCTGAGGAATTCGTTGATGCGCTTCTGAGAAGCGGCCGCCTGCTGGATGATGCTGCTGATCCATCCCAGGGCAGTGACTGGCCAGGTGAGCATGTTGACATAAATGATGAACTCGGCGATGTTGCCAGTAGAGATGTTGCCCCTCGCCACCTCGATACCTCCAAAGTAAACCGTGATCACGGTGCTCAGCCCGATGAGGATGAGCATGATGGGATAAAACAGCGAATCCACACGTGCCAACTTCAGCGATTGATCCATATAATGCTGGCTTTCCTCAGCGAAGTAGGCGCTCATGGGCCTTTCCTGCACGTAGGATTTGACCACCCGGATGCCGGAGTAAACCTCCTGGGCCACACTGGTCAGCTTCGACAACTGACGCTGGATGCGCTCGCTATGGGTGTTGATCAGGTGGCTCACGTAATAAATGGAAATGCTTAGCAAGGGCAGTGGCGCCAGGCAGTACAAGGTCAACCTTGGGCTCACACTGATCATCGAATAAATGACGAGTATGAACAGGCTCAGCAGGTTCAGGCCGTAGAGGATGGCCGGCCCCAAATACATGCGCACCTTGGACACGTCTTCTACGATGCGCGACATCAAGTCGCCCGTGCGGTTCTTTTTGTAAAAGGCCGTGTGCAGCTGGGTGTAATGCTCGAAAATGACCTTGCGCAAATCGTACTCGATCAACCGAGACATGACGATGATGGTCTGCCGCACCAGGAACAGGAAGGCCCCCATGAGCAAGGCCAGCACCAGCACCAATACTCCAAAAAGCAACAATACCCTCCCGAAATGGGCGTACAGCTGGTCTCGCAGCTCGAAGCCTTCCACGAGCTGAAACAGTGCGATGTTGTCGATGACCAGATCCAGCGCCTGCCGTATCACTTGCGGCTGAAGGGCCTGGAAATAGTTTGAAGTGAAGATGAACAACACCCCCAGCAAAAAGCGCCAGCGGTATCGGTAAATGAATTTGTTGAGAACGAGCAGGTGTTTCACAGCCTTGGGGTTGCCATCGTCAAACTTGGGGATCGCTCTGTTCGCTTACCCAATATTCCGTGCCAGTTGGGCGGGCGAATGTAGGTAAATATCTTTGCGCCGCTTTGGTTCATTCGACCCAGGCTCGCTTTTCGATTTCTTCCTTTTCACCCTGGCAAAACGAAATTATGCACCGACAAATCCACGGCTGGTTTAGCCCCGCTTTGAACAAACACATGGAAATCGGCGAATGGGGTCACTGGGGGTTCGCCCTGCTGATGTTGCCCACCGCCGCCGCCGACTACCTCGAATACGAACGATTCCTCATGATCGACGCTTTGGCACCCCACATCGAAGCCGGCAAGATCAAAGTGTATTCCATCAACAGCATCAACTCGGAAAGCTGGCTCAACCGCCACATGCACCCCCGCCACAAAGCCATCAGGCACGTACAGTTCAACAATTACGTGTACAAGGAGGTGCTCCCTTTCATCAAGAGCCGCACCAGCCCCACAACGCCCATCATCACCACTGGGGCCTCGCTGGGTGCTTTGCACGCCGCCAACCTCTATTTCAAAAGACCCGACTTGCTCGACGGTACCATCGCCATGAGTGGTGTTTACGACCTCCAAGTCTATACCGATGGCTACTGGGACGAGGACGTTTACTTCAACTCGCCAGTGGCTTACCTCAGCAATCTCGACGACGATTATTTCTTGCCGAGGCTGCGACAGGCTCGGCATATCCACATCCTCACAGGCTCAGGAGCTTATGAAAATCCCGATGCCTCCAGACAGCTCTCCGAAATTCTGCACCGCAAAGGAATTCCCCACGAGCTCGACATCTGGGGACCCGATATGCCGCACGACTGGCCCACTTGGCGCGCCATGCTGCCCTATGTGATTGCTACCAGGTTTTGACTATCTTGAGGCCCAAGCCCGAGCGGGATGCCTTGCATCCTGGGCGCTGTGCAAAACGCACAAGCCTTGGTTGAGACATCTGGGTGGGAAGTGTGCTCCACATCGATTAATCGACCGAGGCTCATCCGCGTGGATAAGCAATAGCGAGTCTGTTTAATGCTGAAAGGTTTTAGTCAAAAAAAAATGGGCCCTGGAGGTCTGCCACCTGCCCCTCGACACCACTAACCAAATAATGCCAGATATGGAAAATCGCATCGTGACCCTCGACGAGTTCATCATCCACCGGCAAAAAGACTATCCATTTGCCACTGGCGAGCTCACTGGCCTGCTGCGCGATATCGGCGTGGCCGCCAAGATCGTCAACCGCGAAGTCAACAAGGCAGGCCTGCTCAATATCCTCGGCGCAGCCGGCAATGAAAACAAGTCGGGAGATCGGGTGCAAAAACTCGATCTGTATGCCAACGAAAAACTCATTGAATGCCTGCGCAACAGCGGCGAATGCGCCGGCGTAGCCTCCGAGGAAAACGAGGACTTCATCCCCATCCCCCCCGTCGATGGCAAAGAGAGCAAATACGTCGTCGTGGTCGATCCCCTCGACGGCTCCTCCAACATCGACGTCAACGTCTCCGTAGGCACCATCTTCGGCATCTACCGGCGCAAGAGCGACCCGGCAGGGCCCGTCACTCGCGAAGACTTCCTGCAGCCGGGGCGCGACCTGGTGGCAGCCGGCTATGTGCTCTATGGCACCTCCACCATCCTGGTGTACACCACCGGCCGTGGTGTCAACGGGTTCACCCTCGATCCAACCATTGGCGAATTCTGCCTCTCTCACCAGAACATCCAAATCCCCAAGCGCGGCAATTTCTACTCCGTCAACCAGGGTTACTACCTGAAGTTCGACGTCGAAATGCGACGCTTCATCGACTACTGCTCCGAACAGAACTACGGACTGCGATACATCGGCACCATGGTGTCCGACATCCACCGCATCCTTTTCCAGGGAGGCATTTTTCTATACCCCAATACCCGCAAGTACCCCGAGGGCAAGTTGCGCCTCCTCTACGAATGCAGCCCCCTGGCTTATGTGGTGGAACAGGCTGGCGGCAAAGCCATCACCTGCCAGCTGGAGCGAATCCTCGACATCGTGCCTACGCACTTGCACCAGCGCACCTCCATCGCCATGGGCTCTCCCGAAATGGTCGATGAGATGGCTGCTTACGTGAAGCGATATACCCAGATGTCGGCCAGCAACGGCACACGCTGAGTCCCCTTTCGACAAGGGCGATTTTTCACCATCCCCAACTTGTCAACTGGCAGGGCAACCCTACCTTTGCCCACCATGAATCCTGGCCGTATCATAATGCCCCCGGAGCGGTTTGCCCTCACCCTGGACCGCCTTTGCCATCAACTCATCGAAAATTACGATGCGTTCGAGGGGGCTTGTCTCATTGGCATCCAACCCCGGGGCACCCTCCTTTCAGATCGGCTCTACCAGCGATTGCTGCACTTCACCGGCCTGAGCTCCATCGAATACGGCAAGCTCGACATCACATTCTATCGCGACGACTTCCGCCACCGCGACAAACCCTTGCGCGCAAGCTCCACCGAGATAGATTTCCTCGTGGAGGGCAAACGCGTCGTGCTCATCGACGACGTGTTGTACACGGGCCGCACCGTGCATGCTGCCCTGTCGGCTCTGCTCGACTTCGGCCGGCCTGCTAAGGTGGAGCTCCTCGTGCTCATCGACAGGCGCTTCAACAGGCAACTGCCCATCCGTTCCGATTACACGGGCATGCAGGTAGATGCCCTCGATGAAGCCTATGTGCGCGTGGAATGGCAACACCTCAGCGGTGAAGACCGCGTGTTGCTCTTCCCGCACAAAGCCGAAGGAACTTACTGACACAGCGTGTTTATCGTAGCATACACCGCCTTGCCATCATGATCCAACAACTCAGTACCAGGCACCTGCTGGGAATCAAGAACCTCACCACCGAGGACATCCACCTCATCTTCGAAACTGCAGATGAATTCAAGGAGGTCATCAACAGACCCATCAAAAAGGTCCCATCCTTGCGCGACATCACCGTAGCCAACATGTTTTTCGAAAATTCTACCCGCACGCGCATCTCCTTCGAACTTGCCGAAAAACGCCTCTCGGCCGACATCGTCAACTTTTCTGCATCCTCCTCCTCGGTGGCCAAAGGCGAAACCCTCCTCGACACCGTCAACAACGTCCTGTCCATGAAGGTGGACATGGTCGTTTTGCGACACCCTGCCCCGGGCGCACCCCATTTTCTTGCTCGCCATATCGACGCCAGCATCGTCAACGCAGGCGACGGCACCCACGAACACCCCACACAAGCACTCCTCGACGCCTATTCACTCAGAGAAAAATTTGGAAACCTCGAGGGGAAGAAAATTGCCATCATCGGAGACATTACCCACTCTCGCGTCGCACTCAGCAACATCTTTTGCCTCAAAAAACTCGGCGCCAGCGTCAAAGTCTGTGGCCCGCCTACTTTGATCCCCAAATATCTGCCCCAGCTTGGCGTAGAAATCTCTCACGACGTGCGCCAAACCCTCCAATGGTGCGACGCCGCCAACGTGCTGCGCATCCAACTCGAACGCCAGGACATCCGCTTTTTCCCCTCGCTGCGCGAATATGCCCTATACTTTGGCATCGACCGGGCCATGCTCGACAGCCTCGAAAAACCAATCGTACTGATGCACCCCGGCCCTATCAACCGCGGGGTAGAACTCACCAGTGACGCAGCCGATTCGGAACACTCCATCATCCTCCAACAGGTCGAGAACGGAGTAGCTGTACGCATGGCCGTGCTTTACTTGTTAGCTGCCCGCCGTGGCAATGGAGATTCCTGAGCCACCCATATGCCCACACCCATTGCTCCACCGAAATTCCACGGTGGTAAACAAGCAACCCCCGCAACCTCGTTGGGCACTTTTCAGCAGGGCAACCCGCCAAGTTGCATGCAGGGCCGTCGGCTCTCTCGCAAAGTCTGGTTGCTTTGGCGGATGCTGCGGGCACTGATTTGCCTCAAATCCAAAAACAGCTATTTTGGACCAAATTTCTCGGTATGACCCACCAATTGTTACGTTTGATCGTTTGCTTCGGCTTCTTGCTTCATGTGTGCATGATTGCAACCGCGCAGGATTGTCAGCAATTCATCGCAGAAGACAAAGTCATCGGCGGATTCCACGTCTTGAGAACAAACCCGCAAGTACTCGTCGTACGGAGCACCTATTCATACAGCTTGGATTTCCGAAACGATGAACAAGGCATCCTGGCCCGCGTATACTCCAAGGGTTCGGGAGAAATATTCAACCTCAACGACGAGATCATCTTCGTAGATGTCAACAACCTCCGTCGCACCTATCGCTTCATCGAAATGGGAGAGATGACCCGCGACGGCAGCACCCCTGTTCACCTCAACACCCTCAAGCTGGACCTGGCTGCCGTGGAGTGGCTTTCCAAAAATCCCATCAAGGAGATTTCCATCAAGAACAACGTCAAGAACATGATGCGGAAATTCACCGTCAACCCCAACCGGCAGGCGGAGTTCCAGCAAATGGCCTTGTGTTTCTATTCGCGGCTCAACAAAGACATGGTCAATGACCAGCCCATTGAAGACAATACCGGTCGGATGGTTCCTGGCGGCTCTTATTCCAAAACAGATCCCAGCTCCTCGGTTTCTTCTTCCGGACGCACAGTCAGAGTAGGTGACATCAGCCAATTGAACGATGAAGAACTGCGCCAGCTCTACGAAGAACTCAGACGCACCAAGGAGCGGGTGCGAGCCGAAATAGAGGCCGAAAAGAACAAACTCGAAGTGTTCAAAAGCCAGATCCAGGAAGAACTGAGTGCAGTTCGAGCCAAAGCCCAGGAGGAGAAAACCCGCTATGCGCAGGAAGTACTCGAGGCCCGCCAGCGCTCCCAAAAGGAAATCGAAGAGGCCCAGCGCGAGAGCATCGAAGCCGTGAAAGCTGCCCGTGAGCGGGCCGCCACGGAACTCGAAAAAATCAACCTCACTGTGGCGGAAGCCCGTCAACGGGCCCAGGAGGAAATCCAGAAAGCCAAACTCGAAGCTGCTCAACAAGTAAAGGAGGCACGCGAAAAAGCCGCTGCCGAAATCGCCAAGATTCGGGAGAGCATGGAGTTGGCCAAGATGCAATATGCCGATGAGATAGCCTCTGCTCGTGAGACCTCTGCCGCCCAGCTCGAATTGATACGCAAGGAAACGGCCCAGCTCATCGAGCAGGCCCGCCTGCAGGCCAAGTCTGAGCAAAACCGAACGGTAGAGGAAGTGGTCGTGACGCGTGAAAACGCCGCCCAAGAAATCCTCAAAGCCAAGGAAAAAGCCGCTGCTGAAATTGCGCGCATTCGCGAAGAGGTAGTCCTCGAGAAGGAAAAGGCTGCATTCGAGGTGGCCGAGGCCCGGCGCAAAGCCAGTGAAGAAATAGCCAACATTGCCCAGAGCAATGCCGCAGCCATTGCCGAGCTGAACGAAAAGCTTGCCCGTGAAAAGGAACAGTATGCGCTGGAGGTAGCCGAAGCACGCAAGAAGGCCAGCGAAGAGATCGGTCGCATCCGGCAACAGATTGCCGAGGAAAAGGCTCTCGCCGATCAACAGATTGCCAAGATCCGGCAAGAATTAGCCAATGAAGTAGCGGCAGCCCGCCAGGCTGCCGAGGCCGAAAAAGCAAAGGCAGCTCAGGAAGTGGCCGCCGCCCGCGAGCGGGCCAACCAGGAGATTGCAAAAATCAATGCGGAAGAGGCTGAAAAGGTGGCCGCTGCTCGCGCCGCCGCCGAAGCCGAGCGCAAGCGCATCGCCGAGGAGTTGGCTGCGGCTCGAAAACGTGCCGAGGAAGAAATGGCCCGCATCCAGCAGGAACTCAACACGGCCATTGCCGAGGCCAAACGCCAGGAAGAAGAAGTCAAACGTCAAGCGGCAGAGGAAGTGGCCAAAGCGCGTCAACAGGCTCAGGAAGAAATAGAAAAAGCCCGCCAGCAAGCCAGCAGCTCCGTGCAGGAGGCCATGGCAAAGTCAGAACAGGCCCGCAAGCAGTACGCCGAGGAAATTGCCAAAGCCCAGCAAACCGCCGACGAGCGCATCAAGCAAATCACGGAAGAGGCCGCCAAGGCCATTGCCGATGCAAAAAAGAAAGAATCAGAATCGAAGAACGTGACCGCTTCAGAAGTGGTCACCGCTCGCGAACAAGCGGCGCGTGAAATTGCCGCCGCCCGTGAGCAGGCCGCCAATGAAATTGCCGAGGCGAAAAAAGCTGCCGCTTTGGCAAAACAACAATCTGCCAATGAAATCGCCGAAGCCCGACGACAGGCTGCCGAGCGCATTGCCCAAATCCGCCAGACGGAAGCCGACTCCATCCAGCAATTGCGCGAACGCACGGCACTCGAAAAACAGCGGCTTGCCTCAGAAGTAGCGGCTGCCCGCGAACAAGCCGCCCGCGAAGTGGCACAAGCTCGCCAGCAAGCCGCCGAAGAGGTGAAGGCTGCCCGTGAGGAAGCCGCCCGACAAAAAGAACTCGCCGCCAGGGAGGTGCTCCAAGCTCAACAGACTGCCGCCGAGCAAATTGCCCAGGCCAAGGAAGCTGCCGCCCGCGAAGTGGCTGCCGCCCGCAAGCAAGCCCAGGAAGCCATTGCCAAAGCCGAGGCCGACAAACAGCAGCGGCTGGCGGAAATAGCCGCGCAGGTGGCTGCCGAAGAGGCAGCAGCCAAAGAGCGCATCCTTCAGGCTCAACAACAGGCCAGGGCCTTGATCGAGCAATACGCCAAGCAAACCGCTGATGCGGAAGCCGAATCGAGGGCTGCCATCGCAGCCGCACGCAAAGCTGCCGCCGAAGAGCTCGAACGCATCCGCAAAGAGACCGAGCAGAAAAAACTGCAGTACCAGGCCGAAGCCGAGGATGCTCGCAAGCAATCGCTCGAAGAAATCAACAGGGCCAAAGAAGAAGCTGCCGACGCCATCTATGAGGCCCGTCAGCAGGCCACCCTCCAAATCACCAAAGTCAAGGAGGACGTGGCCAAACAAATTGCAGAGGAGCGTCAAAAGGCCGAAGCCGAACGCAAAAAAGTGCTGGAGCTCGAAAGCCGAGTGGCTGAACTACAGGCCCAGATCAAAAAGCTGGAGGAAGAACTCAAAAAGAAAAAAGAGGGCAGCAACAACTGATCCCATCCATGTCCGAAACAGCAATCGGGATGCGCCACGGCAACCCTCCACGAGCCGCGTGGCGCGCCGTGGAGAAACCCTCTGCTCGACTTTCTGCCTCTTTTATGACGACCCCCTGAAACCACTCATCGACCTTTTTTGTCATCCGCTCGCTCAGCAATCGCATCGAGCCATACCGCTGCTGCGTCCATGAAAAAAATTCCCGGATTCTCCATCGATAAGGTAGCAGCTGCCGCTGGCAGCGACCCCGACGTGTTGCGCATGGAAAACCTCGACACCGATCTGAAACCGCCCGCCTTGGCCATTGAAGCCACGCGTGCCGTGGTGGGCTATGATGCATACAATTCTTATTTGCCCTTCACCGGCCAACTCGAATTGCGCGAGGCCATTGCCGAAAGGCTCCGCCTGCAGTCCAACCATCCTTATGAGGCCGAGCAAGTGATCGTCACGTGTGGAGCCACGGAAGCCATGCTCGATACATTGCTTACCCTGTACGAGCCCGACGACGAGGTCATCCTCACCGATCCTACCTATGCCGGCATGATAGGGCGTGTGAGGATGACGGGTGCCGTGCCCAAGTTGATCCCTTGGGTGCCTATGCCGGGCCAATGGCGACTCGATCTCGAAGCCCTGCGCAAGTCCGTCAGTTTCCGCACGCGCGCCATTTTCCTGATGAACCCCTCCATGCCCACGGGTGCCGTGATGAACCTGGAGGAATGGAACGAAGTGCGTCGCCTGTGCCTCAACCACGACATTTGGCTGATCTACAATGCTGCCATGGAGCGCATCCTCTATGACAATCGGCAGCTCATCCATCCGGCTGCCCTCGACGGCATGGCCGAAAAAACGATCATCATCGGTTCGGTATCCAAGGAATTCTGCATGATAGGTTGGCGCGTCGGTTGGATCGCAGCCCCTGCTGAACTCGTGCAAGCCCTCTCGGTCACACATATACATAATGTAGTCTCGCCGGTGGGCATCACCCAGGCAGGTGCGCTGGCAGCATTGCTCCATGCCCATGATTTCGTAAGCAATGCCGTAGCGATCTGGGAAGAGCGCCGCAATGTACTCGTGGAGCAACTCGCAGGTTGGAACAGTATTCCCGCTGCCGGTGGCTGGTCGCAATTGCTCGACATCAGCTCCACGGGTCTCCATGCCGAAGAGGCCTCTCGCCGCCTGTTGGAGTTTGGAAAAATTGCCGCTACGCCCATGACTCATTGGGGGTATCAGCATTCCGATCAGTACCTGCGGCTCGTTTTCAGCAACGAACCCAAAGAGCGCCTGGCCACCGTGGGCCATCGCCTGCGTGCAGCCTTTTCCTGAAATTTTTGTTCCTACTCTCTTTTCTCAGTCCACTGCAAAAAGTCATTTTCGATTGGAGTTGCCTGCAAGTATTGTTGGTTGAGAGATCTGCCTGCCTGTCCGGCCCGTCTGTCCAGCCCGTCTGTTCAGCCGGACAGGCCGGACAGGCGGCCAGACCTGTCTTATTGAAGTTTCTTTTTAAATCGCGTTTATCACTAACTTGTTTGGATTTTTAGGCCAGCCCTTTGCAGCTGTTCAGCAAAAATTCCGTTTGGTTTA
>FWWM01000691.1_pt1 | contig 111655 bp, 105 predicted proteins | sample 2228351 | NCBI WGS metagenome assembly FWWM01 (sample SAMEA103939774, study PRJEB20133) | metagenome
GAATCGAAACTTAACGGTGATGTGCCACTACCATCCGGGTTGGTTCCCCATGTGCTTAACTGATTAATCGAACCTGTGGATTTGCTATAGTAGCTAACTTGCTCTGTTGCGTTATAAAGGGCTTGTATTTCCTGCAGCGTTAAAATTCTATCCCAAACACCAAAATCGTCTATCTTTCCAGAAAATGACCTCACCCCATTGGCATCTGGTGCTGTATCAAACCCTTTGCCAATGTAAAATGGCTGATTACCAACCAATGCGCTTTGAGGCAAAGTAATTTGAGCAACGAGAACACTGTTTATATAAAGGGCAAGTGATCCATTATTATTATTTAGAACAAGGTGAGTCCAACCAGAATTGTTAAAACTAACTGATGGGGTATTAAAAGGGGAGGCGAAAACAACAGGCTCTCTTATCAATGCACCAAATACACCTCCATTCTCAACGCCCAAATAAAACCCTGCCCCATTTAGTTGTCTTCTCTTTTGAAAAACATTCTGTGCCGCATTAAACTGGCTGGTTTGTATCCAACATGAAACAGATGCTGTTGTGGCAGCATTTAAGATTGATGTTCCAATATTGATATAGTCATCAATTCCATCAAAAAGATAGGCAGTATTTGGTTTTCCAAATCTACCTGTAGTAAGAACTGCGCCAGAAACTGAACCATTATGAGAGGAATTGTATTCGTTATTAGCTGAACCATCAAACGAATACCAAGCCTGAAGGCCTGATGTTGGTGCTGAGCTTGGAACAGCACCAGAGAGTGTTGTTGATAAAAAAACTACCAACAAAACCACAGCAAATATCTTCATAGGTAATAATACTGATTAAAATTCAATTTTAGTTAAAATAAATGGAATTTCATATCTTGAAAAGAGGGGGCTATAAAAACATGTGATGACAAACAAGAACAACATTATGCAAATACTATCCTAAGATATTCCGTAAAACCATAAATTTGTAATTCATGTTTATAAAAATATTAACCACGGTAAATTCTTTAATAAATCTTTGCATTCCAAAGATTAACATAAATCTGAGTATCGGTAGAAAAACATATTTCAGAAAAAATGTATTTAAAACAAAATATTCTAAAGTTGCTCTCGTGTCCTACCTAAGTTCCCCTTTTTCAAAAAACAATAAAAGTTCGCACACCAATTATTTTGAGTGTAAATACGCTGCAAAGGCATTAAGTGACTTAGGCTACAATGTTGATGTAGTGGATTATGACCATCATGAGAAAATTTCATTTAAAAACTACGATGTCTTGTATGGATTTGGTAATCAATTTGAGCAATCGTTTTATGATTTAGGTTTTAAAGGAAAACGTGTTCTGTACAGTCCCGGTTGTAATACAGTATATTCAAACCTTATGTCGTGTATTAGACTTAAAGAATTTGCTGCGAATAGTGGCGAGCTAAACCCTAAATTAATAAGAGCCACAAATGATGCATGGCCGCTACAAAAGTACCTCTCTGATGCCATAATTTGCCAAGGAAATGACTTTGTCTTGAACAGCTATAAAGACGCTTACAAAGACACAAATTATTATCAAATCAATTGCTTCCCTTTAAATTGTAATCAAATAGTTGATGTATATAAAAAGGACTTAAGTACAGCTAAATATAATTTACTCTGGTTCGGTAGTCAAGGTTGTGTACATAAAGGCTTAGACATTGCCTTGAAATTAGTAGAAAAATATCCAAACCTCAAGCTTTACATAAGAGGCTTGAACCTTAAGTATGAGCATGCAATCTTGGAAAGGTTCAGCCATCTGTTAGATAACAATCAAGTTGATGTAAAACAGTATGTCGATATCAACTCTTCTGAATTTATTAAACTCATGCAAAATTGTGGTGCAGTCATTTTTCCAAGTGCCAGTGAAGGTGGTGCAGCAGCACTTTTAACTGTTATGTCTAATGGAGGTTTGATACCTATTATAACCAAAGGTTGTGGATTGGATATAGAACATCTAGGCTTTATTGCAAATGAAGCCACAACAGCAAGTGTTGAACAGCAACTTAATGATTACTTAAAAAAAACAGCTGATGAGTTACAAGAGTTGTCTCAAAAAATCATGTTAGAGATTAATACAACCTATAGTTCAGAAAACTACCAAAAAAATATCAAGACAATTCTTAAGGAAATACTCAACTAAACTTCCATTTTAGATAACGCCAAGTTTTAATTACCTTTTCGGAGAGAGAGTTTCGAGGTCTTAACGCCTCATCATAAAAAAACTCATCGGCCTCCTTATTCACCAACACCTCGCTAGAATGTTTTATCGTACCTAAACTTTCAGCTTTTTGGTTAACGGTCCAAGAAGTGTCATCAGCACTACTATGGGTTGAATTATCTGTGTTTCCGATGTTGGTTACTAAATTTACATTTGGAACCGCACAAAGACCCTTATGTTTCAATATGGTTAATCCCCATTGGTAATCCCAAGTATTAAAAGCCTTCTTTTTACTGTATAAAAATATTTGGCGCCAATATCTTTTTAAGCCTGTGTTAGCGGTATAAAAATCGAGATTAAGCTCTGAGTCCGATTTTATGTTGGCAAGCTCAAAATCATAATTTTTCCATGCTCTGCGCCAGGTGGCCCAACCCCAAATAAAACTGAACATAGAGAAATAATAAGAGGCTTCTCCACGCTTTATACCACGTTGAAAGTTAGAACCACAAATTTGCATCACCCTGTCATCATGCTGATAATGCAAGAGCATTTCCTTGCAAAACCCAAAAAACTCCTGTGATGGCAAACAATCATCCTCCAAAATAATCCCCATTTCCTCGTGCCCAAAAAACCATGAAATTGCGCTACTCACTGCCGGTCCGCAACCCATGTTTTGGTCGCGATACAGAGTTTTCACTTCACATGGCCAATCAACCTGTTTAAAAATTTCACGTGTTTTTTGGCTTAATGTTTTATCTTCAAGCTTATGTGCCCTTGCACCATCTGCAGCAATATAAAGTTTACTTGGTTTAGCCAGTTTAACAGCATCAAAAACGCGTTGCGTTTCCTCGGGTCTGTTAAAAACCAACATCAAAACAGGTATATCAAAATTGTTGTTCATGCTGCATAAAGTATATCGGCAATAATACATATTGCCGTTTAATTGATAAAATATATCTGCCTTATGCGCTTTGTTTAGCAGATATTGTATTTTGCAGGCCGTGCAAATACCGTTTTTTAATAAAATACAATCACCACACATTAAAAAGTATCTGGCCAATACAAGTTGGTTGTTTGCCGATAACTTTTTAAAACAAGTTATAAACTTATTGGTTGGTATTTTTTTAGCTAGGTATTTAAACCCTGAAGGACTCGGTAGTCTGAGTATTGCATCCGTTTACATGCAACTGTTAAACCCTATTGCTTTATTAGGAATCAATTCTATAGCCATTAAGGAGTTTGTAAACAATAACGAACAATCCAATAAGGTCATCGGTACATCCTTTTACCTTAAGCTGATATCTTCATTCACCGCATTTGTTATTTTAGTTATTTGTGCGTACGCATTCGAGCCCGATGATTTAATGAGGTCTTATATCATCATTGTAGGCTTATCCTATTTACTCTATCCCTTTCAAGTGGTTGATTTTTATTTCCAAGCAAACTTAAAATCAAAATATACTGTACTGGCACAGCAGATAGCAACAGTCGTTGCTGCGGCATTGAAAATTTTAGGAATGATAAATGGGTATCCTATTACTTTCTTTGTTTGGTTGGTTTTAATTGAGTTGATGGTTTCAACGGCTTTATTACTCATTATTTTTAAAACTAAGGTTAATCTGTTTAATTGGACTTTTGATAAGAAGCTTGCCATGCGAATGCTTAAAGAATCCTTTCCAATAATATTTACCGGATTTTTTATTGTAATATATATGCGGGTAGATCAACTTATGATACAGAAAATGCTCGACACCGAATCTGTAGGTAATTTTTCCGCTGCCATAAAACTTAGTGAGGCATTTTATGTTGTACCGGGCATCATTGCAGGATCATTGTTTCCGGCAATTATTAATGGGCTAAAGATAAGTCGCGAAGAATATTTAAACAGAATGCAAAGACTATATTCCGTGTTTGCTTTGTTGTGTATTGTGGTTTCAGCAGTGGTAATTTTATTGGGCGATTATATAGTAAGTTTATTATATGGAGAAGCATACACTCAAACTTCAGCGGTACTCAAAGTTCATTTTTGCAATAGTCTTTTTGTGTTTTTTGGTGTAGCTTATAGCCAAGCATTTATTGTTGAAGGATTACAAAAATTTACAACAATAAATACTGTTATGGGGGCAATATTAAATATCATTCTTAACCTTTACTTCATCCCCAAAATAGGAATAGTAGGCTCTGCAATAGCCACACTAATTGCTCAATTTTACTCAGGATTTTTCTGCCTATTGCTCTATCCCAAAACAAGGGTGCATTTTAAACTCATGCTCAATTCTTTTAATATTGTAAAGACAATACGTTTATATTCGACCAAAATTAGAACACTACAAGATGAATAGTTTGCTCTTACTTTTAGAATCATTTTTTACGAAAACCTATTTTTATAAAATAAATAAATTTCTTTATCTACTATCAGTTAAGGGAATGGGAATTGACAATAAGTTTTCTTTGGTTAACAAAGGCGACAAAACGCTGATGACAAAACTACTGAAGAAAACCGGCAAGCAACTGGTTATTGATGTAGGGGCAAACGTTGGCAATTATGCAGAAGAGGTTCTAAGCTATAATCCGGAAATAGATTTGTACGCATTTGAACCACACCCAAAAACCTTTTTAACTTTAGAGGAAAAAGCCAAAAAATTGGGATTTAAAACCATCAATAAAGGCTGTGCCGACACCATAGGTAAACTTAAATTTTATGATTACGCTAATAATGATGGTTCGGAACACGCTACACTATTAGAAGGAGTATTTACAGACTTATACAATAACGAAACCATAGTTCATGAAGTTGAAGTAACAACTCTAGACGCATTTGTTTTAGAACATAAAATTGAACAAGTTGATTTGCTTAAAATAGACACCGAAGGCTTTGAATACAGCGTAATGAATGGATGCCTTAACAGCATTAAAAACAACAAAATTAAGGCAATCCATTTTGAATTTAATAGCATGAACATTATCAGTAAGGTCTTTATGAAAGACTTTATTAAAATTCTTCCCCAGTATACCTTTTATAGAGTTCTACCGAACGGATTACTTCAAATAGAAAAGGAAAAAGTTTTACTGACAGAAATATTCGGATTCCAGAACATAGTGGCCATAAATAACAAACTAAACCATGGGTATTTGTAAAATTTGTGGCAACAATACACAGCCTATTTTCACGGCTAAAGTGTTAAATAAATATGATGTTCAGTACGAGCAATGTGTAGGCTGCCAATTTATTCAAACGGAAAAACCTTACTGGCTTAATGAGGCCTACCAAAGTGCCATAAACAACAACGATACGGGTATATTAATGCGTAACGAAAGGTTTAGGAGCATAGTTACGGTTTTAATTAGTTTTGTTTTCGACAAAGAACAAAAGTACCTTGACTATGCAGGAGGATACGGCATTTTTACACGTATGATGCGTGATGTAGGTTTCGATTATTACTGGGTTGACGAATATGCCAAAAATTTAGTTTCTATTGGATTCGAACACCCAGCCGGAACCAAATACAAGGCCATTACAGCGTTTGAAGTATTTGAACATTTGGATAACCCCGAAGAGAAATTAGTTGATATGTTATCTTATTCGGATAATATCATTTTCTCTACCGAGTTAATTCCTGATGCCACACCAGATAAAGATTGGTGGTATTACGCCTTTAACCATGGGCAACACATCGCTTTTTACCATAAAAATTCGTTGCTACACCTTGCACAAAAACATGGGTTACACCTTTCATCAAATGGTTCTAACTTTCATGTTTTGAGTAAAAAACCAATCAATCCGTTGGTATTTAAATTCCTTTACAAAGGCAGTAAATTTGGTTTATATTGGTTTGCTAAACTTGGGCTCAAAACCAAAACCTTTACCGACCATAAATTAATGAGTTAAGTTCATGCGTATTTTGTTTGATGATGAGGTGTTTTTCAGGCAACGTTTTGGTGGCGTTTCGCGCATATTTGCAAAGCTTATTGAAGGTATTGAACAAAATCCTGAACACCAATTGTTGTTTGATTGCAACTACTCAGAAAACGAATATTTATTGCAACTCAAACCCAATACAAGCTCTTTTCTTAAACCTTATCAGTTCCCGTTAAAAGGTAAATTAATACGAGGTATTTACGGCAAGTATTCTCACCAAAAAACCATTAATACCATTTGTAAAAACAAGGCTGATGTTTTTCATCCAACCTTTTATGCCGACTACTATTTACAGGCATTAACCAAGGCTAATTTACCTTTGGTCTTTACCGTTCATGACCTAATACACGAGCAAACATCAAACAACTCACATTACGCACAAATGGCAAAAATGAAAGAAGAAAACCTGAAAGTTGCCAGTCAAATTATTGTGGTTTCTGAACATACCAAAAAAGATTTGTTGCGTATTTACCCATTCGTAAATCCGCAAAGCATACATGTAATACATCTGGCCCAATCACTACCACAACAAGGCAAAAAACCAAATCACTTGCCTGATAACTACATCTTATTCACGGGCGAGCGTAGTGGATATAAAAACTTTGTTTCGCTTTTGCGTGCGTTTGCAAACATCTCAAAAACCAACCCTGAATTACATCTATATTGTGCCGGAAGTGCTCCGCTTAACAGCGAAGAACTTCATCTTGCCAAACAGTTAAACATTCAAAATAAGTTACACCATGCAAGGTTAAGTGATGAAGAATTAAAATACGTTTATCAAAAGGCTAAACTGTTTGTTTTCCCATCTACTTATGAAGGTTTTGGTATACCCATATTAGAATCATTTAATGCCGGAACTCCGGTTGTGGCAAATAATGCAACAAGTTTACCCGAGGTTGGTGGTGATGCAGCTTATTATGTTGATGCAAGCAATGTAAACAAACTTGCGCAAGCCATTTCAGATGTATTAATTGATGAAAATTTAAGAAAACAACTGATTGAAAAAGGCTTAAAACGAGATCAACAATTTACCTGGCAAAATCACATCAATAAAACATTACAAGTGTATCAAAAAGCAGTAAAATGAAATTTTTACTCATAGATAATTACGATTCGTTTACCCACATGCTTGCTGATTATGTGAGGCAATGTAGTGTGGTGTGCGATGTTGTTCGTAACGATGATAACAAGCTGAAGGACAGTAATTTCATAAACAGCTACCATGCCTTGGTATTGTCTCCGGGACCACAAACACCATCACATGCAGGTTATTTAATGGATGTGATCAATCAATACCATCAAACCAAGCCAATATTAGGAGTTTGCTTAGGGCATCAAGCCATTGGCGAGTATTTTGGCGGAACTCTACAAAAAGCCCTATTACCCAAACACGGAAAAGTTGATACCGCAGAACACCAAAACCATCCCCTGTTTAATGATATTTCTAAAAATTTTGAAATTACAAGATATCATTCATTAATTTTAAACAACATCAAACCACCATTACAAATTATTGCACACACAGCTAATGGTGAAGTTATGGCACTGACTCATAATACATTGCCTATCGTTGGCATACAATTTCACCCTGAGTCTTGTTTAACAAAACAAGGCTTAACCCTCATAAAAAACTTTGTACTAATGGTACAACAAAGTTTAGGATAAGTTTATTTTCTTATATTTGGTTGCAATTCGTAACATATAAATGGATATAGCGATAAAACAAGAAGGCAAGTTTAAGTACATTGAAGAAGGTGAAGGCGAGGTACTTCTGCTTTTACATGGATTATTTGGAGCGCTTAGTAATTGGAGGGATGTAACCGAACATTTCTCAAAAAAATATAAAGTGGTTATTCCTTTAATGCCAATTTTTGAAATGAATATTTTGAGCCTAAGCGTAGAAGGTTTGGCTAACTACATTCATGATTTTATTGAATACAAAAACTTTAAATCGGTAAACCTATTGGGAAACTCACTGGGTGGACATGTAGCATTAGTTTACCTTAAAAAATATCCTCAAAACGTTAAAACTTTACTGTTAACAGGTAGTAGTGGTCTGTACGAAAATGCAATGGGCGGTAACTACCCTAAAAAGGGCGATAAGGAGTTTATCAGAAAAAAGGTAGAAATTACTTTTTACGACCCTAAAACTGCAACAGACGAATTGGTGGATGAAGTTTTTGAAACCGTAAACGACAGGATGAAAGTATTACGCATTCTAACCATGGCAAAATCTGCCATTAGGCACAACATGCGTAAGGACATTCCGAACATAAAAATTCCGGTTTGTTTAATTTGGGGCAAAGATGATGTAATTACTCCGGCTAATGTTGGATCTGAATTTCACGAATTGCTACCAAACTCTGAGTTACATTTTTTAGATAAATGTGGACACGTTCCAATGATGGAACATCCTATTGAGTTCAACAAAATTGCTGAAGCGTTTTATCAAAAGAATTTATAGAGAATGATTGCAGAAGAACTGTTATCCGACCAAATTATTCCACTTAAAAAAGGCGACTTATGCGAGGCTGCCATAAGTTTTATGCACGATGCCAAAGTAGTGGAAATGCCGGTTGTAGAGCATAGTAAACTTTTGGGTTATTTACACATCAGCAAAGCAGAAAAAACGCAAAGTAAAACAGTTGGGCAAGCTATGGAAACCAAACTTTTGTTTATTCCGGCAAACACCCACCTTTTCGATATTGCACGTATCATGTACGACACACAAGCTACAACTATTGCTGTGTGTGATGAGCAACAAAACTATATAGGCGCTGTGGCCTTGGCAGATTTACTTAAAGCATACTCGAAAAACACAGCAAACAGTTTACCGGGAGCAATTGTAACATTGGAATTATTACCAAGAGATTATTCGTTAACAGAAATAGCGCGGATAACAGAAAGTAACGATTTTAAAATTACCGGTTTATTTATCAGAAATATTGAAGATAATAAACTTGAAGTAAGTTTAAAATTTAACTCTGTTGAGATAAAAACCATACTTCATACCTTGGAGCGTTACAACTACAATATTAAATCCGTACATCAACTAAGTGAGATTGCCGATAACCTAAACGATAGGCTAAATTGGTTGATTAAATACATTAATACCTAAAACCATGAAACTCGCTATATACGGCAGGGTTTATAAAAAAGAATACCAAAAGCAACTGCAAAAGCTATTCAACTTTTTGCATGAAAACGATATTGTATTTTTGGTTGAAGAAACTTTTCTGATTCAATGCAAACAAGCCGAGATCAAAATTAAAGAGCATAACAGTTTCGATAGTTATGATGTGCTAAAACAAAGCGAAATTGATTATGTGGTTAGCATAGGTGGTGATGGTACAATGCTTGATTGCCTTACTTATATTCGTGACTTACAGATACCCGTATTGGGTATAAACAGCGGTCGACTGGGTTTTTTGGCCGGGGTAAGTATGGATGAGGCCCCTAAAGCGCTCGACAATTTGCACAAAGGACATTTTCAAGTGGATAGCCGCTCCGTTATTCAGCTTGAGTCTAACCAACCACTTTTTGGTGGCATCAAATATGCACTGAACGATTTTGTGATTCATAAAAAAGATTCATCATCCATGATCATCATTCACTCATATATTAATGGTGAATTTTTAAACTCATACTGGAGTGATGGCTTAATCATCTCTACACCAACCGGCTCAACAGGCTACTCACTAAGTTGTGGCGGACCCATACTTTATCCAACCAGTGCAAGCTTTGTAATTACACCTGTTGCGCCTCATAACTTGAACGTACGTCCAATTGTTGTTAGTGACCAAAACGTATTATCGTTTGAAATTGAAGGAAGAGCAACTAGTTATCTCGTATCCTTAGATTCAAGATCAGAAACGATTAATAGCAACACACAATTAGCAGTACGAATGGCTGATTTTAAGTTTCATCTTATAAGGTTTAATGAAGAAAATTACCTGAATACTTTGCGCAAAAAATTGATGTGGGGCGTTGATAATAGGAACATTTAGGGGTTACTGATTAAACCCTATCAATATATTAACTTTGGAATTGTAGTTTATTATCATAGTTTTGTACCATCATAAACCCTTTTGAATGAAAACGATTTATAGGATTTGTATTTTATTAATAATTATCTCATCTGTCAGTTTAAAAGTTGATGCCCAAAAAGTTGACGTGGGTCTGCTTTTAGGTGGCTCGTATTATTATGGAGATGTGGTTAACGAACTTGAACCCAGCACCATGCGAGGCGCTGTTGGCGGTTTTTTACGCTATAGGCTAGGAAGTCGTTTTGCTTTAAAGGCATATGGTGGCTACAATAAAGTATCTGGTGATGACCAGCTAAGCGAAAGCGAATGGCAAAAACAACGTAATTGGTCGTTTGAGACCAATATATTAGAGGGTTCTCTACAATTAGAATGGAATTTAATTGAAGACCGCAACCGCGGTAGAAGGTTTGCCAATCCATTTATTCCTTACTTGTTTGGTGGTGTGGGTATGTTTAACTTTACCCCAAAGAGCGATTTTAATGGGCAAATGCAGAGCTTAGCGCCATTACAATTATCAGGTGTAGCTTACACTCAAAATGCAATTTGTATCCCATTTGGCTTCGGGGCCAGATATTATGTAGCTCGAAAATTTCAGCTCGGCTTCGAATTAGGTATCAGATATACCAATACTTCCTATATTGATGATATTGCTCCAGATAATTTTTATCAAGACCCAAGCACAACCCCATTTCCAACATTAACCCAATACTTCTACTCTCGTAGTACAGCCAATCGCAATCCCGGTGACTTAAGAAGTAAAATGGGCAATGTAAAAGAAGGAACAGGTTCAAGCGGCATCAACCAATTTTTAGGTGCAAGCGATTTTTATGTAACAATGGGCATTACTGCAGCTTACACATTTGGAGAAGCAACCGGTGGAGGTGGTGGGAGCAGAGGTAGAAGTTATGGAAAAGCCATTCGTTGCCCGCGTTTTTATTAACTTCCTATTAAGGTATTAAAACATAAGCTATTAAAAATAAATAGCTTACCCCGCAACTTTTGTAAAGATTTTGCGTTTTAAGCTATAAACCTATATTTGTTGTTTATGGGGGTTAACACATTTTTAAAACTTAAACATTTTCTGGCACTTTCTTCTGCTCTTATGACAATGCCAACGTATGCACAAAACATTGAATTTGGTGTGTATGGTGGTGTTTCCAACTACATTGGTGATGTAAGTGAACAAAAAATGCGTTTTGATCAATTTCATCCAAGTGCCGCAATTATGGGCCGATACAATGTTAGCCAGCGTGTTACACTAAAAGGGATGATTGCATATGGAAAAGTTTCCGGTGCCGATTCATTGGCATCAAAGGCGAAAAATCAAATGCGTAATACCAATTTTCATAGTGATATTTATGAATTTTCGGTTCATGCTGAATACAACTTAGTACCAAATAAATTGTCAGGAAGAGGTGGTAAACCTTTCGTTCCTTATGCTTTCGGTGGAATTGGAATTTTTCACTTTAATCCCAAAACTGAATTTGGCGGCAATACATACGAACTACAGCCTTTAGGAACAGAGGGACAAGGTACGACACAATATAACAACCTAAAAAAATATGATTTAACGACCATTTGTATACCAATGGGTTTTGGTTTGAAGAAACGTGTTTCTCAAAGTTTTGTGGTTGGTGTTGAAGCCGGACTTCGATTCACCTTTACCAAGTATTTGGATGATGTAGGTGGAAAGTACGCCAATGCCAATGTTGTAGCGCGTGCTTATGGACCAACTGCTGGAAGTCTTGCCAATAGAACTGGTGAAGTGGCATCAGACTACCCGAATTTACCTGTTGCTAAAGAGGGTGATTTAAGAACCACCCCTGCGCTGATATTCGGAACAGATATGTATTTCTTGGCCGGATTTAGCATTTCATATATTTTTCAGAACACAGGCATGCTATGTCCACGACTTTAAACGTTATACCTATTAGTGAAGTTTAAGTCAGTTATTTTTACCTTTTACACATTATTAAGTTTTTCGGCATTTGCCCAAAAGGTTGAGTTAGGCGTGCATGCAGGTTTATCAAACTACACCGGAGATGTTGCACAGAGTATGGTATTGGGTGAGACCAAGTTTTCAGGAGGGATTTTCGCCAGGCTCAATTTAAACAACACTTGGGCACTTACTGCAATAGGAACTCAATTGAGAATTGGTGGTAGTGATGAAAATTTTAGCTATAATAAATCTCGAAACATAAAATTCAGGACTGATATTACAGAACTGGCCGGATTAGTTGAATTTAATTATTTTAAATATGGAACCGGGGTTAATGATAAAAGATTTAGCCCTTATGTGTATTGGGGACTAGGTGCTGCTTTTTTTAATCCTCAGGGCATGTACAATAACCAGTGGTATGATTTGCGCCAATATGAAACTGAGGGAAAAGCATACAGTGGTGTCACAGTTGTTATGCCTATGGGTATAGGCTTAAAATGGATGCCTAACAAAAAAATGAGTTTAGAAGGAAGCGTTGGCTTTAGAAAAACATATTCAGACTACCTTGACGATGTGAGCAACTCCTACGTTGATCCGGCAAAGCAACTAAACGAAAGAGGAATCGTTGGAGCTTCGTTAGCCGATCCATCATATTTGTTAAACGAAGGCGCATTTTTAAATAAAGAAGGTTACCAACGTGGAAACCCTGATTTTAACGATTTTTACTTTGTTGCTAACATTAGTGTAACTTATCGCATATTTACTCGTATTAAGTGTGCGAGATTTTATTAAATTCGCTACCTTATATTTTAAACCTAAAATGAGCCTCAAAAGTAAGATTGACGCGCAAAGATTGCCGGAACATATTGCCATCATTATGGATGGTAACGGCCGTTGGGCTAAGGAAAAGGGTAAATTTCGTATTTTTGGACACCAAAATGGTGTAAAAGCCGTGCGTGAGGCCACAGAAGCTGCAGCTGAACTTGGTGTGAAATATTTAACATTATACGCATTTTCTACAGAAAACTGGAATCGTCCGCAGTTGGAAGTAATTGCGCTTATGGAACTATTGGTTTCTACGATTAGAAAAGAAACCAATACTTTAATGAAAAATAATATCAGACTTCAAGCTATTGGCAACATGACTGATTTACCGCCAAAATGTTATAAGGAACTTTCGGCAGCAATTGATGAAACCAAGAACAACACACGCATGACGTTGGTGTTAGCTTTAAGTTATAGCGCAAAATGGGACATCACCAATGCCGTCAAAAACATCGCGCAAAAAGTAAAAGCAGGTTTACTATTACCTGATGACATTTCGGATCAAACCATTGATGAGCATCTATCAACCAGTGGAATACCCAACCCGGAACTAATGATCCGTACAAGTGGAGAGCACAGGGTAAGCAACTTTTTACTATGGGAGTTGGCTTATAGTGAATTTTATTTTACTGACACACTTTGGCCCGATTTTAACAAGGAAAACTTGTATGAAGCCATTCTTAATTTTCAGCAAAGAGAAAGGCGCTTTGGTAAAACAAGCGAACAATTAGCCGTTTAATGAAAGTAACTAAATACATATTTTTTGCCCTTTTTAGCACTTTTGTTGCTCTGGTATCATTCGCACAAGACACTGCCTCAGTTCAAAAGCCAAGCCTAGGTTATATTGACTATAGTTTCCCTAAAACCTATGAAATAACCGGTATCATGATTACCGGCACCAACTATTACGACAAAAGCGTTTTGCAGGTATTATCAGGTTTAGAGATTGGCCAGAAAATAAAAATCCCTGGAGACGATATTACCCGCGCAATAACCAATTTATGGAAGCAAAAGTTATTTGATGACGTTAAGATTAGCATTTTAGACATTACTGACGACAAGGTTTCAATAGAAATTAACCTAAGGGAGAAGCCTCGCTTGTCTAACTTTACCATAAAGGGTTTGCGTAAAAGTAAGGCAACTAGCTTGCGCGATGAATTAACAATAAAATCGGGACAAATTATTACCGATAACATGCTTAATTCAACACGTACACAAATAAGAAAATACTTTATTGACAAAGGGTTTTTAGATGCTGACGCTACATTTGAGGTGATTCCTGATGATGCACGCAAAAACACTTCCAAGCTTCGAATTACTGTTGTTCAAGGTGAGAAAATAAAAATTAACCGCATTAATTTCACGGGAAATACTACAGTACCTTCTAAAAAACTCAAAAAAGCACTCAAAAAAACCAAAGAAAGAAAACGCTTTTTAGCCAAATCAAGATACATAGAGAACGAGTATGAAGAAGACAAGAAAAAAATTATAGATAAATACCTTTCTCTGGGTTATCGTGATATAGAAATTATTAACGATAGTGTCTATAGACATGATAAAAAATCAATCAATATAAATATTACACTAAGTGAAGGTACAAAGTACTTTTATCGTGATATTAAGTTTGTAGGTAACACCAAATATACAAGCCAGCAATTACATGAGATTTTAAAAATTAAACGCGGTGATGTTTACAATCAGGCCCTACTTGAGTCGAAATTAAACATGAATCAAACCGATTTAGACATTAGTACATTGTACATGGATGACGGTTATTTGTTTTTTAGAATTGAGCCTGTTGAAGTACTGGTTGAAGGGGACTCAATTGACCTTGAGTTAAGAATGACAGAAGGACCGCAAGCTCGAATAAACAAGGTAACGGTAATGGGCAATACCAAAACAAGTGACCATGTGATTTTACGTGAATTACGTACTAAGCCCGGTCAGTTATTCAGCCGCAGCGATGTAACCCGTAGTTTACAAGCGCTATCTACAGTTGGCTACTTCAATCCAGAAGCGCTTAACGTAAATCCTATTCCTCACCCTGAAAACGGAACAGTAGACATTGAATACAAAGTTGAGGAGAGACCAAACGATCAAATAGAACTTTCGGCAGGTTGGGGTATGTATAGTGTAGTAGGAACTTTAGGATTAACTTTAAATAATTTCTCTACCCGAAAAATGTTTGATCCAAAAGCTTGGACACCTGTGCCGAGTGGAGATGGCCAACGTCTGAGTTTGCGTGCACAAAGTAATGGTACATTCTTTCAATCATATAGCGCATCCTTTACAGAACCATGGTTAGGTGGTAAAAAGCCAAATGCATTAACAGTTTCAATTTTCCACTCGGTGCAGAGTAATGGTTACCGTAAAGGAGAGGCCCTTCGCTCTGCATTATTTACAACTGGTGCAAGCATTGGTATTGCCAAACGTTTAAAATGGCCTGACGATTATTTTGTTGCACAATACTCATTAAACTTACAGCGATATAATAACATGTATGATATTTTCGGTAAAAGTTATATCGCAAGTGTACCAGAAGGTGTATCAAATAGTTTCAGTTTACGATACGTATTAAGTCGTAACTCAACCAACCAAAATATTTACCCAAGTAGCGGATCAAACATTTCATTCTCTGTTCAAGCAACACCACCTTATTCTTTGTTTAATGGGGTTGATTACAAGACTTTGGAACCCTCAAAACGTTATCGTTTACTCGAGTTTCATAAGTGGAAATTTGATGCCACATTCTTTACACCAATTGTAGGTAAATTGGTTATAATGAGCCGTGCTAACTTCGGGTTTATTGGTTCATACAATCAAGATGTAGGTATGACACCATTCGAGCGCTTTTGGGTTGGTGGTGCAGGATTAATGGGATGGAATTTAGATGGAAGAGAATTAATAGCACTAAGAGGTTACCAAGATAACTCTCTTACACCGATAAGAAACGATAGAATTGTTACTAACAGCGGAACATTTGAACAACAAGTACGAGAGGGAGGAACAATATACAACCGTTATACGTTTGAGTTACGTTATCCAATATCATTAAACCCACAAGCAACAGTGTTTCCTCTTTTGTTTGCTGAAGCAGGTGGTGCTTGGTTAAAATTTAGAGATTATAATCCGTTTCAAATTTACCGTTCGGTAGGTGCGGGTGTACGTATTTTCTTACCAATGTTTGGTATGATTGGTTTAGATTATGGTTATGGCTTTGATGCTCCAACATACTCTGTTGATGGGCAATATAACCGTGGTAACTTCCACTTCTTAATTGGTCAACAGTTTTAAATCATTTAATAATAAACCAATGATGAAAAAGATTTTTTTATTGATTCTATTAGCTGGCACTGCTTTTGCAAGTAGTCAAGCACAACGTTTTGCATATGTAGATACCGAGTACATTTTGGATATGCTACCTGAGTACCGTTCGGCACAAAAACAACTCGAACAATTATCGGCTGATTGGGAAAAAGAGATTGAAAAAAAGCAGACAGCTATTGATAAAATGTACCGCGATTTTACGGCAGAACAAGTTTTACTAACCGAAGATTTGCGTAAAAAACGTGAACAAGAAATTAAAGATAAAGAAAAAGACTTACGTGAATACCGTAACGCAAAATTTGGATATGAAGGCGAGTTGTTTAAGAAAAGACAAGAGTTAATTAAACCTATACAAGACAAAGTTTTTGATGCCGTGCAAAAAGTTGCAAAACAAGGTGCTTTAGATTTTATATTTGCCAAAGGTAGCGACATGATTATGTTGTACTCTAACGCCAAATATGATAAAAGCGATGAAGTACTAACAGAACTTGGTGTTGCGGTTACTAAAAACAAAGACAACCAAAATCAGCAAAAGAAAGACAAGTAAATAAATACCATGAAAAAAACAATTATTACATTGGCTATTGCCATAGCTACGTTTTTTGGCGCTACACAAGCCAATGCACAAAACAAGTTTGCTTACATCGATTTTCAAGAGTTAATGCGTATGATGCCTGAGTACAAAAAGGCAACTACCGATATGGAAGCATTTAGCAAAACATTGCAAGATGAATTGAAAAAAATGAGCGATGAGTTTGAAACTAAATTGGCTGCTTACCAAAAAAATCAAGCAACCATGAGTGATGCAATTAAAGATTTACGTGAGAAAGAATTGCGCGATATGCAAACACGTATTCAAGAGTTTCAAGAAAATGCGCAAGAAAATGCACGTAACAAAGAACAAGAGTTACTAAAACCAATTATCGAAAAAGCAAAAAGTACCATTAGTACAGTAGCTAAAGAAGGCGGTTATACTTATGTGTTTGATAGTAGCCCGGGAACTCCGTTGTTATACAAACCGGATGGTGATAACATTATGGGTGCCGTGAAAAAGAAAATGGGAATTTTATAATACCTAAATATAGTAAGTAAAAATAGTGTCTTTAAATCAACAAGCCCCAAATAGCTCGCGCTATCTGGGGCTTGTTTTATGGTGTAAAGAAGTATTCGATTACTTAATTAATATGAGCTTGATAGGAAAGTATATCAAACTTATTATTTTTTTTAAGTCAATTTAGCTAGTGCTTAGTAAGTAGTAGTGTTATCCTATCTTTTATTTCACCGTAACACGTTGAGTGTATTGTTTACTATTGTTGGTTAGTTGCAATAGGTATATACCTGTTGGTAATCCTGTTACATTTATTTCTGCCTTGTTGCCCAACATCTCTATTTGTTCGCTGTACACTTTTGCTCCCAATACATTATACATCACTACCTCTGTTTTGCCGGGTAAGGCTTCTTGGGTGCTGATCATAAATTTGCCTGTGCTTGGATTTGGATATACACTTATACCTTCATGTTTTGATTGCTCGCTTAATCCTGTTCTAAAGTCTACATATATTCTTCTGCGGATTTTGTTTGATTGATTACCCGATGGATCGGTTACTTGATACGTAATCTCTTTCCACCCTCGTGTACCACCATAGTATTTACCCGTAGCCGGATTTACATCCAACGTAGTCGTTTTTTGTACCAACGGCAATAAATCGTCTGAACTGTAGAAATTATCCAATATACGCACTTCATTCTCCATCTCAAATGTATCATTCCATATCAAGTCAAATGGATCCCCGCCCAATAACTCAATAGTTGGTGCCATTCTATCAACCACCCTCACCTCTCGACTCAATGTTGTGCTGTTGTTTGAACCGTCTTTTACTGTATAAACAATGCTGTATGTACCTAATTTGTTTACGTTTACTTTATTGTCTACCAAACGTATCAAACTATTCTCTGAATAATAGTTATCACTCGCACTTACGCCCGGGTCCTCATAATTCTGGTTGTATACATCTACTATCAATGGATTAGACCCTAATAAACTTACAACCGGTGATACCGTATCTTGTACATCTATTTGTACCTGAAGTGGTGCTGTACAGTTATTCAATGGATCGCAAAGACGTACCTGAATAAAGTAACTGCCGGGTACCGTTACATTGGGTGAACCTGTTTGGGTTAAGGTTAATTGGTCTATGTTAAAGTAGTAATCTGTTCTTATTAATCCTGAACCTAACAAGTAAGGCGTGTTGATCTGATGTTTTACTATACCACTCGCATCTTGTATCGATAGGCTTGGGGCTATCGTTTTTCTTACTATTACTACTCGCGTCTTCTCCCCCGTAAAACCAAACTCATCTCGTACACTATAATTTATATAGTACGTACCTATATATGCCGTATCTACCATGCCTATGCGTACTATACGGTCGTTGATACTATCTCCTACATTGTTTACTGCTACTGCGCCTTGGTCTATATATGAACCTTGTCTGGCTTCTACATAAACTGTGTCGGGACCATTTAACGTTACCGTTGGGCCTAATTGGTTTATCTCTACCTGAACCGTTCTTTCTATCGTATCACTTACATTACCATACAAGTCTTTTACCCAATATCTTGCCTTGTAAACGCCTACTGTACTCATGTCGATATTATTAGATGTCTCATAACGAGAACTGATATCGCCCTCTCGGTTATCTATTGCTAATACGCCCGGATCAAAATAAACTGTGCCACGTTGTACCCTATGAATGCCTGCTCCTTTTAAGCTTATAACAGGTGGTACCAAATCTAAGCCTATCTCTACTGCATAATCCTCAAAACATCCGGCTCGCGCTTTATCCGGGGTTAACGTAGTTCCGCCTTCACTTACTCCAACTCGTAAGCGGGTTACCCTGCCCGGTGCGATATCATTCGGTATCATAAACGTACTGCTGCCTACCAAATTCCTGCCATTGCTCTCATTCATTATCATCTCGCCTTGGTCAATAAAGTCCGCATCAAAGTTAAAGTCTATCCATGCTTTTCGTTCCATTGGTGTCTCGGCTGTTGGACGCATTACTTCTAATGTGTATGGTACGCCTCTATACAATAACCCTCGTTTTATGTTAAACAAAGCTGTGTATGTTGGCGTTTTTAATGCCGTGGTCGTATCTACACTCTCAAATACTACTCGTGTTATACCTACATCGCTTGCATTTGCTATCGGAAAGTCGGTGTTCGGTTGGTTGTATGCCAAAACATCTAAATAGAAAAAGCGCTCCAACGAGTCTACTCCAAAAGTATTTCTTGCCACTAATCGTACTGCGTATTTCCCTGGTGACGTTAACATGAAAATTGGATTCTGACTACTTGAGTCTGTGCCCGATACATACAATACGTTTTTAGGTGTTATTTCCCATCTCCATTGATTTGGACCGTTTCGGCTTATATCTAATAAACGGAATGTATCTGTAGTAAAGCCCGCAGGACGGGGACTGCTGAAATTTACAATTGGACGAGTTTGTACTGGCAAAACGATTAATTGTTTGCAATAGGTCGAACTCCCTTTGCAATTACTTGCTCGTACGCATACATTACGCACTAATGGCGCTACAGTTGTAAACGTAAAGTTTGCTCCATTGCCACTCAAGTGGTCGTTATAACTACCATCACCGTCTGTATCCCATGTATAACTAATAATGCCCTGACCTAATGTGGCATTCGTATACTGCACTTTTTGTCCTGAGTAAACAGTATCTGCACTCGTAAATAATGCATTAGGTGCTCCATAGCTAGCTGGTATACTTGTCCATCTTATTACTATACCACTATCTCCTATTAATGCATTCTGTGGCGCACCTAACTGCCATTGAAGGTACAAACGACCGCTTGTCGCCACCAACGTACGAACACTATCCGGTAAGTTCCCTCCTCCTAGTTTTCTTAATATAGGGCCAGATGCACCGCCATCTCGGAATATAATCGTATCTTGATTCCTTAAACGGAAACGCTCTAAATATGCTGTTACCCGAGATGCGCATGGATCAATTACATAATTACAAATACCCATATCTGCCACGAAATATTGTTGGTTGGGACCTCCGTTATCATATACATAACCCTCCGGCTCTCTGCTTATCGTATCTCCAGGACCACCACACATATTTAAACCTCCTATAACCTCTATGTAATCTTTCTTACATATGGAATCTATCCCTATGCTATTCCATACCTTTAAACATACATCAAACTTCCCTGCATTACGCGCTCGTAATACCGGTAATTGGCTACCAGGACTTGGTAAAAAATCATTCGGTAATAAGTCCGGGTCTGTATCACAGCCTCGGCACTCCGGACTTACGGTCCACTGCCAACTCGTTGGTCCATTCTCTGATAAATCATAAACCGGTATTTGTTCGCTTACCCCTATCGTTTGTTTATCAATAAAAAAGTTCGCTACTGGCTTCTTGCTCGGATAACCTACATAAACCCTTTTGCTCGAACTGTCTACCCCTGTCCGGTTTCTTACTACCAACGTTACCAAGTAACTGCCCGTATCTGTAAAAGTATATCGAAAATTCCTTACACTGTTACTTATCTGATGGTAACAGCTAAAGCCCGGTACGCATTGACCTGCGCCTGGCTCGCCCTCTACTCGCCAATATGAGGCGCTATCGCCTGTGGAATTATTAATAAAAGCATAGGGGCTGTTTAACCATACCGTGTCTATACCTGCATCATATGCAAAACTCGATATCGGGGGAGCCAAAAATGGATTGCCGCCTCCACCAGGACCTGAAGCTGGAGTTAGTGTTACGCTCCCAGTAAAGCATCGTGGAGTATTTGCAGCCGCAAATCCAACATTTTGCCCTGCAATTTGGAAATTACCTACACGTAATGAAATACCACCTGATGTGAAGGTATTAGGTGAAGGAAATGTAGCATTGGTTCCACTATATCTATTGGTGCCTGTTGTTGCTAGGGCAAAGCGATATGTTGTATTTGGCGGGATTACAAAATTAATATTGGTAAGCACAGGGTTAACAGACAATGCCGTATTAGTAATTCCCGAAACTAACGAGGAAGTAATCGTTGTCCAAACGGGAGCGCCTAGTGTTACCCCACCACTTAAAGATGATGAAGAATACCATAATGTTGAGGTGGTATTATTATCTGTATTATTTGTCCAATTGGCAACAGAGTTAAGAACAACTGGGTAATTATTCCCATTTGATATAACAAAGGAAATAAACGAATTCGTACCATTATTGTTGGTACCATCATAACCAGTACTACCAACAGTGGTGTTGAGAGTTATCTGAGCTTTGAGGGAGAAAAACCCAAACAGAAGCATCACCAGAAATGTTGAAGCTTTTACTTGTGTAAATTTTATTTTCATATGTCTTTGATTTATCAAGAATTGTATATCGAATTTATGATTTTTTCATAAAAAATGTTATTAATACATCTTAATGAATTCTTAAAACTAAATCATTAAAAGTAATTCTAATTAAAATAATCGAATATGTCAATTCTAAAGCCTGATATCCTGATGCTTATGTAAACAATGGAGAAACAATTTTGAAAGTTAAAATTAGATTAAATATTTTAATACTTATCAAAATCAGACTGCAAAATTAAAATCCAGATAAAGTAAAGAATTTTATGATATAACTGATTATATTATCTACCAAACTTTGGATTAGCAATGAAGGTATAATCATCTAGAGTTTTTAAAAAAGCTATTAAATCTGCTTTGTTTTGTGCCGTTAAATTTAATCCACCTTCGGGATGGTTTTTAACAATGTTTAAATCTGTGGTAGGTCCGTTTTTAGTTCCGCTATTATAAAACTCAATCACCTCTTCTAATGTATTAAACCTGCCATCATGCATGTAGGGTGCAGTAAAAGATAAGTTACGTAATGATGGTGTTTTAAATAAACCCATGTCCTCGGCTTTTCCTGTTATTCCGCCTAAACCTAAATCTTTTGGAATGGAATCTAAACCGTTGTTATGAAACTTAAAATCGGTAAAAAATGGACTGCGGTCGTTGCCATGGCAATGAAAACAATCTGCCCCTTCGGTGGTAAATAAGGTTAGTCCGCGTAACTCTGATTCGGTTAGTTGAACCTCTCCTCTTTTATATTGATCAAATTTTGAATTACCTGAAATTAATGTTCGTTCAAATTGTGCAATAGCATACATAATAAAACGCGTAGTTATACTATCGGTACCGAATGCTTTTTTAAACAGTTTAGGATATTCTGGATGTGCACGTAACTCTTGTTCAAGTTCGGCCAAATTCTGATTCATTTCTCTTGGATCTTCAATCGGAGCAAGAACTTGATTCTCTAGAGTGGCAACCCTACCATCCCAAAAAAAGCCATGACCATTACGCACTAAATTAGGATCCTCAAACCATCCCAAATTAAAAAGTGGCATTGCATTGCGCAGACCTAGCTGACCATTTATACCTGTGCTTAATTTTTTTGAATCACCAAATGATAAATTTTGCACATGGCACGAAGCACAAGAAATGCTGTTATCGGCAGACAAAATATTATCGTAAAAAAGTTTTTTGCCTAAAGCAATACCTTCAACCGTTAATGGATTATCAGTTGGGATTTTTAAACGCGGCCAGAGCAAGCCTTTTGGATACTCAATCGTATATGGAGTTGGGGCGCTACTTACCGGAGGCTGAGCATCTAAAGGCGGTTTAATTTCATCATCAACCTTACACGCAATAAAAACTTGCAACATAATTACAGCTGTAATCCACAGAAATTTACTTGTCCAACTCATTAACTACATTAATTTATTTATTGAAAACTTGTAACAGTAAATACACCTATTTCTATATTTTGTTTTAACATGTTTGCGTTAGGGTGTAGTGCATCGTGCATAATAGATGAAACTGCATCTAACTTATAATTGTTGGGTGTAACAAACACATCAGCCACATCAAAATTAATATTTGCCGTTGCAGATGAACCTTGGTTTACCGTTGCATTAATGGGCAACTCAATTACCGGCAAATTCTGTATGCCACCCATATCAATTGTCATGGGTTGATTGTTATTAAACCTTCCCTGCATCCTGATAAAAATATAACCGGTAGCCCAACTCCAAAACATACCGTTTGATGGATTTAGAGCCCCTTCTTGTGCACCGTTGCTGTTGGCAATGCTATCCACCCCAACAAAAAAACGCAACTTTTTATAAGTACCACCTGGTAAGTTTGCCAAATTAAGTTTTGACGAATTTGGATCAGAAAAATCAACCAAATTGTAATTACCTAGATTAACCCAGTTACCTGCATCGTTTTGTAATGAAACATTGCTGATGTAATAAATAAATGCAGAAAATTTTATCGTATCGTTTAGATCGGTAACAAAGTTAGACGCAAGATCAAATGGAGCGGTTTTAAATGAGTGAGACAGGTTAACCGTTAAACTTCCGTTTGTTGGTTTTGGGTCATCTTTTACAGGTTCATCATCATTACAACCAAATAAAAACACAATCATGATAAGTGATAATATGGCTCCGTTTTTCATTGATTTTTCTATTTATTAATCAAAAGTACTTATTTAGTGGCACATTTAATTCTAAAAATTTACTTTATGGCAAGCTTTGATATTGTAAACAAAATTGATTTACAGAAAATAGACAATGCAGTAAATACCGCGATAAAAGAGTTGGTTAACAGATACGATTTGAAAGACGAAGATTGTGAAATTGAGTTGGATAAAAAGAGTAAATCAATAAAGCTTCAGGCCAAACAAGAAATGGCTTTACAAAGTTTGATTGATATTATTTTAAGTAAGTTTACCAAACAACAACTTGATCCACGCATTTTAGATTTAAGCAAAGATGCCTCACCAAGCGGCAAACACATGTATCAAACCTTATCTATAAAAGAGGGTTTAGATAAAGAAACAGCCAAAAAAGTAGTTAACTTTATTAAGGATAGTAAACTAAAAGTGCAAGCCAGTATTATGGACGACCAAGTGCGTGTTACCAGCAAAAGTATTGATGAGTTGCAGGCTACCATGGCCAAAGTAAGATTGCATGATTTTGAAGTGCCGCTTCAGTTTGATAATATGAGGAGCTAAACCTTACATCCAACCCTTACGTTTAAACCATGAATAAATTACCACAGTTACTACTGCCATAATTGCAATAACTGCGGGATAACCGGCAGGATGTTTCAGTTCAGGCATGTATTCAAAATTCATTCCGTACAAACCAACAATAAAAGTGGTTGGTAAAAAGAATGCAGTAAATACCGTAAGTGTGCGCATTACCTCATTGTTACGTTGAGATGATATTGACAGATAAATATTTAAAAGGTTGTTGATGTCTTCATGGTTTGATTCAACCATAGTATCAACCTTTACATAATAATCTTTTAAATCTTGGTAAACGGGTTTGCATTTTTGTGCCTGCGCAATAGGAGCCAAATGATGAACAATTTCTTCCGTTAGGTTTGATATTTTGCGCAACAAATAAACTTTACGTTTTATTGCATATAAATTTTTTAACAAATCAGGAATGCGCTTTTTAAGGAAAATTCGGCTTTCGTAAAAATCAATTTCTGCATCAAGTTTCGTGCTTGGTTCTTCATAGGTTGATAAAACTGCTTTTACAATTTTACAAGTAATTTCAAATGCATTAAATTGGTTATTGGTCCCGTATTTTTTAATTAAGTTTTCGTATGCGGGCGACTCCTTTCTGTGTATGGTTAGTACCAAATCTTTTCTGTAAAATATAGCCAGCTTTCTGCTTATTTTCTGGATTGTATCAGCATCCTTTTCGGCATCCACATCATAATACCTACAAATAATAAACTCTAAATCATCAAACTGCTCTACCTTAGGTAAATGTTCAGGTTGAAGTACATCTTGTAATGCACTTGGATGAAAATGATAAGAAGCTGATAGTTCTTGTAAGTCTAGTTCAGTTGGATTTAAAATATCTATCCATACAAAACCGCTATCAGCTTTATTTTTTATGATGCGCTGCATACAACCAAAGATATTTATTTTTATCAAAGTTATATGTGTTAGCTTAGTTTACTTTGGTTAAATGATATTCTATTAAAGGTTTTTTCCAATTGTGCACACCGGTTTTTATTTTGGCTTTAAGCATATTTAAAATGCTGTACAAACCAAAGTAAGTTCTGTTAATGTAAAGTGCATGTTGCGAACCTCTGCCCTCTTTAGATTTTTTGAGATCATCAATTTTGCTTACTTCTTCGCCCAAAGCATAAATTTTATCTATGTAATCGTTGTTACCAAAATCAAACTCTGCTTCATCAAAAGGAGCACGTAATAAGGTAGTCATTTTTACAAATGCATCTGTAATAATTTGTTGGGTTTGTTCGCTGTCAGCATGCGTAATAATTTGTTGTTGTAACATGATGGTACGCATGGTTGTGGCGTTTTGCATAATCTCAGGTATCAACAATGCAAAATAGTTCAGGTAAAAATCATCCGGGATTTCTTTCACACAACCAAAATCAATCACACCTAATTTACCATCGGTTTGCATTAAAAAATTTCCGGGATGCGGATCGGCATGTACAGCTTTTAACTCATGCACCTGCATATCATAAAAATCCCACATGGCTTGACCAATAGCATTTCTTACCTCTTGTGATGGATTGGTTTTTAGGAAATCATCCAAATGCATGCCATCAAGCCAATCCATAGTAAGCACGCGCTTTGCAGTGTATGGCTTGTAATAATTTGTAAAAACCAAATTAGGAATATGCTTGCACGCTTCCGTAATTTCGATGCTACGTTTATATTCTAATTCGTAGTCGGTTTCTTCCAGCAATTTAGACTCAACCTCTTTTATGTACTTATCTAGTTCTTTTTCGTTCATATCTAACAAACGAAATGCAATAGGTTTTACAATTTTTAGGTCGCTTTTTATACTCTCGGCCACACCCGGATATTGAATTTTTACGGCTAAGTTTTTACCGTTAAGCATTGCCCTATGAACCTGACCAATACTTGCTGCATTGGTAGCTTTCATATCAAATGTATCAAAAATTTCTTGAGGTGCTTTTCCAAATGCCTTTACAAATGTTTGCACAATAAGCGGTCCTGAAAGCGGTGGTGCACTGTATTGAGCCATTTGAAACTTATTGGTGTACTGACGAGGTAATACATTTTTTTCCATACTAAGCATTTGCGCAACTTTAAGCGCGCTGCCTTTTAATTCGCTCAACGCATTGTATACATCATTGGCATTGTTCTCATGTAATTCATCCTTAGTTAAATTTGGATCTACTATCTTTTTTGAATAATGTTTGATGTAGTTACCACCTATTTGCGCACCCGTTTTTACGAATCGCATGGCACGTTGAACCTTGGTGCTTGGTATACTGTTTTGCTCCATTATGATATGGTTATATCCCGTTTAATTATCTATTTTGAAACAAAAATTTACCAAAATCTAGTGCGGCATCCAGCGGACTTCGTCCCATTAAATCCATGGCAAGGTTTACGCTTTTTTCGATAGCTGCATCTGTTTTTTCGAAAGCATTACTGCTGTCATCAATCCAAAACTTTAGCACAAACAAAAAGTTTAACCACAATCCATCTACATATTTGGTATCAATATATTTACGTTCTGCAATTTCGGTTGATGCAATACCATCATTTAAAATTGGTTTCATGTGGTGGATAAAACTTTGATGCAAACCGTTTAAGTAAGCAGGCCATTTAGGTAATGCTTTGAAGTCACGCTCTTTTAAGAATTTAACAAAACTTCTGTTTGGTTTTAAACTTTCAATAAAAGTGTAGAACACCGCCAACACTTTTTCACGAGCGCCATAATCAGCCCAAGGAGCACTGTTTATACATTTTTCCATGGCCAATTCAAACCAATTTTTATAAATTTCACTTTCCAGTGATTCTAATCCCGAGAAATGATTGTAAAATTCTTCCTCACTAACACCTGCATGTTTTACGAATAAATAAACACTTTGAGGCGTTTTGTTTTCTTCCAAGGTGTAGTGAATATATTCTTGAATCAATTTTGCTTTCATACCTAATTTTAACGTTATAAACAGGCAAATGTTTTTAACATGCTAAAATTGTATGTATTTACGATTACAATAGTATATTCGGAGGTTGAAAACAAAACATGAAGCTGACTCGAATTTTAATATACGTATCTTTATTAATCGTTGTTTTTCCACAGGTTACATCAGCCCAAACTTTTGAGGTAGTTGATGGTGATACCATTAACTTAACCGACAAAAACGGTAAAAAACAAGGCTTTTGGCGTTATTTCTGGGCCAATGGCGATTTGAAATACGAGGTTTTTTACGAAAATAACGAAAAAGAAGGCTTGGAGATTAGGTATTACGATGCTCAAGATTGTATTGAATTTAGCAATACCTACAAAGACGGAATGTTGTCTGGGCCAAGTGTTACCTTTTACCCAAATTGCAGTACCAAAGTAGAAGAAGTTTATGTTGCAGGTAAAAAGCACGGTTATGAGCGCGCTTACGATGAGAACGGATTTCTATTAACAGAAGCAAAATTTGATAAAGGTGAATTGGATGGTAGCTATGCGCATTTTGACAAAAAAGGCTTTGTTACTTATGAGAGTCCAACCAAAGAAACCACATTAAAATTCGACAAATTTTTAACGGGTGAATATAAAATTAAAGACTCCACCATTTTTAGGGTTTTTGCACGCAACAAAGAGTGGAAAAAGGTAATGATGGTGGTTGATATGACGGGCAGTATGTTTCCTTACATTGGACAGCTGTTGGTATGGTACAAGAAGAATTTTGAAGGTGAAAAAATTAAATACTACGCGCTGTTTAATGATGGCGATAACATAGCCGACAATAAAAAAGTAATTGGCCGAACTGGTGGGGTACACACCTTTGAGGCAAAAGACTACAAGAAATTTAAAAAAGACATTGAGGATGTACGCAAGAAAGGCGAAGGAGGCGATGACCCTGAAAACGATTTGGAAGCCATATTAACTGCCATGATTGCTTACCGCGATTACCAAAATTTAGTCTTATTGGCTGATGATAGTGATATACGCGACATGAGTTTGTTAAAGCGTATTCGTAAGCCGGTGCACATTGTGCTTTGCGGAACTAAAAGAGGAATCAATCCACAATACATTAAATTGGCCATTCATACCAAAGGAAGCATACACACGGCCAACAATGATGTGTACATTAAAAACTTGAAAGAAGGTGATGAAGTAGCGCTTGATAACGACATTTTTATCTGGCAAAATGGCGATTTGGTTTTGGTTGATGTAAAAGAGCAATAACTTGTTTTATGGTAAACTCACCAGATGAAATGTTACCACTACTTGCTGCTAAAAACATAGAAAACATGTTTTTTAAAAAGCACTTGCGCAACTATAAAAGTGAGTTGATTGATGCTACCATACGTAAACTAAACAATGAAATAGCTCCTAAAATAGATTGCACTACTTGTGCCAATTGCTGTAAAAAATTAGAACCGGGTTTAGAAGAAAACGAGATTGTAAGGCTGGCAGAAATCAAGCAAATCGAACCTCATTTATTTAAGCAAAATTTTGTCGGATTTGATGGAGAAGCGCAGTTTTTAAAAACCAAACCTTGTATGTTTTTAAGCGATTGCAAGTGCAGCATTTACAGCAGCAGACCCAGTGCATGCGCTGGCTATCCGCACCTTGATGGAAAAGACATGAAATACAAAAGAAGTTTGTGGAGCAACTACAGCATTTGCCCAATTGTATTTAATGTAATTGAAACTTTAAAAACTGAGTTAAACTTTAGTTATGGAAACTGACTTGTTTCATCAGTTCATGCTACAAATTGGAGCCGTTAAACATGTTATTCATGCTTCGCCATTTGCCATGTACATGTTTGAGGAACGTAAAATCATCTTTCATTTTATTGATTTAGATACCTACAAAACGCAACAACTGCCTGATGATTTTTTTATTAACTTGAGTCATAAAACAGGCATTATTAACCACCAGGTTATACATATTTGGGAAGATGTTTGGATACATAAAATCGATTTGGTTAAAGCACGTATACAATCCATCATCGGGCAATCAAAAAAAATTCATGCACGTCAAACTGAGGTAGTACGAATTGATAAGCAACAAGCTCAATTGTTTTTAAACCAAAATCATTTGCAAGGTGTAACATCAGCTTATTATAAGTTTGGGTTGATGTTTAAAGAAGAATTGGTTGCAGTTGCTACATTTAGCAAAGCCAGAACTATGTATGATGGGCCCGTGTATTATCGAAGTCATGAGTTGGAGAGATTTGCCAGCAAAGCAGGAACAAATGTGGTAGGTGGTTTAAGTAAATTGTTGCAACATTTTGTTAAATGCAATCATGCCAAACACATCATGACCTATGCCGACAGGGATTGGAGCTCAGGAGAAAGTTATTTAAAAGTAGGTTTTAAGTTGGTAGAAGAAACCGCACCACAAGTATTGTATATTGATGAATGGCATCACACACGCTTAACCGAAAATCAAATTAGCAACAGCCATAACAAAATTAAAATACACAATGCCGGCAGTTTAAAATTTGTATACGACAGCAGATAAGCCATTCTATTTATTACTTTTGCCCAGTGCCAACATCATATAATTTAATTGTAATTTTAGGACCAACAGCCTCTGGTAAAACCAAACTGGCTGCAGCATTGGCACATCAATTACACACACATATTATTAGTGCAGATAGCCGACAAGTATACAAACGAATGAACATTGGTACCGGCAAGGATTATGATGATTATACCATTAATAATCAAACTATACCTTACCATTTAATTGACATTTTAGAACCTGGTGAGCGTTACAATTTGCATGAGTTTATGCGTGATTTTTTTGTAACCTTTAAACAATTACAAGAACAACGCATCATCCCAATTTTATGCGGTGGTACCGGACTTTATATTGATAGTGTATTGCGTAATTTAACCTACGCATCTGTACCGAATAATCAGGACATACGCAAATCAATTGCGCATTTAACGCACCCCGAACTTACTGCGTATTTTAATCAAATGCCTTTAACAGATTTTACACCAAAGGCTGATTTATCAACCCTAAAAAGAACCATTAGGGCCATAGAGATTAACCATTATTTACAACACCATACGTTTACAGTACCCGTCACACCCGATATTAAACCTATCATATTTGGTCTTGATGTAAGTGTAGAATTAAGAAGAGCACGCATTACACAACGTTTACAACACCGCTTAAAAAATGGATTAATTGATGAGGTTGAACAACTGTTAAAAGAGGGCATTACACACGAGCAGCTTCAATATTATGGATTGGAGTACAAGTTTGTTTCGCAATACTTATTAGGATTGATGAGCAAAGAAGCCTTGGAAGAATTATTGAACATAGCTATTCAACAATTTGCAAAAAGACAAATGACTTACTTTAGAAAAATGGAAAAAGATGGCCATGTGATTCATTGGATTGATGCATCGTTTGATGTGCATGAGCAATTAAAGCAAGTGCAGGCTGTTTTAAACTCAAACAATTCATAATCCTTGCTTACTTTTGCATTTTAAATAAACAATTTTAAGTTATGGCCGGATGCGGTTATTTATGTCCACAGTGCGAAGGCAGAGGTTTTACAGATGATGGCGAAACCTGCGATTGGTGTTCAGAAAAACCTGAAGCATCAACCCAAACCATAACCGATGAACAATGGCTAAAAGAAGTGCATGAAGGAAAATGCTGTGCTGATGAGTGAGACGGATTATAAGTACTACGCTATATTTAAACCCTTTGGTTATTTAAGTCAGTTTGTTTGCGAACACAACAACAAAAAATTACTGGGCGATTTATACCAATTGGAAGAAGACGTAATGCCTATTGGCAGACTAGACGAACACAGCGAAGGACTGTTAATACTGAGCAACAATGGTAAGCTTCACCAACATTTATTGGCACATAACGTAGAAAAAGAATACTGGGTTTTGGTAGAAGGTGAGGTGAGTGATGAAACCATTAAACAACTAGAAGAAGGTGTTGGCATTTCGCACCAAAGTGTGGTTTATCAAACCAAACCGGCTAAAGTAAAACGATTGGAAAACATTGAATTTCCTGAACGCTACCCACGTGTTAGGTACCACAAATACAAACCACACACTTGGTTAAGCATTTGCATTAAAGAAGGCCGTTACCGCCAAGTAAGAAAAATGACAGCAGTGGTTGGTCACCCAACTTTAAGATTAGTGCGTGTAAGAATTGGTAATTACAGCATTACCACACAAACACCAACTGGTAGCATACAACCGATTAATGCCAATGAAATCGAAGGTTTATTTGATTTTAATCCTGATAAGTAAATCAAACATTTCATATACCCAGTTATTTATTATATTTGAGTGACTTAAATGTTTGATATGAAAAAACAATTACTACTTATCGGTTTAATGCTTGTGGCTTTTGTTTTAAAGACAAGTGCACAATGTATACCCGACCCGAATTTAAACAGTACCGGTTTTTCCCCTGCTGTTTTACCATACTCTTATGTTGGAACACCATATAATCAAGTTTTGAGTTTTAAATCACCTAGAGATACGGTAGCTTACGTAAATGGAAATCTAGTTAACGTAGTTATTGACTCTGTAATTATGATTGATTTAAGAGGAATCCCTAATAATTACTCCTATCAATGCCTAAACCGTTGTGCTATTCTTGGAGGTGATAAAGGATGTGCTTTGCTTACGGGTGAAGCTGACTCATCACAAGTTGGAGCATACAGAATCGAGATTTTCTTAAATACTTATTATCACTTAAGAGATTTTCCAAGCATTAGACAAAACAGAATTGATTCGGGCGATAGTTACCAATTCAGGATATTTTTACCAACAGGTTTAGCTAGTATTTTTTCGGTTGATGCACCGATAGAAATTAAGGCTTATCCTAATCCGGCAAAAACAAATGTTAACTTAGATTTATCATCATTACCACATCATACCAGCGGAACATTCGTTGTTGTTGATGCATTGGGTAGAACAATATCTGAAGGAAACTTTAACAACAATTTAGCCCCGGCCATTAATATTGCATCTTATCAAAACGGTTTGTATAAATGCATGATTAAAACTGAGGAGGGTGTTTATTATACCAGCTTTTTAAAAGAGTAAAATTGATTTTATAAACGAAAAAAGACAGCTTATGGCTGTCTTTTTTTATGCACTAAATTAAATCTTAAATCGCATTTGTAAGTTAAATGTTCTAGGTGCATCCATTCTTGCCGGTCGGGTAGCATATTCTAAATTCATAATATTGTTTACAATAAAACTAACTGTAACGTTTGGGCTGATGTTAACCCCAATACGAGCCTGATGAACCCAATCACCATGCCCTACACTACGCATAAACTTAGGTAAACCGGGTATAATAAGATACAATAAAGGGTCTATATTCTCGAATTTACTGTAATACTGAACACCGTAACCAATATTAATTTTACGATATGACGCTTCAATATCAAACTTAACCAAATGCCTATTACGGTATGGTAACATTTTTGTTGCTGCATAAGCGCTATCTACTCTACCAAAACTTGACACGAAATTTTTGATATAAGTGCCTGCTTTTTGGGCCGCTGTATCTTGTGCCAAATTAACCGGATAACTATAGGTGTACCCACCAAGTACATTTACTACTACTTCACCTATTGCACCACTTCCACTAACAGACGCTTCCATACCGGCCACACGTGCCTGTTGTAAATTCAAAGCTTTAAAACCAAATGTACCCATTGGGTTTTCTATGGTTGCCGGTACATATTGGTCAAATTTAAACTCAATTAAATCGGTATACTCTTGCCAAAACAAGGCATAATCTAATTGGCCATTCCAATTGGCCACTTTAAATCCTTGTTTTATGCCAAACTCAGCCGTCCAACCAAACTCAGTTTTTAGTTGTGGATTAGGGAATACACGTAACATGGTAACCCCATCATCAACATAACGTTCGCCAATGGTCGGAAAGCGATAACCTTCGCCATAATTCACCCGCAAAAAAGTTTTTTCTGCAGCTTGGTAATTCACCCCAAACTTCAACAAAGGTCTACGGTTTTCCTCCACTGTATCAATTCTGTTTACTTCGTAACGCGCACCTGCACTTAAATTCCAACGTTTGTATTTATAATCGGCTTGCGAAAAAAAAGCATACGAATAACCTTGGTATCTTCCGGGATATACATTGCTTACTGCTGTGATGTACGAACCATAAAATCCGGTGGTAGTAATTAATCCTTTAATCCAATTACGCTGCCAACTATAGTCTACCGCATAGTTATCAGCAACCGCATCATATAAGTTCTGATTTAAATTCTTATCTACATAACGCACAATATTATACTTACGCATTTTTAAACTGTGTATAGTTTTTTTGTTCGGGCTGGCGTAAGTAACATGTGGGTCAATGGTATAAATGCTCCAAAAATCTTGTCCTACGCTTCCATCGAATGGCTTTAATGCACCGCTATCCGCATTAGCCCAGAGAAAAAATCTTCCTGATTTTTCGGCCAAAAACATGCTGTTAATACCATAACTTAAACCTTTAATTTTTTTAGAGCGGTAACGTGTTTTAATGTAAGAGCGGCCTCTAAATTCATCAGTTTGTTGCAAATGACTTTTTACCATGTGTACATTGCCACTCATCACCAAATCAAAATTACCAAATTGTTGTCTGTGGCTGAAAAATGCACCTGAGTTAAACGGTTGTGTAGTACGTTCCCACCAAATGGTTTCTCTTCTACGTGGGTTATCAACTATACCTTGGTAAGTGGTAACTTTGGTTTCTGGCTTTGCTCCAGGCCAGCCACTGCGCACATTTATGCTGCCATTTAATGCAGCCGATCCATACAAAACAGAGGTAGCTCCTTTTACCACTTCAATTTGTTCTGCCGCTTCTATAGGTAATAATTTCCATCTTACATCACCCAAATCAGCACCCATTAAAGGCATATCATCTAACATTACCATTACCCTACTGCCCACACTGTAGCTGTAACCAACACCGCCACGCATACTAACTTGCCCTTCAATAACACTTACACCCGGAACTTTATTTACCACATCACTTAAATCGTAAGCATTGGTGTATGCAATTAAATTTGGTTTGATTACGTTCATGCTCATTACCTCTTGAGCAGCTTTACGTTCAATTTTACTCCCGCTAAATACAAACTGGTCAAGCTGACTAACCTCAGTTTCCATGTTTACGTTTAAATCTACATTTCCAAGTAATTCAACCTTTCTCTCATATGGTTTGTTTCCAACTGCTGTTACCCTTAAAATATATTTTCCTTGAGGTACATTTAGCGCAAATTTACCGGCAGTATCTGTTTTGGTTTTGTATTGCTTAATCATTACCGATGCGTTGGCAATAGGCTCGTTTGTGGTATTATTAAGTACCTTGCCCGTTAAAATAACCTGCTGTGCAAGCACAGGTTTAAATAACATTGCAACAAAAAATATAAAGAGGCAAAAGTGTTTCAATGATGTTTTGTTTAGCAATGCCAATATATAAAATTTTTGATTGTACCAACACTTTAGCTTTTATAACCAATGAAATATGCTTACAGTTGATATTATTAACAACCTATCAATCAACAACACCATTGCAAAACCCAAGGTTAAGTAGTTACTTCGTGGCATAATACAAACAACCACATGCACCATTTTATCGTTCGTAATTGGTTAATTTTAGCTATTGCCAGCTTACTCGTAGCCATTTATGTTACCATTTTTGATGGCTTTGTAGCCGGAAAAGCTTATATGTTTTTCATTTTAGCTCTAGTATTTGGTGCGGTGTATTATTTCCGACTGAAAAAGAGTGCTAAATGATTAAATTTGTTCCATAACATATGGATACCACCCTCATTATTATTCTTAGTATTTTAACCTCGGCATTTTTTTCGGGGATAGAAATTGCGTTTATATCTGCTAATAAATTATTAATAGAATTACGCAGCAAACAAGGGAGCGTATCTGCACGTATACTCTCACCATTTGTAAATAATCCATCACGTTTTATCAGTACCACACTGGTGGGTACAAACATCGGTTTAGTAGTGTATGGTATATATATGGGTGCTTTTTTAAATCCATATATCATTCAATACATACCCGGAACAGCCAATAGCACCATGCTTTTGTTGTTGGTTCAAACATTGGTATCAACCCTAATTGTTTTGGTAACAGGCGAGTTTTTACCAAAGGTACTTTTCCGCATCAACCCCGATATCATCTTACGTGTTTTATCAGTTCCTTTTTTAATCAGTTATTATTTGTTTTGGCCTTTGGTGCATTTTATTACTTGGTTGGCTAAAGTAATTTTAAATAGCATTTTCAGGGTTCAGTTTAACGAAACTACGCCTGTATTTAGTAAGGTTGATTTAGATCAATACATCAGCGATAGCGTGGAAGATTTAGCAGAAGATGCGGATGTAGATACAGAGATGTTTAAAAACGCACTCGACTTTAGTAACGTAAGGTTGCGCGATTGTATGACACCTCGAACCGAATTAATTAGTATTGATATTGATGCTACCACGGATGAACTGTACACTAAATTTAAAGAGACTGGTTTATCTAAAATTTTAGTTCATCAAGGTACGGTTGATCATATTATTGGATACACACATCAAAAAGATTTATTTAAAAAACCACACAGCATCAGGGCCATTTTAATTCCTATTGAAATTGCGCCTGAAACCATGTCGGCAAACGAGTTATTAAATACATTTACCCGCACACGTAAAAGTATTGCATTGGTGGTTGATGAACTTGGAGTAACAGCAGGTATTGTTACCATTGAAGACATTATGGAAGAAATTTTTGGCGAGATTGAAGACGAACATGATGTGGAGCAATTGGCTGAAGTACAACTCAACGAAAAAGAGTTTATTTTTAATGCACGACTTGAGGTGGATTACCTAAACAACAAATATGAGTTAAACATTCCGGAAGGAGATTACAACACACTTGGTGGTTATATTTTTGCGGTGCATGAAAATATACCAACCAAAGGAGAAGTAATTGTTATTGAAAAATTTCAGTTTACAATCATCTCTGTATCTCACAACCGAATCAACGAACTTAAGCTTACCCTGCTGTAACCCGATTTAATTTTGAATTGCGGAAGGTTTGATTAACTTTGGTATACAATTTACCAACCTTAATATCTATTGTTATGAAAGCAAATATGGGCACCATCGACAGGGTAATGAGAATTATTGCCGCTGTCGTTATTGCAGCACTTTATTTCACCAATATGATTAGTGGCACACTTGCAATAATCCTTTTGGTATTTGCTACAGTTTTTATTTTAACAAGCTTTGTCAGCTTCTGTCCCCTTTATGTCCCCTTTGGTTTATCAACCAAAAAGAAAGAAAACAGCTAACAAAAATCATACGATTACACCCTTATTGTGTAACAAAAGTCACCACGCGCTTTTTTTACTCGTATTAACTTTGTTCAACAAATTTAAAGTGTATGAAAATAGAACAAATTTATACCGGTTGTTTGGCACAAGGTGCTTACTACATTGAAAGTAATGGTGAGGCTGCTATTATTGATCCACTTCGTGAGGTTAATCCTTACATTGAAATGGCCGAGAAACGTGGAGCTAAAATCAAGTATATTTTTGAAACCCACTTTCATGCCGATTTTGTCTCGGGTCATGTAGACTTAGCTAAAAAAACAGATGCTGTTATTGTTTATGGACCAACCCAAATGCAAATGGGTTTTAAGGCTTATGTTGGTCAGGATGGCGAAGTGTTTAACATTGGTAACGCTAAAATTACTTTACTATACACACCCGGCCACACCATGGAAAGCAGTTGCTTTTTGTTAACCGATGAAAACGGAAAACAAACAGCCTTATTTACCGGAGATACTTTATTTATTGGTGATGTAGGCCGACCTGATTTAGCCCAACATGTTATTGCCGATTTAACGCAAGAAAAATTAGCCAAACATTTATACCACTCGTTGCAAACCAAAATTATGCCTTTGGCAGATGATATTATTGTATATCCTGCACACGGAGCAGGAAGCGCTTGTGGTAAAAACTTAAGTAAAGAAACCAGCGACACTTTAGGCAATCAGAAAAAAACAAATTACGCTTTACGTCCGGGTATTACCGAAGAAGAGTTTGTAAATGAGTTGTTAAATGGATTGATGCCTCCTCCTGCATACTTTCCAAATAATGTATTGATGAATATTAACGGATACAACAGTATTGATAAAGTAATGCAACAAGGCACACAAGCTTTATCTGTTGAAGCATTTGAGGCAGCAGCCAACGAAACCAATGCCTTAATTTTAGATACACGCAGAGCCGACTTATTTGCCAAAGCGTTTATTCCAAACTCCATAAACATTGGTATTGACGGCAACTTTGCTGTTTGGGTAGGTACCATGATTACCGATATTAAACAGCCTTTATTATTGGTTATTGATGAAGGAAGAGAAGAAGAAGTAGTTACCCGTTTGGCACGCGTTGGTTACGACAATGCCATAGGGTATTTGAAAGGAGGTATTGATGCCTGGACAGAGGCCGGAAAAGAAACCGACAGTATCAAAAGTATTAACATAAACGAGTTTGTTTCAGCATATCAAGCCAACAAAAACATAGCTATTTTGGATGTGCGTAAAGCTAGCGAGTTTAATTCGGAGCATGTGATTGAAGCAGAAAACGCACCATTAGATTACATTAACGAGAGCATGCTTAAAATAGATAAAAACAAAACTTACTATGTACATTGTGCAGGTGGTTATCGTTCTATGATTTTTGCTTCGGTACTAAAAGCACGCGGATACGATAATTTAATTAACGTTGAAGGTGGTTTTACATCCATTAAAAACTCAGGAGCATTTGCCGTAACAGAGTATGTTTGTCCTAGCACCATGCTGTAATGAAAACATTTATTAAAAACCATAACAAAACAATTGTTGGTAGCCTTATTGGTGCTGCTTTAGGGTATGCCTACTATTATTTTATAGGATGCAGCAACGGAACTTGTGCCATTACATCAAACCCTATAAACAGTACTTTGTATGGTACTTTTATGGGTGGACTATTGGGCAGCTCTTTTAAAAACGAATCACAAACAAAAACAAGCAAATAACATGAAACCAAATACTGTTATAGATGTACGCTCACCTGAAGAATACATGGGCGGACATGTTGCAGGAAGTATCAACATTCCTTTGCAAGACATAACCAATCATGTTGAAGAAATAAAAGCCATGCCTAAACCCATTATGTTATGTTGCGCAAGTGGCAACAGAAGTAGCCAAGCAACTGTATACCTAAAAAGCATGGGGGTTGATTGCCAAAATGGCGGTAGTTGGTTTGATGTAAATTATCTAATAAACAACTAAACGTATGATAAACTTAATAAAGAAACTTTTTAACCTTGGTCCTAAAGTAGATTACAACGAACTGATGGCAGCAGGTGCAATTATTGTTGATGTTAGAACCAAAGGCGAGTTCGACTCGGGACATATAAAAGGAGCCATAAACCTGCCATTACAAACCCTGGAACAACATTTGGGTAAGTTAAAAAAAGACAAACCCGTTATTACTTGTTGTGCAAGTGGTATGCGCAGTTCATCGGCCCGCGGATTTTTAAAATATAAAGGTTACGAGGTATACAACGGTGGCAGTTGGGTGAGTTTAAAAAACAAAATTGGTAAATAATGAAAGAAAGAATTTTAACCGGCTGGACTTTTATGCGTGCCCTTTATTTAGGTATGGGCATTACACTTATTATACAAGCCGTAATGGCTAAACAATACATGCTGGTAGCACTAGGTGGATACTTTGCAGCCATGTCGGTTTTTGGTATTGGATGTGCAGGCGGAAGATGCGCTGTGCCGCCACCATCAAAAAAGCAAACACCGTATAACGAAGACGTAACTTTTGAAGAAGTTAAATAAAAAGAATACATACCATGAGTAACGCTTTTAATGAAATTATTGCTGGACCTAAACCGGTTTTGGTTGATTTTTCGGCCGAGTGGTGTGGCCCATGCAAAATGATGAAACCCATTTTAGATGAGTTAAAATCGATGATTGGGGATGATGCAAAAATTTTAAAAGTTGATGTAGATAAAAACCCCGTAGTTGCACAACACTACCAAATACAAGGTGTACCAACACTTATTTTGTTTAAAAACGGACAAGTACTTTGGCGACAATCGGGTGTAATGCAAGCCCGCGCATTGCAACAAATTATCAACCAACACAAGTAAAATAACTAAGCCCATCTGATAGATGGGCTTTTTAGTTAATTATTTCACCAGAGTTACTGCACTCTTACAATCTCGTAAGTAGGAGCACCTTTGTTACCGCGGGTATCGTAAAAATCAATAAAGCGTAATTTAAATAGTTTATCTGCGTTACCGTTTGTTTTTTCTTTAATAAAATAGGTAACATAATTTCGGGTGCGGTAAGTAACACCGGTGCCACCAAACATGGGCACTTTCCATTCAAAACCAACTGCATCGCGGTTGCTGTTGTAAGTAACTAAATTAAAATGTGTAGGACCAATTTCCTCAAACGTAAACCTGCTGCTACTGTCCATGGCCACTTGTATATTTTTGGTATTAATAAACGTACCTACAACAGAATACAATAAAGGTGGGTTAAACTCGTAATACACCGAACGGTAATTTAAAAAACACAAATCCCAATCAGATTTTTGTGGCTCAAAATCTAACGTGCTACCACCATTGGCAAACGTAAAATAAGTAAGCAGTTTACTGTGGTTTTTAACAATGGTATGGTTGGTTATTTGTTGTCCGTAGCGGTTTGCGGTTTGTATCACAAACGAATCGTTGTTGCAGTTTAATAACTTGAACTGAAAATATCTTTCTGTATCTGTATAAGTACTTCCCCTGTCAATTACATATACACTATCATTACTTTGTCCGTTAGTCATCCAACCTTTTAAGGCTAAAGAATCACTCATGCCATTGGCTGCATCCCACCTCCATTTTAATTGTTTAGGTTGAAAGTTGGATGCAAAATTACTTTTAGTAAGCCCGGCAATCAACACACCTGCACCACCACCGTTTAGGTAAATATTGTTTGATGTTGGATTACACTCAAAAGCCAAATCCCAGCAACTTACTTTTACACTATTTACATAGCCTGCTTCTAAATCAACATAAATTTGGTTGCTGTAATCGTTACCCATTTCGTAACTGTGTTTTTTACCAATGGCTTTAGGCAAAACCACAGGTGTTTCGGGTTGCTCGCACGAAGCCAAAACAACCAAACCTATTAATGCAATAATTGTTTGTAACCTAAATTTCATTATTGCTTTGTTTTATTGATGGAGTATCTAATTGAAAAAAACAAGGTTCGGCCCATGGCTATCATAGCGTTGTTTGATGAACTTTGATGCACACCACCCACAATACTTGCGCGTACATTTCTTACATCTAAAATATTTTTTACACCCAAAGTAGTGTTTAGCCTTTTCTTAAAAAACGGTTGCGAAACAGTTGCATCCAACACATTAAATGCATTGATGTAACCCAGCATTACTTCGTTCTTGGTATAGTTGTATTGATAGGCTTGCAACTTGCCATTATATTTATAAAACAAAGCAACAGTAGTATTCTTTTTGGGGTGAGTAGCATTAAAGTTTAACCTCACTTCGTTGCTGTTGTAAAATTCTCCGTTTGGCGCGTAACTGTTGTTTCTGCCCGTTAAAGCGTAACCTGCTTGCATGCCATAAACAGGTGTTTTATATTCCATGTTTACATTTAAACCACGGCTGGTAAACTCGCCCACATTAAAGTAAGTAGCCTCAATGGTTTGTGCATTTACCATGGCCAAATCAATCATATTGGTAATGTGGTTATAAAACAAACTTGGTTCAAACCTAAACATGTGCTTTTGTTTGGTAATTTCAAACGTGGTAAACAGTTGTACATTATCCCCTGTTTCTGCTTTTAAATTAGGGTTACCATGTACATTATGACTTGGGTCTACAAACCTTAAATACATTTCTTTTAATGATGGTGCACGGAAACCTTTGGCATACGATGCACGCACTTTAAAATAACTGGTTACCTCCCACTTTAAGTTTATAGCAGGCACAAAAGGTGCATTAAAATTGGTGTGATAAATGGCACGGAAACCCGGGCGTAATGTCAAATTTTTAATGGGCTTTAATTCTGTGCTGGCAAATAAATTATAATCGGTAAATTGTTGTTGGCCACCTTCTATTTTTCCGCCTTTTGTAAACTCGTGGTTTATTTCGTAACCAACTTGGTAATTTACTTTGGCATCTTTTTTATTTTTTGAGATGAATCCCCTACTCATTAACAAATAAAAATGATTGGTATCGTTTAGTTCCTCTGCAGTGGTCTGCTCTTCCTGCAAGCTTACCAAATCTTTACGTAAAGTATTGCGTACACGTTTGTAATAATTGCCCGAACCAATAACGTTTACTGAAAAGTTGTTCTTTAATTTTTTATCCCAAAATACCGATGTGGTATAACGGGTAGTGTAATAATATTGATCTAATCCGTAAGCATAAAATGGTGTGATTACGCCACTGTCTCTTGATGTTACTTTTTCGGTAAACCAATTGTTTTGTATGCGCCAATTGCCGCTTTTGCCATTAAACGAAACTGTTGCATCTGCAAAATATTGTTCGCGTGGTTTCCATAACCTAAAACGTGTTACATTCTCGTTGTAACCGTATCCATCAAAAAAGTTTCTTCCACCGCTTACTTGCCACAACGTTTTTTTCCAATTAAAGTTAACGCCACCATCCACATTGTATTGGCCAATGGTTTCGTAATAAGTACCAATATTAAAACTGGTATTTTTTGTGATCGCTTTTTTGGTAATGATATTAATTACACCACCCAATGCATCGCTACCAAAATTTACACTCATCGGGCCTTCAACCAACTCAATGCGCTCCACATTGTTTAAGTTTATTTGGGTTAAATCAACATTGCCACCTTCGCGACCAATAACAGGAACACCATCAATTAATATTTTAATGTTTTGACCTGTTACACCTTGCAAATTAATGCTGCTGCCTAATGCGGGATCTTGGTTTATACGTATATTAATTTCGTTGGCAAGCACATCTTTAAGGTTAACGGCACCTTGTTGTTGTATGCGTTGTGCATCTATTACTTTAACTTTAAATACACTGTTTTTAAGGCTATTTTCACCATATTGTCCGGTTACAATGGCATCATTTAAATGTTGTGTTTTTAAGGTATCAGCAGGTTGTTGAGTTTGCGCATTGGCACTCAATACAAACAACACAAGTGCCCCAAATGGAGCACTTGTGTGTTGTAAAAAATTAATGATATATCTAAAAAAAACAATCACAATAACTACTCAACCACTAAGCGGGCAGCTTTGTTGCCATCAACTTGTAAAAAATATAATCCTTTGTTAAGGGTTGAAACATTAATAGTAGTTGTACCTGTTGCAGTTTGGTTAATTAATGCTTTACCAGTAATATCATAAACAACAATGGTGTGGTTACCTGCACCAACTTGTACGTTTACAAAACTATTTGCAGGGTTTGGATACATAGCCACTGTTTGGTAGTTTTTAGCTTCTAACAAGCCCACAAAATCTGCTTCGGTACCTTTATAAAAGCGTATTCTTCCATTAGACGAACCGTCAAATGATTTAAAAATCATACGGTACTGTTTATTGTTAGCTAAACGCGCAAAGTATACGTTCGAATCAATGATAGCGAAGTTAGGTTGCCCAGGACCAGGATTAATTTTCCAATCGGTACCAATGGTAGTTATTTTGTTATTGAATATAGCGTTAGCAATTTTTGCACTATCGTTTGGCATACCTTTTAAACGTGCGCTTAACAATGTTGGGTGAGATAATGCACCGGTATTGGTGCTAAACACTGTTTGACCAAATTGTGTGTAGAATGCACCGTAACGTGTAAAGTATAAATCCCAAGGAGCTGTTGGCTCGCGATCAACAACTTGTTTGTTCACCACATCAAAGTAAGCAAACAATTTACCATTAAAGGCAGCTTTGCTTATTGTAAATTGGCTGCTATCGCTTCCATCCATATTCGCCATGTGAAATACCCATTGGGTATCAAAAGCTAATTTTTCAATCTTAATCAACTTAAATGCAGAGTCGGTTGTACGACCTTGAAAAGTTTTGGTGATACGCAATAAGTAAACAAAACCTTCGCCTTCTACATCATGGTTATTCATGTTGTATGCACCCCAACCATAATGAAAAGGATTGCTTCTTACTAAATCGGCATTAAATGCTCCTAAATCCCAACTGCTGTCGCTGTTATGCATGGCATTCCAACTTCTATATCCGGTTGTATCAAAACCTGCAAAGTTGTATTGGTTTGATTTGTAGATTTGAACGTTACGACCTTCGTTGGCGATTATAGTGGTTGAACGTAACACATTGGTAGGCGGGGCTGCAGGACGGGTTGCAAAAGCAATGTGCCAATTGGCACCAATTTGCGTACCCACTACACCATTTTCAAAACTGTAATAAACATCATTGGCATATCCTATTCCTAAACTAACACTGTCGTTAGCAGTGGTTTGAGCCAATAATGGCATTACCGAAGCGAATAAAAAAGCAAATTGTAAAGCTATTTTTTTCATGTATTTATGTTAAAATTAAGGCGCAAGTTAATTCCATCAAACCTTTAAAAACAATGATAAAAACCGTTTTACACACATATGACAAACAGCTTAAATTGAGTTAAAAGCCTAGCCACTTTAAGTCTGATGAGTAGTTAAAGTCCTATAGTTAATTTCACCTGCATTAAAACTCAATTATAAATGAAGTTGTAATTATCCATTAACATGCCTTTATTGCATTTAACTATTAAAATTATACTATGAAGATAAAATACATTAAATCAACTCTGGTTGCAAGCTTAACATTGTTGGCATTTAATTTTGTAAAAGCCCAGAACTTAGAATTAACATGGGGAAATCAAACTGAAAAGAAAAACCCAGGCGCAACACTAGGTCGTGTTATATTTAAAGACAACAACCACTATCAGTTCGTTTTAGAACCAGAGGCAGGAATCAATAACAATAAATATATGAGTAGTTATGTGCTAAGAAATAACTTACAGCATATTACCGAATCTACTATTGATATCCCGCAAAAGCACAAAGGAAAAGATATGGGCCATTGGAGTTCTTTCAACATTAACGGAAAGATTATTTCTTTTCTTAGCTCATTCGATCAAAAAACTGAAATAATTACCTTGTATTGTTTAATTATTGATGAAAATGGTAAAGTTGTTAACGAGATATTGGTTGATGAACTCGTTTTAAATGGAAAGAACGACTCAAGAAATTTTAAAATCTTATATATTGAAAACCAGAAGCAGTTTTTAATCTTACATAGTGCAGGAGCTAGTAAAAAAGGGAAAGAAGAGTTAAATTTAAAACTCTTTAAAGAAGATTTAAGTTTAGCTTGGGAGAGAAATGTAGCTTTACCATATTCTAGTGAACAATATGACATAATAAGCTATCAAGTGGACGAGGCAAGTAATTTATTCATATACGGAAACCTCTCGTTAGACAAAAAATCTACCCAAAAAATTGTAATGGCTTACGATCCGCAATCACAAAAACTGCAAGAAAAAATTATTCCATTTGGTAATGCCCGGAGCGTATCTGATGTGCGCTTTAATTATGAAAATGGTCACCTGAATTTTACCGGTTTTTACTCCAATGATAAAGAAGCAATGCAAGGGGTATTTTTCACACAATTAAACTCAAAAACTTTAAATACAACATTAGAAAAGCTGATTCCTTTCTCTAAAAGCGACATGTTAAAGTTTACATCGGAAAAAAGCTTACAGAAGGAAAGTGGAATCTCAGAGAACTTTGATATCAGACAGATTATAAAAAAAGAAAATGGAGACATTTTTATAACTGCCGAGGTATATAAACAGAAAGTAATTATGAATGGCAGTGACAGAGAATACGTTTACAATTATGATGACATCATGATTATAGGTATAAACAAAAACCTTGAACTAAAATGGATGACTAAAGTTAACAAGCTACAATTTAGCAATTGGGTTTCAGCAAAATACAACTCATTTGCAACCATAAGCGACAATCAAAACTTGTACATTTTATACAACGATATAGAAGATAATAACTCAAGCAATAATAAAAATGGTGAGTGGGGAAATAAGAAAATTGAAACTACTTATGAATCCAAATTTATGATTACAGCAGCTATAATCAACCTAGAAAATGGAGAACTTAAAAGGGAAATAGTATATAAACCAGCAAAAAAAGAAAAACCTCTATTTGTGCCTAAATACAGCAGTAATTTAACCGATAACCAGCTTCTTATTTACGCTGAAAGATATAACATTTATAAATTTGGAGTATTTTCTGTCAAATAAAAATCACTCAAAAAACTCCATTAAAGGGCTACTTTCTGAGTAGCCTTTTTTATGCTTATAGCTGATAATTTAACTTTTTTTGTCGAATCTATAACACCTAACAGCTTAAATTGAGTATTTTTTATGATACAATTAGTTCAAAAAATTACGTTTTCTGTGCGTACCGTTCAAAATACACGGTATATCTTATATATTCGAAACCATATTTATTACAAGGATGAACCAACAACCGTTATTTAAAAAGTTTTTACCTCACCTTATTGCTGTGGGTGTAATTGTGGTAGTTATGCTGGCTTACTTCTCGCCATTAATGAGTGGTAAAGTATTAAAACAACATGACGTAATGCAGTGGAAAGCTTCTTACGAAGAAATTGCAAAGTTTGAAAAAGAGAGTGGCGAACGCACTTTTTGGACCAATAGCATGTTTTCGGGTATGCCTACTTACCTTATTGGTGCTACCTATTACTTCAATACATCAAACGATGTGTACCGTTTTGTAAATACCGTTTTGGGCAATCCTTTAGAAACAATTTTTTTACTTTACATCTGTTTTTACATACTGCTTGTTACGTTTGAAGTAAGTCCTTGGTTTGCCATAGCAGGCGCACTGGCCTTTACGTTTAGCACGTTTAACTTCATAAATATTGATGCAGGCCATGCCGGAAAAGGAAATGCCATTGCTTTAATGCCGCTCGTTATTGCAGGTATTAAAATAACACTTGGCAATAAAAAATTACTAGGTGCAGTTATTACAGGTATAGCTCTATCATTACAATTAGCTGCAGGCCACTTACAAATCACTTATTACTTAGCTTTAACCATTGTTGTTTGGATGATTGTAGAAGGGGTTATGGCATTTAAAAACAAAACCATTCCTAATCTTTTAAAAACAGGTGCTTTTTTAGTTGTTGCCGCAATATTGGGTGCAACATCAAACATTACCAACTTATTGGTTACTGAAGAATATGGTAAGTATAGTATTCGTGGTGCGTCAGAGTTAACCAAAACTGCTCAAGGCGAAAAAAGCGAAAGCAACCAGTCAAGTGGATTAGATAAAGATTATGCATTACAATGGAGCAACGGTGTATCAGAACCTTTTACCTTATTAATACCAAACTTTTTTGGTGGAGGTAACGCAGGCGATCCGCACACACACGATATTATTGCCAAAGAATTTAAAGCAGCAGGTTTGCAACAACCTAAACAATTAGCAGAAGGTTTACCTGCTTATTTTGGCGAACAACCCTTTACAGCCGGACCAATTTATTACGGAGCTATCATCTGTTTCTTGTTTGTACTAGGATTGTTTGTGGTGAAAGGCAGCGAAAAATGGTGGATATTAGTCATTTCAACATTGGCCATTTTCCTATCAATGGGAAAAAACTTTATGCCGTTAACAGATATTTTCTTTTACAATGTTCCGCTTTACAATAAGTTCCGTTCGGTTACTTTTATTTTAGCAATTGCTCAAACCACTTTCCCTTTATTGGCTTTATTGGCTATACGCGATGTAATATCAGGCAAACTAAATAAAGCCGAATTGAAAAAATCGTTACTATACAGCGGAGGAATTGTGGGTGGCTTATGTTTGATTTTTGCTGCCATGCCGGGTTTAGCTTCTGTTGATGCAGAGCCAATAGACAGCCAATTGAAGCAATACGGTTATCCATTAGATGTAATTCATGCAGCCCGCGAAAAAGTTCGTCAAATGGATGCATTACGTAGCTTTATGTTTATTGCTTTAGCTTTTGGAGCGTTATGGTTATTTATTACCGATAAACTTAAACAGCAATATTTTGCATTAATTTTAGGTGTATTGGTATTGGTTGATTTATGGGGCGTTGACAAACGTTACTTAAACGATAAAGATTACGAGAAACGCAAAAAAACAGATGCCGTTGTTGAGAAAACTCAAGCTGATGAAATTATCCTACAAGATAAAGATCCACACTACCGCGTATACAATACCACGCAACGTTTAGATCAAGATGCGTTAACATCATACTACCATAAATCTATTGGTGGTTACCATGGTGCAAAAATGCGCAGATACCAAGAGTTAATCGAGTTTCAGATTGCACGTAACAACATGGAAATATTTAACATGTTAAATGTAAAATACTTTATTGTGGGCGATAGTTTAAACAACTTGTTTCCTCAAATCAATCCAAATGCAAATGGCAATGCTTGGTTTGTAAACAACATGGTTTGGGTTGATAATGCCGATGCTGAAATTGATTCGTTAACCAGTTTTAATTCTAAACAAACCTGCTTCATTGATAAACGATTTAGCGAACAATTAAATGGATTTAAAATTGAAACAGATACCACTGCAACCATCAAGTTAACCAAATATCAACCTAATAAATTGGTATATGAAAGTAATGCTGCTACACCACAGTTAGCTGTGTTTAGTGAGATTTATTACGACAAAGGTTGGAACGCATACGTTGATGGTAACTTGGTGCCTCATTTCCGTTGCGATTATGTTCTGCGTGGTATGCAGGTTCCGGCAGGTAAACACACCATCGAGTTCCGTTTCGAACCAAAGGCTGTTGCAACAGGAGAAAAAATCACTTTGGTTTCAAGCATCCTGTTGTATGGTGGAGCTCTGGCTATAGCTGCTGCTGCGTTTTTCAGACGAAAAAAAGAACAAGCATAAAACATGTTGGTTAGTATTTTACTAATCATATATAACCTAACTGTTGCCTTTGCTGCAGGCGTTGTATTTACGCGTTTGATCAGCAAAGTTTCGGGTGTAACACCTGCAGTAATTCATCCAAGCCTTTATGTTATTATGGGCTGGAGTTTTATTGCAATGCTACTGCAGGTGTATCACTTGTTTTTCCCTATAAATTCATTCGCCCATATTTTGGTTTGGATAGTGCTTTTAATTTTAGCATCAACTCAATTAAAAAACTTAGCCAAAGATATGGTAGCCTCCTTACACCAAATTGGGAGCAGAAAACATATTGCTATAGGATTAGGATTTTTAGTATTGGTAGTACTTAACATCATATCTAGAAAAGCTGATGGCGATGTTGGTGATTACCACTTACAAGCCATCAGGTGGATGGAAGAATACGCTGCTGTGCCCGGTTTAGGAAATATTAGACGACAGTTAGGCAACAACAGCAATTGGTTTTTATTACAAGCATTTAGCGGTTTTCATTTTTTAGGTCTTCGCTCTGTATACACCATCAATGCTTCATTGGTAATTATGGTGGCCCTGTATGTTACGCCACATTTAAACCAACATTTTTGGTTACGCAATTTGTTGTTGTTGTTCTACTTTGCCATAATAGCCACCCGTAAATACACCGGTGCAGTAACCAACGATTTGATAATTACATCCGGAATAGTAATGCTATTTTGTTGGTTTACCGATGTGGTAAACAACCATAACAAAAAAAATATAGAGCTACTATTAATGATATTATTTACTATGGTGCTCATTACTTTTAAACTAAGTGCTTTGCCAATGGTATTGTTTGCTTTAGGTGTTTTCTTTTACGGATACAAACAGCAATTAATTAGTAGCAAAATTATCATTACGCTGATTGGTTTTGGACTAATCATTTTTATACCGTGGCTCATTACCAATGTTATTCACTCGGGTTATTTATTATTTCCGGTACCAAGCAGTAATTGGTTTGATGTAGATTGGAAAATGCGCCCTGAAATAGTAGCTTATGAAGTATATGCCAACCTTGCTTACGCACGCGCACCAAGGGTAGACATTGAGGTATCCAGGTATTTTACATTTGCCCAATGGTGGCCACATTGGATAAAAAGTATTGATGTATTCAGTGCTATTTTATTGGTGGGAGGATTGTTTTTTTACATCACCCTAATGGTACAATTACTAGTAAATAAACGTTTTAGAAACCAATTTACAGAAAACTATTATTGGATAGTTGCCACTACATGTTTGGTAGCATTATTACTTTGGTTTACCCATGGTCCTACCCCACGTTTTGTTTTTGGGTATTTGGTATTTACCATCACCATGGGTGTAAATCTGTTTCACAGAACCACGTTGCAACAATTGCTGTATAAAAACAAGTTTACTTTAGTCGGTTTATTTTTATTGGGTTTGGTTATTATGTCAGCCCAAAAACAACTTACCGGTAATGGATTTAAAAATACATTGATAATACCACCCACTTATCATCAACCACAATTAAATAAATTTGAGGTAAGCGGTGGAGCCCTGAACGTACCGGCTATCAACCAACAATGCTGGGACAGCGAATTGCCTTGCACCAACTTACCTGATAGCGGTATACAATATCGCGGAACTACGCTACAACAAGGATTTAGCATTAAAACTCAACCCTAAGTATTTTTCTTTTTGTTGTTGATGTTTTAGCCTTTAATTTGCGCACACTTTTTAAAAACATAAACAATAATACATGGCAACCGATAAGATTTTGATTGTAGGCTCGCAAGGGCAAATTGGTTTAGAACTAACACAAGAACTACGTGCTATTTATGGTAACGATAACGTTATTGCAAGCGATGTAAAAGCGCCTGAACAAAGTAACGGACCGTTTGAGACATTAGACGTAATGGACAAAAACAGGTTGGATGAGATTTTTAAAAAGCACAATGTTACCCAAGTATATTTATTGGCTGCATTGTTATCTGCCACAGCCGAAAAAAATCCGCGTTTTGCGTGGGATTTAAACATGGAAGGTTTGTTTAATGTGTTAAATGCAGCTAAAGAAGGCGTACTAAAAAAAGTATACTGGCCAAGTTCTATTGCTGTATTTGGGCCAACTACACCAAAGAAAAATACACCACAATATACCGTTATGGAACCTAACACCATTTACGGTATTAGCAAACAAGCAGGCGAACGTTACTGCGAATACTACCACCAAAAATATGGTGTAGATGTAAGAAGCATACGCTACCCTGGTTTAATTGGATACAAAAGTGCTCCGGGCGGAGGAACAACAGATTACGCAGTACACATTTACCACGAAGCACTAAAAAACAAAAAGTATGAGTGCTTTTTAAGTGCAGATACAGAATTACCAATGATGTACATGCCTGATGCATTAAAAGCTACCATTAACTTAATGGAAGCTCCGGCCGAGCAAGTTAAAATTAGAAGCAGTTACAACGTAGCCGGTATGAGCTTTAACCCGGAAGAGATTGCAGCAGAAATTAGAAAACATATTCCTGAATTTAGCATCAGTTATAACCCTGATTTCCGCCAAGCCATTGCTAACAGCTGGCCACAAAGTATAGATGATACACAAGCCAGAGAGCATTGGGGATGGAAACCACAGTACGATTTGGCAAGTATGACCAAAGACATGTTGGATAACTTGAAATAAAAAGAAATGTTGAAATGGCTACCCAAATGGTGGCCATTTTTATTATCACTGTGCATGGCATTAAATATTGAAACAACCACAAAATATAACTTTGAATTATAATCAGTAAATCATTGATTGCGGCTCATAAATTCTTAACTCAAGTATGAAAAAAAATCTACTCAATTTAGCAGTAGCTATTCTTGCCTTTGCTGGTTTAGGCAATGCCCAAAACATAGATGTTAAATGGGGCAAAGAGTCTAAACATGATAACGTTCTGGTAAGGGTAGGCGATGTAATTGGATGCGATACTAAAGGCTATTTCATTACAGAAAATAAAATTGCATCGATATTCTCTTCTTCAAAAAGTAGTGTTAAACGACAAAATTTGGAACATGAGGTTGAATACACTATCGAAATACCAAACGAAATCAACAACAAGCCATCTATTAATGAGGGCATATACAATGTAAATAACAAAATTTATGTATTTGCCTCCCAACCCGACAAAAACAGGGATGCCAATAGTTTATACTTAACCTTAATTGACTATACAGGCAAAAGCAGCGAACCCAAATTAATTGACGAAATATTTTACGGGGATAGAAAGGACAAGGGAAATTTCGACATTCATTACATCAGCGAATCACAAAAATTTTTAATCACACACAATGAGGGCTACTCGAAAAAGGGCAATGAACAATTAAACTATAAGCTGTTTGATGAAGACTTTAAATTACTCTGGGATAAGCCCATTGAACTACCTTACCAAGACAGCAAATTTAAAGTTAAAGGATACCAAATTGACGAAGAAAGCAACGTTTACATGTTTGGTGAAATATCTATAACAAAAAAAATATCAAAAAAGGTCGTATTTGCCTACTATCCTTCATTAAATAAACTTGAAGAAGTGAAAGTTGAATTTGGTAAGGCATTTAATACGTCTGATTTAAACTTTAAATACAATAAAGGTATGCTGCAATTTATTGGCTTTTACCACGACCTTAAAGGGGGAATTCAAGGCGTATTTCTAACTCAAATAAACACCAAAACATTGGCTACCAACACACAGAAAACAATACCTTTTTCCAAAAAAGATCTATTACTATTTACTAGTGAAAGAGCAGTCAAAAACGGAAAAGGTATACAAACTGATTACGATATAAAGCAAGTATTAGTCGGAGATAATGGTGATTTATTCATAGTGGGTGAAGCGTTTAAAGAGGTTATTCAAGCTCAACATAACTTCAACCAGTTTAATCAAGGAATGAATATGCCCCCGAATATAAGAACAGGAAGTATGCCAGTCAACCCAATAGGAGGGATCTCAACCGTTCAAACCAACTATAAATATTACTACAATGACATAATGCTTGTAAGACTTAGTAAAGAGCACGAAATAAATTGGGTACAAAAAGTTCCTAAAAAGCAAATAAGTGCAAACGATGGTGGTTACTTTTCTTCATATGTATTCATGCACGACAATAATAACTTATACATGTTTTTCAACGATAATCCTAAAAATTTATCTCCAAAAACAAAACCGAAAAAGAGAGGAAATTATAAGGCTGTAACATCTAATCCTTCAAGTTTAGTTGTTGCACTTTATACTGTAAATAAAAATAGCGGGAATTACAATTCTCAATTACTCTTTAAATCGAAATTAGACGCCAAGTCTGTTTTTGTACCTAAATTTCAACAAAAACTTAACGACAAACAAACGCTCATCTATTCGAAATGGGGCAATAAATACCGCTTCGGCACCATAACCATTAACTAGTAAATTGCATAAAAACAATGAAGAATGGAATCATCTGTGTCAATACATTTCTAATCAAAACCATAAAATAAAAAAGGGTTACTAATAAATAGAAACCCTTTTTACTGCGTTAATCAAAACAAAAAAGCCTAACTCAATAAATGAATTAGGCTTAGTTTTGGTCGGGGTGGCAGGATTCGAACCTACGACCTCCACATCCCAAATGTGGCGCGATACCGGGCTACGCTACACCCCGAAAACGTTTTGGCTTTGTTGTTACGCTACCTCAACGCGGTGCAAAAGTAAACTTCTGCAATGTTTTTCCAAATATTATGCTAACTTAATTTGGACAAGCTTGCGGAGAGGGAGGGATTCGAACCCTCGATACGACTTACATCGTATGTCGGTTTAGCAAACCGGTGGTTTCAGCCACTCACCCACCTCTCCGGGCCTCCTAATTTTTTAGGAGTGGCAAAAGTATGCATCTACCCAATAACTACCAAATATTTTGTCGAAAATTATCATATATTATTCTACCCCATTTTTATTGCCATTTTGTGTTAAATATATTGTTTTGATTATTTGGAGTTTACAAAACACATACAACTTTGCCCTTGTTTTATTTAATCTATTATACAAAGTTGGTACAAGAAATGCCTAACAATTAAAACAAACAAAGACTTATGGTTGGTAGTAAGCATAGCCAACTTGATTACGTCACACATTAAACTGCACTATTATGGCAAAGGAAAATCCGGTTAACTACAAGTTTAGAGACCTAAAAATATTTGGCTCTACAGAATGGCTTGCCAACAACGAAAAAAAATACCGTCAAGTGTATGATGAGGCGGAGTGCACCTTTATTTACTGCGAACTTTCTTTTTTTAACAAACTTTTTGATGAAAAAGACTGGGATGTTCGCATGAATTTAAAATGTGTCCATCATAATGACAATATTGAAATCTGCAATCTAACTGCCGACAGAACCATACGCAAAGACGAAAACATAGTGTATGTGCGTGAAGGCTGGGGGGTTAAAACACCAGGTGTATATTGGAAAAAAGGAATATATCGCTGGGAAGCATGGATTGACAATGTGCTTATTGCTGAAACACGCTTTTATATAGAAGATCAAGGTATAGTAACTGATACAGTTAACCCATATTTTAATTTAAAAGAAATAAAACTATACGAAGGCCCGGATAGCAACGTGATTAAAAAAGAACGTAAATATTTGCGCGCTTTTAGCGAAGCTGAAACACGTTATGTATGGGTTGAACTTACTTGCGAAAACTTGGTGAAAAGTAATGAGGCTTGGCAATGCGAAATGTTTTTTAACTTTAAAACACATAGTGGTCAACTTAAAGGAAGAATTGAAAAACTACTTGAAATTGGTGGAAGAGAAAACGAATTTGAATGCACCATTGGTTGGGGTAGTGATTTAAAAGGCACTTGGGGTAATGATGTGTACTCGGTTGATGTGGTGTTTATGGATAAAATTATCGCCAGTATTCCGTTTGAAGTGGGCAATGAGTTTGTTTATGACGATACTCCTATCATTTCTTCTATTCAACCAAAATTTAAACTAAAGCAAACTTCAGAAAAAAACAATTTACCAAGTGATAGTAAGGTAGAAAGTGTACTCCACGAACTGGATGCATTAATAGGCCTAGACAGCATAAAAAAGAAAGTAAAAGAATACACCACCTACCTTAACTTTATTAAACTCAGAAAAGAGAAAGGATTTGAAGACAATGATAAAATAAACCTGCATGCTGTGTTTACCGGAAATCCGGGAACAGGAAAAACAACTGTAGCTAAAATGCTGGGCAAAATTTACCAAGAGTTAGGGTTGCTTACAAAAGGTCATGTGGTAGAGGTTGATAGAAGTGATTTGGTTGCTGAATATATTGGCCAAACTGCCCCTAAAACAAAGGATGTAATTAAAAAAGCCAAAGGTGGTATTTTGTTTATTGATGAAGCATATGCACTTGCCCGAAAAAACGATGATTCAAAAGATTTCGGCAAAGAATCGATTGAAATATTACTGAAAGAAATGAGTGACGGTGATGGTGATTTAGCCATTATTGTTGCGGGTTACCCTGATGAGATGAATAGTTTTATGGAGTCGAATCCTGGATTAAAATCTCGTTTTAGCATGTACTACGATTTCCCTGATTACACTCCTCAGGAGTTGATGAAAATTACCGATTACACTTCGCAAAAAAGAGCGGTAGTTTTAAATTCAGAAGCCAGAGATTTGATGTACAAAAAGCTAGTTGATGCATATCGCGACAGGGATAAAACTTTTGGTAATGCACGTTATGTAAATAAATTGATTGACGATGCAAAAATGAACATGGGCTTACGCATCATGTTAAACGAAAATCCGGCATCATTAACCAAAGAAGATTTATCAACCATACATGCTGAGGATATAGGTAAAATATTTGCACCCAAAACTCGAAGTATTGCAGATATTCCGGTTGATGAAGAATTATTGCGTTCGGCATTGGCAACTTTGCACAGCATGATTGGCTTGGGTACAGTAAAAACAGAAATTGATGAGTTAGTAAAGTTAGTTCGTTTTTATAAAGAAATTGGTAAAGATATTCGTCAAAGTTTTTCTTTACATGCCGTGTTTACAGGTAATCCAGGAACAGGTAAAACCACTGTTGCACGTTTGTTAGCACAAATTTATAAAGCGTTAGGCATACTAGAGCGAGGTAATTTAGTGGAGTGCGATAGGCAAGCTTTAGTTGGTGGATATGTGGGTCAAACCGCACTTAAAACCAACGAAGTAATTAACAAGGCAATGGGTGGTGTTTTATTTGTTGATGAGGCATACGCGTTAAGCGAAGGTGGCGAAAATGACTTTGGCAAAGAGGCTATTGAGGCCATACTTAAACGTATGGAAGATGAACGTGGCGAGTTTGTGGTAATTGTTGCGGGCTACACCGAAAACATGAAACGTTTCTTGGAATCGAACCCTGGTTTAAGTTCGCGTTTTGATAGAACCTTGTTTTTTGATGACTATAATGCTGAGCAACTTTACGACATTGCCTTACGCATGCTAAACAGCAACAGCATTAAGCCAAACGAAAGGGCACGCGAGCATTTGAAAGCATACCTTGAGTTTCAATACAAAACACGCAACCAATACTTTGGCAATGCACGTAGTGTACGCAAAGTTGTTGAGGAGGCCATCAAAAACCAACACCTGCGATTAGCTAAAGTAGAAACCGAACAAAGAACCATCGACATGATTCAGGAGTTAACCTATGAAGATGTTGAAGAATTTAAAATTGACTACAGCGCAGTCAACGAAAAACGCACCATTGGTTTTAACACAGGTAAGCAATAAGGTTATCATATTTATCAAACAAAAAAGCGATGAACATGTATTCATCGCTTTTTTATTTTAATTCCAATGTACTTAGTATCTCATTTAACTTAGCCACAAACTGCTTTTTCATTACGGGCTTTTCTATGATGTAATCAAATGCATCTTTAAAATTATCGCGCCCTAAATAACTTATTAAATGAGCAGTAAATGCAATTACAGGAATATGCTCATATTTAGGTACAGCCTTAATGTATCTGGCTAACCAAATTCCGTCTTCTGCCCCTTCTAAATTTATATCCGTAACAATTAAATCAAACTCTTCTTGGCTTAAAGCATCAATTGCTTGCTTGGCATTGTTTACCACTTTATGCTCAAAATCGTTGGCTAGGTATATCTCTAACAGTTGTCTATTTATGGGGTCGTCATCTATTGCTAATATTCTTCTCAACGTGCTTAATGTTTTACTTCACAAAGGTAGCACATTTTATTAAACAGCAAACTATTTTATTAAACCGCCTAAATCCACAACGTTTTGGTGTTACAAAACTCATGTAATCCATACTCACCTAACTCGCGCCCAAAACCAGATTTTTTAACTCCACCGAAAGGATGAGAAGGCTGTGACTTAACCATTTCGTTAATAAAAACCTGTCCACTTTCTATTTGATTAGCTATTGTAATCGCACGTTCAATATTTTTACTCCACACACTTGCGCCTAAACCGTACTCGGTGGCATTTGCTAAATTAACAGCAGCTTCATCATCTTTTACCACATAAACGCTTACCACCGGACCAAACAATTCTTGGTAATACGCATCACAATTTGGGTTGATGTGTGTTAAAATAGTTGGCGGATAAAAATATCCATGCTCCGGAAACTTGGTTTGTTGGTAATGTATAACCGCTCCTTTGTATACAGATTGTGTAACTTGAGTAGCTAATTTATCACGTAAATCTTTACGTGCCAAAGGGCCAATATTTGTTGCCTCATCCATTGGATTGCCACAATTTAAATTGGCTACTTTAGAGGTGAGTTTGGCTAGAAACTCATCCGCAATTTTTTCGTGTAAAATAAAACGTTTGGCCGCAATACAACTTTGTCCGTTGTTTTGAAAACGTGCAGTAATGGCTTGTTTTAATGTTAATTCCAAATCGGCATCTTCCATTACAATAAACGGATCACTACCACCTAATTCTAACACCGATTTTTTAATATACTTGGCAGCAGTACTTGCCACTGCACTTCCTGCTTTATCACTTCCGGTTAAGGTTGCCGTTTTAATTCTTTGGTCTGCCAAACAATTGGCTACTTGTTGCTCTGTCGCAAACACTATTTGAATCAACCCATTTGGTAAACCACACTCATCAATAATTTGCTGAATAGCTAAACTACATTGGGGTACATTTGGAGCTGGTTTTACCAAAATAGCATTACCTGCAATTACAATTGGAACTGCACTGCGCAATATTTGCCAGTAAGGAAAATTCCACGGAAAAACGCCCATCACCACACCTAAAGGTTCGTAGAGCTGATGTACGGTTTTGCCTGTTTCGGCCACACTTATTTTGGGTTGCAGCAAAGCTGTTGCATTAGCTGCATAATACTCGCAACCTCTTGCGCATTTCAATACCTCAAGCTTTGCCTCTGCCAGTGGTTTACCCATTTCGAGTGTGGCTAACAAGGCCAACTCTTCGTGTTTTTCTTTAATTAAATCAGCTAACCTATTAAAGAATTTTACGCGTTGTGATACGTTTACTTTGCGCCACTGCTTTTGCGCTTCATCAGCCTTTGATAAGGCAATGGACAAAGCCTCATCGCTTATAAAATCAAACTGCGCAAGTTTTTCTTCCGTAAACGGATTAATCGATTCAAATTTCATGTTGTGTTACTCCAATTGCAGGAGCAGTAATTATTGCCCCACCAAACTTATTAACGCTTGGGTGGTGCATGTTTGTTGTTCGCCCGTAATTAAATTCTTAACAGTAAACACCTGTTGTTGCATTTCTGTTTCACCGGCTATGGCTGCAAATGGTATTTGTAACGCATTTGCATAATCTAATTGTTTGCCTAACTTTTTGTTATCCGGAAATACTTCAGCCGCAATTCCTGCATCACGCAATACTTTTAAAGCCGGTAAACAATACAATTGTGTGGCTTCATCAAAATGGCAAAACAAAACTTGGGTTGATGTAGCCCTAAGCTGTTCGGGGAAAAGTTTCAACTCTTCCATCACATCATAAATCCTATCCAAACCAAAACTAATACCTACACCTGATACATTTGGCAAACCAAAAATACCGGTTAAGTTATCGTACCTGCCACCACCGCCAATGCTGCTTTTTAAAGTACCATCATTTGATACCACTTCAAAAATGCAACCGGTGTAGTAACTTAAGCCACGTGCTAAACTAAAATCCAAAGTAAGATTAATGTTGGGGTTAGGGTTTGATGCAAGGATAAATGCCAACTCTTCAATTCCTTTTAAACCTTCTTGCGATGATTGTAACTTATCTTTTAGCTGATTTAGAATTTCTTTGTTCTCGCCTTTTATGGTGATGATATCGAACAGTGTGTTTAACTCGCTTTCAGAAAAACCCTGTTCTACCAACTCTTTTCTTACACCATCCTCACCAATTTTATCCAACTTATCAATCGCTACCGCAATGTTGTTCATCACATCAATTGATTTTACAACTTCTGCAATACCTGCTAATACTTTACGGTTATTAATTTTTATCTCGTAGTTTTTTATACCAAGTTTGGTAAACGCTTCATCATAAATCTGAATCAGATCCAACTCATTTAATAAACTATCGCTTCCTACCACATCTGCATCACACTGCCAAAACTCGCGGTAGCGGCCTTTTTGCGGCCTGTCGGCTCTCCAAACAGGTTGCATTTGGTAACGCTTAAATGGAAAAGTAATTTCATTTCTGTGCATCACCACATAACGCGCAAAGGGAACGGTTAAATCGTAGCGTAAACCTTTTTCTGTTACCTCTCCAGTAATAAACCTATGATTAAATAATTCTCCGAATTGATTTATGATGAACTGCTTTACATGAAACACTAAAGTATCTTCACTAATGTCTGAAGATAAGTGTGCCTGACTGTAAAATTTTGATAGTTCAAATGCTATAAGAGATATTTTCGACTCAAACTTCTCAATCACTTTAAGATTGTTTGTATGAGACTCATAAAGTAATCCAAAAATATTCTGAGTAAGCAGAATACCCTTAAAATTATTTTCTAAAAATAGTCTCAATGCGATTGGATTTTTGGCATCATCCTCAGACAATCTCTTTCCTAAGAATATATCTTTTGTAATCAACACAATAGACTCATATAGAAACAATAAATCTTTTGATAAATCACTCCAATAATCACCTGAGTCTAAAATTCTAAACAACAGCTTATCCCCTTCCTCACCATATTTACCTTCAAGGGTTGAAAGGTTTTCCATGGTAGGTGTTTCTAACGGCATAAAGCCATATTTTTTAAATACCGTTTCAATGGTGTTTAAAATGTATTTGCGTTTTTGAACATCGGCCGGACCGAAATCGCGGGTTCCTTTGGGTAATGTTGGTTTTTGAGCTGCCATAAATTGAAGGGCGAAGATAATATTTTGAAGGGTATTTAAGTGATTATAAGCTGCACTTATTGCATACTTAAAGCCGCATCTAAATACACAAAAATATCTTCAGGCAGTTCATCGCCTTCTTTTTTAGCTCTTTTGTGGCCAAGGCGCACCACAATGGTTTTGGTATCGGGTATGGCAAAAATATATTGACCACGTATGCCGCGGGCATAAAAAACATCATGGCCTTTATGGTTCATCAGCCACCATTGGTAACCATATTGTTGGCTTTTGTTTCCTTTTCTATCCAATAAATCGGCAGGTGTCAATGCTGCTTTTACATAAGCCGAATCTATAATTTGTTGTCTGTTCCAGTTGCCTTGGTTCATCATTAACTTGGCAATACGTGCAAAATCTCTTGCATTGCTGTACCAACAGCAACTTACCTTTTCCATACCCTGCTCATCTAAACTCCAAAATGCAGGTTGTTCTGCGCCCATAGGTTTCCATAACTTTTCTGAAGCATATTGTGCAACAGTTTTGCCGGTTACTTTTTTAAGAATAATACCCAATAACTGGGTATCGCCTCCTTTGTAAAACCAAATTTTTCCGGGTTCAGTTTCCACCTTGGCTTGTTTAATAGTAAGGCCATTCACATCAGGGCCGTAATAAGCCTCGGCAGGCCACGAAAACATACTTGAATAATCTTCCCTAAACGCCAAACCACTACTCATGGTTAATAAATGTTTGATGGTAATTTTTTGTAAATCGTCCACCTTAAACTCATCAATATAATTGGCAACAGGTTCATCCACACTTTTAATTAAACCATCTTTTAAAGCACAACCCACCAACATAGCTGTAATTGATTTAGCCATACTAAACGAGTTAACCAAAGAAGAATCGTTGTAACCTTCCCAATGTTTTTCAAACTTTACCGTATCGTTTTTTATCACCACAAACGAAACCGTTTCGTACAATTCCATTAATTGTAAAACACTATCGCTTAAAGTTATTGGTTTATCAGAAATAGCCCATGGTTGCGGACTTTCAGTTGGCACTCCATTGCGATTAAACAATTCTAACTCGTCAATATCAGGACCCATTTTACCGCTAAAAATAGTAAGCGGAAATAAAGTATTCAGGTACGTATTACCTGATGCAAAAATGTAGGTCTCTGCAATTGCAAAAACAGCAATAATTATAACAACTAACCATTTTAAAAACTTCATGTGTTATGGGTAAAATTCGTATTCGAATATACGATGTCCGAGTTTATTATTTTTATGGTCGTACTTGTTGCTTTTTATGTAGAGTTTTTAGACAGTATTTATTTTTACTTTAAAATAATCTCTATTGTGCGAATGAGTAACTGTAACTTACTTTATTGGTTATTTTACCTTCTTTTTTGTTGTGGTATTCACTCAACAAAAGTTTATCGTTATAGCTGTATATACTTTGCCATTTTTTATTGTTTTTGCTGTAAGTATACTCCACACAATTTCCATTGGTATCGTATACATATGATGCACCTGATACCAATTTGTTTTTTGTATCATACACTTTAACCTGCATCAAATTGCTATCGTTACTGTAGGTTGCTACACTTCTTCTTAACTTACCTTTTGGATTGGTGTAATCATTATAAACCACAAAACCTCCTCCGGGTAAAGCATCTTTTCGAATACAAACTTTAGATTGATTAACATCCTTTTTAACTTCGCCTTGGTAATTACATTCATAGTTAACCACACTGACCAACTTGTTTTTTTTATTGTAGGTTGATTGCTTGGCCAACTTACCACTTAAACTATCGTAATCGTATACAATTTTTATCCGTAACAAACCATCACGTTTGTACACATATGATGTACGATTACCCTTTTCGTTGTATACATACAAATATTCAGATGTTCTTTTTCGGTACTTGGATATACTGCTTAGCATTTTACCGTTATCAAAACGGTAGTAGGATAAACTAACGGTATCGCCCTTTTGGTTTAAACTTACTTGTTGTGTTAAAAGGGTATCGTTCAAATATGTATTATATGATTTCCTTTGCAATACATTTTTGCGGTTGTAACTTCCCATATAGGTTGTGTTACCAGCCTTGTTTAGCTCATAAACATATTTATTTGTGGTTTCACCCTTGCTGTTAACCTGTTTCATTTCATAGGCACTAACGTTTGCCTTTTTTATTTGTTTACCAAACTTTACTGGCCTACCCTCTTTAGTGGCAACCAATAAATAATAATCTACAAAAGTATATTGCCCATAGGTATTGCTAAATACCATTGCTAACAAGGCCAAGAATGTGAGTTTACTTTTCATATTATTGTTTGGTTTAATGATGTTTAACGAAGTAACAAATTGGATATTGTTTAATTAGAATAATAATAAAAAAGCTGATTTCTGTTATAAGAGGCATCATACTATTACATCAAACATAAAAAAACCGAACTGCAAATGCAATTCGGCTTTTTGTTAAACCTTTCGGTATTAATATTAGTACATGCCATCCATACCGCCCGGCATTCCACCCGGCATAGCTGGAGCTTTGTCTTCTTTCTCTTCAACCAATGCACACTCGGTAGTTAAGATCATTGAAGCAGCACTTGCAGCATTTTGTAATGCAACACGGCTTACTTTAGTAGGATCAATTACACCCGCAGCAATTAAGTTTTCGTATTTTTCGGTACGTGCATTGTAACCAAAATCGCCTTTTCCTTCGCGTACTTTGTTTACTACTACGCTACCTTCGCCACCTGCGTTTGCAACAATTTGGCGTAATGGTTCTTCAACTGCACGTTTAATAATTGCAATACCTGTGTTCTCATCATCGTTGGCTCCTTTTAAGCTTTCTAACGATTCGATAGCACGGATGTAAGCAACACCACCACCGGCAACAACACCTTCTTCAACCGCAGCACGTGTAGCATGTAAAGCGTCATCAACACGGTCTTTTTTCTCTTTCATTTCAACCTCAGTTGCTGCACCAATGTATAACACGGCAACACCACCGGCTAATTTAGCCAAACGCTCTTGTAATTTTTCTTTATCGTAATCGCTTGTTGTGGTTTCAATTTGTGCTTTAATTTGATTAACTCGAGCAGTGATATCTTGCTTAGCACCGGCACCATTAATAATGGTTGTGTTGTCTTTGTCAATAGTTACTTTTTCTGCTCTACCTAACATGGTAATATCAGTTGCATCAAGTTTAAAGCCACGTTCTTCGCTAATAACTGTACCACCTGTTAAAATGGCAATGTCTTCTAACATAGCTTTTCTTCTATCGCCAAAGCCCGGAGCTTTAACCGCAGCAATTTTTAACGAACCACGTAATTTATTAACTACTAAAGTTGCTAAAGCTTCACCCTCTACATCCTCGGCAATAATTAACAATGGTTTACCTGTTTGAACTACTGCCTCTAGAACCGGCAATAATTCTTTCATGCTGCCTACTTTTTTATCAGTAATTAAAATGAAAGGTGAATCTAAATCAACCTCCATTTTCTCCGCATTGGTTACAAAGTATGGCGATAAGTAACCACGATCGAATTGCATACCTTCAACAGTTTTAACTTCTGTTTCAGTACCTTTAGCTTCTTCTACCGTAATCACACCTTCTTTACCAACTTTGGCCATTGCATCAGCTATTAACGTACCAATAACTTCATCGTTGTTAGCCGAAATAGACGCAATTTGTTGAATTTTTTTATTGTCATCACCAACTACCTGGCTTTGTACTTTAAGATTTGCTACAATAGCCTCAACCGCTTTGTCGATACCACGTTTTAAATCCATTGGGTTTGCACCTGCTGCCACGTTCTTAATACCGGCAGTAACAATAGCCTGCGCTAAAACAGTAGCAGTTGTAGTACCATCTCCCGCAATATCAGCAGTTTTGCTAGCTACTTCTTTAACCATTTGCGCGCCCATATTTTCAATTGGGTCTTTTAATTCAATTTCTTTAGCTACCGAAACACCATCTTTGGTTACAGTTGGTGAACCAAATTTTTTATCGATAACTACGTTACGGCCTTTAGGACCTAAAGTAACTTTAACTGCATTTGCCAATGCATCAACACCGCGTTTTAAACCATCGCGGGCTTCTACGTTATATTGAATTTTTTTTGCCATTTTTTTGTTGTTTAATTTTTGTGAGTAATAAATTTAACAGCAATATCATACGTTATGATATGCCGTGTAATTAAAACTAAGTTTTAGATGATAGCGAAAATATCCGCCTCACGCATCATTAAATAATCTTTCCCATCAACAGTAATTTCGGTACCGGCATATTTACCATAAAGTACGGTATCGCCTGTTTTTACTGTCATCGGTTCATCTTTTTTTCCATTTCCAACGGCAACTACAATACCTCTTTGCGGTTTTTCTTTGGCGGTATCAGGAATAATAATACCTCCAACTGTTTTCTCTTCTGCTGCAGCAGGTTCAACTAGAACCCTGTCTGCTAATGGTTTAAGACTTACTGACATATAATTTTTGATTTTATTGTTTGATTATTAAATGTACGATGCCGTGCATCTACTTTTGTGCCAAGTACCAAATGCTGCCATTTTGGGATAGTTTTAGGGTGATGCCAACAAAAATTGTCATATTAAAGCAAAAAAAATGTCATGCAACCATAGTTTTACGTAAATTGACTTCTAATTAAACCCGCCATGTTACCCGAAGAAAAACATATGATAGAAGGATGCATTGATGGCAAGCGCAGCTGCCAGAAGATGCTCTATGACCGTTTTGCTTCGAAAATGTTGGGGGTTTGCATGCGTTATGCAAAAGACCGTGCCGAGGCAGAAGACATGCTGCAAGAAGGATTTATCAAAGTTTTTCAGAACATTGCCCGATTTAAAAATGAGGGTAGTTTTGAGGGTTGGGTAAGACGTATCATGGTTTTTACAGCCATTAACTTTTTTAAGCACCGTAGCCGCACCTTTAAAGAAGATTTGGACCAAGAACATTACGATGCCCCATTTGAGGATAATATTATATCCCAAATTTCGGCTAAAGAAATTATTGCCTTGGTGCAACAATTGCCGGAGGGTTACAGGGTGATATTTAACTTATATGCCGTTGAAGGATACACCCACAAAGAAATAGGCGATATGCTTGGCATAGCCGTTGGAACATCAAAATCGCAATACTCAAGAGCAAGAAACGCCATGCAGCAATTGTTGGCAAAACATTTTCAAATATTAAATGAGCCTTTTCAAGAACCAAAATAACGATTTCGAGAAAAAGTTGAGAGATCAACTTGACGAAACAGAATTTAAACCTTCTGATTCGTTGTGGAGTCGTATTGACCAGGAGGTAAACAGACCCGAGTTTGAGAAAAAGGTAGAGGGTAAAATTGGTAACTATCAACTTAATCCCAAAAAAGAAACTTGGGAACAAATTGAAGCACAATTACCACCGGAACCCAATGGAAAAAACCACAGAAAATACTTATGGATTCCGCTTACAGCATTATTATTTATGAGTGGTTTGGGTATAGGTTTTTGGTTGAATCAAATGGAAAACAACTCCAACATTCTAGTAATTAATGGCAACGAACAGCAAGCTCCTTCATCTTTTGAAATGAATCCTGATGTAAAATCAGAAATAACTTCACCAAATCAAACCAAAATAGAAAGCGAAGCATTAAGTAACAACCCTGTAAACAAGCATGAAAACAGTAACCCAAAACAAAACAATGTAAAGGAAGTGGATATCAACCCAAACAAACCTTTAATAAGCCCAATAATAAAACCAACCAAGAAACAAATTGCTCCTACTACATCAACCCAAACGTTAAATAATAGCAAACAGGCAACAGCAAGTAATAATGAAATTACAAGCAACTTGCCTAAAAATGATGTTGCCAATAATTACAGCCAAAGCAAAAAACAAATTGTTCCTACTCAATCAACCCTTAACAATAACAAACAGCCAATTGTAAGCGGTAATGAAGTTACAAACAACTTACCTAAAAATGATGTTGCCAATAACTACAACCAAAACGAGAAACAAATTGTACCAACTCAAATTTTAAATGAGCAAGAAGGCTCAGCTCAACAAGAGCAAACAGTGCAAAAGCAAACTGCTTCTAATCAAAATCAAAGCGAAGCAAATGAACCTTTAGCCGCTGAAAAATCAGCACCGGCAGAACAACCAACTGACACCACAAAATCGGTTAAAAATGTGCTACCGGCATTAAGCGACAGTGTTGTTGCTGTGGCAAAACCAGACCCTAATATGTTGGATGAAGAACAACGTCCTTCTAGGTTGTCATTGAGTATAATGATGGGTGTGCATTACAGCCAAATGCACCTATTCACGGACCAACCACAACTAAGACAACACGTGGCTTTGCGTAATCAAATAGAAAGTGCTGAAATTGATTGGAGTGGTGCGTTTTTATTAGATTATGAGTGGAAAAAATTCTTGATTTCGAGTGGTATCCAATTCACCCATTTTAGTATGGGTATGACATATGGAACTACACCCGCTGCACAAGCACCCAAACCAGAACCGAACAGTCAAATTACAACTAACGACTCGGTAACGTCAGATGGCATTAACAATACCAGAATCAAATACAGCTGGAATGAAATTCCATTCCTAATCACCTATCGTTTTATACCGCATAAACGTTTGGGTATTGAAGCAAAAGTTGGCGTGAGTTATGCTTTTATCAGCACTGTTGATGCTGCTTTGATTGGACAAAATAATGTGGGCGTATTTGCAATTAAAAACAAGGAATCGTTTCCATTTGTAAAAAACAGCATTTTTGGTCAAGTTTATTTAGGTTTAGCCTATCAAGTTAATTCTTCTATTACCTTAACTGCTATGCCATATTTACGCTACAGTTTAAACAGCATGATTGATGGCAATTATGCTGTTAAACAACACCCTTACATGGTGGGTATGAGTGTAGGTTTACGTAAGCATTTTTAAAATAATTTTTCTTATTTTAGCGTTAGGTGATAAAATACTTAAGGCTATGCAAAAACTCAATAAAAATTGGTTTTACGAAAACCATGCAGATTTTGAGTACAAAAAATATGTGCTGTTGGCCTATCTGCAATCCGTTCACAAAGAATTTAACCAAACCAAATTGTACCCCGCATTATCTGATTTGGTGGAACATTACCGTAACTTAATTGCTTTTAAAAAACAAAAGGAAGAGTTGTACGATAACTTTCCGGAATACATTGACAAGATTGATTTAACCAACTTTAAACTGCACTTCAACAAAGTAGTTTCGAATGATGAATTGATGCACCATTTGGATGAAGTAATTGCGTTTAGTTTACCCGAGATACAAAAGCATATTGAGGAAGGAAAAGACATACATGATTTTATTGAACAAGAAATATTGTTAGAGCCTGTGGGCATTATGCCTATTTATAAAAATGAAGGTTATCTGCTTTTAAGGGCCGATGAAGTTAGGGTTTACGAATACAAACTTGGGTTTTTTATGCATAAAGATGATGAATACAAAAGCCTCTCCACACAATTTATAAAGTCATATAAAATCGGTTTCATCAATACTTTCGAAAACATAAAAATTGATTTGATTAAACAACAACGCAAGCTTCCAAACCCAGCCACATTTAGTATTCAAACCCATTATGAATATCCTGTAGAATTTACCATTTTACCCATAGCCAAAAGGCTATTGCTTAAGCAAATTGCATAAAAAAAGAGGCTGTCTCAACATATGAGTCAGCCTCTTTTACATTATAATATTTTAAAACTTAGTTAGCTGGTGCTGTAGTTGCCGGTGCTGCTTCACCACCGGTTGCGGGTGCAGTTTCAGCAGGTGCTGGTGCAGGAGCCGGAGCTGCTAAAGGAGCTGGCGCTGCAGTGTTTTCAATTTGATCTTTGATACGGCTTTCTGGAGTATCGCTTTCTGTATCTGCAGATGGGCGAACAAAATTACTTGCCAAAGAGAATACGATGAGAACTACTGCTAAAATCCATGTAGCTTTTTCTACCACATCGCTGCTGCGCTTAACACCCATAATTTGGCTTGGTGCTGCAAAGTTTGCGGCAATTCCTCCACCTTTTGGATTTTGAATTAATACGACAAGTGTTAGCAAAATGCACACTAAAATGATAATGATTGAAAATACTGTATACATGGTAATTAGTCCTTTATTTCTGTTTTAATTTTTTGTATGAGGCTCGCAAAATAAGACATTTTGCTTGGATATAACAAGCATAATTTTTCGTATGCCCGAATGGCCTTCTTGTGATTGCCTTGTTTGTAATACAAGTTTGCAAGTGTTTCTGTTACAAGCTCTTCATCTTCCTCTACACTTTGCCTGGCCATATTTACCGGGTTAAAAAACTCAGCCTTTGGTCGGCTTATGCTCGGATTTTCTTTAATAAATTTATCTAAAATATTCTGAAAATCGTTGATGTTACTTTTGGCAACAGCTTGTTCTATTTCTTCCTTGGTTACCTCAACGGTTGAGGTTGGCGTTACAATTTTTTCATCATCAGGTTTGTTAACAGCAACAAGTTCCTGAATTATTTCGGCTGCCTTTTCAACTTTTTCTTCCTTAGTTGCAGCAACTTCCTGTGGCTTTACCTCTGGCTTAACTCCATCAACAATTTTAGATTCTGTTTTTACTTTCGGGTTATTTTTACACTGTAACCACTCTACAAAACTTAGTTCTTCGTCTTCCTCATTTTCATCAAAAGTGACAGTTTCCTCAACAACATGTTGCGGCTCAACGTCATCAACCAATGTTATTGTTTCTGTTGGGGTAATTTCTTCAACTTTAGTTACTTCAATTATTGGAGCGGTTACGTGTGTTTCTTCTAACAAAGTAGAAATGGCTAAATCAACATCTAATTCTTCTTTGGTTTGTTGTACTTCCACATCTTCTTCAACCAAGGTAACAACCTTTTCTACTTTTGGCTCATCAATTTCTAGGGCAATTACTTCTTGAATTTCTTCCGGCTCCGAAATACTGCTTTCTATAGGCATTTCTTCCTCTTTAACCACATTGTTGCTACTTGTGCTAATAACAGGTCTTGGCGGGGTAACAACAACATGTTGCTGCGGTAATTGCCATTGCGGAGTAATGTTATGCAGATAATGATATAAAACATCCCTATCAGGCACCGCTAAAGCGGTTTTTTTTAGAAACTTATCGTAATCGTAGTGCCTTTCGTTAAATAGCGCTTTGGCTAAAAGCACACGTGCATGGGTATTATACGGAAAATCAATAACCATTTGTTTGAGCGCAGCAACATGACTTGCAGCAAGCTGTTCGGGGTTTTGAATAAGTTGTATGAATTCCGTTTTGTTCATGCAGATAAGATGCGAATAAACGGTTTTTTTTTGAATTGATGAACAGCAAATACCTTAAAGGACTGTTGGCTTACTGTTTACCAATTAATAAATGCTTTGTTAAATACGTCTTGTACCAAAATATCAGTAACCCTGTTTACTAAATCCGATTCTACTGCTGCGAAATTTTCAGTAGCCGGATAATCAACAAAATTTGTAAATTGTTGGGTAAAGTTTTTGGTTTCGTCTTTGGTATTTTGATAGGTAATTTCTATTGTAACAGTTAAACGGTTTACAGCGTTTTGCTGATTGCCTTGCACCGCCACAGGAGCTGTAACATAACTTAATATTTTGCCACTAAAACGCACATCACCATCTTGCTGAGTAAGCTTTAATGATGTTTCGTTTATAAACTTAGATTTTAATCTTTCAGTTAATATTTGACTAAAAGCAGGCATTACAATACTTGCTACATTGTTGATATAATCAACCGAAAAAGTTTTTGCATCAGGAGGCACAGATGCTCCTGTATGAGAATAAAAACCACAGCCGGTAAGTGTTAACATACCGGCTGCGATGTACAATAAAATATAGCGTTTAGCTGTCATTTATTTTGCTTGTGATTGCGCTGCAATTTTGTTTTTAATCCAATCAGAGGTTACTGATTTAGGACGCTCTAACGCCATACCCAAAGCTCTATCCCAAATTAATGACGTTAACACCCCAAGTGCACGAGATACACCAAATAATACAGTGAAGAAATCGTATTCTTTTAAACCGTAGTGTAACAATAACGCACCACTATGCGCATCAACATTTGGCCATGGATTTTTAATTTTTTTAAAGTTACCCAAAATACTTGGAGCAACATCATATACATCCCAAACAATATTTACTAACTCATCATTTGGCATGTGCGTTTTTGCAAACTCCATTTGCGCAGTAAAACGAGGATCGGTTTTGCGTAATACAGCGTGGCCGTAGCCCGGTACTACCTTACCTTCATTGATGGTTTTGTTAATATAATCTTCAATTTGTTGTTTACTTGGTTTACCACCGCCTAGAGCTTCTTGTAACTCCAATACCCAACGGATAACTTCTTGATTTGCTAAACCGTGTAAAGGACCGGCCAAGCCATTCATTGCAGCAGAAAATGCTAAGTAAGGATCGCTTAATGCGGAACCAACCAAGTGAGTTGTGTGAGCAGAAACATTACCCCCTTCGTGATCGGCATGAATTACCATGTATAAACGCATTAACTCTGCGAAACCTGCATTATCACCATAACCTAACATATGTGCAAAGTTTGCTGCCCAATCTAATTTAGGATTTGGTTCAATGTGAACATTGTTTTTGTATGTTCTGCGGTAGATGTAAGCAGCAATACGTGGCAAACGAGCAATCAAGTTCATTGAGTCCTCGAATGTATGAATCCAGTAATCTTTTTTGTTAACGCCATTGCGATATGCAGCAGCAAACTCACTTTCGGTTTGCATGGCCATAATACCCACAGAGAATTGGGTCATAGGATGTGTTGATGTTGGCAACGCATCAATTACTTCAAACACATGTTTAGGAACAACAGCACGTTTTGTCCAGTTGCTACCAACTTCATACATCTCATCGTAGGTAGGAATTTTTCCAATTAACATTAAATAGAACAAACCTTCAGGTAAAGGCTCGGTTGTACCTTCTAAGCGCGGAAGTTTTTCTCTTAATTCAGGGATACTGTAGCCTCTAAAACGAATACCCTCTTCTGCATCAAGCAATGAAGTTTCGGTAATTAAACCAATCATCCCTTTCATTCCTGATGAGACAGAGTCTAAGGTATAAGACCCCATTGGGTAATCTGCATTTGCTTTTAAAAACTCTTTAATTTCTGCTGCTTTAGGTAAGCCGATTTCTTCAAACCTATTTTTAATTTTATCCATTTTGTTCTATTAAAAACCTATAAAACGAAGTAACTTCAACTGATTGCTATGTATTATTAAACCGCGTAAAATTAGTATTTGTTTTTTGATTTAAGGAAATAATCCCGATAATTTATTATTATATTTTTTCTAACCCTTGGTACGTTGCGGTTTTGGGCTTGTTAAAATAATATACATATAAACAGAAATAGCCAATATACCTGAGCCAAATAATAACATTGCAGCCAGTAAAAAATCAAATCCATAAAACTCTCCAAACATCCACGTAGAATTAGCCGCAATCCAGAAAAAAACTGCCAAATTTGGCCAAAAACGTTTAGGAAAACTGCGGGTAATAACAACCAAATAAATTGCCATAATAACAGTTGGAACGGCAATCAAAGTTCCTAAAAATTTAAACTGCAACATCCAACAAGTGTCTTTTATGAGCCACATTGGAATATGCAAATTTTCTAAAAAACGTTGGTGTTTAAACATGCCTGCAAGGTATAAATGGCACAAATGCTAACAAAGCTACTATTATTTGAGGTTAACGATACCTCTTATTTTATAAATCTTCGGGTTTTTAAAAGTAATATCAGACTCAAAACCATCACCCATAATGATTTCAGTTTTGGTAGTAATGCGGACAAATTTATTGGAATGAACACGTTGAGTTGCCTCTTCCCATACTAATTCTTCGGTACGAAGGGTGTCTCCATCAATATTTAAAACTACCACATCGTTTCTGGCAATCATACGTTTTTCTCTGTCGTAGCGGATTGCGTACTTAGCCTTCAAAAAACTTTCAACCATTCCATTTCTATTCAGAAAATCTACATTAATGCCATTGCGCATTTCGGTGTAGTTTTTCTCTTCAGTGGCATAACGTTCCAATAACGGAGCTTTAACTTTAGCCTTAGTGAAACCACTGTCTGTATAGTTTATGGTCACATCCTTTCCGGTTTCAACAGGCAGAATACGGTCAGCAGCAACCAACTTGGCCTCTTTGGTATCATTGTTACAAGCAAATAATACAATTACCGAAAATAATAAACTTAAAAAATAACGCATGCTTTAGTCGTATCTGTAGCGGTAAAACCACTTATCGGAAATGGATACCCCAATAACAAACCTGATATATTCTTCACGCACCAACTTTTGTTCTGTTGTACCACGCATCATGTATTCGGCCGCCAAATTAACTTTAGAACGAGTTTTACCAAGAGGCAAACCGGCACCTATGGAAAATGCAAGCGTTGATACGTTGGTTCCATTTGCACTTAACATCCCATTATCGTAACGCATACCAGCTCTGTATTCAACACGTTTAAAATAACTTTTTATGGCATATGCATCCGGAGTATAATAACCACCAATATTAAAGCTGGCCATATTTTTTAACGAATCTCGAATACCCATACCTAAATAGCTAGACCAATTATTGTATGCGAAATCAACACCAATACCCCATTTATTTACTTGTTGGAAAAACACACCACCCTTCAGGTACATTGGTATAATTACCTTTCCGGTACGTTCGGCTACGTTTGCAACAGTATCTTTTCCAATATTGGTAGGTGCAGTTACACCAACACCTAAGGTTCTTACATTGTAGTTATCAGTTGCACTCAAACTAGTTTGTGGACCAAACGTTGCACCAATACCATAACTGTATTTTTTCTCTTTATAAATAAAAGTATCTGTGTACTGAAATCCAATTTCAAATGCCAAATCACCCATGTACCTGTCTCGGTTCTCAACTAAGTTATACATCATTGAATCACGAGGAATACTTAACAAGGTGGCATTGCTCATTTGACCATACAAGTATGCTGCATTAAACCCTAAGTGCAAGTTTTTGTATACTTTAATCCCGGAGCCAATATAAAATTTAGATAGCCCTCCTCTTCCTTCAACACTTTCGGTACCTTTAAATGTAGCCGTTTGAACCTGACGTGTAACCTTATAACCAACGCCTGAATAAGGCATTAAACCAAAACTCAAGCCCCAATTTAGTTTTTGTGAAAGCGGAACACCAAGTGCCATGTAGGCCATTGAAGCTGTGTTAAAACTACCACTTGCAGTTGACGTGCTAATATTGGCCATAGCCCCCACTACTGCTGCATCCCAAGTGGTAAGTTGCAACGAACCATACGAAGCGGGATTTTGATTGTTAATAGCATTTGGTAAACTAATACCTTGACTAATTTGTCCCATACCGCTCATAAAGGCGCCACCGCCAAATTGCATATCGCCAATACCAAGTGCCGAATATGGCGATTTGGATAAATTTTGTGCCGAAAGTTGATACACTAACAGCATCAACCCTATACTGAATAGGCCCTTAGCCTTTTTTAACATGGAATAATAAAATTTGATTTAAACCTTCTAATACTAATGAAGGCACTGCAAATATGTTGTTTTTTATGTGTTTAGCCAACATTGTTGAATTACCACCACACAACAATACCTGCAAATCACCATAACGCTGGGTATAACGCTCAACTTTTCCGTTTATTTCATCGGCTACACCAAAACAAACTCCACTTAACAACGCATTGTAGGTGCTTTTTCCCTCAAAATCATCCGGCCAAGACAAATCCGGTTGAGGCAATTTATGGGTAAATTCATGCATAGCCTTTAGGCGCATTTGCATACCCGGTGCGATGGCTCCGCCACTATATATATTGTCTTTAGATAAAAAATCGTACGTAATACATGTACCAGCATCAATCACCAGACAGTTCTTATTATGAAAAAGGTATTGTGCTGCTGCAACACCGGCAACCCTGTCCATCCCTAAAGTTTGTGGTGTATCATAATCAATAGTAAAAGGAAATTTAGTTTGATAATTAACACGCAGCAAAGGTATTTTATGATTTTCTATTTGATTGGCTACATCATCAGCACCCTTGCCAACAGCGCACATTACAGCATACTCCGGTTGTTGGGTTTGTAAAAATATGTGCAAATCATCGGGATGATGAATTACAACCTCACTTAACAAATTACTATTACTAAATATCGCAGCCTTAGTGCGTGTATTACCTATATCAATTGCAGCTGTTATCATAACATGCTAATTTCTTTTACCAAATAATAATTTAATGTGCCATCCTGCTCCACCATCAACCTGCCATGTTCATCAACACCTTTTATAATACCAGTAAACGTGTTGGTTTGTGTTTTAAATTGTAGTGGTTTATTTAGCCCTAACAGATGCTCATGGTATTCTCTTTTAATCACTTCCCACTGCTTTAAAACCAACTTGCCATACCACTTATTTATGTTATTGAGCAACTCGTGCAAAACTTCATCAATAATAATGTTTTCCTGAGTTTCTATTTTTAATGATGTTGCTGTTGGTACTTTAAATTCTGTTTGGTTGATGTTAATGCCAATACCGGCAATGCAATTTTTAATGTTATTTCCTTGTAATATATTTTCAATTAGTAACCCTGCGGCCTTCTTTTGCTTGATGTAAATATCGTTGGGCCATTTTATATGTACATCCTGAATATATTCACTCACGGTATCAAACATGGCCAAACACATTGCCATGTTTAGGTAGGTTTGATGCTTGATTTCTAAAAAAGCCGGACATAAGAGCACTGAACATAATAGGTTTTTACCTGAAACACTCTCCCAAACTGCATTTAGCTGTCCGCGCCCCTGAGTTTGATTTGTTGCAACAATTACCAAACCTTCAACAACAGTATCATTTTGTAACCTATCACGCACAATTGTATTTGTTGATGTAACGTCATCAAAATATTCTATTTTAAATTGTAGCTGATGGGTTAATGAGTTTATATCCATTAAAAGATTACTTTTGCACCAAAGTTATTAAGAGTAATGGCAAAAACACCAGCAAAAAAAACAGCAGCGAAAAAAACCGCTGGTAAAACCGCTGCAAAAGGTGCAAAAAAAGTTGCACCCAAAAAATTAAGCAAAGCGGAAAAAGAAGCACAAGAGCTTGACAAAGAAATAAAGAAACTTAGCAAGGATAAAAAACCTGCAGCTAAAAAAGGCGCTACTACAAAACCCAAAGGTATTCGTCCGGAGCGCAGCAGCAAAGCTACAACAGCCGATCAGGCATTGGTTTTGGCCATGTGTGTAGCGCAAGGCATGTTCGAAAAAAAGGCTGAAGACATCAGAATTTTAGACATGCGTGAAGTACGTGGTGCAAGTGCTGACTTTTTTGTAATAAGCCATGCAGAAAGTGATAAACAAGTGGAAGCAATTGCAAATAGTGCAGAAGAAGAATCCGTGAAAGTTTTAAGTGAAAAGCCTTGGCATCGTGAAGGCTTTGAAAACTTGGAGTGGGTCTTACTAGACTACATTGATGTAGTTGCTCATGTTTTTCAACGTGAAAAAAGAGAGTTTTATGCTGTTGAAGAGCTCTGGGGTGATGCTAAAGAAGTAAAGTTCAAAGGTAAATAACCTATTGACCTCATAAACAGAAAGCCCCTGAGTTTAAACTCAGGGGCTTTCTGTTTTGATAAGTTGATTCCAGGCTATTGCCAGAAAGTTTACGATTTGTATGTAATACAAAATAATACTGTTGAAATGTCCATCTACACTCTTTTCTGATTTATGGATGGTATGTTCAATCATTATTTAGTTGTATACAACAAACCCGATTAACTTGGTTGAATCATTCGGATAAAAGTTTCGATTAAAATCTTAACAAAACGTGGTATTAAGTTCAAAAGTCAGAACATCCGTGTAATAAAGAGAATAAACACTTCCATTTAAATGGGTAGGAATGATGCCTTTGCCTTCCCGTTTAAAAACTCCACTTACAATCGTTTGCCTTCAGCATCTGTTATAACAACGCCTACTCTTTTTGTAAGCGCATTGATTTTACATGTAACAAATCAGTTAGGTTGCCACTTGTGCTGTTAAATTAATAATTTGACTAGCCAATTAGTATGCTTGCACTATTGATGTTATTTTTCAATCATGTGACTTTTCAAAATAGTCTTATTTGTAATTTGGTTTCCATACTCCAATTTTAAAAGCGATTGTAAGTTCAAAAATGAAGAACGGTTTTATCTTGATTAGCGATAAAATACCCGGTTTTAAAACCACGTACTTCTACGTGTTTTTATAAGTAAAAGCACGTATTTTAAATCGTCAAAACCTAAATCATTGTAGTGATTTACTGCATATTGAACCTAAACTACCACTAATACGTATTTGCTACTAAGAATTTCAAACTATATTTTAGCGGTAAAAGTTCCTAAAAAACTTAATCCCTTAATTTAAAACGTATGAAAAAAGTAATTTACTTACTAGCCTGTTTACCTTTAGTAATTGCCTGTAACAAAAGTAGTGTAAGTCAAAAAAATTTGGCAGATCAGGTCGCAGAGTATGCACTTCCACTTGATACTGCTGTTTCTTACATAACCAGATACGACTCTATTGCCAGGTATGTGCTAAACAATGATATCCCTATTAAAGCTTATACCATAAGAGCGGTTGATTTAATGGAATCTTTAGGTTTGCCGTTAGAAGATACTTCACAAGTTAAGTACGGACATATTCGTGTTTATCTCGGTATGGATGCCGGTAATAACTTCAGACTGATGCTAACACCCGTTAAAGACGCTAACATTAAAGATGGCTTACCGGGAGAAGATATTATACTTGACGGAAGCTACACGGCCAGTACGAGAGATGCTGGTGAACCAATAAATATCGGACAATATGTGATGGATTTTACAGGACCTTGTCCGAATTCATGCCCAACCAACACCCCATTAATGCCGGAAAACTAATGGATAGTGTTGTTAACTTAATAAATAAGTTATCGTTTCTACCAACTTTATTAGTTGCCGGATATGCAGCAGTTGTATATAAAAAACTACCACATCAAATTCAGATATTTTGCTGGTTCATATTTTTATCCGGTATAATCGAGGCAACATCCAGAATACTTTGGTTTAGTGGAAAAAACAATATGCCACTGCTACACATATATGTGGCAGTTGGCTTTTTATGTTTATCCTATTTTTATCGATACCTGCTAAAAGATTTTGTTAACCCTAGGATAATTTTAATTGTACAAGTATTGTTTACAGTCTTTACCCTATTGAACTCTGCTTTTTTTCAAAGTGTTTTTACTTTCAACTCATACGCTTTAACAGTTGAGTCTATTGTTCTTGTTATTTTTTCGTTAACAACCTACATGTTAATGATGAATGATGTTGTAAAAAAAAATCATGCTAAAATTCGTAAAAGTGTTGACTGGCTTAACTCCGGGGTTTTTATTTATTATGCTTCCAGTTTGCTCATATTTCATTTCGGAAACATCATTACCATTCTCTCGCCTTCTCTTTTAGTTGATTATACTTGGGTATTACATGCCATATTTTCTATTGTTATGTATTGTTGTTTCTTTGTTGGATTATGGAATCGGGCCAAGAATTAACCTTACTAACAACATTACTTCCACTTGCTGCCATTGTATTTATCATTACAATCGGTGTAGTTATGCTTAATCAGCATTTCAGAAAAAATCTATATAAACAACTGTTAGAAAAAGAGGCTTTAGAAAAAAAGTACCAGCAAGAGCTGCTCCGATCAAGTATTGAGGTACAAGAATTGGAGCGCAAACGCATTGCCCATGATTTACATGACGAGATAGGTGCTTTATTAACCACCTCAAGATTATATTTTAATCAGTTAAAACCAGGGCAGGCAGAAGAAAGACTAACACAGATTAGTGAAAAAATAAACTTCTTATTTGATGAAATGATATATAATGTCAGGCGTATATCACACGACTTAAGGCCAATAATTTTAGAGAACTTAGGCATAATAGAGGCTATTGAAGATATCAGAAATAAACTGGTTGATGCCGGAATGAAATTTAATTTTAAACATCAATTCTCGTTTACATTAAAAAAGGAAAGTGAGCTTTTATTGTATCGAATCATTCAAGAACTTATTGGCAATACCCTAAAACATGCCCAAGCCAAAACCATAAATATTGAAATGAAGACCGAACAAAATTTGTTTTTGTTACGATACATGGATGATGGTATTGGTTTTAATTCGAGTAAAGCTAAATTTGGTTTGGGAATAAAAAGCATAGAAAGCAGATTGAAGTTAATAGATGGAGAAATGAAAATACTTGCATGCGAAAAAGGTGTACATTTCCTTTTTGAAGTTGAGGAGCAAAACATTAAACAACATGAGCATTATTAGACTTGGAATTGCCGATGATCACAGCCTTTTTAGAGAAGGTATTGGTATGATTTTATCCGGAATGAAAGGTATTGAATTACGCTTAGAGGCCGAAAGTGGTGAGGAGTTGCTCGAAAAACTTAACTCTACACCGTTAGATATTGTGCTGATGGATATTGAAATGAAAGGTATAAATGGTATTCAAACTTTAAAAAAGTTAAATGCTTACACAGATAAACCTAAAGTAATTATTCTATCGATGCACAACGAACCTCGTATGGTGAGTTACATGATGGAACAAGGAGCAAATGGTTACTTACCAAAGGATGTTAGCAAAGACGAATTAGAAACCGCTATAAGAACAGTATTTGATAAAGGGATTTACTACAGTGAAATTGTGTCAAAGTCTATACTTATGGGCTTAAAAGACAAAACCAACAAGCAAGTCGCGACAAATGACTTAAGTGCAAGAGAAAGTGAAGTGCTCTATCTAATTTGTCAAGAGCTAACCACACAAGAAATTGGTGAGAAACTTTTTATAAGCGAGAGAACAGTTGAAGGTCATCGTAGAAATTTGTGCGCTAAACTAGGTGTTAAGAATACAGCCGGCCTGGTAAAAAAAGCATTGTTGTTAAACTTAATTGATAACGACATTCAATCTAAGTTTTAAAAGTATCAATAAACATTTTCATAAAAAAATGAGTAAGGCCCTGCGGCACCCCTACCGCAGGGACACTTACTCTCCCCTAACCCTGTATGAAAGTGTTTCTTTATTTAGCGGTAATCCTTTTTACATGAATTACCGGTTGTAACTTGTATTCTCCTGAACCGGTTTGATGCACTGATAATGCAGCATCAAAATCAAGTAATACATTTACATGTTGGTTCGGTAAAATGTCTGTGTTCAGGTTAATTTTAATTCCTGTGTTTTCACTGCTCGGAATGGTAAGCGGAAATGTGCTGCTATCATTAAGCATAACATTGTTTTGCGAACCTAAAATTAATCTTACTTGCGTAACTTTACCTGTTGGTAAACTGGCTGTATCAGTTATCATCACTGATACCTCATTCTGTAAATCAAGCAAGTTGTAGATACCGGCTTTGGTATTTAATTCTGTCCAACCATTTTGATTTGCATAGTGTAATTGCACCGACTTTACATCAACGTTAACTTGTAGGAAATCTCCAGGTGCATCCGTCATCTCTACCGAAAACCGACCACGTTCTTCTGCATCTGTTTTTTTGCAACTGGTAAGCATCGCAACAATTATTATCATGCCGATACCAATTGCTAAAACCAATTTTAAAGTCTTGTAGCTCATAGCTGTTGAGTTTAAAAGGTAAGTTTAATTCCTAAACCGGGATCAAGTCCTGTAAACACATCCCCGTGATTGTTTATTTCTATTAATGGTTTTATATCCAGGCTAATGGCAAAGGGTATAGGTTTAATTTTATATTCAAGACCCACAACACCATCAACACCAATTGCAACACCTTGGTCCCTATATCTATAATAATAGTCGTTACGATACCTCCGGTAATAATAGTTTGATGGTTGTGCAGCAATGTGGCCACCACCTCCATAGTACCATTTTAGGCCGGGAACACCTGCACCCGCATGAACTTCGTACAATCCGGTTAAACTAAAACCCGAATGCCAAAATCCCAAAATACCTTCTATGGCATTATTACCCATAAAATGCTTGAAGGTTAATCCTGAAGTTGGTCCGGCACGCAAACCTATTGCGTTTTGATACGAATTTGTATTTATGGCCAAACCCTTTTGTGCTTCAGCTGCATTTGTGCCTACAAGCACAAAGCAAATGATGAGGATATTTCTTAGCGTGATCATAACAGTAATGTTTGGTTGTTGAGCAATTACCAAACGAAATGCCAATTGAAATAAAAATCACAACTAACTGTCAATCAATGTATATCAACATAATCGAGATGTGCCAAATTTCTCAAAATGAGAAAACCGAAGTCAAAATGAAAAACTATTTCTCTTTTAACATCCTGTAAATGGTAGATTGCCCGATATCTAATTTATCGGCAACCTTCTTTATGTCGTTATCGTACCTTTTTAGGTAAGTATGTAAAATTCTGAGCTCGTATTCGCGCATGGTTAAATCTTCGCTAATTACTTCAGGTAGGGCATCAAAGGAAGACAGCATGATATCATCGCCTTTGATTTCGTGCTCATTACTCATTACCACAGCCAAATCCATTACAGATTTTAACTCTCGAACATTACCAGGAAACGCATAGCCCATAAGTTTCTTTTGCGCATCAGCACTAATGTTTTTTGTGGCCAAATTATTTTCTTTACAAAATTGCTCCACAAAATGTTTGGCTAAAATCAACACATCTTTATCACGATCACGCAATGGTGGCAGCTCAATTGGCAAACCGAACAAACGATAAAATAAATCTTCTCTAAATTTGCCTTTTTTTACTTCATCCTGTAAATTCCGGTGTGTAGCCACAATAATTCTACAATCAATTTTTACGGTATTATTTCCCCCAATTCGCGTAATCTCGCGCTCTTGCAGGGCACGTAAAAGCTTTACCTGCATGGCTAAATCCATATCGCCAATTTCATCCAAAAACAAAGTACCGCCATTGGCTTCTTCAAACTTACCTATTCGTCTGGTATGTGCATTGGTAAAAGCACCTTTTTCGAAACCAAATAATTCACTTTCAATCAATCCCTCAGGAATTGCACCCATATTAACAGCAACAAAAGGTTTATTTTTTCTGGTTGAGTTATAATGAATAGCCTTTGCTACCACTTCTTTTCCTGTTCCGGTTTCGCCTGTTATGGTAACGGTGATATTGGTTTCGAGAGCCTTGCTCATTAAATTGGTAACTTTTTGCATGCTTAAGCTATTACCAATTACAGACGATTGAAAATCGTACTTCTTTTGTACCTCGGTTTCTAATTTAGAAATACGTTGCTGTAAACCTCTGTTTTTTCTGATGTTATTGATGGTATTCAGTAACCGGTCTCTTATATCTTTTGATTTTACCAAATAGTCATAAGCACCTAATTTTAAAAGTTCAACAGCGGTTTCTATATTTTCTTGCTCCGATATTACAACAACCTCTATTTCTTGATTATATTGTTTAATGCGTCTGAGGGCTTCATCACCCAGCATATCAGGTAAACGGTAATCAAGTGTAATTACATCTGGGTTTAAGTGAATATCATTCATTAAATCACCAATTTTTGTGTACGTTTTAACCACATAATCGGGGTTTAATGACAGGTTGTAAACCAAAAGTTTATTATACCACTCATCATCTTCGGCAACAAATATGGTAAACAGTTTTTCGTCACTCATTTTATAGGTTATGCATTATTTCGGACAAATATAACATTATGCTTTGCTATTAATTTCTTGTTTTACTTCGGCCAATAACTGCTTTGCTTCTTGCTTAGCCTGCGTAACCAGATTTGAAATTTTATTCATTCGGTTATGGTCGCGAATTTCTGATTCAATCTCTTTTAAAATTTCCATTAATTTGTTGGCCTCCATATGCCTGCATGAAGGAATCATTTGATGAGCAGCGTCTGCTACGGCAGGCCAATTTTTACGCTTACAGCTGTAATCTAAATTCTGCATACCACGGGAAGTTGTATCAACAAAAACCTGCAACATATCTTTTACAAATTTCTCATCACCCATGCTGTATAAATCCTTTGAGCTGTAATGTTTACCTATAGATTGTTCCATAACTACATGGTTTGAAATACGCGTTGAAGCCTTTGCTAATAATTGTGGAAACAGTTGCTTAATGGTGTCATACAATTCCTGTTCATTAAATGGTTTATTTAGTGTGCCATCTATACCATGGTTTTGATATGACAATTTTTCCTCGGCCGAAACTGCAGCCGTTAAAGCAATAATTGGAACTTTGCACTTAAGCTCATCTTTCATATTTCTTACTTGTTGTGCCAATACATCGCCTTTTAAACCCGGCATTCTGATATCAAGCAGCAGCAAATCAAAGTTGTTGGCTTCTATTTTTTCCCAGGCCGTATTTCCGTCATCCACCACAGTTGTTATGGCTTGCCACTTGTTTAAAATAGTATTTAAAAGCTCGCGGTTATATGCATTATCATCAGCAACTAAAACATGTTTATCTAACATCACTCCATCAAGAGCAAGTGTTGTATTTTTAACTGTTTTGCTTGTGGTTGATTTTTTATAAGGAATAAAAATGATAACCTCGGTACCTTTACCAAATGTGCTGTTTACCATCAACTTTCCGCCCTGTAATTCAACTAGCTTTTTAGATATACTTAAACCCAATCCGGTACCACCAAATCTACCTGAAATAGAGTCATCCGCTTGTTCAAACTCATTGTATATTTTACCTAAATCTTTCTGTGCAATACCAATTCCGGTATCTGCTACAAAAACCGTTAAACCAATTATATCACCGTTCACAGGCTTGGTGGTTGCGGTTACACGTACCTCACCTTTTTCGGTAAACTTAATTGCATTACCAATAATGTTAAAAAGTACTTGGTTCAACCTCACACTATCACCATTACACCAATCGGTTTCAGGCAAATCAACTTTTAATGCAATCGTTTTTTTATCAGCCTGAATTTTTAATGTATTACAAACATTTGTAATTTCTTTGGCCGGATTAAAAGCTTCATTAGTTAGCACAATTTTACCGGCCATCAGTTTACTGTAATCTAATATCTCATTGAGTACACCTAGCAAGTGGTCGCTTGAATTTTTTATTATTTGCACTTGCTCCTGCTGTTGTTTCGGTAAATTACTTTGCAGTAACTGATCGGTAAATCCGGCAATCGCATTCATAGGGGTTCTAATCTCATGGCTCATATTAGCTAAAAAAGTTTCTTTCGTTTTGGCCAAATTTTCAGCCTCGTGTTTAGCATAGTTTAATGCAGCTGTGTAGTCCTTGTTTTTTTGAATGTAAGTTACAATAGTGTAACCAACTATTAACAACAATATGGTGATAGCTATAGAAAAAAGAATAATGCGGTTATTGGTTTTTTGCACCAAATTACTTACTAAAGCTGCATCCATGATGATACGTTTTTTTTCCATATACTGCATTTGCGAAACCAAAGAACGTATCCTAGCCATAATTTGCTTATCACTTTTAAGCAACTGTAATTCTTGTTGTTTCAAACTTTTAAGTTGACGAATTTGTTCGCTTTTAACCATAGCAACCTGTCTTGTAATATCTTTTTTTACTTTACTTATTACCGGCTGGGCTGATGGAGAAATAATCATGGTATCTTCTTTTTTCTTTTTCTTTTTAGAGGTAAATACACGTTGAAAAATATTGCGCTTTGTTTTAACAGTAACTTCTTTTTTCTCTTGCATTTTTTGCAAAGCCATCAGTGTGCTTAACTCTGCTTGTGCTGCAATTCGTCTTAATTCATCTGTTACCTTCTCATTGTTACCTAGGCTTAAAATATCAGAAAGAATTTGGTACTTTTTTTCAATGAGTTGTTCAATGCTATCAGTTAAAGCAACATAAGTGCTGTCGTTTTTTGCACTTAGCTTTTTAAGTGATGCTACTTGCCCATCAACGGTTGATAACGATCTGTAAAATGGGGTAAGGTAAACTTCATCTCGGGTTAAGTTATAAGACTTTACACTACTTTCAGCATGTGCCAAGTTAGCCAAAAGTTGCTCCATAAGCGCTAAGCGCATGTCCGGACGAGCAGAGTCGCTAACTTTGTTTACAACTTTGGTAAGAATAAAATAACCCCAAACACCTGTAACAACAACTATACATAAAATACCAATAATGCTGGCAGCAATACGAAATTCTGTACTAAATTTTTTAATCATAAATTATCAGCTAACGTTCAAATATAACCAAATCATTATGATTGAAAATTTGAATCCAGCTGATTATGAATTAGACTCCTGAGAATAGAGCAACTTTTTAGGAAAGTGTATTCACCTTTGGGTATACAAGCTTTGGCACCTTGTAACAGAGTGATTAGCTTGGTTGTAAAAAACACGTGCTGTGATAACACAACAACTTGGCAAAGTGGGTAACGTTCATTTATCTTACTTAAATAATAAGGCGCATTTTTATCATTACCCAAATAATAATCTAAAAAAATTAAATCAACATCGTATGGCAATAAATCCATTGCTTTATCAGCATCGGTGTAAGTGTCTAATTGATAAGTAAACTAAAAATGTATAATCAAACCATCTAAAAAAAAACGCAGCTTCTGAGCGAACATGTTGTTATAAAACTCATTATCTTCAATCAATGTAATTTTAAAATGCTTGGTTTTCATAATAACATCACCAATATAAAATTGGTGCCACTTCAATATAGCCCATAATTTTAATTGATTTTCAATGCATTAAATAAAGACAACCAAAGCCTAAATTTCTCAAAATGATAAAACAAAATGTGGAGCTTATCACCTCATCACCCCAAAAAACGCCCAAAACATGCAGCTAAAATCATAAAAACCTGAATTAAAAGTTTAGCTTTTAAGGTTTTAAATAAAGGCGTACTTTTGCACCCGTGAAAATAGCAGTAATAGGAGGAGGAGCGGCTGGCTTTTTTGCAGCCATTCATGCAGCTTCAGTAAATAGAACAAACGAAATTACCATTTACGAAAAAACCGGAAAGTTACTTACCAAAGTACTCGTTTCGGGTGGGGGCAGATGTAATGTTACACATGCTTGTTTTGAAAACAACCGATTAACAGGAAATTACCCAAGGGGAGAAAGACCTTTAAAAAGTGCATTTGCCCGCTTTAGCACCAAAGATACAGTAGAGTGGTTTACCCAACGTGGTGTAAAGTTAAAAACCGAATCTGACGGGCGTATGTTTCCAGCTACTGACAACAGTGAAACCATTGCTAACTGCCTTTTAAATGAAGCAAAAAAGCTGAAGGTAAATATTGTATTGAACACAGAAGTTAAATCTATTCAAACCAAAATGGATGGCGGATTTATACTTAATACAAACACTAACGCAGTTTCTGCCGATAAAATAATTATAACCACTGGCGGACAAGCTAAATCTGAAGGCTTTAACTGGTTAAAAGAGTTGGGACACAACATTGAAACCCCTGTGCCTTCTTTATTTACTTTTAATGTACCTAACAACAACATAACAGAGCTGATGGGAACAAGTGTTGAAGTGGCTAAAGTAAAAATACCTGAAACCAAACACGAGTTTAGTGGACCCGTTTTAATTACGCATTGGGGTTTTAGCGGACCAGCGGTGCTCAAACTATCATCATACGCAGCCAGAGATTTGGCTGAACTAGATTATAATTTTACGTTAAACATTAACTGGCTCAATGATAAAAAAGAAGATGCCGTAAGAAACGAGTTGATGAATCTAAAAGCTGCTAACCCAACCAAACATTTGCGTAACTTATTCCCTTACCACCAACTTACCAAGCGTTTGCAGGACTATATGTTTGGTAAAACAGGTGTTGATGCAGATAAAAATTGGGCAGATATATCAAAAGCAGATGTAAACAACTTAGTAGAGGTTTTACTCTATGATAAGTATGATGTGAGGGGCAAAACAACTTTTAAAGAAGAGTTTGTTACTTGCGGTGGTGTATCTTTGGATGATGTGCACTTGAAAAACATGGAAAGCAAAAAAGTAAAGGGACTACATTTTGCAGGCGAGGTACTGGATATTGATGGCATAACCGGTGGTTTCAATTTTCAAGCAGCATGGACAACTGGATTTATTGCAGGCACCAATGCGGGTAAGTAACAATCTCAAAACTTTATATATTCGTATATAAACAAAATTACCCCGTACTCCTTAATCAATGCAAATGTTAAAAGAAAAAAGTGGTTTTGCCATACGTAGATTTATATCTAGTATGTTATTTCTGCATGCCATTGCATTTGCATTACATTTGGTAGAAATAGTTATTACAACCGCAAATGGCAAAACTACTCCAAGTCTCAGCATTTTCACTATCGCTTTTTTAAATGATGTTACCTTTATAGCAAGGTTTAGCGTATTTATTTTCCCTGCTTACCTAATTATTTATTGGAGCAGTGACTTTTTAGCTCGTATGATTATGGGTGCATTTTTAACCGTCACTGTTGTAACATTGGTTGGTTTGATGCAATACTACCTGATATCAAACATGATTTTAGGAGCCGATTTATGGAACTACACTTGGCACGATATAAAACTTACCATTAAAGCCTCAGCAAATATTAGCTGGTGGCAGCTTATTGTTTTCCCTTTGTTTGTTGGCTTATCCATGCGTATTCATTATTGGTTCCAACAGCGCACACTTACAATGATTTGGTCATCCGGAATTGCCGCAATGTATATCGTTGTTGGGTTATTAAATAACTCGCTACTGTTTATTCAGCTTGATGATGTAAACAGTAAATCGTTAGCCATTAGTAAGGGTGATTACTTTTTGAAGAAAACAGCCGACTTTATGTTGGGTAATCATTTAAACTCTCCCTACATGCAACAAGAGTTAATGGCAAGTATGGGAGCATATCCTTTTCAATACCAACAAAAAATTGATGACGAATTGGGACCATTATTCAATAAACCATCTAACACTCCACCTAATCTTGTTTTTGTTATTGTTGAGGGTTTAGGTAAAACATTTGTTGGACCAAATGCAGATTACAAAGGGTGTATGCCTTATCTTGACTCGTTAAGTGAAAACAGCTTGTTTTGGACAAATTTTTTAAGCACCAGCGGACGAACTTTCAATGTTCTACCAAGCCTGTTAGGTTCACTACCATACGGCAAGGCCGGATTTATGGAAATTGAACAATATCCAAATCATACTTCATTGTTTAAACTACTTAAACAAAATGGCTATAAAACCAACTTCTTTTATGGCGGTGATGTAACATTTGATGGACAAAAGAAATTTTTAACGGCACAAGGAGTAGATTTAATTTTAGACGAGAAGAATTTCCCGGAATTATACCAAAAGATACCAACCGATAAAGTAGGCTTTAGTTGGGGTTATGGTGATATGGCCTTATATAAAAGAAGCATGGAAGTGATGCCCAAAAAGGGGCCCATGCTAAATGTGTATTTAACCGTTAGCACACACGAACCCTTCATGTTAAATGAGCCACATTTATACGAAGCACAACTAAATAACTTCATTAAAAAATATGCAGGAAACCAACAGGTAGAAAAAAACAAGGATGCATTTAGAACCTTGATGTATGCTGATGATGCCATAAGAAGTTTAATCAATAGTTATAAAAAACGTCCTGATTACCATAACACTATTTTTATTATTACGGGTGATCACAGAATGATAACAATAAACCATAAAAATGAGATAGATAGATACCACGTTCCTTTTTTAATTTACTCACCAATGCTAAAAGGCAAAAAAGTTTTTAAATCAGTGAGTTCACATGCTGATGTTCCTGCAAGCATTACTTCATACCTAAAAAAACAATATAACTTAAACTTCCCCGATACGGTACATTGGTTGGGAAAAGGTTTGACTTTTAGCAGCAGTTTTGCAAGTGAAAAACATTTAGCCATTATGCGTAATAAAGGCCAGATAAGTGATTACATTTTTGGTAAATATTTTATTACTGACGGTGCATTACAAAATTTGAGCGACAACATGGTTCAAACGCAAAACAGAGATGTTGAGCTAACCAAAAAGGTACAAAATTATCTTGATCAGTTTAGGATGTTAAACGAATATGTTTGTGCTTCAAACAAACTATATAGTGTTAATTTTACTACTCCCGTTCCGGTTTTTATTGAGGATACAATTGTGGGTTTGCCTACGGAAAACATTGCAGAAATAACCGATTCACAACCTTCCATCAAAGAACCACAAAGCAGCAGTTCAATCCAAGCAGAAACTGAGGCAACAAAAGTGTTGCAAATGCCAAAGGCAGAACCTCCTAAAAAAATAAAAAAGAACAAAGAATTGGAAGCTGCTCAAATGGCCGTAATAAGAAATCCAGAAGAGGCAGAATCATACTTCAAATTAGGCTTACAACACATTAAAGAAGGAAACCTAAGCTGGGCAAAAGCCAATTTTGATAAAGCTTTAGCACTTAATTATAAGTACAAGGAAGTTTACATAGAGCTAATCAAACTGGAGTTGGCCAGAAATGATAGAGAGGGGGCCAGGGCCTATTACTACAAAGCAATTGGCATATTTGACAAAGATGAGTTTGCTCCTCTATTAGAGCAAATAAAGGCCAAACGATCAAATTAATTTTTAATTTTATATATATTGAACACCAATAAATGAAAATAAGAGTAATACTTACACCTATAGTTTTTGTTATGCTGATAACAGCATCGTGGGCGCAAGTCGACTCTTTATTTGGTGTTGCAAGAAACCTCGCCTTTAATGGTGAACGCGAAAAAGCTCGTGTAATATGCGATACTATTCTTGTAAAAAGTCCGAAATATACAGACGTTAGGCTATTAAAGGGACGTACTTTTTCGTGGGATGGTAAAAGGGATTCGGCCAAATTAGAGTTCTATAAAATTTTAGCTTATGACAACGCAAGTGCCGAAACGTGGGGGGCACTATCTGATGTAGAGTATTGGGATGATAATTACAATAAATCATTAAACGCTGCGGATAGTGGTATTATGTATAATCCCAAAAACACTGAATTAATGCTTAAACGTACCCGGGCTTTAATTGATTTGAGCAGATTTGAAGATGCCCGAAATACACTAAACAATATTAAACAAATTGATACTGCGTGCACAGGTTGTAAACCCTTACAAGATAAACTATATAAAGCCAGTGCATTAAGCAATACCGGATATGGTTTTACTGCTGAGTACTTTGCAGGACTGGACAGACTGCTGATGTACCACTTCTTTCAGTTTGGACATAAGGCACCTAAAAACTCCATTATACTTAGAATTAATTATAACCAACGAGATCAATCAACCGGATTTCAACCCGAAATAGACATGTATCCCACGGTATCCAAAAAAGCATACCTGTATGTAAATTATGGTTTTTCCATTTATGATGTATTCCCACGGCACCGAATAGGACTAGAGTTATACCATAAAATACCACGTGGTTTCGAAGGATCAATTGGAGGAAGGTATATGGATTTTGGCGCAAACAGTAAAGTATATATTTTCACCGGATCATTAACCAAATACATCGGTAATTATGCAATTATCTTTAGACCATTTATAACACCTGATGAGGTAACCAAAAAAGTTTCACAATCGGGTATTCTAAATTTAAGAAGATACACCATTGATGCCGATAACTTTTTAGGATTAACATTTGGAGCAGGTTTCTCTCCCGATCAAAGAATATTTTTAACCGGAACAGGTATTACAGAAGAGCGAAAAACCAGTATTTACTTTCTTCAATCATACAGAGCAGGTGTAATGTTATCAAAAACGTTTAACTTTAAACATATATTAATTGCCGACTTTGATTACCGCTATCAAGAGTTGAAGGTTGGACCTTCCAGCCAATTTTATCATACATACAGCGGTGGAATAAGTTACAGATATAGATTTTAACCAAACAACCATGAACAACTACAAACATATAAACATGGCTTATTTAAACGAAATGTCGGGTGGCGACAAACAATTTGTTATTGAGATGATAACAGATTGCAAAGATAAATTGCCAGCCTACATCAACGAACTAACCAATGCCATGGATAAAGAAAACATAGATGATGTACGTTTTTTTTCACATAAATTACATTCCTCTTTTCATATTGTTGGTGCCTTAGAGCTGGCAACACTAACAGGCTTAATCGAACAAATGGCCAAAACACATGAGAGTACCACTAAAATTGTGATTGAAGTAAATAAGGTACTGCCCATTTACAACCAAGTAGTAACCGAATTAGATGAAGAGCTTAAACGCTTAAATAGCTAGCGTATGAAAAAAGTTTTAGTAATTGAAGACGAAGATTTGGTACGAAAATCACTTGAGTTCCGCCTCAAAAAAGACGGTTATCAAGTTACACCTTGTGCTGATGGAAGACAAGGCATACAGGCCATTGAAAACGGCTCATTTGATTTGGTATTAACCGACTTAATGTTACCCTACAACAATGGACTTGAGGTAGTAAGTAAATTAAAATCGGTAAGTAAGGACACACCCATTATTGTGCTTTCGAACATTGGTTTAGAACATGTAGTATTAGATGCATTTAACTTGGGTGCTGATGACTATATGACCAAACCCTTCAGCCCCAATGAACTTTCAGTTCGTGTAAAACGTTTGTTAAATAAGTGATAAAAAGAAAACACATATACTTAACAGTACTTACAATTGTAATGTGCGGCCCTGTGGCAAAGGCACAAAATACCTTTTGGAATAAGGTGGTTGATTTACTCAGCACACAACTTAATTCAACCGAAATATTAATCAGGGTTTGTACTGCTTTACTTATCATATTCGGATTAATGTTTACCGGGTTTTTCACCACATTAATGGTTGCGCGAAGTAAACACCGCAACGAAGACGAATACGAAAAAGATATCAAAGAAAAATACGAGTTATTACTCACCGGTATTATTTTTAATGATGAAGACGAGATGCAAACAGATGAGTGGAAAGCATCAAAAAAACGTGTGGTTAGTCATTTTAAAAAACGATACCTGCGCAAACGCATCAATAAAAAATATCTGCGCGACCACATTGTACTATTGCATAAAAACTTTGCAGGAAGCGCTGCTGATGTACTGCGAAATTTATACATCGACTTAAAACTGGATAAGGAAGCCATTCGTGAGTTAAACTCTCCTGACTGGGGTACGCAAGCAAATGCTATAAAAGAGCTGGCCCAGCTGAACATTCTGGAGGCGAAGAAAAAAATTAAGAGTCGAACTTTTCACGAAAACCAAATTTTAAGACTTGAAGCACAAGTTGCCATTATTGCTATGGAAGAAGATGATCCTTTTTCTTTTTTGGGTAAGGATAAAAATCATTTAACCGAGTGGCATCAAATCAACTTATCAAAAATTATTGACAATATCGATAGGGAAAAACTTCCGCTATTTAGCAGATGGTTTAACTCAAAAAACGAGAGTATTGTTGAGTTCTGTATCAAAATGACTTTGCAGTATGATCAATTTGAAAGTATACCAGAGTTAATCGAGTTGCTTAATCACAAATCACAAACCATTGTTGGCGAAGCAGCCAGAACATTGGGAGAGTTTTCGGCAACCGAGGCACAACCCATGATGATGAAAGTATACCGAAATGCAATCATTCCGACTAAGCGTAAAATATTAACGGCCTTAGGCAAATGTGGTACGCAAGAATTGATTCCCTTTTTACAACAACAGTTGGTACAAAATGAAATTAGTATTGCAATGGAAGCCGGCAGAGCATTAAGATTACTTGGTGATGAAGGTATTCAGGTATTAAAAGATCAAACTAACTCCATGCTTTATGGAGTAGGCGATATTTGTAAACATTTATTAGACGAGAGGATATAGCAAAACATGTTGCATCAGGTTATAGAAATATTAAACATTGCCATTTTTTTCTACGCCATATCGGTGAGTATGGCTTACGTTATTTTGGCTATTTTAAGTGCACGTGCATTGCATATTTACTTGCGCAAAAATAAGTTTGTTGATCACAATGTTACCCTCACATCGCCATATGCGCCTTCTGTTTCGCTTATTGCCCCTGCCTATAACGAAGAAAAAACTATTGTAGAAAATATCCGCTCATTGATGAGTATTCATTACAATAATTTTGAAATTATTATTGTTAACGATGGTAGCAAGGATACTACTATGCAGACCATGATTGATGCTTACAATCTGCAAAAAGTTGACTTTTTTGTTAATGATCAGATTCCTTGTAAACATATCAGAGGGGTTTATAAATCAACCAACAAAGCCCACCGCAAATTGGTGGTAGTAGATAAAGAAAATGGTGGTAAAGCCGATGCCCTTAATGCAGGTATTAACATATCTAATTACGATTTGATTACCTGCATTGATGTGGACTGTATTATTGAACAAGACGCTATTTTAAAAATGGTAAAACCATTTATGGAAGAAAAAGACCATGTGATTGCTACTGGTGGTGTTATTCGTATTGCAAACTCTTGTGTAATAGAAGACGGCAGATTACTGCATGCTAAAATTCCGGAGAGTATCATACCTCGCTTTCAGGTTGTAGAATATCTGCGGGCATTTTTGATGGGTCGTATGGCATGGAGTAAACTAAACGGATTGTTGTTAATAAGTGGTGCACTGGGCTTTTTCGATAAAAAAATAGTTGTTGCATGTGGTGGCTACAACCACAATACCGTTGGTGAAGATATGGAACTTGTGGTACGAATGAGACGCTACATGAGCGACAATAAAAAGCCCTATAAGGTAGTTTACATTCCGGATCCATTGTGTTGGACAGAAGCACCTGCTGATTATAAAATTTTAGGCCGACAAAGAAACCGTTGGATGCGCGGAACTATGGAAACACTTTGGATGCATAAGAGTTTGTTTATGAATCCCAAATATGGTTTGTTGGGTATACTTAGCTATCCATTTTGGATGTTTTTTGAATGGCTTGCACCAATTGTTGAGTTTTTTGGATTGTTGTACTTCTTATTTTTAGTATTTATGGGGTACAGCAATTGGCATTTCTTTTTGATTTTGTTTGCCACGGTTTATTTCTTTGCCATAACCATATCTATATTGGCATTGGTTTTCGAAGAATTTAGTTACCGCCAATACAGTAAACACTCAGATATTTTAAAACTTATTGGAACAGCGTTGGTTGAACCGCTCATTTATCACCCACGTACGGTTTGGTGGGGGTTAAAAGGCAACCTGGATAAATTTAAAGGTAAACAAGCATGGGGCGATATGACACGTGCCGGTTTCCAGAAAAAAGTGGTTAAGAACGAGACTTCTTCGTAGGCATTCTTCCTGCCTTTTTTAAAGCCTCGCTTATAATCCACTCTAATTGCCCATTTACCGATCTAAACTCATCTGCTGCCCATTTTTCAACGGCTTCCATCATCTCCTTATTCATGCGTAAAGCAAAACCTTTCTTTTCTTTATCTGCCATGGTTATACTTCAATTTGTTGCAAATTATGTTTGCGTTTGATGTAACCTAAATAACTTTTTAAATCATCATTACGTTGTGTGCCAATCATCAATTTGGTATTATCTTTTAAAGTTAACTCCAACCCCAAGTTACCATATACATTTAAGGCCATTTTTTTTCTAAAAAAACTTTTTCGATAGCCCCATCCACCATAATCAAGCAAGGGGCTGTAAGTTGTAACTTTTGCATATGCCACATCATCCCATTTTATTATACGCACCTTTAACATAAATGGTTTAAACCTAACTTCAATACCACTTTCGTTTACCCTGGTGTATAAACACATATACAAAAACAACAGCAATAGAAGTGCAAGCGCAGCAATCAATATTACATACTCATACATTTCTTTGTGTGCTTCATCATCAACCAAAATACTAACACAACCAAAAAACAATACTGGCATTAAAATAAACCACCAACGTTTTATAAAACATTGCCTCTCTACAAAATCTTCCATAATTATTGATGTAAAGTTCCGGTATTAATAACAGGATTAGCCGACTTATCGCTACACAACACCACCATTAGGTTTGATACCATTGCTGCTTTCTTTTCATCATCAAACTCGATAATATTTTCGTGTGCTAATTTTTTTAAGGCCAAATCAACCATACCAACAGCACCTTCAACAATTTTAGTGCGCGCTGCAACTATTGCAGTGGCTTGTTGGCGTTGCAACATAGCACCGGCTATTTCGCTGGCATAAGCCAAATTGCTGATACGTGCCTCAAGTACCTCGATACCTGCAATTGATAAACGCTCCGTTAGCTCGCTCATTAATTCATCATGTATTTCGCTGGCACCACTGCGTAACGAGATTTCAACTTGCTCATCATCAAAATTATCATAAGGGTAAGTTCCTGCAAGTTTTCTTATGGCCGATTCGGTTTGAATCTTTACAAAACTTTCGTAATCGTTTACCTCAAATGCTGCTTTAAAAGTTTCTGAAACACGCCAAACCAACACAATCCCAATCATTATTGGGTTGCCCAACTTATCATTTACTTTAATAGGCTGGCTATCCATATTGCGTGCACGTAAAGAAATTTTACGCTTGGTATAAAACGGGTTCATCCAAAAAAAACCATTGGTGCGCACCGTTCCTTTGTACTCACCAAAAAGTACCATTACTGTCGATTCGTTCGGGTTAATAATAAAGAAACCAGGTAGAATTAAAAAAGTTAAAACCAATAAAGGTATACTTACCAAAAGGACTTTAACCACCAGAAAATAAATGGCAACCGACAACATAGCAACAACAAGAGCTAATATTGAATAGCCTGAATTTGGATGTAATTGATTTTCTTTTTTCATTTGTTTTGATATTATTTTGATATCACAAAGATATAACACAATGGGAAATAAAAAAGCAAAAGTTTTAAAATTTAAATTGGCAAAGTTTCCTTTTAGCCAAGTTTCTTACTTCGGGCAAATTGATGTAATTTGCAACCGATTTTATGAGTAAAGAACCCAAACGTTATTTAGTTACAGCCGCATTGCCATACGCAAACGGACCTGTACATATTGGCCACTTAGCGGGCTGTTATTTGCCTGCCGATATTTATGTGCGTTACCTTAAAGCACAAGGTAAAGATGTGGTGTTTATTTGTGGTAGTGATGAGCACGGTGTACCCATTACCATTAAAGCTAAAAAAGAAGGCGTAACACCACAGCAAGTGGTTGATAAATACGATGGCATTATGAAAAATGCCTTCAAGGATTTTGGTATTGATTTTAGTTACTATGGTCGTACTTCCTCTAAAACTCATCACGAAACAGCACAAGCATTTTTTAAAACCCTTTACGATAAAGGTGTTTTTAAAGAAGAAACCACACAGCAATATTACGATGAAGAAGCTAACCAATTTTTAGCCGATAGATACATTACCGGTACTTGTCCGCGCTGCGGAAATCCGGGTGCATATGGCGACCAATGCGAGAAGTGCGGAACCTCACTTAACCCAACTGATTTAATCAATCCAAAATCGGCATTAAGCGGTGCAACACCTGTGTTAAAAGAAACTAAAAATTGGTTTTTACCTATGGGCGATATTCAACAAAGCGAGCAGTTTCAGAACTACATTAAACGCTTTGATGGTTGGAAAAGCAACATTAAAGGTCAGTGCCAAAGTTGGTTAAACGAAGGTTTACAGCCACGCGCCATGACCCGCGATTTAGATTGGGGCGTGCCTGTGCCTATTGATGGTGCCGATGGTAAGGTATTATATGTTTGGTTTGATGCACCTATTGGTTACATCAGCGCTACCAAAGAGTTTTTTAAGGGCGGCAACGAGTGGGAGAAATATTGGCAAGATGACGAGACTGCATTAGTTCATTTTATTGGTAAAGACAACATTGTGTTTCATGCCATCATTTTCCCGATGATGTTGATGACACATGGTAATTACATTTTACCTACTAATGTTCCGGCAAACGAGTTTTTAAATTTAGAAGGCGATAAAATTTCTACTTCACGCAATTGGGCGGTTTGGTTGCATGAGTATTTAGTTGATTTTCCGAATAGGCAAGATGAATTACGTTATGTGTTAACCAGCATTGCACCCGAAACCAAAGACAGTGAGTTTACCTGGAAAGATTACCAAACACGTGTAAACAGTGAATTGGTAAGCATTTTCGGAAACTTTGTAAACCGCGTTTTGGTGTTAAGCGATAAATATTACCAAGGTGTAATTCCAAGTGTTAATCAACCATTAACCGATGAAAAATTAAAAGCAGCACGCACACTTTGTTTTGATAGCATAGCACAAAGTTTACACCAAATGCGTGAAAATTTAGATGCAGTAAAACTGCGTGATGCCCAAGCCGAGTTTATAAATGCTGCACGTGCCGGTAATAAATACTTAGCCGATACCGAACCTTGGAAATTGGTAAAAACAGATGAAGAAAGTGTGAAGGCTATTATGTTTGACGCACTTCAAATTTGTGCGAAGTTGGCCATTGCAGCAGAACCATTTTTGCCACACACCGCCAACAAACTAAAGGCCATGTTAAACGCACCACAACTGCATTGGAGCAGTTTGTTTAACGAGTTTTTATTGGAAAGCGGACATCAATTGGGCAAACCAGAAATTTTATACAAGCAAGTTGAAGATGCAGAAATTCAAATTCAGTTAGACCGTTTACAACGTATTAAAGCAGAAAATGAAAACTCGCAAAAACAAGCGGCATTAACTTCAGAAAACAGCGAAACCAACCAATTACAGCCCGTTAAGGCCGATATTGTTTATGATGATTTCGATAAAATTGATTTACGTGTAGGCAAAGTTTTAACAGCCCAGCGTGTACCTAAAGCCGACAAATTATTAAAACTTACCGTTGATTTAGGATTTGAGCAACGCACCATTTTAAGTGGCATTGCCGAGTATTATCAACCTGAGGAATTAGTGGGTAAATTAGTAACCGTAGTAGCCAATTTAGCACCACGTAAAATTCGTGGTATTGAAAGTCAAGGCATGTTGTTGATGGCCGGAAACGATTTTGGTAAATTATACAGCGTAGGCCCGGAGAAAGACATTGAACCGGGGAGTGCGGTGAAATAATATTTCAACCCAAATAAAAAGAAACCTCATTGATGGAAAAGTCAGTGAGGTTTTTTATTTTAGATGAGAAATTAGCTGCACACGGACGATACGTCCGCGTGAGCAGAGAAAGATATTGAACCGGGAAGTGCGGTTAAATAATATTGAAACAAAACCCCAAAATAAAACCTCATGTATAAAATGTGCATGAGGTTCTTTATTTACATTTGATACAATTAAGCATATTCAATGTTTCGAAAACTAATGATAGCACGTCAGCTTAACAGCGATTTATAGCTTAAGAAGCGTATAAAATTGCGTAATGCTTAAACAATGCATAACTATATCACACTACTAGTTGGAGCCTTTGTTAGATGGATATTTAATGGATTCAACTCTACTTTTCAGGAAGAAACAGGTGACCAAAAAAAATTTAATCATCCAGATGATTATTATGCATATCAACGATCAACAAGACTGATTGGATATGTTGCCCTTATCTTACTAATAACTCTATTTGGGTTATTGCTTCCTTAGTATTTTTACGTCCCTTATTTGAGAATGAATTTTTTCAACTATGTTCATATGCGGCATATTCGGTTAGATTCTGCTTGTGGTGAATCATAACTAAAATGAAATAATTTTATAACTTAATACAAGAAATAACGACATACGGACCATAGGTCCTCGTGAACTGGTAATCGGCATTAAATTAATGCACATAATGCCCTAATGCTGACCAGTAGCAATATTTTATATGCTTATTCCGTCTTTGCTCTTCAGGTATAAATCGCACCTCGTGTAATCCATCATTATTTATATGTTTACTACTCAAATATGCTATTAGGCTTTCAAACACTGTAATCATATTAGCCATTGCAATAGGTAAATATGAATTCAAAGATATGCGGTCGAGTTTAACTTTACGATAGTTAATTTCGATTGTAGGAGAGAGAACATCTGAATTTGGCTGTAGTTCAAAGTCCGTTACCGTCACTTCTTTTAGTCGATGGTCTAAGCAGTTCCTTAGGGCTCTAATTGTATCTAAAAAATCAATAGCACTATTAAGGAATGTAACAAACGAGTCTTCTTCACCATACGTGTTTTTTAAATGCTCCAACATTTTCGGAAAGTGAGATTGTTTGTTAAGGCCAGCATCTGGGTAAAATAATACTGCCATTTCCATAAGCGTTTGTGTCACATGATCTGCCTTCTGAAATATCGTTTTGCATCTGGTATTAATATCATGTACTGAAGGAATAGCGTATGACATTTTCTTACTACGCCTATCTTCATATTCATCACACACTTTTTGCTCGGTTTCTAAATACTCAGTAATCTCAGTATTCATTGCCACTAGTTCCTGCAATCCTTCAAGAGTTAACATCATAACACGTTCTATATCCACCCTGCCAACTATGTAGTACTTTTTAAACAGACCTTTGGCCGTTATTAACGTACGGCAAACTATCTCTGAGCTTGAGCCTAAATCAAGTACTTTGCGTTGAATATCTTTCGGTAAATCTGGATTTTCACGATTTGGGTCTACATCATCAGCATTGATAAGTTCATAGATCGAGTTCTCTTTCACTATCACTAACTTTCCACTTAAACCAAACATATCTGTAATAGCACCGTCTTCAGTAGTACCTATATGAGCAGAACCACCAGATTCACGCTTTATATCAATTGATCTTTTTTCTTTCATTGGAATAATTTGAAGTAAAAGCACCTGAATGTTCAGGTGCGTTAAAATAGTAAAGTTTCTTTCCTTAATTTTTCTTCTTTTTAGGTGGTGATTCTTTAACTGTAGTTTTGGGGTGAGATTCTGCATACTTTTTAGTTACATACTCTCCTGATTCTGCGTCAGGATACTTGCTACCGTCTGAACTTTTTATAGCCATTTTATTATATGCCTGTTGTTTAGCAGGCATATGACATAAATCAGTTTTCGTTCCAAATGTAAAGAACTGACATATTTTCTTGAACACATAAATATTTGAGGGTCAGTTTTGTTTTATGAATTATGTAACTCGATGGTATTACTAGATAAGCCTACAAATAACCAGAATGTATCAAGCTTGCCAGTCTGACAATTGAGATGCTAAGTGTATTATTTCTTCCTAAGAATATGAATATACCCTTCGCTGCTGGGTGATTGTATCGCATGGTATAACCATACCACATAAAGTAACACCGTTTATGACGCGAATGCCTAGGACGGTTTCCTTGTGGAGCAAATAAACTTAGTCTTGCAATAGAAATTTAAACCTCATTGATGTAAAAGTTAATGAGGTTTTATTATTTTAGCAAAACCAAACCATTAAACCATGAGTGAAGAAACCACAAAATTTGTTACCATTAAACAATGGGCAGAAGATGACCGTCCGCGTGAAAAAGTGATGACCAAAGGATTCAATGCCTTATCAGACGCTGAGTTACTGGCCATACTCATATCAACCGGAACACGCGATGAAAGTGCAGTTGATTTAGCCAAACGTATTTTAGCCCTTACCAATAATAATTTGGTAGAGTTGGGTAAACTCAAATTTAAAGACCTGCAAAAGGTAAAAGGTATTGGTGTAGCTAAAGCCATAACCATTGCTACAGCCATGGAACTAGGCCGCAGGCGCAACTTGGCCGAAGCAAAATCAGATCATATTTTTTTAAAATCAAGTGCGCAGGCCTTCGCTTATTTCCATCCCATTTTGGCCGACAGCCCAGTTGAAGAATTTTGGGTGGCTTATCTAAACCGAAGCAACCGTTTAATAGAAGTTAAAAGGGTGAGCGAAGGCGGTGTTTCCGGAACCGTAGCCGACCCTAAAGTAATTTTTAAACACGCAGTTGATTTATTGGCATCAAACATTGTGTTGTGCCACAACCATCCTTCGGGCAGCAAAAGCCCAAGCGATGCCGATAAACGCCTGACCAAAAGATTGGTGGAGGCCGGTAGGTTAATTGATGTACATGTAATGGACCACATTATTATAGCCGAAGAAGATTATTACAGCTTTGCTGATGAATCGATGTTGTAAAAACTCCAAAACAAAACATTTATTCGCTGATTTACTGAATTTTAACACCAACAAAAACAAAGCAAAAACTTAATTTGTGGGTATAACTTATTAGCTGCCACAATCATTACCTCAATTGCATATTATTTCTATCTTTGCGCCCGTTAATTATGGATAGAAGAGTTAGAGTTCGTTTCGCACCTAGTCCTACCGGTGCATTACATATTGGTGGTGTGCGCACTGCCTTGTACAATTATTTATTTGCCAAAAAACATGGTGGCGATTTTTTAATTCGTATTGAAGACACCGATCAAACCCGTTATGTGCCGGGTGCCGAAGATTATATTATTGAAGCCCTAAAATGGGTTGGTATTATTGCCGATGAAGGTATTGGTTTTGGTGATGGCCCACACGCGCCATATCGCCAAAGCGAACGTAAACCTATGTATCGCCAATATGCCATGCAACTTATTGATGCGGGTTATGCTTATTACGCATTTGATACTGCCGAAGAATTAGATGCCATGCGCGAACGCCTTAAAGCAAGTAACGTAGACAGTAAGTATGATGCCATTACACGCATGGCCATGAAAAACTCGCTTACTTTGCCTGAAGATGAAGTGAAGCGCAGGTTAGATGCAGGCGACCCTTATGTGGTACGTATTAAATTACCAAAGAAAGAAGATGTTAAGTTTAATGATGAGATTAGAGGTTGGGTAAACATCAACACTGCTCAAATGGACGATAAAGTTTTGTTTAAAAGTGATGGCATGCCAACTTACCATTTGGCTAATGTGGTTGATGATTATTTGATGAACATCTCTCATGTTATTCGTGGTGAAGAATGGTTGCCTTCTGCCCCACTTCACGTGTTGTTATACCGCTATTTAGGTTGGGAAGATGTAATGCCAAAGTTTGCTCACTTACCTTTATTGTTAAAGCCTGAAGGTAACGGTAAATTAAGTAAACGTGATGGTGATAGATTAGGTTTCCCGGTGTTTCCTTTAGAGTGGAAAGATCCTGCAACAGGAGAAGTAAGCAGCGGTTATCGCGAAAGTGGATATTTACCTGAGGCGGTAATGAACTTGTTGGCATTTTTAGGCTGGAACCCTGGTACTACACAAGAAATATTTAGCAGAGAAGAATTGGTTGAAGCATTTACATTAGACCGTGTAAGTAAATCGGGTGCTAAGTTTGATCAAAACAAAGCCAAGTGGTTTAACCAACAATACGTTCGCCATACACCGGATGCAGTTTTAGCTGAATCGTTAAAAAAAGATGTATTGGCACACAACTTAAATTACAGTGACGAATACATTACCAAAGTTTGTGGGTTGATTAAAGAAAAAATCAGCTTTATAAAAGAATTGTGGGAAGTAGGTAGCTATTTCTTTGTTGCACCAACACAGTATGATGAAGCTGTTATAACCAAACGTTGGAATGATAAAAGCCCATTGGTATTGCAAGATTTAATTCAATTGGTAAGAGGCAACGAAACTTTTGATGCCGCATCGTTTGAAGCGAATTACAACGAAGCATTATCAAAAAATGGCGTAAGCAATAAAGAGTTTTTACAATTGTTACGCGTTTGCTTAAGCGGTGTAGCAGGCGGACCACCAATTTTTGAAATGGCTCAATTGTTTGGCAAAGAGGTAACTCTTGAGCGCTTACAACATGCATTAAACAACATCAAAAAATAACACATTAAACTTTGAAAAACGCATTAGCCATACTAAGTATTTTAACCTTATCAGCTTGCACCATGGGTAAGTTTGATAGGTATCCGGGTCAGGCGCAAAGCGAGTTTCCAAGTCAAATGACAGGAGTGTATTATTTGCTTTTGCCATCAAAGTTAACCGGCAAAAAAACTACCGGAACCGATACTGTTTTTTATATCATCAACAAAAATGGAGTAGAGATAAAAGACAGCAGCAAAACTGAAGTGAAACCATTAGACAGCAATCAGGTGCTTTCGTTGGTGCAAAACAAATATTATGTACTATCAACCAAGGATACTGAAGACCCTGACTATTGGAACTGCATAGTATACGTATCAGACAAAAAAGGAATAAGCATGTACCCTGCCGTTGATGAACAGAAAAATACGGATTTAAAAAAGTTTTTTAAGCGTAAATTTTTGCGTTTAAATAACAACAACGATTCGGTGTTTGTATACCAAATGCATGATGCAAATTTTGTGCGTTATGTAAACAAAGAATTAAAAGGTAACCATACCATAAGGCTAAAAAAATTAACATCTAATACTACTAATTAAATGAACAGACCCATACGCGTTTTAGTTGCCAAAGTTGGTCTTGATGGACACGACAGAGGAGCCAAAGTAATTGCAACCGCTTTGCGCGATGCAGGCATGGAAGTTATTTACACCGGTCTTCGCCAAACCCCCGAAATGGTGGTACAAGCTGCATTGCAAGAAGATGTTGATGTAATAGGTGTAAGTATATTATCAGGTGCACACAACACTGTTTTTCCGCGCATTATGGAACTGCTTAAAAAAGAAGGTTTAAATGATGTATTGGTTACAGGTGGTGGAATTATACCTAATGAAGACATGGCTGAATTAGCCAAACTTGGTGTAGGAAAATTATTTGCACCGGGTGCGCATACCCACGAAATTTCTGATTACATAAAAACCTGGGTTGCCCAAAACAGACAGTTTTAATATTTGTAAATTATATAACTAATGACAACAGTAGCAATGAGTGATAACATAACAACTCGTATAGAAAACGGAATTTTATACATAACCATTAACCGCGAAACCAAATTAAACGCTTTAAATATTCAAACATTAAAAGATATTAAAGAAGCTGTTTTAGCTATTTACGAAAACAAAGAAGTACAAGGTGTAATACTTACAGGCGCTGGTGCAAAAGCATTTGCTGCCGGTGCTGATATTGCAGAATTTGCAAACTTTAATGTAGAAGAAGGCACACGCATGAGCGCAGACGGACATGGTGTATTAAACGCAATTGAAAAATGTCCTAAACCGGTAATTGCAGCTGTTAATGGATTTGCATTAGGTGGTGGTTGCGAGTTAGCCATGGCTTGTCATTTAAGAGTAGCTGCCGAAAACGCAAAATTTGGTCAGCCTGAAGTTAATTTAGGTTTAGTACCTGGTTATGCAGGCACTCAACGTTTAGCTCAATTGGTTGGTCGTGGCCGTGCCATAGAGTTATTAATTACAGGCGATGTAATTAATGCGGCAGAAGCACATAGAATTGGCCTAGTAAACCATGTGGTTCCGCAAGACCAATTGATGGCAAAATGCGAAGAGATTTTAAACAAAGTAAAAGCTAAAGCACCATTGGCTATTGCATCTGTTATTCGTTGTGTAAACGCACACTTTGATAAAAAGATGGATGGTAATAATGTTGAGATAAACGAGTTTGGTAATTTCTTTGGAACAGAAGATTTTAAAGAAGGAACCCAAGCATTTTTAGAAAAACGTCCTGCAGCATTTAAAGGATAACATCATTTAAAATACTTTTTAAAACGCCAACATAGCAAAAGTTATGTTGGCGTTTTTTTTGTTTGATAACCTGAATATTACAGGTTATTTAAAACAAAGGTGCATCCCTGTTTATGGTTTGTTTTGACTTACAAACAAACTAGACAACATATGAAACGTTTATTAATTGCAGGTTTAATTGGTTGGACTACCATACCTGCCCAAGCACAAACAGTAAACTCAAAGCAACTGGACATTAATAACGTGAAAGCGTTAATTACGGCTAACGGTCCATTATTTTATGATGGTGGACTTAACAAATTTGAAGTACCAAAAGGAGGCAACAAAAGTACGGTATTTGCCGCATCAGCATGGATTGGTGGCGTTAGTGATAATAATTTATACTTGGCTGCAGAAACGTATAGACAACAAGGTATTGATATACAATCAGGACCTGTTTTAAGTAATTACACGCAAGCCACCAATCAATATTGGAACAGGGTTTGGAGCATTAAAAAAACAGATATACAAACTTTTCTTTACAATGTTCAAAACAACTTAAGTGTAAACACACCACAGTTTATTGATATAATGGAATGGCCTGCAAAAGGGAATGTAAAAGTTGGAGATACTACTCAAGGTTACGCTCCATTTGTAGATGCCAACAGCAACGGAAAATATGAACCTATGTTGGGAGACTATCCTAAAATTAAAGGTGATATGATGCTGTATTCTGTAATGAATGATGATTTACCCACACACACCGAATCGGGTGGAGCACCCATGAAAATTGAAATACACAGAAGTTCTTATGCATATCAAACCAACAACCATTTAAACAATAGCATGTTTGTTGACTACAAAATCATCAATAAATCAAACCGACAATACGATTCGTTATTATTTTCTTCTTGGGTTGATTATGATTTGGGACATTACTCTGACGATTACATTGGAAGTGATGTAAGCCGAAACATGATTTATGCCTATAACGGTGATAGTAATGATGAAGGTATATTGGGATATGGATTAACACCTCCTGCACAAGCTTGTGTGCTGTTATCACACGATTTACACAACAGTAAATATTATCAAAACGACTTCACAATAAATGGTAATCCATCAAGGCCTGAGCATTATTATTACTATATGAAAAGCCGTGATAAAGGTAATATTGAGCTTAGCAGAAATGGAACTCCCATAAGGTATTATTATGACGGTAATCCATGTACACAAACAGGTTGGTGGGAAGGCGTTGATACATTTGGCCCAGGTGACAGAAGAATATTAGGAACCATTCCTCCACAATTTTTAGCTCCTGAGGCTGAACTGAATATTACCATGGCATTTGTTTATGCAAGAGCAGCAAGTGGCAACCATTTAAGTTCGGTTTGCGAGTTACAAACAGCCGTTGATGAAGTTAAAGCTTGGTACAATAATCAATCAACAGGTATAAAAGAAAAAACAACTTATATTAATGATGTAAACATCTATCCAAATCCAACAACAGGTATGTTAAACATTGATGTAAAACAACACCACTTCACATCAATTGCAGTAATGGATTTAACAGGCAAAGCCATTTTAAACACCACATCAACAACTATAGATGTAAGCATATTAGATGCAGGTATTTACTACATTCAGTTAAGCGATAAAAATGGTTTAATGCATACACAAAAATTTGTGAAGCAATAAAAGTTTTTTAACTAATCAACAAATAAAAAACGTCAGACCATACAGCCTGACGTTTTTTATTTATAATTAAGCAACCACTAAGGGAACTTAGGAAACTTTTTAAAGTCTGGTTTGCGTTTTTCTAAGAATGAGTTTTTACCTTCTTTAGCCTCATCGCTTAGGTAGTATAACAAGGTACTGTTACCCGCCAATTCTTGAATACCGGCTTGTCCGTCTAACTCGGCATTAAATGCACTCTTTAACATACGTAATGCAATAGGGCTTTTTTCCATCATTTTACGGCACCAATCTAAAGTTGCATCTTCAAGCATTTCTAGAGGAACAACTTTATTTACTAATCCCATATCTAAAGCTTCTTGTGCATTGTATTGGTCACATAAAAACCAAATTTCACGTGCCTTTTTCTGCCCAACTAAACGTGCTAAATAACCTGCACCAAAACCACCATCAAAGCTACCCACTTTTGGTCCGGTTTGGCCAAACTTGGCATTTTCTGCAGCAATGGTTAAATCGCAAATTACATGTAGTACGTGTCCGCCACCAATTGCATAACCTGCTACCATAGCAATTACCGGCTTAGGTATTCTGCGAATTTGCATTTGCAAATCCAACACATTTAAACGAGGCACACCATCATCGCCAACATAACCACCATGGCCACGTACACTTTGATCGCCACCACTACAAAATGCTTTACCTCCTTCACCGGTTAAAATAACGCAGTATACATTTTCGTCCTGACGAGCCAACTCCATAGCCTCACTCATTTCTTTTACAGTTAATGGTGTAAAAGCATTGTGTTTCTCAGGGCGGTTGATGCTGATTTTAGCTACACCTTCAAAAAAAGAGTATTTAATTTCTTTAAACTCTTTAATGGTTTGCCAAGCATATTTACTTTCCATGTTTATATATTTAGTTTATTATAATTTTATCTTTTTAAATGCCTCAAATATTTTGGCATTGGTTTTCATGTCAAACTTTAATTCTAAAACAGCTGCACCGTTGGTTGGTTCAAAAAATTGCTGTATTATTTTATTCAGTTTGCTGTAACTGTGGCAAAAGTAATAATCTAATCCGTTATCGGTGGCAACACTTTTAACCGAGCGTTGATGAGGTGTTGTAAACAAATGTGCAAACTGCTTGTGTTTGGTTGGCCCATCAATTAAGGTAAAAATACCACCGCCACCATTGTTAAAAACCACTACCCTTAAATTTTGCGGAATTGCATTCATCCAAAATGCATTTTTATCATACAAAAAGGCCAAATCACCGGTAAGCAAAACGGTAGGACGCATATTTACTTTTGCGGCACCAACTGCCGTACTTGTGCATCCATCAATACCACTAGTACCGCGGTTGCTATTTATTGTCCAACTTGGATTTAAATTGCCCAACCAACTTACATAACGTACCAAGCTACTATTCGATAATTGCAGGTTGGAGCCATCCGATATATGTTTTAAAACATAATGCGTTACATGTAACTCGCTCCATTGTGGCTTTGAGGCAAAAACGGCAATTTTTTTAATGATTTTTTCCTCTTCATTTTTCCAAAGTTCAACAAAAGAGGTATCGGGTTTTTTATTCCAGGTAATAGCAGTAATTTGTTGCAAAGTTTCATCAACCCCGGCTTTTAAAACTTGCGTTACATTGCCGTAGGTATTTACCAATTCGGGTTCTTGTTGAATACGGAAATGCCACTTGGGTTGTAATTGTTTAAGCCAGTTTTTTAAACTTTTTGATAGCACAGGTCCACCAAAACTTAGCAATAAATCGGGTGATAAATTTTTTAATAATGGTGGATTTGCTGCACTTATTAACTTATCAAACGCAGCAACATTAGCCATGCTATGTTTGTTGCTGGCTACATCGGCCAAAATAACCACATCGCCTTGCTCTTTCAATTTAACCAAAGGTGTAATCCATTTTTCGTGCATAGCACCTTGCCCAATCAGTATCATTTTTTTTGATGAACCCACCCAAGCTTGCTCCAATTGCGAAAAATCCTTATCACTTATTTTATCGATGGCTTTGTATACGTGTTGATTCAACCATTTTAAAATACTTTTTTCAAGCGTAACCAATTCTTTGGTAGATAAGGCATTGGGATATAGCGGCTCTTTTAATGGAACATTAATATGAACCGGGCCTTTTGCAGGAAAACTGGTTTTGCCGATGGCTTCAGAAACCATTACCGTTGTTTCGCGATGGTTCTCAGCACCATGTGAATAACAATTTAGCTGATAAAAACCGCGTACATGGTGGCCGTATAAGTTCTGCTGATTAATCATTTGACCATCTTGTTGATCTAGTAATTCCTCAGGACGATCGGCAGTGAGCACCAAAAGAGGTGTTTTTTGATAAAAAGCCTCAGCAACAGCGGGATAATAATTGGCAGCAGCTGTTCCTGATGTGCATATCAATATTACCGGACGTTGTTTTTGTTGGGCCATACCTAAGGCCATGTAGGCAGCACTACGTTCGTCTATGGCAGTATGTATTACAAAATTTTTGTGTTGAGCAAATGCTAAAACCAGTGGTGCCGAGCGAGATCCGGGACTGATTACCACATGTTTAATACCCAGTAAACCACAAGTTATTGCAATAGAATGTACGTGTTGCTGCATAATTTTAAGGCTGCAAATATTAAACTAAAACCGCATACGTTTAGTTTTATAAACAGCGCTTCAAAAATATCGTTTACATTGGGGTTTGAAAAACAAAATGATTTTCTATTTTTGGCAAACAGATAACATCAAATAAACTGAGTTAAATAGCAACAGACAGAGAATGAAAAAAGTAATCCTATTATTTGTATTTAGTGTGATGAGTGTTGTGGGCTTTGCTCAAATACAAAATCCGGAAGAAACCAGTGGTGGGTATGATACAGAGAACCCTGATAGCGCCCAACAGGAAGAACAGCAGTATGATGAAAACGGTAACCCTATTGAACCCGCTCAAGATAGCGAGTCGGTTGTGGCCAAACCATACGAACGTATTGTTTTAAACATAGACTCCGTTACTAACTTAATAACCTACTTGGGTGTGGTTGAACAGGAAGAAACAGGCTCGGATTCATTATACGTGAGGGCCAAGCGTTGGGCAGAGGCAAGGTTTGATAAAAATGTGAAAACATTATTTGAGATTGATAAGAAAAATCAGAAACTAGTTATTAATGGTGTAATTAACGCCTATAACTACAACAGTAAATACACCAAACGCCCTATTGGTAAGCACCAGTTTAAAATAACAGTGTGGATTAAAGAAGGCCGTTACAAATACCAAATTAGTAACTTGGTACACGAGGGCATTAAACCTAACAATGGCAACGCCATTCGCAACTATTTCGAGTTTTACTATACCTCACCAAAATCTGTAAAGGTTTATGATAAAATTTTGCGTGATGCCGATATGGATATCAAAAAATTAATAGAGGACTTTGTTAAACATATGAAAGATCCAATTATTGTTGACGAAGAAGATTGGTAGACAATTGTTATTATTGATTTATTGGATAAATGCCTCGTTGGTTCATACAGCGGGGCATTTTTATTTTATTTAACGCAATTATTTGAGTTGATGTTCCAATTGCTTCCTTTTCCAACTCACCAAAAATACACCTGTAAATATGATTAAGATGTACATTAACTTTTCAAAGGTTAACATATCTTTACCCGACAAAATAGCAATTAATGTAGCTAAAACAGGTTGTAAATAAATATAACTACCAACCAACGATGAGCTTGCTTTGCGCAATGCATAAGCGTTTAAAACATACGTTAAAAAAGTAGAGCCCACAGTTACAAAGGCAACAAATAACCAGATTTTAGGGGTGAAAGAAGTAAAATCTATTTCCATAAACTCTCCCGCTCCAAAAGGTAAAACCACCAGCCAGCCAAATAAAAAGCTCCACATGGTTACTGTTAACGGATGGTATTTTTGCATTAACGATTTTGCATACACCAAATAGAACGCATAAATAATAGCATTAGCCGTTACCATCACATCTCCCCAAACAGTTTGAGCACTGAAATTAAACCTACTGCCACCCATTAATAAAACAGCCCCAAAAGCAGCAATTAAAATACCTAATATTTTTTGTGCGGTAATTTTTTCTTTCAAATACAAAGCAGCAAAAACCACCACAAATATGGGTGTATTCATCATTAACACTGCCCCGTTAATTGGTGTTGTAATAGATAAGCCTTTAAAAAAAAGTAGCATATTAAACGCTACACCAAACAGTGCGCTGATACAAAGTTGTTTCATGTCGCGCCAATCGGTTATTTTTCGTTTAATGAACAAAGCATGAAAAACAAAGATTAACACAGCAGCAACCGAAACGCGCATTAATATAAATGCAAATGGTTGAACAAACTCTGGCATTACCTGTTTGGCAATGGTAAATGTAGCGCCATAAATTAAGGAAACCGTAAATAAGGCAAGGTGTACTTTAACAGTTGAATTCATGTTTACTTAACCAACTCTTTATAATGTTGTTTTTCTTCCTCCACAAAATCAAACGCACGCGACTCTTTTAAGAACCTGATGCTTAACATTACTGCCGAAAAAGTAAGTCCTAAACTCAACCCAAACCATATGCCATACAAGCCCAAACCGAAGTATTTAGCCAATACCCAACCAATAGGTATACCAATAACCCAATAAGCAATAACAGTAAATACCGTAGGAATTTTGGTATCGTTAATACCACGTAAAATACCCAAGCTTACACATTGCACACCATCGCTTAATTGAAACAACGCAGCTATTAAAAGTAAATTAGCAGCCATACCGCCTACCAATACATCATCAATATATAGGTTTACAAAAAAGGTATTAAACACGGCAAACAACAATGCAGTTCCGCCCATAAATAAAATGCTCATAATTAATGCGGCCTTACCCGACATGATTAAATCTTTTTTATTTTTTCGGCCCCAGGCATCTCCTACGGCAATACTACCTCCGGTTGATAAACCCGTTGCCACCATGTAAGTTACTGATGCCAGGTTAATGGCAATTTGGTGCGCAGCCAATTGTTCTTTTCCAAACCATCCAATCATGATGGCAGCAGATGCAAATGCACCAACTTCAAAAAAGTATTGCATACCTGATGGTAAACCAATTCGAAAAATCTCTTTAAAGAAAAATAAGCTTCCGTTATTGTCTTTTACTTTTAACCATTGCTTATAAACACTTCCCCTGATAATGTAAAGAAACATCACCAAAGCCATCACTAATCGGGTAAAAGAAGTGGCATAACCTGCACCATCAAGCTCCAGGCGAGGAAAACCAAACTTACCATAAATCAACACCCAATTTAAAAATACATTTAACAGCAAGCCTGCAATGGTAATTACTGCAGATGGTTTGGTAATAGATAACCCATCGCTAAATTGTTTAATACCCGTAAATAATAGCATAAATACGGTACCTGCATTTAATATATGTAAGTACGATTTGGTTAAATAAGTTACTTCCTCACTTTGCCCAAACCACTCTAAATTAAAAGTTAAAACCAAAAGCACACCGGATATAAAAGCACTTAAAGCCAAAGCAGCCCAAATGCTTTGCCCAAATAATATAGCTGTATCGTTACTATGACCTGCACCTTTAGCCTTGGCAACCATTGCAGAAACCGCAGATAAAGTGCCAATACCAATAATAGAAACCAAAAAGTAAACTGAATTGGCCAAACCGGCTGCTGCCAGATTGGTAGCATCAATTTGTCCAATCATTACCACATCGGCAACACCCATTAATACAATACCAATTTGACCGATAATGATGGGATAACTTAATTTTATAATTTTAGAAAAATATGATTTGTATGCGCTTAACATTTTTATAAAAGGTGGGCGAAGATAAGGGTTTTAATAAGATAGCTATCATTTGTAAAGTATAAATAACAAGTAGCCGGTAAATAAAAGTATAACAAATAACTAGTAGTGTATTGTTTGATTGCACCAATGTAAAAGCCTAAATTGCCCCACGAATTGAGTTAAAATGACTCAAACTATATATCATCGATGAAGGATTGATGTCGACTTTAGCTCTAAATACCCATCAAATTTTAACTAAATACGCTGCACATGAGAATACTAATATTTGTTGCAATATTGGGCACATTAGGTACATCACTTAAAGCACAAAGCAAGGAACTTAAAATAAACTTTAATGAAAGCGGAAGCCAATATTTAAAGGCAAATTTTACTGCCCAGGTTTGGACCAGGTATACTGATAACAACCCGGGAACAACCATTAACGGTGTTATAGAAAAGGAAACCTTTGATATAGGGTTACGAAGGGTGCGTTTACAATTAATGGGCAAGGTATCTGATAAAGTTTTTGTATACACACAATTTGGAATTAACAATGCCGGATACAACACTGCACGCAAACCGGGTTTGTTTTTTCATGATGTGGTGGCCGAATATCAACCAACAGAAAGGTTATTACACATTGGTGCAGGATTAACGGGTTGGACAGGTTTTTCGCGTTTTGCAGCACCATCTGCCGGAAATATTTTAGGGTATGATGCACCACTGTATCAGCAATCGACCAATGATGTAAACGACCAGTTTTTGCGTAAGCTCAGTGTATATGCTAAAGGAAAAATAAACAAGTTTGATTACCGTTTGGTGTTATCAAAACCCATGATGGTAGATGCAAGTGTAACAGCTGTTAAACCATTAAATGTTA
>FWWM01000692.1_pt1 | contig 111599 bp, 117 predicted proteins | sample 2228351 | NCBI WGS metagenome assembly FWWM01 (sample SAMEA103939774, study PRJEB20133) | metagenome
AAAGCCGCCGTCAGCGTCGTCTTCCCATGGTCCACGTGCCCAATCGTCCCCACGTTCACGTGAGGCTTCGTACGGATAAACTCGCCCTTGGCCATCGGTGCCTCCTTTAAGCATGCAAAGGCCGCCCTGGTCTTCCCCAGGGCTACCAAAAAAATGGAGCTCGCGGCCGGGCTCGAACCGGCGACCTCACCCTTACCAAGGGTGTGCTCTACCTGCTGAGCTACGCGAGCTCGTGGAGCGGGAGACGGGACTCGAACCCGCGACCCTCGGCTTGGGAAGCCGATGCTCTACCAACTGAGCTACTCCCGCGCGCGGTGTGCTTGGGCACACCTCGTGGTGGGCAGGGCTGGATTCGAACCAGCGTAGGCTTACGCCAACGGTTTTACAGACCGTCCCCTTTGGCCGCTCGGGCACCTGCCCACGCCCTCTTTTTGGAGCCACCCAGGGGAGTTGAACCCCCAACCCCCCGATTACAAGTCGGGTGCTCTGCCGGTTGAGCTAGGGTGGCAGGACCGGGGATAGGACCCTGTCCAAGGCTATAACTTAGCATAGCCCCGGGCAGATGTCAAGATGAGAGCATGGAGATCCTGCCTTTTGGGGCCGCGGGGGAGGTGACGGGAAGCCTCCACCTGGTGGTGGCGGAGGGGCGGAGGCTCCTTCTGGATGCGGGGCTTTACCAGGGCCAAGGGGAGGAGCGGAACCACGACCCCTTTCCCTTTGACCCCAAGGCCCTCGAGGCCGTCATCCTCTCCCACGCCCACCTGGACCATGTAGGCCGCCTCCCTAAGCTCTTCCGGGACGGGTACCAAGGCCCAGTTTACGCCACCCGGGCCACAGGGCTTCTCATGCGCATCGTTTTGGAGGATGCCCTCAAGGTCATGGAAGACCCCCCCTTTGAAAGGCGGCACCTGGAGGAGGCCATGGAGGCCTTCCGGCCCCTGGAGTACGGCCACTGGCTCCGCCTTGGGGGGGTGGGGGTAAGCCTGGGGCAGGCCGGCCACCTGCCGGGAAGCGCTTTTGTGGTGGTCCAGGCCGAGGGGCGGGTCCTGGTCTATAGCGGGGACCTGGGGAACCGCGCCAAGGCCATCCTGCCGGATTTCAGCCTGCCCCCTAAGGCCCATCTGGTGGTCTCGGAAGGGACTTACGGGGACCGGCCCCACCGGTCCTATGCGGAGACGGTGGAGGAGTTTGTGGGCATCCTCCAGAAGACCCTGGGGCAAGGGGGGAAGGTATTTATCCCCTCCTTCGCCGTGGAGAGGGCCCAGGAGATTCTTTTTGTCCTTAAGGAAAACGCCCACCGCCTCCCCCGGGTGCCCATCTACCTAGACTCCCCTATGGCCACCCGGGTCCTGGGGCTTTACCCCAGGCTTATCGCTTACCTAAGCCCCGGGGTGCAAAGGCGCTTCCTAGCCGGGGAAAACCCCTTCCACCCCCCTGGGCTTAGGCTGGTGGAAAACCCGGAGATGTCCAGAAAACTCGCCCAGACCCAGGCCCCCATGGTGGTCATCGCGGGAAGCGGCATGCTTACCGGGGGGAGGATTCTCCTCCACCTCAAAGAAGGCCTCCCCCACCCCCAAAACGCCCTGGTCTTCGTGGGGTACCAGCCCCAGGGGGGGCTTGGAGGGCGGATCATCACCGGGGTAAGCCCGGTGCGGATCCTGGGGGAGGAGGTGCCGGTGAGGGCCCAGGTCCACACCCTGGGGGGTTTTTCGGGGCATGCTGGCCAGGACGATCTCCTCCACTGGCTCGAGGGGCAGGACCGGGTGGTCCTGGTCCACGGGGAGGTGGGGCGCCTCGAGGCCCTGGCCCAGGCCTTAAGGGCCCGGGGGCAGAGGGCGGGCCTGGCCCGGTATGGGGAGGCGGTCCGGGTTTAAGGCCAGGACCGAACGTAAGGGCGGGGTAAGCCTTACCCTAGGGAAGCGTGAGGGCCGAGGCCTTTCCCCCTTGGGTGGAGGAGGCGCTAGGCCTCCTTAAGGCCCATCCCCGCCTCCTCCTCTCCGCCCCCCCGGGGGCGGGGAAGAGCACCCTTTTCCCTTTAGCCCTCCTAGAAGCCTTTCCGGGCCGGATCCTCCTCTTTGAGCCCAGAAGGCTTGCCGCCCGGGCCATCGCCCAGCGCCTGGCCGAGAACCTGGGGGAGGCCCTAGGGGAGACCGTGGGGTATAGGGTCCGGCTGGAAGGGCAAGAAGGCCCCAGGACCCGGCTTTTGGTCCTTACGGAAGGCCTCCTCCTCCAGATGCTCCTCAAAGACCCCCTCCTAGAAGGGGTCTCGGCGGTGCTCCTGGACGAGGCCCATGAGCGCCACCTCGAGGCCGACTTAGGCCTTGCCCTCCTCCTTAGGGCCCAGGAAAAGCGAAAAGACCTCAGGCTCGTCCTCCTCTCCGCCACCCTGGAGGAGCGCCTGGCCGAAAGGCTAAAGGCCCCCTACCTCGTGGTCCCAGGCCAGATCTACCCCGTGGAGATCCACCACCTAGACCGCCTCCCGGACCGCCCTCTAGAGGCCCTGGCCGCCTGGTACGCCCGGAAGGCCTTTTTGGAGGGTGAGGGGGATGTCTTGGTCTTCCTCCCCGGGAAACGGGGGATTGAAAAGACGCGGGCCCTCCTGGAAGGCCTTCCCGCCTACCCCCTCCACGGGGGGCTACCCCTAAAGGCCCAGGCCGAGCTCCTAAGGCCTGGTCCCAGGCGGATCATCCTGGCCACGGACGTGGCCGAGACCAGCCTGACCCTCCCCGGGGTCAGGCAGGTGGTGGATACCGGTCTGGCCAGGAAACCCCGGTTTGACCCCAGGACGGGCCTCACCCGGCTTGCCACTGTGCGCATCCCCGAGGAATCCGCCCGGCAGCGGGCCGGGCGGGCGGGGCGAGTGGGGCCGGGCCGGGTCTATAGGCTCTACCCCAAGGGGCCCTTCCCCCCTAAGCGCCCGGAGATCCTGGAGGCCGACCTCTCCCGGGCCCTCCTCTTAGCCCTGGCCCTAGGGGAAAGGCTGGAAACCCTCCCCTTCCCCGACCCGCCCCCTAAGGGAGGGGTGGAGGCGGCCTGGCGCCTCCTCCGCCTCCTGGGGGCGGTGGAGGGAGGAGGGCTTACCCCTTTGGGCCAGGCCCTCCTCCGCTACCCCACCCACCCCCGCCTGGCCCGGCTGGCCCTGAAGGCGGAGGAGGAAGGCCTAGGGAGCCTCGCCGCGGACCTCATCGCCCTCCTTGAGGAGCGGGACCCCCTGGAGGGGGAGGTGGAGGTCTGGGCCCGGCTGGAGGGCCTCCTCCGCTACCGCAGGACCGGGGAGGGGCCCTTTGGGGAGGTGGAAAGGGCCTCGAGGCTCTGGCAGAAACGGCTTGGGGCCCCACCCCTCCTGGAACCGCCGCCCCCAGAGGCCCTGGGCCGCCTCCTCCTCTACGCCTACCCCGATCGGGTGGGGATGCGCCTGGCCCCCGGGGTCTACCGCCTGAGCGCCGGGCCCCGGGTCCGCCTCCCCGGGGACGGCCCCCCCTTCCTGGTGGCCCCGGGGGTGGAAGGGGATAGGGTCCTCCTCATGGCCCCCCTGGACCCAGAGGACCTCTGGCCCCTCTCCAGCCTGGAGGAACGGGTGGGCTGGGAGGAGGGAAGGCTTGTGGGCCAGCTGGAAAGGCGGCTTGGGGCCCTGGTCCTGGAAAGCACCGCCTTTGACCCCGGCCCCCCAGGCCCAGACCTCCTGCGGGAGGCCCTAAGGGGGGGCCTCCCCCTGCCCCCGGAGGCTGAGGCCTTAAGGACCCGGGCGGCCTTCCTAAGGGCCCACGGGGTGGACCTCCCCTCCTTGGAGGAGGAAGACCTCCTAAGGGACCTCGCCTGGCTTCTCCCCTGGACCCAAGGGGTAAGGCGGCTGGAAGACCTAAAGGCCCTCCCCTGGCGGAGGATCCTGGAAAGCCTCCTAGGGGAGAGGCTTGCCCTTTTAGAACGCCTCGCCCCTAAGGAGGTCCTCCTCCCCTCGGGGCGGCGGAAGCCCCTGGAGTACCGGGGGGATGCCCCACCCCTCCTCCGCCTCCGCATCCAGGAGGCCTTTGGGCTTAGGGAGGCTCCCCGGGTCCTGGAGGGGCGGGTGGGGGTGGTGGTGGAGCTCCTCTCCCCCGCAGGCCGGCCCGTCCAGCGCACCGAGGACCTAAGGAGCTTCTGGGAGAAGACCTACCCTAAGGTCCGGCGGGAGCTCATGCGCCGTTACCCCAAACACCCCTGGCCGGAAAGGCCTTAGGGTATACTGGGTCCAAAGGAGGTAGGGTATGGAACTCTTTAGCCGGGAATGGGCCGAGGCCTTCTGCCAGAAGCTGAACGAGAGCGAGGCTTACCAAAAGGCCGCGGCCACCTGGGAGGGCCGGCTGGCCCTGGCCCTCCGCCCTGACCCGGGCCAGGGCCTCCCTAGGGGGTTGGCCTTGGTCCTGGACCTCTGGCACGGGGCCTGCCGGGGGGTGGAGGTGGTGGAAGGGGAGGCCGAGGCCGAGTATGTCCTCGAGGCCGATCTCCCCACCTGGCAGGAGGTCTTGGAGGGGCGGCTGGAGCCCCTCACCGCCATCCTGCGGGGGGCGATTGAGCTCAAAAAAGGAAGCATCGCCGCCTTAGCCCCCTACGCCCTGGCCGCCCAGGAGCTGGTCCGGGTGGCCCGGGAGGTCGCCCCCAGGGGGTAGGGGATGAAGGCCGTAGTCTACCGGGAGCCCTTCCAGGTGGAGGTGACCGAGGTCCCAGAACCTGAGCTCTCGGAGGAGACGGATGCCCTGGTGGAGGTGGAGCTCGCCGCCATCTGCGGCTCCGACCTCCACATCTACGAGGGCCGGATCCCGGGGGTCCTGCCGGGGACGGTGCTCGGACACGAGTTCGTGGGCCGGATCCTGGCCAAGGGGAGCCGGGTCCCCTGGGCCCTAGGGGAACGGGTAGTGGGGAGCTTCCAGGTGGCCTGTGGAACCTGCCCTGCCTGCCGCAAGGGGGCGTACTTCGCCTGCCAGCGGGGCGGGGTCTTTGGCTTTGGCCTAAGCCTGGGGAATCTCCCCGGGGCCCAGGCGCAAAAGGTAAGGGTTCCCTTCGCCGCCACCACCCTTTTCCCCATTGGGGACCTCCCCGCGGAGGAGGCCATCCTGGCCGGGGATATCCTGACCACGGCCTATGGGGGGGTGCGGCCTTACCTTACCCCAGGGATGAGCGTGGCCGTGGTGGGTTCGGGTCCGGTGGGCCTCCTGGCCCAGGCCGTGGCCCACGCCCTGGGGGCGGGGTTGGTTTTTGCCATAGACCCCGTGGAGGAGCGCCTAGAAAGGGCCCGCGCCCTGGGCAGTCTCCCCTTAAACCCTAAGGCCGAGGACCCCATCCCCCGGGTCCGGCAGGCCACAGAGGGCCTAGGGGCGGACCTGGTGGTGGAGGCGGTGGGAGGGGATGGGGAGGCCCTAAAGCTCGCCTTCCGCCTGGCCGCCCCTGGAGGGGTGGTCTCGAGCCTAGGGGTGCCCACGGTGGAACGCTGGGAATACCCATGGCTATCCGCCTTTAGCCGGGGCTTGAGCTTTAAAAGCAGCCTGGCCAACATCCCCCGCTGGATTGGGGAGGTCTTGGCCCTACAAAAGGCGGGCCGGCTCCGGGGCAGCTTTGTCTTCAGCCACCGCCTTCCCCTGGCCGAGGCCCCTGAGGGGTACCGGCTTTTCCACCAGAAAAAGGCCACCAAGGTGGCCCTTCTACCCTAAGCCTCATCCTCAGGGCGTATACTCCTCCCCGTGCTGGGCCGGTACCTCCTCAAGGAGGTTCTCTTCCCCCACGCCGTAGGGGTTCTCCTCTTTGCCCTCCTTTTGACTCTAGACCTCCTCTCCAGTCTCTCGGGCTTCCTCCTAAGCCGGGGGGCGGGGCCTAGGGAGGTGGGTATGCTCGTTCTCCTCCGCCTTCCCTGGACCTTAAGCCTAGCCCTGCCCCTAGGCTTGGTCTTTGCCCTCCTGGTGGGGCTGGCCGGCCTTATTCGCCGCTCCGAGCTCAAGGCGGCCTACGCCGCCGGGGTCCCGCCTTTGGCCCTCCTTAGACCCCTCCTCCTCCTGGCCCTAGGGGTGGGGGGGTTGAACCTTTGGCTTCTGGCCGGACCCCGGCCCCAAAGCCTCCAGGCCTACGAGGCCTTCCTCACCCGGTACCTCTTTGGGACGGTCCAAGGGGTGGTCCGAGACCGGGTCTACGCCCCTCCCGGATTTGGGGTGTACTACGCCCAGGAGGTCCAGGTGGGGGAGGGGGCCAACCGGCTTGGGGGTGTCCGGGTGGTGGACGGGGAGGGCCGGGTTTATAGCGCCCCCGAGGGGATCTGGGACCAGGAAGGGTGGCGGATCCAGGGGTATGTGGTGGACGGAGAAGGCTTCCGCCCCTTCCAGGGGGTCCTGCCCTTCCCTGCCCTTTTTGCCCCGCGGGAAACCCTAACCTCCAAAGACCCTTACGACGCCATCCCCCTTGGGGAGCTCTGGGCCCAGGCCCAGGTAGACCCCAAGGCCCGGTTTGGGCTTTACCGGAGGCTTTCGGACGCCCTGGGAACCTTCCTCCTGGCCTGGACGGCTGCGGCCTTGGGCCTAGCCTTAAGGGAGGCGGCCTGGGCCTTCCTAGGGGTGGTCCTCCTGATCTTTGGGTATTACATCCTCTGGACCCTGGTGGCCCAGCTCGCCCAGTACCAGGTAAACCCCGTTTTGGCCTTCCTGCCCAACCTCTTCTACGGCCTCTTGGCCCTTGGCCTCACCTGGAGGCTAAGGTGAAGACCCTGGACCGGTACCTCATCCGGGAAGCCTGGGGCCTCCTCCTATTGGGGGAGGCGGCCCTCCTCCTCCTCTTTTTGGGGGCGGCGGTCTACGAGGTCCTGGCTCCCCTGGTGGCCAAGGGGGCGGAGGCTTGGACCCTTCTCCTCTACCTGGCCTACAGGACCCCGGAGGCCCTAGTGCGGAGCCTCCCCGTGGCCTATCTTTTTGCTCTCCTCATGCTCTTTTCCCGGCTGGGGGAGGAGTCCGAGCTCAAGGCCCTCCTGGCCCTGGGGATGGGGCCCTTGCGGGTCCTTTGGCCCTTCCTACTCCTGGGCCTGGCCCTGGGGGGGATAGGGATCCTCCTGGGGAACACCTGGGTCCCCAAGGCTTTGGCCCAGGGGCAGGACCTCCTGAGGCGCTCGGTTTTAGAACGCCCCCGGGCCCTTCTCCAGCCGGGGACGAGCTTTAAAGACCAGCGGGGCCGGACGGTGTACGTAGGCCGGGTCCAGGGGGATGGGATTGGGGAACTCCGGCTTCTTTCCCCGGAAGAGGTCCTCTTGGCAGAGGAGGGGCGGTTCAGGGCTGGGGTTCTGGAGCTGGGGCCGGGGATGCGCCTTACCTATCGGCCGAATGGAAAGCCCCGGACCCTGGCCCGGTTCCAAGGGGGGGAGGTGGTCCTAAAGGACCTCACCTTTGACCCCTGGGCCAACCCCGCGAACGCCCTGCCCCTTTGGGAGCTCAAGGGCCTGGTGGAAAGGCTTAGGGTCCAGGGCCTAGGAGCGGGCCTCGAGGCCACCACCTATTACCGCCGCTTCGCCGACCCCATGGCCGCCCCCATCTTCGCCCTTTTTGCCGGGGCCTTGGGGTTTTTCCTCCTTAGGGCCTCCCGGGGTTTGGGCTGGGTGGGGGTGGGGGTCCTGACCTTTCTCTACTACGCCACCTGGAGTGTCTTCCGCATCCTGGGGGAGCAAGGGGTTTTGGAACCATGGCTTGCCGCCTGGGGGCCGAACCTCCTTTATGGGGGGCTTGGACTTCTCCTTTTAGGGGTGAGGCGGTGAGGTGGGTCCTTTTTCTCCTCTTACTTCTCCCCTGGGGTCTGGCCCAGGAGGTGATCCGGATCCTGGAGGCGGAACGCCTGGAGATAAGGACCGAGGGGGAGGAGGAGGTCTATATCCTGGTGGGCCGGCCGGTGCGGCTGGAACGGGAGGGGGAGGCGATAGAGGCGGCCCGGGTGGTCTACCTCAAGGCCCAAGGCCGCCTCCGCCTCCTGGAGGGGGTGCGGTACAAGGACCGGGAAGGGCGGCTTATAGAGGCCGAGGAGCTCCTCCTGGACCTCAAGACCGAGGGGTTTGAGGGGGTAGAGGTTAGGCTCGAGGCCAAAAACCTCCTCCTCACCGGCCCCCTTTGCCAGCGGGCCGCGGGGGCGATTCTCCTAGAGAGGGGGTACGCCACCCCCTGTAAGGCTTGCGGCCACGAGGTCCCGGACTACGCCTTCCGGGCCCAGGAGATCGTCCTCTACCCGGGGGACCGGGTGGTGGCCCGGGGGGTGGTCCTCCTGTGGCGGGAGGAACCCCTTTTGGAACTGCCCGCCCTGGTCCTCTTCCTCTCCGAGCGGCAGCCCCGGCTGGAGTTCGGCATGGACGCGGAGGGGTTCTTCTTCAAAAGCGCCCTCCCCTATGTCTCCCCTTGGGGGATCGGCTTCACCCTCCTCAACTACTTCGGGGGCCGGGGATACGGGTTTGGCCTGGACCACATAGGCCTAGGGGAGGCCAAGGAGCGGTACTTCTTCCTCCACACCCCCCTGGAGGCCTTCCAGTATCGGCTCCAGTACGAGCTCAGGCGCCCCATGGAAGCCCTCCTGGCCCAGGTGGAGCGGGACGACACCCGGGAGAAGCTCACCCGGCTCCGCCTCGAGGCCAGCCGGGAGGAAAGGGCCACCCCTCCCCATACCGGGAACTGGCGGTACGCCTTGAGGCTTGAGGGCTTCCTGGACCACGACCCCGCCACCCCGCCCCCCCGGACTCTCCAGCGCCTCCCCGAGGCGGAGGTGAGTGCCCCCACCTTCCGGGAAGGCCCTTTTTCCCTAGGCTTTGGCCTTACCTTAGGCTACTACCAGGCCGAGACCAACCCCCTAAACCGCTCCGCCCAGGCCTTAGGACCCTACGCCGGGGCCTTCCGGGGGGTGGTGACCCACACCGAGACCCTGAGCCTTGCCCCCTGGACCGGGGGAAGCCTTGGCCTCCAGAACCGGTACCGGGGGTTTTTCTACTCCACCCAGAACCCAACCGGGGAGTACGAGCGCCAGATCGACTGGACCCTGGAGGCCCGGTTCCGCCAGGACTTAAGGCCCTTTAGCCTCGAGGCCCGCTACCTCTGGCAGACCCAAGAAGGGGAAAGCCCTTTCCGCTTCGACGCCCTCCCCTTCCGCCGCACCCACACCCTCACCCTGGGCGCGGGGTACGCCCAGCGGCCCCTGGAGCTCAACCTCCAAGGGGGTTTAGACCTGGAAGGGGATAAGCCCCTCCCCCTGGAGGCCCGGGGGGTCTACCGGGAAGGGGGGGTAAGCCTCGAGGCCTACCGCCGGCAGGACCCGGGAAAGGGCCCCTTGGAGACCCGCCTCCAGCTCGGGTACACCCAGTACCCCTTCACCTTCCGGGCCCAATTCCACCAGGACCACCTAAGGGAGGCCCCCGACCCCCTCCTCCTCCAGGCGGGGTACGCCCTCCCCTTGGGAAGCCTAAGCCTCCTCCACCGGCACGACCTCTCGGGCCAGGGCCCTCTGGAGACGGGGCTGGACTTTAGCTACCGCCAGGGCCTCGAGGCCTACACCCTTAGGCTCAGCCGGGACTGGCCTAAGGGGCTTTCCGCCCTCCAGGCCCAGGCCATCTGGGGGCCAGAGAGCCTTACCCTCCAGGCCCGGCTCCAAGGGGATGAGCGCCTGGACTACGCCCTGGCCTTCCGCTCGGGCCAGGTGGGAGGACCCTTGCTGGAGGCTAGCCTCACCGGGGCCTTCCAGGAAGGGCCCAGGGGGACGAACCTCCGGCTAAGCCTGGCCCAGGCCCTTCCGGAGGTGGCCTTCAGGCTCCTCGCCAACCTCCACCTGCCCGAGGTGGAGGATGGGGAGATTTACCTCAAAGACCTTACCTTTAGCGGCGGGGTAGAGGTCCTAAAGCCCACCCCCCCCAAGGAGGAGGAACCGGGCCTCCCTGGGGTGAGCTTTTCCGGGAACCTCTCCTACCTGCGCAGGCCCACGGGGGAAGGAAGCTGGAACCTAAGGAACTTTGGCCCCACCCTGACCTTCCTAGGCCGGGAAAACTCCAAGCTCCACCTATCCTTCCTCCTGAGCGGGACCCACCCTTCTGCCCCTTTACAACCCCGGTTTATCCTCACCCTGGACCGGTGTTGCTGGGCCCTAAGGGCCACGGTAGACGCGGAGCGGCGGGGCTTTAGCCTAGCCTTCCTGGTGGGCGGGAGGGCTGCGGGGCTTCTCCTTTCTGAGGAAGGGGTTAACCTGGGGGTGGGGCGATGAGAAGGCTTTGGCTCCTTCTCCTCCTCCTTGCCGCCTGCACGGGGAGCCAGGAACCGCCAAGACCAGCCCTTCTGGCCCTGGTGGAAGAGGGCGGGGTCCGGTTCCTCCAGACCCAAGGCCTCCCCCAGGGGCAGGCGGTGGAGGCAGGCTTTTGGAACCTAGGGGGCATCCGGGACGCGGCCTACGACCGGGGGAGGCTCTACCTCCTCTTTGGAGACCGCCTCGAGGTCTACGCCACCCAGGGCTTCACCAAGACCCAGGTCCCGGACCCCAGCACAGCCCTCCAGGGAACCGTAAGCCTCCCTCAGGGCTGCACCGGGGCCTACCTCCGCCTGGGCCAGAACCGGCTCCTTATTGCCTGCCAGGAAGGGGGACAGGCCTACCTCTGGCCCCTAGGCGGCGGAGCCTTAGAGCCGGTCAACCTCAGCGGCCTGGACCCTAGCGCCCGTCTCGCCCTGGGGCCGGGTGACCGGCTGGCCTACCTCACCGCCCAGGCCCTGGGCCACCGGGACCCTGAGGACCCGGGGGACGCCCAGGAAAAGTCTCTGCCGTCTAGCCTGACGCCCAAGGACCTGGTCTTCGACCCGGATAGGGGGAGGCTTTGGGGCTTAGGGGAGGGTGACTTTGGCCGGGGCCAGCTCTACGCCCTACAAGGGACAAGCCTCCAAGGCCCCCTTTCGGCCCCCGAAAACCCTAAAGGCCTCGCCCTCCTCCGGGGCCAGCACCTGGTGGCCTACGGCCGGGGTTTCCAGGCCCTGGACACCCAGGGGAACCCCAAGGGGGGGCTTCAGTCCCCCTTCTCCACCTATCAGGCCGGGGCCGTGGGCCTGGACGCCTACCTCTACCTGGCCCGGGGGACGGCTTTAGAGGTCTGGGACCTCATCGGCCCTGAGCCGCGCCTCATCCGTACCCTGGGGCTTTCCGCCCCTAGGCTTCTCCTCTACATCCCGGTAGACTAAGGCCATGCTCCACCACGTGGGCATCGCCGTGGAGGACCTGGAGGAGGCCCTAAAGCGCTACGCCCTCCTGGGCTACACCCTGGAGGCGGAAGGGGAGGTGGCAGCCCAGGGGGTGCGGGTGGCCATGCTGCAAAAGGGGGCAAGCCGGCTGGAGCTCCTCGCCCCCTTAGGCCCCGAGACCCCCGTGGGCCGGTTTTTGGCCAAAAGGGGGCCGGGGCTTCACCACCTGGCCTTCGCCACCCCTAGGATTGAGGAAGAGCTAAAGCGCTTGGCGGCCCAAGGGGCCCGGCTCATAGACCCCGTGCCCCGGCCAGGGTTTGGAGGACACCGGGTGGCCTTCGTCCACCCAAGCTTTGCCCAGGGGGTGCTTTGGGAGCTAGTGGAGGAATAAGGCCCCTCTACCTGGCCCTGGGCCTTTTGGAGATGGGCCTCATTTGGCACCTCTCGGACCAGCCGGGAAGCACCGTGGGCCTCCCCCACCCCTGGGACAAAGGGGCCCACGCCCTGGCCTATGGGGCCCTGGGGTTTTTCCTGGCCCAAGGCCTAAACCGGCCCCTCCTGGGCTTCCTCCTGGCCGGGGCCTATGGCCTGGTGGATGAGCTGCACCAGGCCCAAACCCCCAGCCGGGAGGTAAGCCCTTGGGACTGGCTCGCCGACCTCCTGGGGGCGGCCTTAGGGGTTAGGCTGGCGGGTAGACGGGGAGTTCCAAAAGCCTACCCCCCTCCAGGCTCAGGGCCAGAAGGAGGGCCTCCCCCAGGGCCTTGGGGCTGATCCAACGGCTGGGGTCGGCCTCGGGCATGGCCTGGCGGTTGGGCAGGGTGTCTATCGTCCCCATGGGGTAAAGGACGATGAACCGCACCTCCGGGGCCTCCCCCGCAAGGGAGCGGAGGAGGCTTGCCAGGGCGGTCTTGGCCGCGGTGTAGAGGGCCCGGCCCGGCCCGGCCCCGGTCCAGGCTGGCCCAGCGGCGAAGGCGGCAAAGGCCCCCCCCACCTGGCGGAGATGGGGGAGAAGGGGGTGGAGGAGGTTAAAGGCCGAGCGGAGGTTTAGGTCCAGCATCCAGTCCATTAGCCCCGGGTCAGACCGCTCCAGGGTCCCCGCGGCAAACCCCCCCACGGTGTGGACCACCCCCCAGACCCCCCGGGCCATGGCCCAGTCCGCCAGGGCCTTGGCCTCCTCGTACCGGGTGAGGTCGGCCACGTAGGTGATGGCCTGGACGGCCTGGGCCCTTTCGGCCATGCGCTCTAGGCGGGGGTCGGAAAGGAGAAGCCTCACCCCCTTCTGGGCCAGCATAGGGATAAGGACCCCGGCCACCGCCCCCCCAGCCCCGGTGATGAGCACGGTCTTCCCTTGGAGCATGGCCCCATTTTAAAGGTCGTACCAAGGGGGCTTGCCCCTATAGAGGAGGACCTCCCCGAGCTCTCCCGTTTCGGCCAGGCGCATGACCTGGGAGGGGCAGCTTTCCACGCAGGCCCCGCACCCCGTGCACCGGTCCACCTCGAGGTACAAAAGGTACTCCTCCCCCTCCCTTACCCTCCGGATGGCCCCCGTGGGGCAGACGTTGGTGCAGACGGGGCAGAGGGTGCACCCCTCCTCCACCTCCACCCGGGGCCAGCGGAAAAGGGGGGCCCGGGCGGCGGCAAGCCGCCTTAGGCGGAGCTCAGGCGGGGGGCGGTCCTCCCCTTCGGCCTCCTGGGGCAGGGGGAGGTCGGGGACCAGGTCCGCCGCGGTGCGCTTGGCGCTCCCCAAAAGGGCCTGGAAGAGTTCCCGCCGCCCTACCCTTTCCCCGGGGAGTTCCCCCTCCCTGACCTCCACCTCCACCGGGTAGTACCGCCTCGCCTCCTCTATGAAGGCCTGAAGCCGCTCCGGCACCTCCGGCCCCCCGATCCGGCACTGGGCGCAATCCCCCCGGGCCAGGACGAGCCGCCCAAACCGGCTCCCCGCCTCGGCCAAAAGCCCCGGGGTGAGCCGGCCAAGGCAAAGGACCTCCTCCCCCTTCCCCTCGGCCTTGGAGCAGCGAACCTGGCCCCTGCCCCGGATCAGGGCCTCCTGGACCCCCCCCAGGGGGTATTCCAGGGCGATGCCGGGGCAAGACCCTACGCAAAGCCCACACCCCGTGCAGAGGACCTCGTCTATCTCCACCCGCCACCCCTCCAGGCGCACCGCCCCCTTGGGGCAGACCTGGTGGCAGCGGTCGCACCCCCCCACGCTATTCTTGTAGAGAAGGCAGCGGCTTTCCGTATACCGGGGCCTCGGGTCCGTGGCCTTGAGGAAGAGGTTTAAGAGGTTATCCAGTAGGCCCATGGAGGAGGTCCTTAATCCCCTCTATAAAGGCCTCAAACTCCCGGAAGTCCAGCTGTTGCTGGCTGTCGGAAAGGGCCACCTTGGGGTTGGGGTGGACCTCGAGGTGGACCCCATCCGCCCCCAGGGCCAGGGCCGCCCGGGCCAAGGGGAGCTGGAGGTCTTTGCGCCCTGCGGCGTGGGCCACATCCACCACCACGGGGAGGTGGGTCTCCTGCTTGGCCAGGGCCACGGCGGAGAGGTCCAGGGTGTTCCGGGTCCAGCGCTCAAAGGTCCGGATGCCCCGCTCCACCAGGATGACCCGTTCATTCCCCTCCAGGAGAATGTACTCCGCGGCGTAGAACCATTCCTCCATGGTGGCGGAAAGCCCCCGCTTGAGGAAGACAGGCCGCCCCGAACGCCCCACCTCCTTGAGGAGGGCGAAGTTCTGCATGTTCCGGGCCCCGATCTGGAGGATATCCGCGTACTCGGCCACGGTCTCCACGTCCCGGGTGTCCAGGACCTCGGTGACAAAGACCATCCCAAAGGCGTCCGCAGCCTTACGGCCGAGCCTTAACCCCTCCACCCCCAGGCCCTGGAAACCGTAGGGGCTGGTCCTGGGCTTGAAGGCCCCACCCCTTAGGACCCTCACCCCCTTCCCCGCCAGGAAGCGGGCGGTCTCGTAGATCTGTTCCTCGGACTCAATGGAGCAGGGCCCGGCGATGAGGAGAGGCCTCTCCCCAAAGACCACCCCCTTCACCTCCACCCGGGTGGGCTCGGGCTTGGTCTTGCGGGCGTAGAGGAATTTTTTCTCCCGATCCTGGCGCTCCTCCAGGTCTAGGCTCGCCTGGAAGATCTCCTTAAAAAGCTTCCGGATGGTCTCGTTGGGGAAGGGGCCGGGGTTTTCCGCGGTGAGGTAGGCCAGCATCTCCTCCTCCCGCTTGGGGTCGTAGTGGGGCAGGCCGAGCTCGGTCTGGATCCGGCCGATCTCCTGGACGAGCCGCCCCCTTTCGGAAAGGAGCCTTAGGAGCTCCCGGTTGACCCGGTCCACCTCCCGCCTTAAAGCCCGGATGCGCTCATCCATGGAGATAGTTTACCCGCCTGCCCGGTCCTCGGCCTCCCTTAAGGCCTCCTCCCGGGCCCGTTCAGCGATGCGGGCCACCAGAACGGAGACCCAGTAGAGGAGGAAAAGCGGGGCGGAGAAAAGGGTTAGGCTGACCAGGTCCACCGTGGGGGTGATGAGGGCCGCCAGGGCCAGGAGGAGGACCACGGCCACCCGCCAGTTCCGGGCCAGAAAGGCGCTGGTAAGGAGGCCCAGCCGGGCCAGGAGGTAGCTCACCACGGGCATCTCAAAGAGAAGGCCCAAGATGGCCATAAGGGTGAGGATCTGGCCCATGTACCGGCCGATGGAGATCTGGGGGGTGACCACATCCCCCAGAAACCCTAGGAGGAAGGGCACGGCAAAGGGCAGGAAACCGTAGTAGGCGAAGAGGACCCCCAGGGCGAAGCTAAACCCCGCCCCCAGGAGGAAGGGCAGGGCGAGGCGCCTTTCGTGCTCATAGAGTCCAGGGGCGATAAAGGCCCAGGCCTGGTAGACGATAAAAGGCAAGGCCAGGACGAGTCCTCCAAAGGCCGCCACCTTTAAGGAGACCAAAAAGGGCTCGGTGATGTCCAGGACGATGAGGTTCACCTGGATCCCCCGGGCCTGGGCTGCGATATCCAAAGGCCGCTTGAGCCAGGCCAGAAGCTCCACCCGGAAGGTCCAGGCCACCCCGGTCATAACCGCCCAGGCGAGGAGGGACCAGAGGATCCGGGCGCGGAGCTCCTCGAGGTGTTCTACCAGGGGGGCTTCCTTCAAGCTTTAGGCTCCTCCTTAGCGTTAACAGGCGTAGGGGGCTCCGAAGCTGGGGTGGAAGACCCCGAAGCCGGGGCTGGGGCCTGGCTCTGGGGCCGCTTGGGCTCCTCCTTGACCTCAATGCTCCGCTCCAGCTCCTCCCGGATCTCCTGGGCCCCGCGGCGGAACTCCCGGATGCTCTGGCCCAGGGAGCGGCCAAGCTCGGGGAGCTTCTTGGGGCCGAAGAGGAGGAGGGCCACCAGAAGTATGAGGAGAATCTCGGGCATGCCGAGGTTCATGGCCTTAGTGTAGCACGCCCCCAAGGCCGGCAGGGTGAAGGGGGCCTCATTGACCTCGGACCATGCCCAAGGGCTTAGATGGGGGCGGAAGGGGCCATAGAATCCCAAGCGCCGCCCGAATATCTCCGCGCGCTAGGCCACCAATCAGAAAAACCCAGCCGCCGCCTGGCCCCTAACCCACCCCTTAGCCTTCCTCCCCCCACTTCCTCCGCACATACCCCAGGATGTTCCGCTGCCGGGCCCGGGCAAGGCCTAAGGCCTCCTCGGGGACCTCCTCGGTGATGACGCTTCCCGCCCCCACCATGGCCCGCGGGCCCACCCGGATCGGGGCCACCAGGACGCTGTTGGAGCCGATAAAGGCCCCTTCCCCGATCTCGGTCTTGTGCTTCCTCCGCCCGTCGTAGTTCGCGGTGATGACCCCGGCCCCGATATTGGCCCCCGCACCCACCTCCGCATCCCCCAGGTAGGCCAGGTGGCCGGCCTTGGCCCCGGGGTGGAGGGTGGCGTTTTTCACCTCCACAAAGTTCCCCACATAGGCCCCAAGGACCCGGGCCCCAGGGCGGAGCCGGGCAAAGGGCCCTACGCTCGCCCCCGCCCCCAGATAGGCCCCCTGGGCCACGGTGTGGGGGTGAATCTGGACTCCAGGCTCAGCCACCGTGTCTTCCAGAACCGAGTAAGCCCCCACCGCCACCCCCTCCCCAAGCCGGGTCTTCCCCTTGAGGACCACCCCGGGCCAAAGGGTGACATCGGGGGCGAGCTCCACACTAGGCTCGAGGTAAACCGTCTCGGGCAGGATGAACCGGACCCCCTTCCCCATCCAGGCCTGCCGGAGCTCCGCCAAAAGAACCCCTTCCACCCGGGCGAGCTCGGCCCGGGTGTTCACCCCTAGGGCCTCCTCGGGGCTACCCCGGACGGCCACCACCCGGCGGCCGTGCCGCCGGTAGATGGCGATGAGGTCCGGAAGGTAGTACTCCCGGGCGGCGTTTTCGTTCCGCACCTCTAAAAGGGCCTGGAAGAGGAAGGGGTCAAAGGCGTAGGCCCCGGCGTTCACCTCCCGGAGGGCCTTAACTTCGGGAGAGGCGTCCTTCTCCTCCACATTCCCCACCACCTCCTCCCCCTGGCGGAGGATGCGGCCGTACCCCGTGGGGTCGGAAAGCTCCACGGTGAGGAGGGCCATCCCCGCGCCCCCCTCTAAGGCCCTAAGGAGGGCCTCCAGGGTCTTGGGCCTAAGCAAAGGGGTATCCCCCTGGGTCACCAGGATGGGCCCGGGGAAGCCCCCTAGGAGAGGGGCGGCCTGGAGGAGGGCGTGGGCCGTGCCCAGCTGCTCCTCCTGGTAGACCACCTCTAGGGGGAAGCCCTCTAGGGCCTTTTCTACCTCCTCCCGGCCGTGGCCCAGGACCACCACCAAGCGTTCGGGCTTAAGGCTTAAGGCGGCCTCGAGGGCATAGTGGAGCATGGGCCGGCCCAGGAGGGGATGGAGAACCTTGGGCAGGCGGGAACGCATCCTCGTCCCCTGCCCCGCGGCCAGGATCACATGGGCGTGCATGCCTTTAATCTAGCGCCCTTGGCGGCGGAGCATGTAAAGGGCAAGGAGAATGAGGGGGAGGCTAATCACCTGGGTGGCGGTAAAAAGCCCAATCCCAAGCTCGTCGTTCCGGTAGACGGGAAGCCAAAGGGGGTTGAGGCGGAAGGGCTCTTCTATCCCAAAGCGCAGGACGCTATACCAAAGGACAAACTTCCAGAAGGCATACCCCGGCCGCTCTTTAGCCCGCCGGAGCCAGCGGTAGGAAAGGGGCAGGAGGATAAGCCCCACCAGGGCCCCATAGACCTGGGTCAGGTGGACCGGACCCCGGAGAAGCTCCGTACACTGCCAGATCTGGCTGATGTCGTCTATCCCTGGGCAGACCCCGGGGAAACCCGTGGCCCACTCGGGCCAGATGAAGCCGATGGGGAGACTTGTGAGCCGGCCCACGGTGTCTGAGCCATTCATCAGGTTCCCAATCCGGCCAGCAATGATCCCCAGGGCCACCCCGGGGGTGGCCGCGTCCAGGTAAGACCAAAGGGGGTAGCTGTACCGCCGGTAGAAGTAGTAAAAGGCCAAGGCCCCCCCGAGGATGGCCCCGTGGAAGGAAAGCCCCCCGTGCCAGACGTAGAGGATCTCCAGAGGGTTTTGCAAAAAGGGCCCCGGGGAGGTGAGGACATACCCGAGCCTCGCCCCCACCACCCCGAAGACCACGGCCCAAAAGGCCGCTCGTTCAAAGGCCTCTGGGTCTAGGTCCCAGGCCCGGATCCGGCGTAGGGCCAAGGTATACCCCAGGAAAACCGCCAGGGTGAGGAGGAAGCCGTACCAGCGAACGGCCAGAGGCCCAATCTGGATCATCACCGGATCCATAACCCCTTAAGTCTACCCGGCCCTCAGGACATAAAGCCCAATGGCCAGGTGGAGGAAGAACTTGAGGAAAACCCCGCCCAAAAGCCCCACTAAGGTCCCCAGGGCCGCCCTTAGGGCAGAGGGAGGGTCTTTTCCCGCCAGAAGTTCAAAGCCAAAGGCCAGGAGAAAGGGCAGGACCAAAACCCCCCAGAACCCCAGGAAAAGCCCCAAGACCCCACCAAGGAACGCCCCCCAGAGCCCGGCCCGCCCCGCCCCGTACCGCTTGGCTCCCAGGAGAAGGGCCAGGTTGTCTACAAAAAAGGCGAGGAGGAAAAGAAAGGCCAAAACCCCGTAGTCCAGGGCACCCAGGCCCCCAAACCCCAAAAGGGCCTCCCGCAGGAGGACGGCCGCCAGTACAAGCCAGGTGGCGGGGAAGACGGGCAGGAAGGTGAGGGCCAGCCCCAAAAGCCAAAGGAGGATAAACGCCCAGTGGGCCCAGGTCTCCATCCCCTCTAGCCTAACAAGGGCCCCATGGGACACCTGCCCCGAGGTCCAGGGGGTAGGCTTAGGGCATGGAGTTTGGACTGCCCAAGGAACGGGGCCGGCTCACCTGGTCCGGCGGGGAGATCGCCGAGGGCCGGGTGGCCCTCACCCCCCAGGGGGTGCGGGAGCTCGTGGCCCGGGGGCACCGGGTCTATGTGGAGCGGGGGGCCGGGGCTGGCGCGGGGTTTAAGGACGAGGAGTACGAGGCCGCAGGGGCCCAGCTCGTGGACCAGGAGGAGGCCTTCCGCCGGGGGGAGGTGGTCCTTAAGGTGGGGCGGCCAAGCCTCGAGGAGGCTGGGCTCCTAAGGCCCGGGGCGGTCCTCCTGGCCTTTTTGCACCTGGCCGTGGCCAGCCGGGAGCTCATAGAGACCCTTAGCCAAAAGGGCATCACCGCCATCGGGTATGAGCTCCTAGACCCACCCAAAAGGCCCATCCTTAAGGCCATGAGTGAGATCGCGGGCCGGCTTGCCCCCCAGATCGCCGGGAGGCTCCTCGAGGCCCCCGAGGGGCCTGGGGTCCTCCTCTCCGGCCTCCCGGGTATCCCCCCGGCGGAGGTGGTGGTCCTAGGGGCGGGGGCCTTGGGCCGGGCCGCGGCCCGGGGGTTTTTGGGCCTGGGGGCCTCGGTCCACCTCCTAGACCATAGCCTCGAGGCCCTGGAAAGGGCCCAGGAGGCCCTGCCTGGGGCGGTAACCGCCCTTCTGACCCAAAGCCGGCTCAAGCGGTACGTGGCCTTCGCGGATGTGGTGGTGGGGGCGGTGGCCGTGCCCGGGGAGAGGACCCCCATCCTCCTGGAAGAGGAAGACCTTAAGGGGATGCGGCCCGGGGCGGTCCTCCTGGACTTCTCCATAGACCAGGGGGGAATCGCCCGGACCAGCCGGCCTGGGGTCTACCGGGTCCACGGGGTGACCCATTTCTGCCTGCCCAATGTCCCCGCCCTGGTCCCCCGCACGGCCAGCCACGCCCTCACCCTCCGCCTCCTTCCCTACCTCCTGGAGCTGGAAAAGGGCCTCCACCCCCTCCTTTCCGGGGCCTATATGGTCCGGGGCCAGAAAGGAGAAGACCTATGATCGCCTACCGCAAACGCCTCACCTCGCCCGAAGACGCCGTAGGCCTCATCCGCTCGGGGATGCGGGTCTTCCTCTCGGGGAACGCCGCCACCCCCACCCCCCTCCTCAAGGCCTTGGCCGCGCGCAAGGACGAGCTTGAGGGGGTGGAGCTCGTCCACCTCCTCCAGATGGGGGAGGACCCCTTCCTGGGGGAGGAGATGGAAGGGCATTTCCGCCGCCGGGCCCTTTTCGTGGGGCCGGCGGACCGGGAGGCGGTGAACCAGGGCCGGGCGGATTACGTCCCCATCATGCTCCACCAGGTCCCCTGGCTTTTTAAACGGGGCATCCTCCCCTTGGACGCGGCCATTGTCCAGGTCTCCCCCCCGGACGAGCACGGGTTCTGCTCCTTGGGGGTGGAGGTCATCGCCACCAAGGCCGCCTTGGAGGTAGCCCCCCTGGTCATCGCCCTGGTCAACCCCAGGATGCCTAGGACCCTAGGGGACACCTTCGTCCACCTCTCCCGCTTCTCGGCCATCGTGGAGATGGACTGGCCCCTTTACGAGCTTAAGCGCACGGGGTTTGGGGAGGTGGAAAAGCGGATTGGGGCCCATGTGGCGGGGCTCATTGAGGACGGGTCTACCTTGCAGATGGGGATTGGGGCCATCCCGGACGCGGTTTTGGCCAGCCTGGAGGGGCGGAAAGACCTCGGGGTCCACACGGAGATGATCTCAGACGGGATCCTCGAGGCCTGGGAAAAGGGCCTGATCACTGGGGCCAAAAAGACCCTCCACCCCGGCAAAATCGTAGGCACCTTCGTCCTGGGCTCGGAGAGGCTTTACCGCTTCGTGGACGACAACCCCCTCTTTGAGCTCCACCCCGCGGACTATGTGAACGACCCCTTCGTCATCGCCCAGAACCGGAAGATGGTGGCCATCAACTCGGCCATCGAGGTGGACCTCACGGGCCAGGTGGTCTCGGACTCCATCGGAACCCGGATCTATTCAGGGTTTGGAGGGCAGCTGGACTTCATCCGGGGAGCGGCCCGAAGCGAAGGGGGAAAGCCCATCATCGCCCTCCCCTCCACGGCCAAAAGCCAAAGCCGGATCGTCCCCCTGATCCGCCCCGGGGCTGGGGTGGTGACCACCCGGGCGGATGTCCACTACGTGGTCACGGAATGGGGGGTTGCGGAGCTTTTCGGCCGCTCCCTAAGGGAAAGGGCCCTGGCCCTCATAAACATCGCCCACCCGGATTTCCGGGAGGAACTCCTAAAGGCCGCCTGGGAAAGGCGGCTAATCCCCCGCGCCTACCCAGGCTTCGGGCCTAAGGGGGAGGTCCCCTAGGCCGTACTCGGCCCAGCGCCGGTCCACCCGGGCCTGGACCTCCGGGGCCATGCGCACCCGCTTGGGCCAGGGCCGGGTAAACCCCTCCTCGGGGAGTTTCCGGGTCCCGTCCAGGACCAAAACCGGCCCCCCCCTCCCCTCCAGGACCCGGGCGTCCCGCTCGGGGTCAATGTTATTCAAGAGGGCCCAAAGCACCTCCTCTGGCGTAAGCCGGTCCACCTCCTCCGCCTCCACCAGGAAGAAAAGCCGGATGCCCACCGCCTGGGGGTTCCTTAAGAGCCCCTCCGCCACCCGCCAGGCCTGGCCGGGCCTTTCCTTATGGAGGACCACGGCCCAGACCCCGGGCCACTGGACCTGGGCCACCACCCCGGGGGCGGGGGGGAGCTCGGGGTGGGCCTCCGGGCGGAAGGGGACCTCTCCCCCTTCCTCGGGGAGCTTACGGGTGGCGTCCAGAATGAGTTTTCCCCCAAAGGCGTAGGCCCGGGCGCTGTGGTCCAGGACGTCCATGGGCCCCCTGAGGGTAAGGGTGTCCCGGCCCGGGAGGAGGTGGGGGAGGGCCTTTAGGAGGGCCTCAAACCCGGGCTTGACCGGGGTGTCCCCGTCCACCACCAGGACCACCTTGGCGAACATCATCTGCCCCAGGCCCAGCATCCCGTAGGCGGCCTTGTAGGCCTGGCCCGGATACTCTTTCCGGATTTTGAGGACCACCCAGTTGTGGGCCACCCCCTCCGGGGGCATGTGGTAGTCCAGGATCTCGGGGAGGACAAGCCGGGCCGCAGGGAGAAAAAGCCTCTCCGAGGCCTCAATTAGGTAGGCGTCCTCCATGGGGGGGACCCCCACCAAGGTGGCGGGGTAAATGGGGTTTCTACGGCGGGTGAGGGCGGTGAGGCGGAACCGAGGGTAGGGCTCTATGGGGGTGTAAAACCCGGTGTGGTCCCCAAAGGGCCCCTCGAGGACCGGTGGCTCCTCCGGGTCTATGTACCCCTCTAGGACAAACTCCGCCTCCGCGGGGATGGGAAGGTCCACCGTCACCCCCCGGACGAGCTCTATGGGCCTTCCCCTTAAGAACCCCGCCAGGTTGTACTCGCTCACCCCAGGCAAGGGGGGAAGGGGGGCGGTGGCGGCGTAGGCCAGGACGGGATCCCCCCCCAAGGCCACGGCCACGGGGAGCTTTTGCCCAAGCTTCCGGGCCTTTTCCAGGTGGCGCCGCCCCACCTTGTGGAGCTGCCAGTGCATGGCCGTGCTCCGCCGGTCCAGGACCTGCATCCGGTACATCCCAAGGTTTAATTCCCCCGTCTCCGGGTCCCGGGTGATGACGATGGGCAAAGTGATGAAAGGCCCCCCGTCCTCAGGCCAGGTCTTGAGGATAGGGAGGCGGAAGAGGTCTATGGCCTCCCCCTTTAAGACCACCTCTTGGACCGGGGCGCGGCGGACCCTCCTCGGGAAGAACCCCTTCAGGGCCCCAAGCTTGGGGAGAAGCTTTAAGAGGGCGGCAAGCCCCCCCCGGCCCGGCTCCAGGGCCAGAAGGGCCTGAACCCTTTCCGCAAGCTCTTCCAGGTCCTTCACCCCCAGGGCCAGGGCCGTCCTTTCCCGGGTGCCAAAAAGCCCCATGACCAGGGGGAAGTCCCGCCCCTCCACCCGCTCAAAGAGGAGGGCAGGTCCCCCCATTTTGACCATCCGGTCTGCGATTTCCGCGGCCTCCAGCTCGGGGGAGACGGGGACAGGGATACGGCGAAGCTCCCCCCTCGCTTCCAGGGCCTTAAGGTACGCCCCCAGGTTCCGCCACACGCCTTAAGCCTACCCGGGCCTAAGGCCTGGGGGAAAGGCCAGGGCTACACTTCCAAGACCAGGTGTTCCAGCCGGTGCCGCCCTTTGGGCCCATGGACCAAGACCGCCTCCAGCCGCACCGGGAGGTCGTCCCGGCCCAGGAGGAAAAGGGCGCTTTTTTGGAGGCGGTGTAGCTTAAGGGGAGTGAGGGCCTCGAGGGGGGTGCCGAAGCCGGGGCCAGAGCGTTGCTTAACCTCCACCACCACATAGACCCCGTCCTTTTCCATAAAGAGGTCCACCTCGCCAAAGGGGGTGCGGCGGTTCCGCTCCAGGAGGCGGTAGCCCTGGCCCAAAAGGTAGCGCAGGGCTTCCTCCTCGGCCCAGGCCCCCTTCATGGCACCCATTCCTGGAAGACCTCCCCGTCCAGGAGGAGGCGGAACCGGGCCTCCCCACGGACCCGGTAACTCCCCTCTAGAAGAAGCCCCTCCTCTCCGGGTCCCTCAAAGACCACCCGGGCCCCCTCCGCGTCCAAGAGAAGGAGCTGGACCTGCCGGCCCTGGGCCTCCGGGGGGAGGTGGAGGCGGAGGCTTACGCTCCCCTCCGGGGGCAAGGGGGGTGGGGCCTCGGGCCGGACCACCTCCCCCTGGACCGCCACCTTGAGCCGGACCCCGCTCCCCGGGGGAAGGGGGGTTCCCGGGGCGGGGTCCTGCTCCAGGACCCGGCCCGATGGGTAGGCCCCGGTGGGGACCTCCTCCAGGGTGGGCTGGAGCTCCGCCGCATTCAGGAGGAAAAGGGCCTCCTCCCGGTCCAGACCCCGGAGGTCGGGCAAGGGCCAGGTGGAGTCCGCCTGGGACCCTTCAGAAAGGAGGAGGTCCACCCTGGCCCCAGGGGGCAGGAGGCTCCCCGCCGGGGGATGGGTGGCCAGAACCGTGTCCAGGGGCCGGTCACTGGGGAACCTGGCCCGCCGGCCCACCCCCAAACCCGTCTCCCTAAGCCGCCTTAAGGCCTCCTCCTCCCTAAGCCCCGAAAGGTCGGGAAGGGGGGTGAGGCGGACCTGGTTCACCCAAAGCCTTAAGGCCCGCCCCGCCCGGACCCGGCTCCCGGGGGCGGGTTCCTGGTCTAGGACCACCTCCTCGGGCCGGCTGGGGTCGCTTCCTTCCTCTACCTCCAAGGCCAAAGGCAGGTCCTTGACCCTTAGGAAAGCCTCCCGGATGGGCTGGCCCCGGAGGTCGGGGACCTGGACCAGGGGGGGGTTGAGGTACCGGGTGAGGCCGGCGTAGGCCAGGGCCAGGCCCACCACCCCCAGGACCAACCCCGGGGCCCAGGCCCAGGGCCTGCGGGCAGGACGCCCTCTAAGGGGCCAGGGGGCCAGGTAGGCCTGGTCCGGGCCCAGGTGGAGATGGGCCGGGCCAAAGCCCAGCCCTTCCAGGGCCCTAAGGATCTCCTCGCTCAGGGGCCTCTCCCCCGGGGGGCCCTCCGGGAAAAAGGCGTAGTACCGGCCGGGTTGGGTGGAAACCTGGGCCTTGAGCACCCCGGCCTCCACCAGGCGGCGCACCGCCCGGGCGTAGCGGTAGAAGGCCTCCTTTTCCTCCGGGGTCCTGACCTCGAACTGGACCCATACCCCGCCCTCCACCCGGTAAAGCCCCGCCCCCTTTTCCTGCCTTAAGACCTCCAGAACCGGGGGGCGATCGTCCCTGGGCATCCGGGGCGATTATACTACCGGAGGTATGTGGGATGTCCTGGTGGTGGGCGGAGGACCTGCCGGGCTATCCGCAGCGCTTTTCTTAGCCCGGGCCGGGCTTAAGGTCTTGGTGGTGGATGGGGGCCGGTCCCAGATTAAAACCGTAAGCCGGGTGCCCAACTACCCCGGGGTCTTGGACGAGCCCTCGGGAGAGGAGCTTTTGGGGCGGCTAAGGGCCCATGCCGAGCGGTACGGGGCCGAGGTCCGGGAAGGCTTCATCAAGGGGGTGCGGGACCTGGGCGGGGTCTTTGAGGTGGAGGTGGGGGAGGAGCGCCTCGAGGCCGAACGCCTCCTCCTCTGCACCCACAAGGAACCCACCCTCCCAAGCCTCCTGGGCCTAGCCCGGAACGGGGTCTTCATCCAAACCGATGAAGGGGGGAGGACCTCCTACCCCCGGGTCTACGCCGCGGGGGTGGCCCGGGGCAAGGTCCCGGGGCACGCCATCGTGAGCGCCGGGGACGGGGCCTATGTGGCCGTGACCCTGGTCTCGGACCTCCGCGGGGAGCCCTACAAGGACCACACGGACTAGGCCTAGACGGGCCGGCCCGCCATCATGAAGCTTGCGGTCATCCCCCCGTCCACGGGGAGGATGGCCCCGGTGATGAAGCTAGCCCGCTCCGAGGCCAGGAAGACCACGGCCTCGGCCACCTCCTCGGGCCGGCCAAGCCGCCTTAGGGCGTGGAGGTCCTCCCAGTCCCGCCTTGTCCTCTCCGGGTCCTTGGAAAGGAGGATGGCCTCCAAAACCGCTTCGGTGGCAATGGCCCCAGGGGCCACGGCGTTTACCCGGATCCCCAAGGGGGCGAGGTCCAGGGCCAAGGAGCGGGTAAGGTTAATCAGCCCTCCCTTGCTGGCATTGTAGGCCGCGTTTTCCTGCTCTGCAAAAAGCCCCTGGACGCTGGCCACATTCACAATGGCCCCACCCCCCACCCGGTGCATGGCCCGGGCGGCCAGGGCCGAGAGGTGCATGGGGGCGGTAAGGTTGACCTCTAAGACCTTGCGCCACTCGGATAAGGGCAGGGTAAGGGCCGAGCCCGGGGCAGAGATGGCGGCGTTATTCACTAAAACATCCAGCCGGCCCAGGGCCTTTAGGGCCTCCTCCACCAGCCGCTCCCGGTCCCTTTCCTCGGCCAGGTCGGCCTGGAAAAAGACCCCGCCCAAGGCCTCGGCCACGGCCCGGCCCTCGGGGCGGAGGTCCGTGAGGGCCAGATCCGCCCCCTCCCGGGCGAAGGCCTCGGCGATGGCCTGGCCAATCCCCCGGGCCGCCCCCGTGACCAAAACCCCTTTCCCTTGGAAAAGCCCCATGCCCTAAGCTTACTGGTGGACCGGGATAAGCCCTGGGTCCAGGGCCTGGGAGAGTCTCTCCTTGGGCAGGGCCCCCTGGAGGATTCCCCGCCCCCCACCCCGGGCCCCTAAGGCCTTGAGGCGTTCCAGGACCTCGGGGGCCTTTGGCCCCAGGAGGGCGAACCGGCCTTCCGGGGACAGGAGCAAAAAGGTCCCAGGATACCCCTGAAGGGCCTTGGCCAGGTCCTCGAGGACGGGCAAAGGCACGAGGAGAACCCTCTCCTCCAGGGCCCGGGGTAGGAGGGCCTGGACCAGGCCCTCCTTAAGGGCCCTGTTCTCCCCTTTAAGGGCGTAGACCTCCTCCTTGAGGCGCTCTATGGGCTTTTCCACCTCCAAAGGATGGGTGGAAAAGCCCAGGGCTAGCCGGCTTAAGAGGGCGTGCTTGGCCCAGTAGTCCTCCAGGGCCTCCCATCCCGCGGCAAAATACACCCGGCCACCCCCCTTGTACCGCTCCCACTTGAGGACCTTAATGGGCCCGGCCTGGGCCGAGGTCTTGAGGTGGGTCCCCCCGCAGGCCGCCAGGTCAAACTCCCCAATCCGGACGAGCCGGATCCGGCCCTCCACCTTGGGGGGGCGGCGCAAGGGGTACTGGGAAAGCTCCTCCTCGGTAATCCAGAAGGCCTCCACCGGGAAGTCGGCGTACACGGCCCAGTTGGCCAGGGCCTCGGCCTCCCGGATGCGCTCCTCCTCGGGCTCTTCCTCGAGGTCCACCGTGGAGACCGGTCCCTTGAGGCTCACGGCCACGGTGTGGTACCCCCCTGCCCTGAGGAGGGCCTGGGAAAGAATGTGCTGGGCGGTGTGGCGCTGCATGTGCCGGAAGCGGCGGTTCCAGTCAATCTCCCCCTCCACCTCCACCCCTTCTGGGATAGGCCCAGAAAGCCGGTGGACCACCGCCCCAAAGGCCTTGGCCTCCTCCTCTACGTCCAAGACCCGGACCTCCCCAAAGGGCCCCCTTAAGACCCCGGTGTCCGCAGGCTGCCCCCCAGAGTCTGGGTAAAAAAGGGTCTGGCTCAGGATGGCGTAGTGCCTATCCCCCTCGCTCCAGGCCCTCTCCACCTGGGCGGTAAACCGGGTGGCGTAGCTATCCAGCTGGTAAAGCCTCATCCCCCTTAGAATAGCCCCGTGGAGCGCCTGGACCGCCTCCTGGCCCGGCTCGGCCTAGGAAGCCGAAAAGAAATGGCCCGCCTCATCCGCTCGGGCCGGGTGCGCCTGGGGGATAGGGTCATCCGGGACCCCGGGGCCAGGGTCCCAGAAGGGGCTCTTCTCTGGGTGGACGGCCAGGAGGTCCGGCCCTGGACCCACCTCCACCTCCTCCTGCATAAGCCCCAGGGTTATATCACCAGCCGCACCGAGACCCCCTCGGTTTACGAGCTCCTAAAGGGCTACCCCACCCGGGACCTCGCCCCCGTAGGCCGGCTGGACCGGGACACGGAGGGGCTTCTCCTCTTCACCACAGATGGGAAGCTCCTCCACCGCCTCACCCATCCCCGGCACAAGGTCCCAAAGCGCTACTACGCCCGCCTCTTACACCCGGCTACCCCGGAAGACGTCCAGGTCTTCCGGGAGGGGTTGGTCTTGGGCGGCAAGCGGCTTCTTCCCGCAGAGCTCAGCCTCCTGGAAGACCCCAAGGAGGTGGAGCTCGTGCTTTGGGAAGGCCGGTTCCACCAGGTCAAGCGCATGTTCCAGGCCCGAAGGAACCGGGTCCTCTACTTAAAGCGCCTGGCCCTGGGGCCCCTAAGCCTCGGGGACCTCCCCTTAGGGGCCGTAAGGCCCCTGGCCCCGGAGGAGGTCCAGGCCCTCTACCGGGCGGTGGGGCTTCCTCCAGCCTAAGGGTGTGGTACACTTAAAGCGGAGGGCCTAGCCCTCCACAAGGTCCCCCAAGGGACCCGGTCCTCGGAGGCGATGAAGCCTGCTCTGCATTTGGGCGCCTGGGGCAGGTGGAGCCAGTGGCGCAACCGGCCGAGGACAAGGGCTCAAAACCCAAGCGGTTTTTAGACCTGTCCTCTTCCGGCCAGGCGCCCAGCCTGGCCCTAAGGCTTTTTAGGGCGTTCGGAGGCGAAGAACCGTGATTCCCAATATGGGCGCCAAGGGACACGGGGAGCCAGTGGCGCAACCGGCCGGACGCCTTCCCCAAGGAAGGGGCCCGACCCTTGCGCCACCTCCCCCAAGAAGGGGGTGGCGGGCATGCGGGCAAGGTTAATCCTGGCCCTAGCCTTGATCGGCCTACTAGGGTTTGGACTGGGTCAGGAGCACAGGGTTTCCACCCAGGTACCCGTGGTGCTGAGACTGGCGGTCCTCGAGCTCAACCTAACCCTCACCCCTGACCCTGAGACCATGGCCATCCCGGCGCTGGAACTCCCCCTGGGCCATTACACCCTTAAGGTGGTGGCCAACACCCGCTGGACCCTCTGGCTTAAGGTCCAAGGGGAGGTGCTGCTGAACGGCGAACCCCTGGCCCCGGGCCTGACCTTGCTCCAGGACCGGGGTGTGCAGACCCTCCGCCTTTCGGTCCTCTCCGGCGGACCAGTCCGGGTCCAGGTAGGCCATTAAAGGGGGTCAAAACCAGCGGCTTTCACCGATCTTTAACAGGCCTAGGCTAACCTAGCCTCTTGAGGGAGGCCAGGGGGATTGACCCACACCCCGCAGGGCAGTTATAATCCCCTATAGGGCTATCCCCAGGAGGTGAGCAGGTATGGCAAGGATGACCAAGGCTCTCAGGCTTCTCCCCCTTCTTCTTCTCGGTGTTCCGGCCCTAGGCCAGGCCACGGACAGCCACACCATAACGGTCCAGGTGCCCCAGGTCCTGAGGCTCACCGTGGACGCCACGGATGTCCTTTTTGATTTCGGGGACCCGAACGCCTCGGGCACCTTTGATAGTCTTCCGGTGGCAGGGGAGGCCAACTACCTCGCCTTCTTGGAGGCCGGTGGCCCAACCCAGGACTTCGCCCCCACAGCCTGGACGGGCACGGGCGGGAACGGGTTCGCTACGGCTGCCATCCTCTCCAACCGGGCCCAGTGGACCCTGAGCGTGGCCTTAAGCGGGAACCTAGCGGCCCCTCTGGATAACGCGCGGCTTAAGGTGAAGGCGGTGAAGCTAAGCGGCAAGGGAACGGCGCAAACTACGAACTACACCCCCATAAGCGGCACCGTTACCCTGGCCCAGGCCACCGCAGGCGGGGCAGGGAAGAGCGTCTACGGGATTTACTACGCGCTAACCATGGACGCCAACGACGAGTTCCCCTCCTCCTACAGCTCACAGATCACGGCCCAGTACACCCTTGCCTCCCCCTAAGGCCTAAGCCCCAAGGCCGCCCCCTGGGCCCGGCTGGGGGGCGGCCTTTGTAGGATAGAGGCTATGCTCAGGAAGCTTCCTTTCATCCTTCCCTTTCTCGCCCCCCTTCTGGCCCAGCCCTTTGACCTGGCCCTTGCCCCGCCCCGGCTGGAGCTCCTCCTCCCACCTGGGGAGACGGTTCAGGCGGAGGTGGAGGTTTCCTCTGAGAGGAAGGTAGAAGTTTCCGTCCGGGCGGTAGGCTTCCGCCTAGGGGAGGATGGAAGCCTCCTCCTAGAGGAGGAAGGAAGCCTCTGCCCCCATCTTTCGGGCTACCCGGAGGCCCTGAGGCTAGAACCTGGGGAACGGGCAAGGCTTACCCTCCAGGTCCAGTTGCCCGAAGGGGCGGAAGGGACCCTCTGGTGCGGCCTCCTCTTCCAGGGGGCCCCCATCCAGGGCCGGGATGAAAGGGGCTTAAGGGTAAGCTTCCTGCCCAGGATTCTCCTCGCCGTCTACGCCACTCCCCAAGGAAGAGGAAACCCTGCCCTACGGGTGGTGGGGATGGGCCGGGGGGGAAAGGAATACCAGGTCCTGGTGGAAAACCCGGGTAACGTCCTTCTCAGGCCCTCAGGGAGGCTCTTCCTCTACGACCGGGAAGGGAGGCCCGTGGGGGAGGTGGAGGTAGAGGCTTTCCCCCTCCTCCCCAGGGGCAGGCGGCTTCTTACCCTCCCCCTTCCCGTGGAGGGTGGGGGTAAGGCCCTTCTTCTTCTGGAACACGCTTGGGGCCGGGTGGTGGCGGAGGGGGTATGGTAAGGTGGCTTGTTCTCTGGGGGATTGGCCTTGCCCTGGCCCTAGGGCAAAGCATCAACTGCGATGCCAGCGTTGTAAATTTTGACTTCAGTAGCCCCCTGAACCAGTCCCGGGTGGTAGGGGGGCAGAGCTACTTCCAGGCTGGGCTTCCGCCTTACCTTGCCCTCCTCGAGGGGAGCGCAGCCCAACTATTTCTGCCCACCTTCACCTCGGGGCCAGGGGAGCATCGGGTCCAGTGTCAAACCAACATGCCCATTTTTTACTATTTCTTGTGTGTGTTTTTTGGGCCCTGCTACATCAAAATCGCTGCATCTGCCGTCAACCTCCCATCGCCCCTGGGTCTGAACCGGGTTTACATCCAAGGGGAAGTCCTCTCGGGCAACCTAGTATCCTTAGCCCCTCAGCCGGTACCCCTTACAAGCCTTTCAGGAGGGCGTCTTTTTCGCTTCACCGGCCCGGGAACCGGTCGGGTGGCGGTGCATCTTTTCGTACAGATGGACCCCAATGACGCCTACACCGGTCCCTACCTGGCCAGCTTCCAGCTCACTTATAGCCTGCCCTAATGCGAAGGCTCCTGGGTCACTTGACCACCATTCCCCTGGCCTTCCTTTCCCCAGGGGAGTGGCAAGTGGACCCACCCCTCATCCCCCTCTATCTAGGGCAGGAGGGGCCCCCCTACCTGGCGGTGGTGGAGGTCCCCCCTTCCGCCCCCCCTGGGGTCTACCGGGTCTGCAAGGGGGCGGAATGCCGGGAGGTGCGGGTGGAGGCGAGGCGGGACCTCCAGGTTCTCCTTCCCCCCAGGGTGGCCGGGGACCGGCTTCCCCTAAGGGTAGAGAACCAGGGGAACCTCCGGGAGAGGGTGGGCATCCGGGCTGACCCTGCCTCCGAGGTCCGGGTGGTCCCCTTCGAGGTGGAGCTTGGGCCCGGGGAAAGGCAGGAGCTTCTCCTCCCCCTCCTGGGGCAGGGTCGGCTCCTCCTTTGGGTGGGGGGGCAGTTGCGCACGGTTCAGGTGGTACCCTCCCCCCTTTCCCCCCCCAGCCTGACCTTACGGGGGGAGGGCCAGGCCTCGGTAGGCCCCTATGGGGTCCGGCCTGGCTTAAGGCTTTGGACCGAGGTCTACGGCGTAAGGACCGAGGCTAAGTGGAACCCAGAGCTTCTGGAGGTAGGCCTTAGGGGGCCCTTGGGCCAAGGGGAGGTTTATGAGCTGGGCTTCCGGTCCAGCGGGGAGGTCTACGGGGGGTATGAGGAAAGGGGCAACCGGTACCGGTTCCGCCTTTCCGAGGCGAGCCTAGAGCTTTCTGGAAGCCTCAGCCTTCCCGGGATGGGCCTTACCTTTGGGGCCGCCCTCCCCTTACGGGAAGGGGCTTCCTTCAGGGTGGAAGGAGGGGTGGCGGGGAGGGGGTATAGCCTCGCCTTAGCCTATCCCCCTCGCCTCATGGCCTCTTGGCACACCCCTTTAGGGCCCTGGCTGGAGGTACGAGGAGGGGAGGCGGAGTGGAGCCTGGGCCTAAGCGAGGGGCCTTTTAACCTAATCCTGGTCCTCCCCAAGGACCGCCCGCCCGGCTTCCGGGGAAGCCTCCAGGACCAAAAAGGGTGGTCCCTCTGGGTGGATAGCCTGGACCCTACCCTGGCCCTAGGGTACACCTGGGGTCCTTTCAGCCTGCGGCTGGACCTGAGGGAGAAAGGGCCTGGGCTTCTGGGGGGGGTGCGATTTGGCGAAAGCTTCCTCTACGCCGCCTTAAGGGGCGAGGGGACCACCCTCTGGGCAGTCTGGCAGGGCTGGCTTCCCCTGGCCCCTCTAGACGCCAAGGCCAGGGTTTCTCTGCTCTACACGCCCAGGGAGACCCGCCTAGAAGGAAGCCTCCTCCTGCCCTTCACCCTCACCCTCCCCATCCCCGATCCAGGGTATGGAACCTTACGCCTAAGGGTAGACCCTCCCCTGGAGGGCCTGCGCCTTACCCTGGGGGAGGAGGTGATCCCCGCATCGGGCGAGCTTCGCCTCTACCTGCCTCAAGGGAGCCACGCCTTGAGGCTCTCCGGACCCGGGATTTTACCCCTGGTGGAGCGGGTAGAGGTTAAGGGTGGGGAGGAAAAGGAAATCATCCTGAGGCCCGTTAGGCTAGCCCAGCTCCTCCTCCGTTGCGAGGGGGGTGAGGTCCAGATAGGAAGCGGGCGCTACCCATGCGGGGCCTCCCTAACCCTCCCCCCGGGACGGTACCGGGTGGTCCCCCTGCCCCGGCCTGGCCTGCGGCCTGGGGAAGCCCTGGAGGTGGAGCTCCTTCCAGGCGCAAAGGCGGTGGTAGAGCCCTCCTGGACCCCCCTCCCTCAGGAGGAAGCGCGCCCAAAGAGGCTCCTATCCTTAGGGCTTCTGGACCTCGAGGAAAACCCCCTCCCCCGCCCCGCCCCCGGGGAGTGGGTGCGGGTGGGGGGCATAGAAGGAGAGGGCCTGGTCCAACTCTATAGGAACGGGGAACTGGTCTACCAGGGCCCCGCCTCCGAGCCCTTCCCCATCCCCCGGGAAGAGGGGGCTTACCGGCTGGTCTTCCAAGGGGAAAAGGGCATAGGGGAGATTTCCTTCCAGCCTGACCCCACAAGAACCCTCTTCCCCATCTTCCTAGACCCCCCAAGGCCCAGGCCCGGGGAGAGGCTTAGGCTCCTTCTTAAGCCCAGAATCCCCTGGGAAAGGGTAAAGGCGGTTTTTCTAGAAGATGCCCCCCTAGAAAGGGCAGAGGAAGGCTTCAGGGGGGAGGTGGCTATCCCAGGGGACCTACCGCCCCTTGCCCTCTACCGCCTCGTCTTGCGGGTGGTCTACGAGGACGGGGAAGAAAGGATAGAGGTCCGCGTCCGGCTTGGGCGGTAGGGGTTGGGGCCTCTTCACAGATTTTTTACCGGGAATCCGTCAAACTGGACCCATGCACTTTTGGGTCCTGATTCTGGCCCTCCCCCTCCTCCCCGCCTGGGCGCAAGGGACGCCCTCCCCGGCCAAGCCCATAGAAGCCATCATCGTCCTTCAGGAAGAGGCGATTGAAAACAGGGAGCTTAAGACTTATACGGGGAGCCGGAGCTACCCTGTGGCCTCGGAGGGGGAGGTCCTTAAGCTTATCCAAAGCCTCGCCCGCCCCCCCGCACCTCCCCGGTTCATCCTCCAAGGGGGTGTCTGGCGGGGGGTAGAGAAGAAGGGCTTAAGCTTTGACCGGGCGGAGGTCCTAATGGCCTACCGGGAGGCGGTGGCCCAGGGGCGGGCCTCCTTCCGGCTACCCGTGCGCTACACCCCCCCAAGCCCAAGCCTAAGGGAACTCCACGCCCTGGGGGTACGGGAACACCTGGCCACTGGGGAAACGGAGTTCCGGGGGTCCAGCCGGGAAAGGGTCCACAACCTCACCCTGGCCGCCCGGAGGCTGGACGGCCTCCTCATCCCCCAAGGGGCCCTTTTCTCCTTCAACCGGGCCCTAGGCCCCATCACCCAGGAGGCGGGGTTTAAGGAGGCCTTTGTCATCGTAGGGGACCAGACGGAGATGGGGGTAGGGGGTGGGGTCTGCCAGGTCTCCACCACCCTCTTTAGGGCCTTCTTTTGGGCCGGCCTCCCCATCCGGGAGCGCCACCCCCACAGCTACCAGGTGGTCTACTACCGGCCCACGGGGATGGACGCCGCGGTCTACGCCCCCTACAAGGACCTCAAGGTTTTAAACGATACCCCAGGGGCCCTCTGGGTCCAGTCCTCCGTCCAGGGGACAACCCTGAGGTTCCACCTTTTCGGGACCAAGGACCGGAGGGTGGAGGTGGTGGGCCCCCGGATCCTGGAAAGGACCCCGCCCCTTCCCCCCCGGGAGATCCTGGACCCAAGCCTGCCTCCCGGGGCCCGGAAGCAGGTGGATTTCGCCGCGGAAGGGGCGGTGGTGGAGGTGGTGCGACGGGTGCGGTATAGGAACGGCAGAGCCCAAGAGGACCGGTTCCTGAGCCGGTACCGGCCCTGGGGGGCGGTCTATCTGGTGGGACCGCCTAGGCCCGAACCTCTAGAATCACCACCCGTCCCACGGGCAGAAGAACGTGAGGGGCCTTAATCCAAGCGGCCTCCCCAGGGCGCAGGTGGAGATACGCCCCCTCGGGCAGATCCACCACCACCTCCCCCTCCAGAACCAGGTAAAACGCCCCTCCGTCCCGCTCCGCCCGGGCCTCGAGGGGGTAGGCCTTCAGGGGCAGGCCCGGCCAGCCCACCTCCCCCTCCCGGGCCAGGCGAAGGAGGTGGAGCTTGTACGGTCTTTCTTCCATGCCTAGACCTTGGCCTTAGCCTTGGCCCGGGTGCGCTTGGGCCGGGCCTGGTCCTTCTCCAAGGGCTTGGGCAGAAGGCTGGGGTCGTGCCGGGGGCAGTCCGGGTTGAGGCAGGCCAGAGGGCCTTTGCGCCCCGATGTACGCTGCAATGTACGCTTGCGCGTGACGCGCGTGACCTCCGCTTGGGGCCAGCCGCACTCAGGGCAGGGCTCGGAGGTCAAGGCCCAGAAGGAGAGAAAATCGCACTCGGCGCAGCGGTAATAGGCCTTGCCATACCGGCCCCGCTTCTTAAGGATGGGCCGGCCGCATTTGGGGCAGGCTAGCCCCGTGGCCTCCCCGTCTTCCCGGGTGTAGTCGCACTCGGGGTAGCCGGTGCAGGCGATGAAAAGGCCGTACCGGCCCCGTTTGCGCACTAGGGGGCGGCCACACTTGGGACAGGTCTCCTCCAGGGGTTCGTCCCGCTCCAAGGGCTCGGTGTAGGTGCACTCGGGGTAGCCGGTGCAGCCCAGGAAAGAGCCGTACCGGCCCACCTTAAGCTCCAGGGGCCGGCCGCATTTGGGGCAACGGGGCGGGGTCTGGCGGCTGAGTTCCTCGAGGAAGGGCTCATAAAACTCCTGCACCACCTTAGGCCAGGGGAGTTTCCCCTCCTCCACCTGGTCCAGCTCCTCCTCCATCCGGGCGGTGAACTCGTAGGCCACCACCTGGGGGAAATGGGCCTTGAGGTACCGGGTCACCTCCTCCCCCAAGGGGGTGGGGCGCAAAGCGCGGCCCTGGCGCTCCATATACCCCCGCTTCTCCAGGGTCTCCAGGGTGGGGGCGTAGGTGGAGGGCCGGCCCACCCCCAGTTCCTCCATGGTCTTGACCAGGCTGGCGTCCGTGTACCGGGGCGGGGGTTTAGTGGTCTTGGCCTCGAGGCTGAGCCCCAAAAGCCGGGCCGGGATCCCCGAGGAGGCCTCTTTAAGGCCAGGGGGCAGGGCCTTTTCCTCCTCTTCCTCTGCTTCACGGCCCCAGGCCTTGAGGTACCCCTCAAACCGGAGACTGCTCCCCGAGGCCCTAAAAAGCGCCCGGTGCCCCTCCCCCTCCCCCAGGACCCAGACCCTTAGCCCGTCGTAAAGGGCCTCTTTCATCTGGCTGGCAAGGAAACGGCGCCAGATGAGGTCGTATAGGCGGTATTCCTCTTCGGAGAGGTAGGGCCTGACCTGCTCGGGAAGCCTCCTTGGGTCCGTGGGCCGGATGGCCTCGTGGGCGTCCTGGACCCCCTCTCGCTTGGGGCGGTAGACCCTGGGGGCCTCGGGGAGGTAGGCTGTCCCAAAGACCTCCCGGATGACCTCCCGGGCCAGGGCGATGGCCTCCGGGGCCACCCGGACCGAGTCCGTGCGCATGTAGGTGATGAGGCCCACGGTGCCTTCTGGCAGGTCCACCCCCTCGTAAAGCCTCTGGGCGATGCGCATGGTCCGGCCCGCGGTGTAGCCCAACCGGGTGGAGGCGGCCTGCTGCAGGGTGGAGGTGGTGAAGGGCGGGGGTGGGGCCTTCCGGGTCTCCTGGGCCTCCACCCGGTCCACCCGGTAGGCGAGGCGCAGAAGGACCTCCCTTAGGGCCTCGGCCTCCGCCTCGGTCCTGAGGTGGAGCCGACCCTCCTTCGTGGGCTCCCCGGTCCAGAGGCGCTCTTCGTCCCAGGCGTATAGATCCGCGGGGAAGCCCACCTCCCCCACGGCAAACTCCCCGTGGACCAGGTAATAGCCCTCGGGGCGGAAGGCCCGGATCTCCTCCTCCCGCTCCACCAAAAGCCTTAAGGCCACGCTCTGGACCCTACCCGCGGAAAGGGCCCGCCGGCGGAAGGCCACGGAGAGGAGGGGGGAGAGGTTATACCCGAGGAGCCGGTCCAGGACCCGCCGGGCCTGCTGGGCATCCACCAGGTTCTGGTCTATGGGCCTAGGGTTTTGGATCTCCTTTTGGACCGCCCGGGGGGTGATTTCCCGGAACTCCACCCGCACCGGCTCCTTGGGGTCCCGGCCTAGGAGGCGGAGGAGGTGCCAGCCGATGGCCTCCCCTTCCCGGTCGGGGTCGGTGGCCACCAGGACCCGCTTCCCTTGGGCCGCCTTCTTAAGCTCCTCCACCACCTCCTTTTTGTCTTCCTTGACCACGTAGGTGGGGGTGAAGCCCCGCTCCACATCCACCCCCAGGCTCCGCTCGGGAAGGTCGGCCACATGCCCCTTGCTGGCCCGGACCTCGTACCCCGGGCCCAGCATCTTCTGGATGGAACGGGCCTTGGCGGGGGATTCCACCACCACCAGGGTGGCCGCCTCCGAAGGCCCCTTACCCACCGCCGAGGCCTTGGCCCGGGTCTTGCGCCCCTCCTTCATCCCTCCGATGGTACGGGGGGAGGCCTGGGCTTGTCCAGCTTTGGGTATAATCCCCCCCGTGCTCGTCCAGCCCCCCCTCCTCCCCCACTGGCCCCCTAGGGTAGAAGACCTCTTTGGCCGAGCGGGGCCTCTGGTTCTGGAGATCGGGTTTGGGGACGGCCGGTTCACCCTGGAGTACGCCCAGACCCACCCGGACCGCCTGGTCCTGGGGGCGGAGGTCTCCGCGGGCAGCGTGGCCCGGGCCCTTAAAAAGCTTAGGAAGGCCCGGCTTCCCAACGTAAGGCTCTACCACGGGGAGGGGCGGTTTGCCCTAAGGAACCTGGTCCCTGTGGGAAGCCTCCTCGAGGTCATCGTCAACTTCCCCGACCCCTGGCCCAAAAAGCGGCACCAGGAAAACCGGCTTTTGCAAAGGGATTTTTTCCTTCGCCTAGCCACCCGCCTCGCCCTGGGGGGGCGGCTCCTTCTCACCACGGACCACGAGGACTACTTCCGCTTCGCCCTCGAGGAGGCCCAGGCCACGGGGCTTTACCGCATAGAAACCCCTCCCCCCCCGGAGGCCCACCTTAGGACCAAGTACGCCCTTAAGTGGCGGGCCGAGGGGCGGCGGTTTTACCACGCGGCCTTTACCCTGGAGGGCCCACCCCCCATCCCCTGGCCCCCTTTGCCGAGGTACGCCATGGCCCATGCCATCCTAGAAGGCCCCCTGCCCCAGGACCTCCCTTGGGGCAAAACCGTGCATCGGGAAGAGGGACTGGTAGTGGTCTTCCTCGAGGCCCTAAGGGGCCGGGAAGGCTTTTACCTCCTCACCCGGGTGGAGGAGGAGGACCTGGTCCAGGAACTCCTCCTGGAGATCCGGCCCAGCGCCCACGGGATCTACGCCGGGATAAGCCGGTTTGGCCACCCCCTCATCACCCCTGGGGTCAGGCGGGCGGTGCTCTGGCTTTTGGAAGGCCTCGAGGCCCTGGGGCTAAAGCCCAAGGAGGTGCACGCCTAGGGTAGATTAAGGGCATGAACCTACCCCCCCGCCGGGACTCCCTTAAGTGGAGCACCTACCCCGAGGAGGTCCTACCCCTCTGGGTGGCGGATATGGACTTCCCCGTGGCCCCAGCCATCCGGGAGGCGATTAAGGCCCGGGCCGAGGGGTTTTTGGGCTACCCGCCCCGGGAGGGGGATGGGGAGCTTAGGAACCTCCTCCGGGAGGGCCTGGGCCTTGAGGGGGAGGTGGCCTTCCTGCCCGGGGTGGTGGCCGGGCTTTACGCCGCGGTGGCCGCCTTTACTGTCCCGGGCCAGGGGGTCTTAACCCAGGTCCCCATCTACCCCCCTTTCCTCCGGGCCATTCAGGAGCAGAAAAGGACCCCCCTCCTCAACCCCCTAAGGGAGGGGCCCCAAGGGTTTGAGCTGGACCTGGAGGGCCTGGACCGGCTGGCCCACGCCACCCGCCTCCTCCTCTTCTGCCACCCCCATAACCCCACGGGCCGGGTCTTTGGGGAGGAGGAGCTTAAGGCCCTGGCCCACCTCGCCCGGAAGCGGGACCTCATCGTGGTCTCGGACGAGCTCCACGCCCCTTTGGTCTACGAAAAGCCCCACCTCTCCCTGGCCCGCTTCCTCCCGGAAAGGACCCTGGTCCTTACGGGCCCGGGCAAGGCCTATAACCTGGCAGGCCTCCCCATTGGGGCGGCCATCGGCCCCAAACCCCTGGTGGAGGCCTTGAAACGCCACCTCCCCCCCCATTTCCCCAATGTTCTGGCCCAGGCCGCCTGGAAGGCCGCCCTATTGGAGGCGGGGGACTGGCTTAAGGCCACCCTGGAACGGCTCAAGGCCAACCGGGACCGGGTGGCGGCCTGGGCCAGGGAGGTGGGCCTGGGCCATCATCCCCCGGAGGGGACCTATCTGGCCTGGCTTAGAACCCCCATTCCCCGGGCGGGGGCCTTCTTCCTGGAACGGGCCCGGGTGGCCCTGAACCCGGGGGAAAGCTTCGGGGAGGGGTACGACCGGTATGTCCGGCTCAACTTCGCCACCTACCCCGAGGTCCTGGAAGAGGCCTTGAGGCGGCTGGAAAGAGCCCTCAAGGAGGCCTAGCAAAACGCCCCCACCGCTAGGGCCGCGGTGGGGGGGCCAGCCCTTAGGCTACTGGGCTACCTGGATGGGGATCCTCCGGGCCCGGGCCTCGGCCACCTTGGGCATGGTGAGGCGGAGGATCCCGTTCTTGAACTCAGCCTTGGCCTCCTCCGCGCTCACCTCTACAGGCAGGGCGAAGGTCCGAACGAAGGCACCGTGGGCGAGCTCCTGGAGGTAGTACCGCCTGGGGACCGCCCCTTCCTGAGGCCGGACCTGGCCCCGGACCGTAAGCTTATTCCCCTCGAGGCTTACCTCCAGGTCCTCGGGGCTCAGGCCGGGGACGGCCATCTCCAGGACCAGGGCCTCATCCGTCTCGTAGAGGTCGGCGGGGGCGACATAGACCGGGGCCGTAGCCCGGAAGCTCTCCCCAAAAGCCTCCTCAAAAAGCCGGTTCACCTCATCCAAAAGGCTAAAGGGCGACCAGGTCCTAAAGGGGGTGATCCCCATGGGCCGCTCCCTCCGCACCAGGGCCATACCCATCACCTCCATTTTTACTCATATCACATGAGCCAATATTTGTCAAGAGGTATGCCTGAATCTCGCTTACCCTTCCCGGGGTTAAAATGCCCGGTATGCCTATCCCCGAACTGCCCCAAGACGCCGTCTTGGTGGACACCCGGCCCAAGGAGGCCTACCTCAAGGGCCATCTCCCCGGGGCCCGGCACCTGGACCTCTCCGCCCCCCGGCTTAGGCTTAGGGAGGAGGCGGAGCTTAAGGCCTTGGAGGAAGGCCTCACGGAGCTCTTCCAGACCCTGGGCCTTAAAAACCCCGTGGTCCTCTACGACGAGGGCCTCACCAGCCGGCTCTGTCGCACCGCCTTTTTCTTGGGGCTTGGGGGCCTCGAGGTCCAGCTCCTCACCGGGGGCTGGGAGGAACTGGCCACGGAAGCGGGGGAGGTCCAGCCCGAGCGGAGCGAGACCCGGGCTAAGCTGCGCCGGGACTGGCTCCTCACCGCGGACGAGGCCGCAAACCACCCCTTGCTTCTGGACGTGCGGAACCGGGAGGAGTACGAGGGCCGGGTCCACCCCCCCTGCTGCCCCCGGGGGGGGAGGATCCCCGGGGCCCGGCACGCCCCTTTGGAGCTCTTCTTGGAGGGGGGGGAGGGGCTTCTGGACCGGCTGGGCCTTAGAAGGGGGGAGGAGGTGGGGGTCTACTGCCACTCCGGGGCCCGGAGCGCCGTGGCCTTCTTCATCCTGCGTAGCCTCGGGGTAAGGGCGCGGAACTACCTGGGGAGCATGCACGAGTGGCTTCAGGAGGGCCTCCCCACGGAGCCATGAGGGTCCTAAAGCTTACGGTAGGCCCCCTGGCCGAGAACGCCTACTGGGTGGAAGGCCCCCAAGGGACCGTCCTGGTGGACCCGGGGGATGAGGCGGAGCGGTTTTTAGAACTTGGGGCGAAACGGGGCCCGCCCCAGGCCATCCTCCTCACCCACGCCCATTTTGACCACCTGGGGGCGGTGGCCCCCCTGGTGGCGGCCTGGGGGGTGCCCGTCTACCTCCACCCCTTGGACCTGGCCCTTTACCAAAGGGCCCAGGAGGCCGCGGTCCTTTGGGGCTTCCGCATCCCAAGCCCTCCCCTTCCCACCCTCCCCCTGGCCGAGGGGATGGAGGTGTACGGCCTAAAGGTCTGGCACCTCCCGGGGCATAGCCCGGGGCATGTGGCCTTCCTCCAGCCGGAAACCCCCCTGGTCCTAAGCGGGGACCTCCTCTTTAGGGGAAGTATCGGACGGTACGACCTCCCTGGGGCGGACCCCCAGGCCCTTTTCCGCTCCCTGAAGCGCCTCCTCACCCTCCCCCCCGAGACCCAGGTCCTCCCGGGGCATGGCCCCCCCACCACCCTAGGCCTCGAGGCCCAGACCAATCCCTTCCTCCAGGGCATAGAATGGGAAGCGTGAACGGGGCGGAGGCGCTTAGGGCCCTTTCCGGGCTCCAGGAAAAGGACCTGGAGATTGACCAGCTCCTCCAGGAGGCCAATACCCTCCCGGAGGAGCTTAAGGAGCTCAAGGCCCAGGTGGAGGAGCTGGAGGAGAGGCTCTTAGACCTTAGGGAAAGGCGGCTGGAGCTGGAGCGGGATTACCACCGGTACAGCCTGGACATCCAGGACTTGAGCGAAAAGGAGGAAAGGGCCAAGGCGGAAAGCCTCAAGGCTCAAAACCCCAAGGAGCAGGCCCAGTACGAGAACCGGATCCAGCAGCTTAAGGACCGGATCCGGGAACTTTTGGACCTCTCCACCCCCATCATGGAGGAGATGGAGGCCTTGGAGGCGGAGATGACCCAGCTGGAGGAGGCCTTGGCCCGGCTTAGGCCCAGGCTTGCCGAGCTGGAGGCGGCCAATCAATCCCGGGTGGAGGGGCTAAGGGCCCAGATCCAGGCCAAGGAGGCGGAGCGCCGGGCCATGGCCCAGGGCATCCCCCCAGGCCTCCTCCAGGAGTACGAGGCCATCCGGGCCCGGCGGGGCCTGGGCCTGGTGCGGATCAAGGCCCAGGGCCAGGTCTTCCGCTGCACCGGGTGCAACGTGGTCCTCCCCACCCATGTGGCCCAGAAGGTCCTCCGGGGGGAGGTGGTCCACTGCCCAAGCTGTGGCCGCCTCCTCTGGAAGGGGGAGTAAACCCGCCTAAAGGAGCCTGGCCTCGAGGCTAATCTCCCCCACCCCGGCCAGGGCCCGGGAGACGGGGCAGCCTTCCTTAGCCGCCTGGGCCAGCTCTAGGAATTTCTCCGGGGTAATCCCCTGGACCTCGGCCTCGGTCCTGAGCTCAATCCGGGTGATGGTGGGCTTACCCTCCACCATCTCCAGGTGGACCCGGGCCTCCGTGGCCACCCGCTTAGGGAGAAACCCTTCCCGCTCCAGGCCTGCGGAAAGGGCCATGGAGAAGCAACCCGCGTGGGCTGCGGCGATGAGCTCCTCGGGGTTGGTCCCCGGGCCCTCCTCAAACCGGCTGGGGAAGGAGTAAGCCCCCCGGTAGGTCCCGCTCCCCAGTTCCATAACCCCTTGGCCCGAACGAAGGCCGCCCTCCCATACCGCTTTGGCCTGACGCACCGGCATAAGGACCTCCGCCTCCTAGGCTACCCGCGGCCTTAAGGGCCAACCGGGTTTAGCTCACTTTCTTCCGCCAAAGCCAGTAGGAATAGACCACCAAAAATAAGGCGCCTCCCCCAAGGAGGCCCATGAGGAACCAGAGGTTAGGGGTTAGCAGGAGAAGGAGGACCCCCGCGATGAGGAAAAACCACCCCCCTGCCCAGTGGGTCTTACGCCAGACCCCGGGGTCCTCCAGGGTCCAGGGGGTGCGGACCCCGGCGAACCAGTTGGGGGGAAGGCGGGGCAGCCACCAGGCGAAAAGGAGGAAAAAAAGGCCCAGAAGGCGCTGGATGGGGAGGAGGGGGTCCTGGTATAGGCCCAGGTACACGCCCAAGAACCCCAGGTGGAGGAGGGCTAAAAACCACGCTGCCCCCACCAGAACCGGCTCCACCCCCTTGGGCCTTTTGGGGTCTATCCGGGGGAGAAGGCCAAAAAGAGGGATAAGCAGGGTGAGGACCAGGGGGAAGAGAAAGAGGGCCTCGAGGCGGCTCCCATACCGGTCCGGCTCCCCCTGGGCGTTCCAGTGGACGGGCAGGGGCTCGGGCAGCCTGGGATAGAGGAAAAGGGAAACCAGCCAGGCCATGGCCAAGGGGCCAAGCAACCAGAACCAAAACCCCTTCATGCCCCTACCATAAGGGGTGTTCCTCCTCTTTGTGGATGGCCTAGGCCTGGGGGAAGCCCTGGAGGGCCTCTTCCCCCTCCTCCTAAAGCTAAACCCCCTGCCCCTGGACGCCACCTTGGGCGTGGAGGGCCTACCCCAGTCGGGGACGGGGCAGACCAGCCTCCTCACCGGGGTGAACGCCGCCCAGGCCCTCGGCCGGCACCAGGGGCCTTTTCCCGCCCCAAGCCTAAGGCCCCTCCTTCGGCAAAGCCTTTACGCCTGGGCCAGGGCCCAAGGCCTAAAGGTCCTCCACGCCAATGGGTACCGGCCGGAGTACCTCAAGCGGGCCACGGAGGGGAAAAGGCTTGGCCTCTCCGCCTTCGCCCTGGCGGCGAGGCTCGCCGGCCTCCCCCTCCTCCCCCTGGACCACCCCCTGGCCCTTCCGCCCGCCTTCTGGCCCGACCCCAAGGCGGTGGCCCAAAAAGCCCTATGGCTTTTAGCCGAACATGACCTGGTGGTCCTGGAGTACTGGGCCTTGGACCTTGCGGCCCACCGGGCCCCAGAGACCCTGCCCGAGCGGTTTAGGGAGCTTGCTGGCTTTTTGGAAGCACTTCTCGAGGCCAGGGCCAGGGTCCTTCTGGTCTCGGACCACGGAAACGCCGAGGAGCCTTGGCATCCCCATCACACCCGGAACCCTGTTCCCCTGGCCTATACCGGAAGGCTTCCTTTCCAGCCCCGGGACCTGACCGGGGTGGTGTCCTTAGTGCAAGCGATTATCGCTTCTAAATACTTAAATCCAGACCGAAATACTTGACTTTCCATCCCCCCCGTGGTACCCTGCTCGGGTGAGGAGGCCTCCTCCCCTCCTGGGCTTGGCCCGGCCTGGGAGACCAAAAAAGGGCCAAAGGAGGTTAAGGATGAAGAGAGGTTTGCTACTAGCCCTAGGCCTGCTTACAGCCCTACCCAGCCTGGCCCAAAGCACCCTCACGGTCTATACCGGCCGGGGGCAAGGCCTGGTGGGGCCCTTGGTCCAGCAGTTTGAGCGGGAGACGGGGATCCGGGTCCAGGTCCGCTACGGCACCGACGCCCAGATCCTGGCCGCCCTCCAGGAGGAGGGGCGGCGTTCCCCAGCGGACATATTCTGGGCCAACACCGCTGGGGCCCTGGGCCGGGCGGCGGAGCTTGGGCTTTTCCTCCCCTTGGGCCAGAGCCTCACAGGCCGGGCCACGGCCTTCGTCCCAGAGTCCCGCCTCTGGGTGCCCATAAGCCTCCGGTTCAGGGTCTTGGCCTATAACCCCCAGAAGTTCAAGCCCGAGGACCTGCCCCAAAGCCTCCTGGACCTGCCCCGCTGGGCCCGGGAGCGGGGTCTGGAAGGCCGGGTAGGCTGGACCCCCACCTATTCCAGCTTCCAGGACATGGTGGCGGCCATGATCGCCCTCCACGGGGAGGAGGCCACCCGGAACTGGCTTAAGGCCATGCAGGCCCTAAGGCCCAAGGCCTACGCCTCCAACCCCGCTCTTTTGGACGGGATCCGGGCGGGAGAAGTGGACCTGGGCTCCACCAACCACTACTACCTGGTCCGGTTCCGCCGGGCGGGGTACAACCTAGGCCAGCACACCTTCTGGGAAGGGGATGTGGGGAACCTGGCCCTGGTCACGGGGGCTGGGATCCTCAAGACCTCCAAAAACCTGGCCCTGGCCAACCGCTTCCTGAGCTTCCTCCTCTCCCCCACGGCCCAGCAGTTCTTCGTGGGGAATATCGGGGAGTACCCCGTCATCCGGGGAGTGGTCTTGGACGGAAACCTCCTCCCTCTGGAGGAGATGCTCAAGAAAACCCCTAGGCTGGACCTCGAGCGGCTGGACCTGGACCGGGCGCTTCGGCTCATGAGGGAACTCGGCATCCTCTAGGCTAAGGCCTGGCCCAGGGGAGGGCCCCTGGGCCAGCCGCCCCTCCCTGGCATGACCCAGACCCGCCTGCACCGCCTCCAAGGCCTCCTGCCCTTCCTCCTCCCTGCCCTCCTCACGGGGGGCGGGGTCCTCCTCCCCCTTTTCTACCTGGTCCTAAGGGCCCTCGAGGCCGAACCTGGGGCCCTGCGGGAGATCCTTTTACGGCCGAAAAACCTAGAGCTTCTGGGGAACACCCTCCTCCTGGTCCTGGGCGTGGGGACCCTGACCAGCCTCCTCGCCTTCCCCCTGGCCTTCCTCACCACCCGGACCGACCTCAAGGGGAAGCGCTTCTTCGCCCTCCTCCTCACCCTACCCCTGGCCATCCCCGGGTATGTGGGGGCCTTTGTCCTCCTCTCCGCCACCGGGCCTGGGGGACTCCTCCCCCTGCCCCGGCCCGAGGGGTACTGGGGGGCGGTCCTGGTCCTCTCCCTCCTCGCCTACCCCTACCTCTTCCTTGCCCTAAGGGCGGCCTTCCTGGGGGTGGACCCCAGGCTAGAAGAAGCGGCCCGGACCCTGGGGGACCCACCCCTTAGGGCCTTCTTCCGGGTCACCCTGCCCCAGCTCCTCCCCGCTTACCTTTCGGGCCAGCTCGTCATCGCCCTTCATGTGCTCGGGGATTTCGGCACCGTAAGCCTCCTCCGCTACGAAACCTTCTCCTACGCCATCTACCTCCAATACAACGCGGCTTTTGACCGGGTTTATGCCGCCTGGCTCGCCCTCTTCCTCCTCCTCCTCACCGGAGGGCTCCTCGTCCTGGAGGGCCTGGTCCTCAGGCGGCTTCCCGCCTCGCGGGGTGGGAAAAGGGCCTGGAGCCCTAGGCCCATTCCCCTGGGGCCCTGGAAGGGGCCGGCCTACCTCCTCCTTTTCCTCCCCTTTGGCCTTGGGGTGGTCTTCCCCCTCCTCGCCCTCCTGCACCTGGCCCTGCGCTTCCCCCCTGGGGGGATAGGGGGGGTCCTGGAGGCCCTGGGGCATTCGGGCCTGGCCGCCCTGGGGGCGGGGGTTCTGGCCCTGGGGATGGCCCTTCCCATAGCCTACCTGGCCGTGCGCCACCCCTCCCCTCTCTCCCGGGGTCTGGAGCGCCTGGCCTACCTGGGGTACGCCATCCCGCCCCTGGCCTTCGCCCTGGGCTGGATTTTCTTCGCCCTAAGGGGGGTGCCTTGGCTTTATGGGAGCCTTCTTCTTTTGGTCCTGGTCCTAGCCTTCCACTTCCTGGCCGAGGCCTTGGGGCCGGTGCGGGGGGCGCTTTACCAGGTGCCCCGGCGCCTCGAGGAGGCGGCCCGCACCCTGGGGGATACCCCTTTCCGGTCCTTTTTCCGGGTCACCTTTCCCCTGCTTTGGCGGGGCGGGGTGGCGGGGCTCAGTCTGGCCTTCATTGGGGCCATGAAGGAACTCCCCATCACCCTCCTCCTCGCCCCTCCGGGCTACGCCACCCTGGCCACCCGGATTTTCGGCTACACTCAGGAAGCCATGTACGCTGAGGCCGCGCCCTTTGCCCTTCTCCTTGTCCTCCTCTCGGGGAGCGTGGCGGGAAGCCTCCTATGGACGGAACGCCGGTACTAGAGCTCAAGGGCATCCGCAAGCGCTTTGGCCCCCACGAGGTCCTAAAGGGGGTGGACCTGAGCCTTCACCCCGGGGAGATCCTGGCCCTTCTTGGCCCCTCGGGGTGCGGCAAGACCACCCTCCTACGCATCATCGCCGGCCTAGAAAACCAGGACGCGGGGGAGGTCTGGCTAGAAGGCCAGGAGGTCTCCCACCTCCCCCCGGAACGCCGCGGGGTGGGGCTGGTCTTCCAGGACTACGCCCTTTTCCCCCACCTCACCGCCCTGGGGAATGTGGCCTACGGCCTTAAGGGACGGGACCGCTGGGAGCGGGCCCTAAGGGCCTTGGAACGGGTGGGGATGACCCTCTTCAAAGACCGGAGGCCCGGGGAGCTCTCCGGGGGGCAGCAGCAGCGGGTGGCCTTGGCCCGGGCCCTGGCCCCGGGGCCAAGGCTCCTTCTTTTGGACGAGCCCTTTAGCAGCCTGGACCTTAGCCTCCGCGCCGCCACCCGGGAGGAGGTGCGGCGGATCCTCAAGGAGACCCAAACCCCCGCCCTCCTGGTCACCCACGACCAGGAGGAAGCCCTTTCCTTCGCCGACCGGATTGGGATCCTAAGGGGAGGGCGGCTAGAGCAGGTGGGCCGGCCCGAGGAGGTCTACCTCCGGCCCAAAACCCCCTTTGTGGCCCAGTTTTTAGGCCTGACCAACCTCCTCCCCGGGGAGGGGAAGGGGCTTTACGCGGAAACCCCCCTGGGCCCCATCCCCCTGGCCGAGCCGGCCTATGGCCCCTTGCGCCTCTCCTTGCGCCCCGAGGCCCTGAGGCTCGTCCCCCCTGGGGAAGGGCAGGCCCAGGGGGAGGTGGTGGCCCGGGCCTTTAAGGGGCATGACCTCACCTACCGGGTCCGGGTGGGGGAAAGGGAGGTCCTGGTCCAGGAGGGCCCCGCCTCCCCCTACCGGGAGGGGGAACGGGTGGGGCTTAGGGTGGTGGGGGAAGGGGTGCCCCTCGAGGCCCGGGAAAAGGTAGCCTCGGACTGATGCGCCGCATCCTCCTCCTGGTGGAATACGACGGCACGGGCTTCCTGGGCCTCCAGCGCCAGGCCCAAGGCCGGACGGTCCAAGGGGTCTTGGAGGAGGCTATAAGGGGCATTGGGGGACGCCCCCCGGCCGTGGCCGCGGGGCGGACGGACGCTGGGGTCCACGCCCTGGCCATGCCCTTCCACTTTGACCTGGAGGGCCGGATTCCCACGGAAAGAATCCCTGAGGCCCTAAACCGCCTCCTTCCCGAGGACCTAAAGACCCTAAAGGCCCGGGAGGTTCCCCCCCAGTTCCACGCCCGCCGGGACGCCAAGAGCCGGACCTACCTCTACCGGATTCTCTTAAGGCCCAGGCCTAGCCCCCTGGAGCGCCACCGGGCCTGGTGGCTAAGGCGGAGCCTGGACCTGGAACGCATGCAAAAGGCCCTCCCCTACCTCCTGGGCACCCAGGACTACTCCGCCTACGCGGTCCGGGAGGAAAGGAACCCCATCCGGACCCTTACGGAAGCCCGCCTCGAGGCCCATCCCACCCCCTTGGGCCTGGAGGTCCGGCTCCTTTTTAAGGGGCAAAGCTTCCTCCGGGGCCAGGTCCGGGGGATGGTGGGGAGCCTGGTGGCCGTGGGGGAGGGGAGGCTAGACCCGGAGGCCCTTCCCCACCTTAAGGGGGAACGAAGCCCCCTTTGGGCCCCGCCCCAGGGGCTTTACTTCCTGGAGGCCGAGTACGAGCTTCCCCCTAGTCAAAGATAGGGGGAAGCTCCAGGCGAAACCCGGGAAGGTCAGGGTCTAAGGAAAAGCCTTGGGGATTCCCGCGGGGTTCTGCCGGCCTGCCAGACCGGTACACCTCGGCCCGGCGCAGGTAGGGGTCAGGACCACCAGACGGGTTTTGGCCTCGAGGTAGGGCCAGGCCTTTTCCCTAAGCTCGTCCGGGCCTTGGGAACGGGAGCGCACCTCAAAGACCACATCCGGGGCCAAGGGGGGAAAGCCTTCCCGTGCTTCCAAAGGTAGGGCCTCCCACCTGGACCGCTCCACCCAGGCCGCATCCGAAGAAAAGACCGCACCCCCCGGGAGGCGGAACCCAGTGGAGCTATCAAACGCTATCCCCAGCCGGGTGTGCCGGTTCCAGTCCCCAAGCTGTCTTAAAAGCTCCGCACCCCGCTGTCCACTCCCTCCCCCTGTGGGGCTCACCACCAACCTCCCCGCTCTATCTGGTACCCTGGGTTCCGCTCGGAAAGGGCCAAAAGCTCCTCATCCGTGGGCACGGCAGGGAGCCTAAGCTTCACCGCCATCCTGATCCCCTTACCCCATTGTAAAACCCCCGCCCCGAGGGGCGGGGGCCTATCCAGGGTGGCCGTTAGAGCCGGCTCCTCGGGTCCAGGGCGTCCCGGAGGCCATCCCCCACGTAGTTAAAGGCCAAGACGGTGATGAAAATCATAAACCCTGGGGGCAAGGCCAGCCAAGGGGCGGTAAAGACGTACTCCTGGGCATTGGTCAGCATATTCCCCCAGGTGGCCACAGGGGGCTGGATGCCAAAGCCCAGGAAGGAAAGGGCTGCCTCCACCAGGATGGCCGAGCCCACCTGCAAGGTGGCTTGGACAATGAGGGGGGCGATGGCGTTTGGGACCAGGTGGCGGAACATAATCCGGGCGTCCGAGGCCCCCAGGGCCTGGGCCGCGGTAGCGTAGTCCTGTTCCCTTAAGGAGAGGATGCTCCCCCGGATGAGCCGGGCCGTGCCCAGCCAGCCGAAGAGGACCAGGATGGTGATGATGATGAAAACGCTGGCCGCATCCCCAAACACCCCCTGGACCCACCGGCCCACGGCCACCCCCGGGTCCCGGAGAAGGGCGGAAAGGACGAGGAGGAGGGGGATGGTGGGGATGGTGAGCATAAAGTCAATGAGCCGGCTGATGGCCACGTCCAGGTCTAGGCGGATGGCGCCGAAAAGCCCATACCAGGCGGCCCAGAAGACCAAGGCCAGGACCAGGCCAAACCCCAGGTAACTCCCCACCGCCCCCGCCCGGAGCCCGTCCTGGGCCAGGGCCCAGGCCACGCTCAGAATGCCGTAAAGAACCCCATAGTAGAGGAACCAGGAAAGTATGCGCCAGAGGGCGAAGCTCAAGGGGTAAAACCCTTCCTTTTCCCGCCGCAAGGGGCCCAGGTAAAACCGGAGAGGCCGGCCCGCGAAATACCCGGCCAGGGCCCCCATGACCGTTCCCAGGATGACGCTGGAAAAGGCTACGGCAAAGCCCACCAGCAGAGAGATGCGGCTCCCATAAATGATGCGGGAAAGGACATCCCGCCCAAGGTCATCCGTACCCAGGAGGTGTTCGCGGCTTGGAGGCTGAAAGTAAAACTGGCCGGGGTCTTCCCCGCTGGGTTGAGCCGTAGGGTCGTAAGGGGCAATCCAGGGGGCCAAGATGGCCATGAGGATGAGGAGGAGGATGACCACCAATCCGGCCATGGCCATCCTGTGCCGCCGAAAGCGGCGCCAGAAGAGATAGAAGAAGGTACGGGGTTTGGCGTTCAGGGTCTCGGTCATCCTCGCCTCCTAGCTGTACCGGATCCTGGGGTCCACCACGGCGTAAGCCAGGTCCGCGAGCAGGTTAAAGAGGGCGGTCATGAGGGCCAGGAAGGCCAGGGCGGCCATGGCCACGTTGTAGTCCTTCTCTACCAGGGCGTCAAAGATGGCCCGGCCCATCCCCGGATAGCTGAAGATGGTCTCGGTGATGGTGGCCCCCCCAAGAACCCCAGGAATGGCCAGGCCCACCAGGGTCACAATGGGGATAAGGGCATTCCGGAGGGCATGCTTGTAGAGGACCACCCGCTCAGGTAGCCCTTTGGCCCGGGCGGTGCGGATATAGTCCTGGGAGAGGACTTCTAGAAGGGAAGCCCGCATGAACCGGGTCCACTCCGCCATCTGCAGGACGGAGAGGGTTAGCACGGGAAGGATGAGGTGCCAGGCCCACTGGCCGAGGAAAGACCAAAAACTGACAAAACCCCTGCGAACATCCTCCCAAAGGACCGCCGGCACCCCCCCTGTGGGGAACCTGGGGAAACCAGGGATGGTCTCAGGTAGCAACACAGCAAATAGATAAAGAAGCAATATCCCCAAGAAAAAAACTGGCATAGAGAATCCAACAAAAGCCAAGAATGTTATGACATAGTCCGCAAGGGAGTACTGGCGGACCGCCGAAAAAACCCCCACTGGGATGGCCACCAAAAGGGCTAGGGTAAGGGCCAGACCAGAGAGGATTAAGGTCTTGGGCAGGCGCTGGACAAAGATATACTCCGCGGCAGGGATGCCGTAGGTGCGGCTGTAGCCTAGATCTCCCCGGACCGCCCGGGAAAGCCATTTGAAGTAACGGACATGGAGGGGTTGGTCCAAGCCGTAGGCCCTTTTAAGGGCCTCAAATTGTTCTGCGGTTAGGCGGGGATTCTGCCGTCTCAGCTCCTCCAAAGGGTCCCCCGGTTGCAGGGCCAGGAGGGTAAAAATGACCACGCTGGCCGCGAGAAGCAGGGGCACCATCTGTAAAAGCCTGCGGATGGTATAGGCGAACACTTTTACCTCCCTCGTTTATCCGGCCAAAAAGCCCGCTGGGGGTTCCCCCAGCGGGCTTTACTATACCACCCGGGTTAGCGAGTGGAAAGAGCGTACTTGGCCTGGTCCCACCGCTTCACGGCGCCCCGGCTCTCCCAGCCGATCTCCCAGGCGTTCCAGCCGGGGTAGCCGAAGCCGCCGGCGTAGGCGCTAGCCACGTAGTTCACCAGACCCTTCCGCACCACGTAGGGGTTGGCCCGGAAGTAGAGGGGCAGGGCCGGGAGTTCCTCGGCCCAGATCTCCTGGGCCCGGGCAAAGAGCTGCTTCCTCCGGGTCTCGTCGAACTCAATGACCCCCTGGCTGGTCAACCGGTCAAACTCATCGTTCCGCCAGCCGCCGATGTTCTGGCCCTGGTAGTTGTTCTCCTTGGTGGGAACCAGGACGGCCCCGGTGTTCAGGTTCCGGTACTGGAAGAGACGGCCATCCTCGGCCAGGCTGGAAATCCAGGCGAACTCAAACATCCCGGTCCACTTGCACTCGCTGGCCCGCTGGATGTAATCGTCGGCAAAGACCACAGCCGAGGGGGCGTTATTGATCTTGACCGCGATGCCAATCTTCCTGAAGTCTTCGGCAAAGAACTGCTGGGTCCTTTCACGGACCACGTTGCCAGCGGTGGTGACGTACTCAATCTCAAACCGGACGGTCCGGCCACCCACGGTGCGCTGGAGAATCCCGTCCGGGCCAGGCCGCCAGCCCATCTCAGCCAGGAGCTGCCGGGCCTTATCCAGGTTGAACTCGTACTTGCGAACGTTGGGGTTGAAGAGGGGGTTCACGGGGGCAATCCAGGTGTGGGCCACGGGCTGGAGGCCGTCAAAGAAAGCCCGGACCAAGCCTTCACGGTTCATGGCGTGGAGAAGAGCCCGCCTTGTCCTCACATCGTTCAGGCCCAGGTCCCGCACCTGCTGGCAGTTCTCAAACTTGTTGACATCGATGTGCTCCCAAATGGCCCCGGGGACGAACCAGATGTCAAACCGGCCGGGGGCCCGGGAGGTGAGCTGCCGGCTCCGGCCCTGGTCAAAGGTCAGGGAGACGCTGGAAGTAGCGTCAATGGACCCACCGATCACCGCCACCAGAAGGGAGTTGGTGTTCTGGATGAAGCGGTAGACCACCCGCTGGACATACCGGCTCTCCCCACCCTCAGGCTTGATGGGGAAATTGGGGTTCCGCTCCATCTCTATGGAGTTCCCCGGAACCCAACGCTTGAACTTGAAGGGGCCGGAGTAGACCATGGCCCCCCGGTTCAGGGCCTGAGGGGTGGCGAATTTGAGGAAGAAGTTGCGGTAAAGCTCGTTCAGCCTTTCCGCGTCCTTATCGGGGTCCAGCCGGGCGGCCTGGGCCTTCACCCTTTCCCACTCAGGGCCCATGATGTGCTTGGGGGCGTAGCCGATGGGGGAGCCGTAGGTGTCGTAGTAGTAGGCGGGTTCAAAGATGACTGTGAAGTTCCGGGCGTCCCGGACCCGGAGGCTTACCCGCTCCCAGTAATCCGGGTTAAGGACCGGCATCCCCTTAGCCTTCCCCACCTCGTAGTAAAAGGCCACGTCCTCGGTGGTGATGGGCCGGCCGTCGGACCAGCGGGCGTCAGGGCGGAGAGTAAGGTCCATCTCCAGCCGCTTCTTCCCCCCACCGATATCCGTGATCCGGAGGCGGCCATTTTGCTGAGTGGGAACCTCCGTGGCCAGGACGGGGAAGTTCTGGCTGTCGGCGCTAAAGCCGATGAGCGGGGCAAAAAGATACTGCTCTATTTCCGACTTGATGGCCTGGTTGGAGATCACAGAGAGGAAGTCCCCCGCCAGGACCCTGGGCTCCTGGGAGGCCCCGACCACCAGGCTGTTATCCTGGGGACCGGCCAGGGCCAGGCCTAGGAACGTTGCACCGAGTACAGCCCATTTGCCGATTCGCCTCATACCCTACCTCCTTTAAGGTGCCCCTTTCAGGCCAGGGCCATTATACCGCCAGAGGCTTCCTTGTCAACAAGAGGGCCAGACCTTAGCCCCCGCAGCTTCGGGCCTCCCCTTCCTGGTCCTTGGTGCGGAAGGAGTGGCCGCAACCGCAGGTGCTGGCGGCGTTGGGGTTGTGCACCGTGAACCCGCCCCCCATGAGGCTTTCCACCCAGTCGATCTCCGAGCCCACCAGGTAGGGAAGGGAGCGGGGGTCTACCACAAGCCGGACCCCATGCATCTCCACGAAGGTGTCCCCCTCGAGTTCCCTCTCGTCCACGGCCATCCCGTACTGGAAGCCGGAGCACCCCCCGGCCTTGATGTAGACCCGGATGGCCGCCCCCTCCTTGCCGTAACGGGCCAGGATCTCCTTAGCCTTTTCTGCCGCCAAGGGCGTAATGCTCAAAACCGGCTTGGCCTCCACCATCCCCCTTACCCTAGCACAGGCCGGACCCAGAAAAGTGCCCCAAGGTAGGATAGGGGCATGCTGGAGACCCGGCTCCCCCAGGTCCAGGCAAAGCTTAAAGAGGAAGGCCTCGAGGCCTGGCTCCTCCTCTCCTTCGGGCCTAGAAACGCCATCGCCCTCGAGGTCTTGGGCCTAGGGGGGACCCACCTTACCCGACGCTTCGCCTACCTCATCCCCCGGGAAGGCCCCCCAGGTCTCCTCTGCCACGCCATTGAGGAAAGCCTCTTCCCCCCCCTTCCGGGGGAGCGGCGCACCTACCAGGGGTTTGGGGAGTTTTGGGAAGGGCTAGAAGCCCTCCTAGGGGGACGGAGGCGGATCGCCCTGGAGTACCTGCCGGGAGGGGCCATCCCCTACCTCTCCCAGGTGGACGGGGGGACCCTGGACCTCCTCCGGGCCCTAGGGGTGGAGGCCGTTTCCTCCTGGCCCCTTCTCCTCCTCCTCCAGGTTTGGGAAGAGGAGGAGTTAAGGGCCCACCGGCGGGCGGTAGAGGGGCTTAAAAGGGCCTTAGAGCGGGGCTTGGACCGGCTTAGGGCGGGAGGAGCCACGGAGGAGGAGGTGCAAAGGGTTCTGGCCGAGGCCCTTCTGGCCCAGGGCCTCCTCTTTGACCACCCCCCCATGGTAGCCTTCGGCCCCCACGCGGCCAACCCCCACCACGCCCCCGGGGCCAAGCGTCTGGAGGAGGGGGAGGTGGTCCTTCTTGACCTCTGGGCCAAGGAACCGGGCGGGGTCTATGCCGACATCACCTGGATGGCGGGGCTTAGGGTGGGGGATGAGGTCCACCGGGCCTTCCGGGCCGTGGCCCGGGCCCGGGACGAGGCGGTCCGGTTCATCCAGGAGGCCTACCGGGTGGGGCGCTACCCCAGGGGGGCCGAGGTGGACGGGGTGGCCCGCCAGGTCCTGGAGGAGGCGGGGTATGGAAAGGCCCTAAGGCACCGCACCGGGCACAACCTCGGCCGTGAGGTCCACGGGCATGGGCCCCACCTGGATGGCCTCGAGGCCCCCGAGTTTAGGCCCCTGGTGCCGGGCCTTGCCTTCACCGTGGAGCCCGGGGTCTACTTCGAGGGCCAGTTCGGGGTACGCACCGAGGTGGACGTCTACCTCCACCCCACGGGCCCCGAGGTCACCACCCCCATCCAGGAAGACCTCACCCCTTTATAGGGGGGCATGGTATCTTGGGGAACGGCATGGACCGACCCCTCCTCCTCTTCGCCGGCCAGTCCAACCGGCCCCTGGCCCAGGCCGTGGCGGAGGCCCTGGGCATCCCCTTAGGCCGGAGCACCACGCTCCGCTTTGCCAACGACAACCTCTTTGTGCGGTTTGAGGAGAGCCTCCGGGAAGGGGACGTCTTCATCCTCCAGTCCCTCACCCCCCCGGTGCAGGACCACCTGATGGAGCTCCTCATGATGATTGACGCGGCCAAGGGGGCCAGCGCCGCCCGGGTCACCGCGGTCATCCCCTACTTCTCCTACGCCCGGAGCGACAAGAAGGACGCCCCCCGGATCTCCATCACCGCAAGGCTCATCGCCGACCTCCTCCAGACCGCGGGGGCCGACCGGGTCCTCACCCTCACCCTCCACTCCCCCCAGGTCCACGGCTTTTTTAAAATCCCCGTGGACCACCTCTCCGCCGAGCCTGTGATCGCCAACTACTTCGCCACCCGGGTAGAGCTGGAAAGGGCTGTGGTGGTGGCCCCGGACGCCGGGGACTTAAAGCGGGCGAGCAGCCTGGCCCGAAGGCTTGGACTCCCCATCGCCTTCATAGATAAAGAACGGGTCTCGGACACCGAGGTCCGGGTGCGGATGCTGGTGGGGGAAGTGAAGGGCAAAACGGCCCTCATTGTGGACGACGAGATCTCCACCGCGGGGAGCCTGGTGGAGGCGGTGGAGGCCCTCCTCCAGGCCGGGGCCAAGGAGGTCTACGCCGCGGCCACCCACGGGGTCTATGTGGGCCCGGCCCTGGAAAGGATCGCCAAAAGCCCGGTGAAGGAGGTAGCGGCCACGGACTCCTGCCCCCCCAAGCCCGGCCCCAAGCTCAAAACCCTCCCCATCGCCCCCCTCCTGGCCGAGGCCATCTGGCGGATCCACCGGGGGGAGTCGGTCTCGAGCCTCTTCGTATGAAGGGAGAACGCCTAAGCCTAGGCGGGGTGGAGGTCCTAAGCCTCAAGCCCGAAAATCCCAGGGCCATCCTCCTTGCCCTTCACGGCCTCCAAGGCTCTAAGGAGCATATCCTAAGCCTTCTCCCCGGATACCTTGAGCGGGGGTTCTGGCTTCTCGCCTTTGATGCCCCCCGGCACGGGGAAAGGCCTGGCCCTCCCCCCTCCTCCAAAAGCCCCCGGTACGTGGAGGAGGTCTACCAGGTGGCCTTGGGCTTTGCCCAGGAGGCCCAGCGGGTGATGGCCGAGGCCCAGGCCCACGGTCTACCCCTCTTCCTGGCCGGGGGGAGCCTTGGGGCCTTCGTGGTTCACCTCCTCCTGAGCCGGGGGCTGAGGCCAAGGGCAGCCCTAGCCTTCATAGGAAGCGGCTTCCCCATGAAACTCCCCCAGGGCCAGACCCTGGAGGACCCCCAGGTCCAGGCCCTCTACCAAACCCCCCCTACCCTCCAAGGGGAGGCCTATGGGGGGGTACCTCTCCTCCACCTTCACGGCACCCGGGACCTCATCGTACCCTTAGAGCGGATGGAAAGGACCCTGGAGGCCCTAAGGCCCCACTACCCCGAGGGACGGCTCGCCCGGTTTGTGGAGGAAGGGGCAGGCCACACCATCACCCCCCTCATGGCCCGGATGGGCCTGGCCTTTCTAGACCACTGGGTATGATCCTGGAAGGCCTCAAGGGGTACCGGGGCTACCCCGGGGGGTTCAAGGCCTACCGGAAGCGCTACCCCACGGTGGAGCTCTCCTGGTGGCACCGCGTCCCGGACTGGGCCACCCTAAGCCGGCTCCGCCGCCTGACCCCCCAGGGCTTCCGCTTCAGCGTTTATGGGCACAAGCACTTTACCTTTACCCCAACTGGGGAAGAACGGCGGGTCTTGAGGCGGTTTTTTCGGCGGTTTAGGGCCCTGGGGGAAAAAAGGGGGGCGGTGCGCATCCCCTTGCCTGAGCTGGAGCCGGAAAGGCTTAGGGCCTGGCTAGACCTATTGGAAGGGGTTTTGGCGAAGCTTGGAGGCCGGGAGGCCTTCCCCATCGCTTTTGAAGCCCCAGAGGGGCTTAAACCCTTCCTTAGGGAAAGGGGCTACGCCCTGGTGAACGAGCCGGGGGGGGCTTTCCTCTACCTGGTGGACCCAAAGGAGGTACCCGAAGGGGAGGGGTTTCTCTACCGGAGTCTTCCCCTTGAGGGGCAAGAGGTCTAAACTCATACCGGAGGTTGACCCTGCCTTGAGGACGAAGCGCTTCTCCCCCAAAGAGGCCGAGGAGATCTACCTGGTCCCCTACTGGGGCGCGGGGTTTTTCCGGATCGGGGAGGACGGGGAGATGGAGGTTACCCCCCTAGGCCCCAAGGGGCCCTCCGCCTCCCTTTTGGAAATCGTGGAGACCCTAAGGGACGAGGGGCGCCCCTTACCCTTGGTCCTCCGCTTCCCCCAGATTCTGGAGACCCGGCTTAAGGAGCTCCACGAGGCCTTCCAGAAGGCTATGGCCAAGTACAGGTACGGAGGAGGGTACCAGGGGGTCTTCCCCATCAAAGTGAACCAGCGCCGCCTGGTCCTGGAGACCCTGGCCCGGGCGGGCCGGGCCTATGGGTATGGCCTCGAGGCCGGGAGCAAGGCCGAGCTGGCCCTTATCCTGGCCCAGGACCTGGCCCCCGAGGCCCTCATCACCACCAACGGCTTCAAGGATGAGGACTTCATCCGCCTGGCCCTCATGGGCCGGAAACTGGGCCGGAAGGTGGTCATCACCCTGGAAAAATTCGCCGAGCTCCCCCGGGTCCTCCGCCTGGCCAAAGCCTTAGGGGTAGAGCCCGAGCTCGGGATCCGCTTCAAGCTCAAGGCCAAGGGGGCGGGGCAGTGGGAGGCAAGCGGAGGGGAGAACGCCAAGTTCGGCCTCACCGCCCCTGAGGTCATCCAGGCGGTGGAAATCCTCAAGGAGGAAGGCTTCCTGGAGACCCTGGTCATGCTCCACGCCCATATCGGGAGCCAGGTCACGGATATCCGCCGGATCAAGGCCGCGGTCCGGGAGGCGGCCCAGACCTATGTCCAGCTGAGGAAGCTTGGGGCCCCCGTGCGCTACCTTAACCTGGGCGGGGGCCTGGCCGTGGACTACGACGGCTCCAAGACCAATTTCTACGCCTCGGCCAACTACACCCTCCAGGAATACGCCGAGGACCTGGTCTATGTGACCAAGGAGGTGGTGGAGGCCCAAGGGGAGCCCCACCCCACCCTGGTTACCGAGTCCGGCCGGGCCGTGGCCGCCTACCACCAGGTCCTGGTCCTCGAGGCCATAGACATCATCACCCCGCCTGGGGAAAAAAGGCCCGCCCCCCCGCCTCCGGAGGCCCACCCCCTGGTCAAAGAGCTCTGGGAGACCCTGGAGGGGCTTAGCCCCAAGAACTTCCGCGAGGCCTACCACGACGCCTTGGCCGATAAGGAAACCCTCCAGACCCTCTACGACCTGGGTCTGGCGAGCCTAAAGGACCGGGCCTTGGCCGAGGAGATCTTCTACCACCTGGCCCGGCGTGTCCAGGAGATAGTGAAAAACCTCCCCTACGTCCCCGACGATTTTGAGGACCTGGAGAAGCTCCTGGCGGACAAGCTTGTCTGCAACTTCTCCATCTTCCAAAGCCTGCCCGACGCCTGGGCCATCCACCAGCTTTTCCCCATCGTCCCCCTGGACCGGCTGGACGAGCCACCCACCCGGAGGGCTACCCTGGTGGACATTTCCTGCGATTCCGACGGGAAGCTGGACCGGTTCATCGACCTCCACGACGTCCGCTCCACCCTCCCCATCCACCCCTTCCGTCCGGGGGAGGCCTACTACCTGGGCGTCTTCCTGGTGGGAGCCTACCAGGACGTCCTGGGCTCCAACCACAACCTCTTTGGCCAGGTGGGGGAGGCCCATGTCCGGGTGGAGGAAGAGGGATTCGTGATTGAGCGGTTTGTGCCCGGGGAGACGGCGGAGCGGGTGATTGAAAAGATGGGCTTCACCCCCCGGGAGCTCCTCCAGGGGGTGGAGCGGCTGGTGCGCCGAAGCCGGCTTTCCCCAGCAGAAAAGGGAGCCTTCCTGGAAGGGTACGCCCGGGAGCTCCAGGGGTACACCTACCTGGAGGAGACGCGGGAAGGCTGACCCCCCCGGCGGACTGGGCCTGGCCTCGAGGTAAGCTGAGACCATCTTGGACCCCCGCCTCGAGGGCCTTGACCCTCTTCACCCCTTAAGGCGCCGGGCCGCCTTGGTTCTCCTCCCTCTGGGGGGGTTGGTGGCCTCGGTGGCCCTCTGGACTTCCTGGCCCGGGGGGTTGGACCCTGTGGACCGGGCTTTCCTTCCCCCCATGGCCCTGGGCTTGCCCCTCCTGGCCCTTCTCCTTTGGCGGCGGGAAGGGGTGGCGGCCTGGGCCTTTCCCCTGGCCCACACCCTGGTGGCCCTCTACCTCCTAGCCACCCTAAGCTACCAGCTCCTCGAGGCCCCTAATCCCCAAGGCCTCTCCCCTGCGGCCTACTGGTTTCCCTTTGTGTACTTCTCGGCCTTTCTCTTCTTCCCCAGCGCGAAAGCCGTTCAGCTGGGCCTGGCCTACTGGTCCATGGCCTTGGTCCTAGCCCTTCTCAGCGGGCTTAAACAAGGGTTAGACCCCCGGCACCTCAACGCCTTGGTCCAGTTTCTGGGCTCCGGCCTGGCCTATCTGGTCCTCCTCTACCTCCTGGTCCGGATCCGGCTGGGCTACCTCGAGGCCCGGGCCCTGGCCCACCAAGACCCCCTTACAGGCCTGCCCAACCGGCGCTACCTGGACCAGGCCCTGGGCCCAGAGCTCCTTCGGGCCCAGCGCTACGGCCGGCCCCTGGCCCTCGCCTTCCTAGACCTGGACCTCCTCAAGCGCCTCAACGACACCCTAGGCCACGAGGCCGGGGACCGGGCCTTACGCCTCCTGGCCCAGTGCCTGCAAAGCCACCTGCGCCAATCCGACCTCCTGGTCCGGTTCGCAGGGGATGAGTTCATCCTCCTCCTTCCCGAAACCGACCTTGAAGAAGCCCAGGCCCTGGCGGAAAGGCTCCGCCAGGGGGTTAAGGTCTGGCCCGGATTCCCTCCAGGCCTATCCCTAAGCCTGGGGGTCACGGAGGCCCGGACCCAGGACACACCGGAGCTTCTCCTGGCCCGGGCCGACCAGGCCCTTTACCTAGCCAAGGAAAGGGGGCGGGACCGGGTTGAGGTCCTCTAGAGCCCCGCTTCCCGCCTTAAGGCCTCCACCCGGTCTGTCTCCTCCCAGGGGAAGCCCGCCCGGCCAAAATGCCCGTAGGCCGAGGTGGGGGTGTAGATGGGCCTCAGAAGGTCCAGCTCCTCGATGATGGCCAAGGGCCTAGGGTCAAAGACCTTGGAGACGATCTCCGTAAGCTTCTCGTCGGGCAAAGCCCCGGTGCCAAAGGTCTCCACCCGCAAGGAGACGGGCCGGGCCTTGCCGATGGCGTAGGCCAGCTCCACCAGGGCCCTGCGGGCCAGGCCGGCGGCCACCAGGTTCTTGGCCATGTACCGGGCGTAGTAGCTCGCAGAACGGTCCACCTTGGTGGGGTCTTTCCCGCTAAAGGCCCCGCCCCCGTGGGGCACCGCCCCCCCGTAGGTGTCCACGATGATCTTCCGCCCCGTGAGGCCAGTGTCCGCATGCGGCCCCCCCAGGATGAACCGGCCCGAGGGGTTGATGAGGTACTCCGTCTCCCCCTCCCGGAGGTACTCCGCAGGAATAGCCTTGCGCACCACCTCCCGGATGAGGTCCTCCCTGAGCTGGTCCGGCTCCACCTCCGGGGAGTGCTGGGCCGAGACCACCACGGTCTTGACCCAAAGGGGCTTATCCCCATCGTAGACCACAGTCACCTGGGCTTTCCCGTCGGGGCGGAGGTAGGGGAGAAGCCCAGTCTTGCGCACCTCCGCCAGACGCATGGTGAGCCGGTGGGCCAGGGTGATGGGGAGAGGCATGAGCTCGGGGGTCTCATCCGTGGCGTAGCCGAACATTAGGCCCTGGTCCCCCGCCCCAATCCGGTCCAGGGGGTCTTGGGACTTAAGGACCCGCCACTCGTAGGAAAGGTTCACCCCACCCGCGATATCCGGGGACTGCTCGTCAATGGCGGTGAGGACGGCGCAGGTATCCGCGTCAAACCCGTACTTGGCCCGGGTGTACCCCACCTCCCGCACCGTCTTGCGCACCAAACCCGGGATATCCACATACCCCTCGGTGGTGATCTCCCCGGCCACGAACACGAGTCCCGTGGTCACCAGGGTCTCCGCGGCCACCCGGGCCTTTTTGTCCTGGGCGATTAAGGCGTCCAGGATGGCGTCCGAGATCCGGTCGGCGAGCTTATCCGGGTGCCCTTCCGTCACGGATTCCGAGGTCACTAACCTAAGCCCCACTTCCCACCTCCTTTAGACTCATCCCCGGGCTAGGCCTCTGCCCCCCGGGGCAACCCTCTAAGTATACTACCCCCCTGTGAAGGACCCCACGGCCCCCATTGGCGTCTTTGACTCCGGGGTAGGAGGCCTTACCGTCCTCAAAGCCTTAAGGCAAGCCCTGCCCCGGGAGGATTTTCTCTACTTTGGGGATACCGCCCGCGTCCCTTATGGGAGCAAGCCCCTGGGGATGGTCCGGCGCTTCGCCTGGGAGATCGCAGGCTTCCTCCTAAGGCAGGGGGTGAAGGCCATCGTGGTGGCCTGCAACACCGCAAGCTCCGCCGCCCTCCCCGACCTAGCCCAGGACCTTTCCGTCCCAGTCTTCGGGGTGATTGACCCAGCGGTGGAGGCGGCCAGGGGGTTAGGCCGGGTGGGGCTTATCGGGACCCAGGCCACGGTGGAAAGCGGGGCCTACGAGAGGAGACTCCACCTGGCCTGGGCCAAGGCCTGCCCCCTTTTTGTGCCCTTGGTAGAGGAAGGGCTTTGGGATGACCCCGTGGCCCTCCTCATCGCCCGGCACTACCTCGAGGCCGCCCCCCCCCTGGACGCCCTTATCCTGGGCTGCACCCACTACCCCTTCCTGAAGGGGGTGATCGGTAAGGTTCTTCCCGGGGTGGCCCTCATCGACTCCGCGGAGGCCACGGCCTGGGCTGTGGCCCAGGGGCTAAGGGAGGCAGGCCTCCTCAACCCCCAAGGCCAGGGCCGGGTGGTCCACTATGTCACCGGGGACCCAGAGGGGTACCGGGTCCTGGCGGGGCGGCTTGGGGAAAGGGTAGAGGAGTTAAGGCGGGTCAGCCTGGAGGAGCTCTAATACCACCCCACCCTGACTTCGTCAGGGTGGGGGCCCTGGTAAAAGCCTTGTAGAAGCTAAAGATAAGACCACCCCACCGGCTTTGGGTTCCCCTAAGGTTTTAGAATAGAAGGGCATGAAGGTGGTCCTGGCCACCACCAACCCCGGGAAGATCCGGGAGCTTAAGGAGGGGCTTGCCCCCCTAGGCTGGACCCTCCTGAGCCTTTTGGACTTCCCCTTAAAGATGCCCAAGGAGGAAGGGGCCACCTTTTTAGATAACGCCCTCCTTAAGGCGGGGTATGTGGCCAAGGCCACGGGGCTTCCTGCCCTAGCGGACGACTCAGGTCTCGAGGTCTACGCCCTTAAGGGGGAGCCCGGGGTCTATTCCGCCCGGTACGGGGGGCGGAGCACGGACTGGGAGCGGAACGTCTACCTCCTGGAGAGGATGCGCCACCTCAAGGGGGAGGGGCGCCGGGCCCGGTTCGTGGCGGTACTGGCCCTGGCCTATCCGGATGGACACGTGGAGGCCTATGAGGGAAGCGTGGAAGGGTATATCCTGGAGGCCCCCCGGGGGGAGGGGGGGTTCGGGTACGATCCCCTCTTCTTCGTCCCGGAGGCCGGGAAGACCTTCGCAGAGATGAGCCTGGAGGAAAAGGCCCGGCACTCCCACCGGGGCAAGGCCCTAAAGGCCCTCCTCGAGGCCTACCGCGAAGGCCCCCCGCCCCGGGAGGTATCCCCCCTGGAATGAAGGTCCTTTCCCCCCATATCGCCCTTTACCGCCTCTTTGACCTGGCGGACGAGATCAACCTGGCCGGGCTAAACACCCCTAGGCTCAAGCTCTCCCGGCCGCGGTTGGGGGCGGTGCGTTTTCTTACCCCTCCGGCCCAGGTGGAGCTTGGGGCGAGGAGCGTGGAGGGGCTTTCCGGCCTCCTCCAGGCCCGGCTTTACGAGTTTGGGGTGGCCAGCCTCTCTTTCCGCATCCACCTAGGGGAGGCCTTGGACTGGCCTCTCTTTTTAGAAAAAGCCCTGGAGATTCCCGAGTACTCCTTTTGGGAAGGCTTCTTCTTGGCGGAGCTTGCGGCCTTGGAACCCTACCTTCAAGGGGCCCTCCTCCGCCCCGAGGAAAAGCGCCTCACCGAGGAGTTCACCGTTTACCACGCCCTGGGCCTGGAAGGCCACCCGGCCCACCGCCCCCCGGTGGACCTCACCCCCCTTTGGATGGGGGCCAAGGAAAGCTTTGCCCCCGAGGTCCAAAAGGAGATGGAGCGGTACCGGTACAGCTACTCCACGGAGGACCTGGCCCTTTTGGGGTTTGACCGGGTTCTTATCCTGGACTCGGAGGGGATCTGGGACGTGGCCGACCTGGTGGAGTTCGTCCACGCCCAGATTCTGGAGCTCTCCTACTACGACCAGGTCCTAACCCAGGAGCTGGAGGCCGTCCCCTTGGTCCTCAAAAACCGAGGCCTTTGGGGCTACGGTACCCTCCAACGCCTCCGCCGCCGCCTCATGGCCCGGCACGCGGAGATCGCCGACGTCAAGGCCCGGATGGAAGGGGCCCTTAGGATCACCGAGGACCTCTTCTACGCCAAGATCTACCGGGGGGCCCTGGAGCTTTACGGGGCCCATGAGCTCCAGGGCAGCGTGGAGGAGAAGCTTAGGGTCCTCGAGGCCACTTATGAGATGGTCACAGAGGAGGTGATGCACCTGAGGGCCCAGGCCGTGGAGGTGGGGATCCTGGCCCTCATCGCCTTTGAGGTCCTAAGGGCCTTGCTCTAGCCTGGCCCTGGGTATAATGGTGGACGCGGGTGTAGTGGGGCCAACCGAGGAAGCGCTACCAGGCACCCCAGGAGGTGGGTATGAAGCAAGCTTTAGGCCTCATCCTGGCCCTGGGCCTAGCCCTGGCCCAGGGGAAGATTACGGTCTGGACCCATTTTGGTGGGCCCGAACTCGCCTGGCTCAAGAGCCAGGCCCAGGCCTTTGAAAAGGCCTCCGGGACCAAGGTGGAGGTGGTGGAGGTCCCCTTTGGGGACATCAAGCAGAAGTTCATCCTTTCCGCCCCCCAGGGTCAGGGCCCGGACCTGGTGGTCACCATCCCCCACGACTGGGTGGGGGAGATGGCCCAGGCGGGGGTCCTGGAGCCCATGGGCAAGTACGTGACCTCAGCCTACCTCTCCGACCTCCAGGAGGTGGGGGTAGAGGCCTTCACCTTTGGGGGCAGGCTTCTGGGCCTCCCCGCCTTTGCCGAAAGCGTGGCCCTGATCTACAACAAGCGTTACGTCAAAGAACCCCCTAGGACCTGGGACGAGTTTCTGGCCCTGGCCCGTCAGCACACCACGGGCCGGAGCTTTGGTTTCCTCTACAACATCGGCGACTCCTACTTCAACTTCGGCTTCTTCCGGGCCTTCGGGGCGGAAAACGTCTTCGCCAAGGACGCCCGTGGGAACCTAGACCCAGGCCGCCTCCTCCTTGGGGGCGAGGTGGGGGAAAAAGCCCTGGAGTTCATCCGTGACCTCCGCTACCGCTACAACCTGGTTCCCGAGGGCGTGGACTACGGCGTAGCTGATGGGGCGTTTAAGGATGGGGCCTTGGCCATGATCATCAATGGGCCTTGGGCCCTGGGGGACTACAAAAAGGCGGGGATTGATTTTGGGATCGCCCCCTTCCCTACCCCGCCCGGGGCCAAGAACCCTTGGGGGCCCTTCCTCGGGGTCCAGGGGGTGGTGGTGAACGCCTACTCCAAGAACAAAAATGCCGCGGTTAACTTCGCCAAGGCCCTGGTCACCGGGCGGAACCTGGTGAGCTTTAACCAGGCTGGGGGCCGGATCCCCGTGTCCAAGAGCGCGGCCAAGACCTTGGAAAAAGACCCGGTGGTGGCTGGGTTCAGCCAGGTCTTCCCCCGCGGGGTGCCCATGCCCAATATCCCCGAGATGGGCAAGGTCTGGGGCCCCTGGGGGAACGCCATCAACCTGGCCATCCAAAAGCGGGACTCCAACATTAAGAAGATCGTAGAGGACATGGTGGCCGAGATCCGCAAGGCCATCGGCCGCTAAGGACCCTGGCCCCTAGGGGTCCCCCCTAGGGGCCTTCGCCCCAAGATGAAGCATCCTCCCGGCCTCACCGGTTTCCTTCTAGCCTTAGGGCTTATCCTCGGCCTCCTCCTCCTGGCCACGGGGGTGGGGGTTTTTGGGTTTATCTTCCTCGAGGCCTACTGGCCGGTCCCAGGCTGGAGCATCCTGGTCCTGGCCGGCCTGGTCCTCATCCCGGGGTCGGTCCTCTTAGCCCGGGTTTTCCCCTGGCTCACGGAGTGGTACTACCTCCTCCCTGCCCTAAGCTTCCTCATCGTCTTCACCCTCTACCCCATTGGGCTTACGGTCTACCTGGCCTTTACGGATTACTCCGGGGCCCGGAATGGCCTCCCCGACCGCTCCACCGAGACCCGGGTGGTCCAGGTAGAGGGGGAGGTTTTGCGCCTCGAGGAAGCCGTGGAGGAGGCCTTCCGCTGCTCACCTTGCACGGGGATTCTCCTGGAACTCGAGGCCCAGGGCCGGCGCTTCCGGGCCCGGGTCCTGGAGGCCCAAGGCGAAAAGGTAGCCCTGGACCAGGCCCCGCCCTTTACCCCCCTTTACGCCACCCGGGTGAGCGAGTTCCGGTTTATAGGGGTTAAAAACTTCGCCACCATCCTGGCCCAGGCCAACCAAGCCCTTGGGCCTGTCTTCCTCTGGAACGTGATCTTTGCGGGAAGCACTGTGCTTTTAAACGCCTTTTTGGGCCTGGTCCTGGCCCTAATTTTGAACAACAAAAACCTGAGGTTCCGGAATTTTTACCGCACCGCCCTCATCGTCTCCTGGGCCTTGCCTGGGGTCATCACCGTCCAGGTCTTTGTAGCCCTTTTGAACTATAACTTTGGGGCCATCAACCGCCTGCTGGGGGTCTTGGGCATCTATCCCATCCCCTGGCTCATTGACCCAGACTGGGCCCGGGTGGCCATCCTCTTGGTCAACCTCTGGCTGGGCTTCCCCTATATGATGACCGCCACCTTAGGGGCGCTTTCCACCATCCCGGATGAGCTCTATGAAGCGGCCCGGGTGGATGGGGCCGGCCCCTGGCAGGCCCTCACCCGGATCACCCTGCCCCTTTTGGAAAAGCCTATGCTCCCCATTCTCCTCTCCTCCTTCGCCTTCAACTTCAACAACTTCTACATTATCTACCTCCTCACCGGGGGCGGCCCCCCCGAGGAGGGCCGGCTGGCCACAGCCCAGGCCACGGATATCCTCATCTCCTGGGCCTACAAGACCGCCTTCAGCGCCGAGGGGCAGTCGGCCTACGGCCTGGGGGCGGCCATCAGCCTCCTCATCTTCCTCCTCACCGTGGCCATCAGCCTGGTGAACTTCCGCCTTACCGGGGCGCTTAGGGAGGTGCGCTGATGCGCCGCGCCTTCTACCCCCTCCTCGCCCTCCTCCTGGGGTACGGGGTCTACTGGTACGCCGCCCACCGGCTTTTTGACCCGGGGTCCTATCGGAGGCAGGTGGCCTTTGGCAGCGTCTTCGTGCCCTACGGCTGGGCCTACGCCCTCTTGGGGCTTTTGGGCCTGGTCTTTTTGGTCCTGCTCTTCAGCCTCTCCTACACCGCCTGGACCAGCCGGCGCTCAGGCCGGCGGAAAAGCCCCTGGCCCCTTTTCCTCCAGGGGGTGACCCACCTTTTCCTCTGGGTCCTCCTCCTTCTGGTCTACTACCCTGTGGTCCAGGTGGTGGCGGCAAGCTTTGACCCCACAAATAACCTCTTCAGCTTCCGCCGCCCCGAGACCGGCTTCCTCCTCCTGGACGCCAAGGTCATCCCCTACCTCCCCAACCCCTCCCTGGAAAACTACGCCCAGCTTCTGGATGGGGTGATCCTTTACCCCTACCAGGTGGTGCTTTTCCTGGTGGCCCTCTTAAGCCTCCTTGGGGTTTTGGGCCTGGCCCTCCTGGGGCGGCTTGGGGCTGGGGTGGGGGCCTGGACAGGACGGCTCCTAGCCCTTCTTGCCCTAAGCCTAGGCCTTCTCGTCCTCCTCCTCTCCCCCAAGCAGTTCACCGGCCAGGGCACCGAGGCCAAGTTCCTCCTTTGGGTGCGGAACACCTTCCTGATCTCGGGGCTGACCGGGGTTCTTGCCGTCCTCCTTACCGCCACGGCGGGCTACGCCTTCGCCCGGTTCCGCCACCTCCCGGGCCGGTACCCCCTCCTCCTCTTTTTCATCTTCATCCAGATGTTCCCGGGGTTTTTAGCCCTGGTGGCCATCTTTTACCTCCTCTCCCGGCTGGACCTCCTGAATACCTTTACCGGCCTGGTCCTGGCCTATTCCGGGGGGATCATCAGCTTTGGCACCTGGGTGTACAAGGGGTATCTGGAAAGCATCAGCCCAAGCCTCGAGGAGGCCGCCATGGTGGACGGGGCCAGCCGCTGGCAGGTCTTCACCAAGATCCTCCTCCCCCTTTCCGCCCCCATCTTCGTCTTCATCTTCCTCCTCCAGTTCGTGGGAACCTACTCCGAGTTCGTCCTGGCCAACCTGGTCCTCACTGGGGTGGAGAGCTGGAACGTGGGGGTGGGGCTTAGGAGCTTCACCACCGGCCAGTTCCAGACCAAATGGGGGGTCTTCGCCGCGGCCAGCGTCCTAGGTTCCCTCCCCATCCTCCTGATCTTTTACGGCTTCCAAAGGTATTTCGTTTCGGGTTACACCGCCGGAGCCCTCAAGGAATGAAGGCCTACCACGATCTAGAAGGCGTCCTCCCCCCAGACCCAGGCCCCGGGGAGGAGGTGGAGCTTTTCCTCTGGACGGAGGCCCGGGCCGGGGCCTTGGTCTATGAGGAGGCTGGGGAGCTCCACCAGAAGCCCATGGCCCCCTTCCCCGGGGGGCTTAGGGTCCGGGTGCGGCTGGGGGAAGGCCCCCTTCGCTACGCCTTCCGGCTAGAAGCCGGGTATCTGGGAAGCCACGGCCTCGAGCCCACCCTCCCCCGGTTTGACCGGTTCTTCCACCTCCTCCCCTGGCCCCGGCCCCCGGCCTGGGCCCAAGGGACGGTCTACTACCAGATCTTCCCCGACCGGTTCCGCAAAAGCGCCCATCCCCTCCCCCCGCCCCCGCCCCACTGGCGGCCCCGGGCCTGGGGGGAGCCGGTAGGGCGGGATGGAGGGTTGGCCTATTACGGCGGGGACCTCTACGGGGTGGCCGAGGCCCTCCCCTACCTCGAGGCCCTAGGGGTGGAGACCCTATACCTCACCCCCATTTTCCCGGCCCAGTCCGTCCACCGCTACGACGTGGTGGACTACACCCGGGTGGACCCCCTCCTAGGAGGGGAAGAGGCCCTGGAGGCCCTCCGAAAGGGGCTAAGGGCCCGGGGGATGCGCCTGATCCTAGATGGGGTCTTCAACCACACGGGCTCCGAACACCCTTATTTCCGAAGGGCCCTTCAGGACCCCAAGGCCCCTGAAGGGGGGATGTACACCTTCTACCCGGACGGGCGGTACGCCGCCTTCTTCGGGGTGAGGAGCATGCCCAAGCTGGACTACGCCTCCCCCCTGGTCCAGGAGCGGTTTGTCCACGGCCTCGAGGCCCCTATAAGGCTCTACGCCCGCTGGGCCGACGGGGTGCGGCTGGACGTGGCCCACGGGATTGGGGAGGGAGGGACGAACCGGGGCAACGCCCGCTGGCTCCGCGCCCTGACCCGGGCGGCCAAGGAGGCGAACGAGGAAGCCTTGGTCTTCGGTGAGCTTTCCTACGACACCCTCCCCACCTTAAGGGCCCAGACCCTGGACGGGGCCATGCACTACGCCGGCTTCGCCCATCCCGTAATGGAGTGGCTCTCGGGGCGGGATGTGCGGGGGGAGAGGGTCCGGCTTGGGGCCAAGGCCCTTTGGCGGGTGGTATGGGACCATTACGCCGGGCTTCCTTTAGGCCTTCGCCACAGCATGTATACCCTGGTCTCCTCCCACGATATCCCCCGGGCCCTCTGGCGGCTTAGGGGGGATAAGGAGCTCTTTAAGCTGGCCTACGCCCTCCTCTTCGCCTTCCCCGGAAGCCCCGCGGTCTACTACGGGGACGAGATCGGCCTAAGCCAGACCAACCCCTACGAGGCCTGGGCCGGGGATCCCTACTGCCGAGCCCCCTTTCCCTGGGAGGAAAGCCTTTGGGACCGGGACCTCCTCCGCTTTTTCCAAAGGCTCATCCGGCTCAAGAAGACCCACCCCGTCCTGCGCCAAGGGGGGCTCCTCCCCCTCAAGGCCCCGCCCGGGGTCCTGGCCTTCCGGCGCCGCCTGGGGGAAAAGGAGGTCTGGGCCTTTTTCGCCCCCCAAGGGGCGAGCCTCCGCCTCCCCCCGGGCCGGGACCTCCTGAGGGAGGAGGAGGTGGAAGGGGAGGTGGGGTTCACCTACCTCCTCTTGGAGCCCTATACTTAACAAGGTTTATGCGGGACCTCTACCAGGTCCTGGACCTACCCCCCCTCCTCCAAAGGCTGGCCCAGGAGGCTAAGACCCCTTTGGGCCGGAGGCTGGCCTTAGGCCTCAGGCCTCTCCCCAAGGAGGAGGCCCTCCGCCGCCAGGCCCTCACCGCCGAGGCCCTGGCCTACCCCCTGGATCTGCCGGAGGCGGGGGCCTTGGAGGAGGCTTATGAAAAGGCCCTAAGGGGGGAAAGGCTTACAGGCCCTGAGCTCCTAAGGGCGGCCCAGGCCCTGGAAGGGGCCCTTAAGCTTAAGGCCGAGCTCCTCCCCCTCGAGAACGAGCTCGCCCGGGTGGCCCAGGGGATTGGGGACCACCAGGCCTTCCTCAAGGAGGTGGAAAAGGCCCTGGACGAGGAGGGCCGGGTCCGGGACGAAGCAAGCCCCAGGCTTAAGCAGATCCGCGGGGAGCTTAGGCCCCTTAGGGAGACCATCCTGGAAAAGCTCTACGCCCTTATGGACCGGCACCCGGAGGCGGTCCAGGACCGGTTCGTCACCCTAAGGCGGGACCGGTACTGCGTCCCCGTAAGGGCCGGGATGGCCCAGAGGATTCCTGGAATCCTCCTGGATGAGTCGGAAAGCGGGGCCACCCTCTTCATAGAACCCCTCTCCGTGGTCCGGCTGAATAACCGCCTCTACGCCCTCAGGGCCGCGGAGGAGGAGGAGGTGAACCGGATCTTGAGGGCCCTCTCCCAGACCCTGGCCCAGGACCCGGGGCTTCCTGGGACCCTCGAGGCCCTGGCCCTTTTAGACCTGGTCCAGGCCCAGGCCCGGCTGAGCGGGCGGCTTGGCCTTACCCGGCCCCGCTTCCGCGAAGAGGGGTACCGGCTCAAAGGGGCCTTCCACCCCCTGATCCCAAACCCGGTGCGGAATAGCTTTGAGCTTACCCGGGAAGCCCGGATCCTCCTCATCTCCGGGCCCAACATGGGGGGGAAGACGGCCCTCCTCAAGACCCTGGGCCTCGCCGTCCTCATGGCCCAGTCCGGCCTTTTTGTGCCCGCAAAGGAAGCCGAGCTCGCCTGGCCCGACCGGATTTTTGCCGACATCGGGGATGAGCAGTCCATCCAGGAAAACCTCTCCACCTACGCAAGCCATCTCCTCCGCCTTAAGGCCATGCTGGAGGAGGCCACCGGGCAGAGCCTGGTCCTCATAGACGAGCTCGGGACCGGGACCGACCCCGAGGAGGGGGCAGCCCTGGCCCAGGCCATCCTGGAGGCCCTCCTAGAGCGGGGGGCCTACGGCCTGGTCACGAGCCACCTCCCCCGCCTTAAGGCCTTCGCACAGAAGGCCCCGGGGCTCAGAAACGCCTCCATGCGCTTTGACCTCGAGGCCCTAAAGCCCACCTACGAGCTCCTCCTGGACGTCCCAGGGCGGAGCTACGCCCTAAGCATCGCGAGGAGGCTTACCCTCCCCGAGGGGGTCCTGAGGCGGGCCGAAAGCCTCCTCCCCCAAGGGGAGAGGCTAGAGGAGGTCCTGGCCCTTCTGGAAAAGGAGCGCCTAGCCCTGGAGGAGGCGCGCAAAGCCCTGGAGGCCCAGAGGGCCGAGGCCGAGGCCCTCAAAGCAAGGCTTAGGGCCCTGGAGGCGGGCTGGGAAAGGGAGCGGGCGGCCAGGCTTAAGGCCTTGGAGGCCGAGGTGGAGGAAAGGCTCAAGCGGGTGGAGGCCGAGGTCAAGGCCATCCGGGAAAAGGCCCGCACCCAGGGCAAGGGCCAGGCCCTCCAGGACCTCCTGGCCCTTAAGGCCCAGCACGCCCAAAAGACCCAGGCCTTGCCCCCTCCCCTGGGCCTCGCCCCGGGGGCCCGGGTGGAGGTCTTAGGCCTCGGGAAGGAGGGCCGGGTGGTGGAGGTGGGGGGAGGGGAGGCCTTGGTCCAGGTGGGGCCCCTTAAGATGCGCCTACCCCTTGCTGAGCTTAGGCCCCTCCCTGAGGTCCAGACGGCCAAGGGGGTGGTCCTCAGGCCCAAACGGGAGATGAAGGAGGTGGACCTCCGGGGCCTCACCGTGGCCGAGGCCCTTTTGGAGGTGGACCGGGCCCTAAAGGAGGCCCAGGCCCTGGGGCTTCCCACCCTCCGCCTCCTCCACGGCAAGGGTACCGGGGCCCTAAGGCAGGCCATCCGGGAGGCCCTAAGGCGGGATAAAAGGGTGGAAAGCTTTGCCGATGCCCCGCCCCACGAGGGGGGGCATGGGGTCACGGTGGTGGTCTTAAGGGGCTAAAGGGGACGGCCCTCCAGCTCCTCCATCCGCCGGCGCAGGTCCTGGGGGATGGGGGTGGGCCTTCCCCCCTCCAGGTAAACCAGAACCCCCAGGCCCCGGGCGGCCTCCTGGCCGTCTGCCTCCACCCGGTGCTCCATCCGGAAGCTGGACCGGCCTAAGGCCACGGCCCTCACCCCCACCCGGACCTCCTGGCCCAGGAGGATGGGTTTTAAGTAGTCCACCTCCATCCGGGCCACAACGAAATGCCCTTCCTCTAGCCAGTCTGGGACAATTCTTTGAAAATACCGTACCCGGGCCAGCTCCATATAGGAGAGGTAGACGGCGTTATTCACATGCCCCAAGGGATCCAGATCCCGGAACCGCACCTCCACGGGAACGACCACAGGAAAGCCTTCCACAAGGGGGCATTCTAACCGGTAAAGTAAGGGCATGCTCAAGACCACCTGGGACCTTACCCCCCTTTTTGAGGACCTGGAAGGACCGAGGTTTCAAGCCGCCTGGGAAGGACTTAAGGGAAGGATTCAGGCCCTCGAGGAAGCCCTAAGGACCGAGGCCCCCCTGGAGGAGACCTTAGGGCGGCTAGACGCCTTCCTCGAGGCCCTCACCCCCATAGAGGCCTACCTCTACGCCCGCTTCACTGCGGAGACCCGGGACGAAAAGGCCCAGGCCAAGCTTTCCGAGCTGGAAATCCTCCTCTTGGGCTTCCAGAGGCTAAGGCCCAGGCTCACCCGGTACCTCGCCCTCCAGGACCCGGAGGAGGCGGGCCCCTACCGCATCCTGGTGGAGGAGGCCCGCACGGAGGCCCTCCACCAGATGCCCGAGGGGGAGGAGGTCCTGGCCGCGGAGATGTCCCTCCAGGGCCGGCAGGCCTGGACTAAGCTCCACGAGGCCCTCACCAGCCAGATCACCGTGCACCTGGATGGGGAGGAACTCCCCATCACCAAGGTGCGGAACCTGGCCTTCCACCCCGAGGAAGGGGTGCGGCGCCGGGCCTACGAGGCCGAGCTCAAGGCCTGGGCGGACCACGAGGTCCCCCTGGCCTTCGCCCTAAACGGGGTCAAGGGGGAAGCGGGGCTCTTAAACCGCAAACGGGGCTACCGGGATGACCTGGAGCCAAGCCTCCTCAAAAACCGCATTACCCGAAAAGCCCTCCAGGCCATGCTCACCGCGGTGGAAGAGGCCCTCCCCCTTTTTAGGCGGTACTTTGCCCTCAAGGCCAAGGCCCTGGGCAAGGAGGCCCTGGACTGGTGGGACCTCTTTGCCCCCATCGGAAGGGGAAGGCGCTGGACTTTGGAGGAAGCCTACCGGTTTATCCCGGAAAAACTCGCCGCCTTCTCCCCCCAAGCGGCCAAGATTGCGCGGATGGCCTTTGAAGAGGCCTGGATGGACCTCCTCCCCCGCCTCGGCAAGGTGGGCGGGGCCTACTGCATGCCACGGGGAGAAGGCAAAAGCCTCATCCTGGCCAACTACGAGGAGAGCTTCGAGGCCCTCTCCACCCTGGCCCATGAGCTGGGCCACGCCTACCACAACTGGGCCTTAGCCCAGGTCCCCCCAAGCCTCCGCCATGTCCCCATGACCCTCGCCGAGACCGCGAGCATCATGAACGAGACCCTGGTGGTGGAGGCGGCCCTTAAGGAGGCCAGCCCCGAGGAGGCCCTGGAGATCCTGGACACCTACCTCCAAGGGGCGGCCCAGGTGGTGGTGGATATCTATAGCCGCTACCTCTTTGAAACCTGGGTCTTCCAGGCCCGTAAGGAGCGGGAGCTCTCCCCCAGGGAGTTTAAGGAGCTCATGCTCCAGGCCCAGGACCAGGCCTATGGGGAAGCCGTCCGGACCCGGCACCCCTACATGTGGGCGGTCAAGCCCCACTACTACGGGAGCGACTACTACAACTACCCCTACACCTTTGGCCTCCTCTTTGGGCTTGGGATCTACCAGGCGCTTAAGGAGAGGGGAGAGGAAGGCCTTAAGGCCTACGAGGCCCTCCTAGCCGAGTCCGGTATGCACCCGGCCAAGGCCCTGGCGGGGCGGTTTGGCCTGGACCTCGAGGACCCCGGCTTCTTCCGGAAGGCCTTTAAGGTCCTGGAAGAAAAGGCGAACCTCCTAGAGCGGATGCTCTAGGAGGCTCCCGGCCCCCACCCTGGCTTAGGCCAGGGTGGGCCTAGAGGGCTTCCTTCTCCTCAGCCGCCTTCTTCCCGTAGAAAACCCGCATTAGGACGTAGGAGACCAGGAAGGTGAGCACCGGCCCCCCCAGGACCAAGGTCCAGAGGACGGCGTTATCCCCCAGGATGGAGCCTTGCTTCTGGAAGTCAATCTTGTACCCGGCCAGGGTGCTCATGAGGAAGAAGACCAGAAGGGCCAGGATGACGCTGGTCCTAACCGGATGCGCCGAGGGGAGCTCCATATAGCGCATCTTGTCCTTGCGGGTGTCCAGGAAGGGCAGGAGCAAGGCCACCAGCCCCAGGATGCCTGGGATGAGGACCCCCCCGATGAACTCTGGCCCAAAGGTAGCCCCGAAGAGGCGGAACTGCCAGCTGGAAGGGATGATTTGGAGGAGGCCATAGAGCCAAAGGAAGTACCAGTCGGGTTTGACCGCAGGGGTTTGGGGCGTGGGGGGGCCGAAGGCCTCAATGGGGTGGGCCAGGAAGGCCCCAGCCAGAATAGAGAGAACCCCCACATAGAGGGCGAAAAGGATGATCATGAGGCGCATCTGCTGGGGGTACATGGGCACCCCCAGGATCCGGCCTGGGGCCACCCTTTGGGCGTAGGGGGGCTGGGTGTGTTTCTGTTTAATCATGATGACCAGGTGAAGGCCGATTAAGGCCATCAAGGCCAGGGGAAGCCAGAGGACGTGGAGGCTAAAGAGCCGGGGGATGGCCTTGGCGGAACCCGGGAACTCCCCCCCGAACATCACCTCGGCCAGGGCGGGGCCAATCCAAGGGATGGACATGGCGATCCCGTACCCTATCCGGGTGGCGGTCACGGCGTAGTTGTCGTAGGGGAGGGCATACCCCGTGAAGGCCGTGACCACAGCTAGGCCCAAAAGGCCAAGGCCCACCAGGTAGTTGAGCTCCCGGGGCTTCTTGTAGGCCCCGGTGAGGAGGATCCGGAGCATGTGGAGGAAGGCCGCGGCGATCATCACATGGGCCGACCAGTGATGGAGGCTCCGGATCACCGCTCCAAAGGGGAGGGTATCGATGTAGAGGACACTCCCGTAGGCCGCAGGCACGGTCCGGCCATCCGGTAGCCTGACCTCCCGGATGGAGGGCTCGTAGTTCAGGGTGAGAAAGACCCCGGTGAGGACCAGGACCAGAAAGGCAAAGAGGGTGATCTCCCCCAGGAAGAAGCTGTGGTGCACGGGGAAGGCCTTGCGCAGGACCTTGCGGTAAAGCCCTGTGAGGTCTAGGCGTTCATCCAACCAACGGTACACCGCTACACCTCCTTGCAACAGCTACCCCGGCCCGCCTGGACCCCCACCGGCCCCAGAAACTCCCCAGCGGCCACCAGAACCCCATCCTCCACCTTAAGGGGAAGCTGAGGCACGGGCCGGGGTGGAGGGCCGGCAATAACCCGGGCCCCTTGGGCGAGGTCAAAGACGCCCCCGTGGCAGGGGCATAAGGCGGCTTTCTTCTCCGCTACCCACTGGCTTACGATACAGCCCAGGTGGGTGCAGACCGCGGAGTAAGCCACCACTCCCTCTGCAGCATGCTGGGCCACCTCGGGGGAGAGGACTTCCGGAGCGTACCGGGCCACCAGGAGGGTGTTCTTGGCCTCCCCGCTTTTCACCACCTTGGTCTTAGGGTCCATGGGGTAGGCCAGGACAAAGGGGTCCCCGGGCTTGAGCTCCTCGAGGCGGATGGGCTTCCCCTCCCCTCCCCCTTGGGCGTAGACCAGGATATCCCCGGGCTTTAAGGGCTCCTTTTCCGGGGTGGCCTCGGCCTTGGGCCGGAGGCTTGCCCCTACATAGAAAGCGGATACAATGGAAAGGCCCACCCCCGTGCCGATAATCGCCTGCAGAAAGGCCCGCCGACGGGACCTACGCAACCTCTGTTCGCGCTCGTCCATCCTCCCTCCTTACCAGGGGAACTCGCTCTTCTCCTCCTCGGTGAGGACTTCCTCCCGGCCGAAGAAGCGGTGGTAAATCCCAAAAAGAGCCGCCACCACCAGGCTAATGGCCCCAAAGATCAGGCCCTGAAGCCAGGTGGGGTTATGCCCGGTCTGGGTGGAGTAGGCAAGAAGCCGGACGAAGAAGCCGGAAAGGGCGGTGAGGAGGAGGACTAAAACCACCCCCGCGGCCACCGGGGCGGTGGAAGGCGTGGGGAAATGCCGGCCTGGCCGGAGCTCCACCCCTTCCAGCCAGTAGGAGATGAGGCCCATCAAGCCATAAAGGAGGAGGACGGCCCCAAAGGCCATGAGCCCAATCTGGCCCACGGAAAGCTCCTCCGGGGCATGCCCCAGGAGGCGGGCGATGTGAAGCCCATCCAGATAGGCCATGTAGAAAAGGCCCAGGGCAAAAATCAGGGCAAAGACGGGTAGGACCGGGTCGTTCCGATACATCCCCCCCTCCTACTCCACCGGACCGAAGCCGTTGCCCCAGCTATTGCGGATATAGGTGGCCACGGCCTTAAGCTCCTCCTCGCTGAAGGCCGCCCCCACGGGGGGCATGGCGCCCCGGCCATTCTTCACGATGTTCAGGATCATCTGGGCGTCCTGAAGGTTGGCGTTCCCCGCCAAAGCCGGCATCACCGGGGGCATCCCCTGGCCATTCGCCCCGTGGCAGGCGGCGCAGTTGGCCTCATAGAGGGCCTTGCCCTTATCCATCAGGGCCTGGTCCACCCCGGCGGCCGCGGGCTTAGCCTCGGCCCCGTGGGCCTCCGCCTCCTGGGCCGGGGGGGCCACCTCGGCAATAATCCTTTCCGTGGCCGGGGAGAGGGCGAAATAGGCCCAGATCCCGCCCAGGACCACCGCCGCGGCCAGGGCGTACCAGAAGGGGTTAAACCGGACGGGTTCCACGGGAAGCTCGGGCTCCCCCACCGCCAGGCGGAGCTCCACCTCTCCCGAGACCTCGCTCCCCGGGTCCACCCCCACCACCAGGACGTCCGGGTAGTTGTTCACGGTAAAGGGCAGGACCCGGATCTCCTGGCCTCCCCCCCGGTAATGGGTGACCACCTTTAGGGTATGCTCCCCGTCGGGGATCCTCTTGGTGTCTAAGCGAAAACGGTAAGGGGGTTCCTTAAGGACCACCAGGGGCTCCTGGGCCTCATCCAGGTAGACCTCGATCCGCTCTACAACCATTCCGCCTCCTCCAGTTGGTGAAGAGGGGCACAAGACCCCACCCCACCACTATACCCCGATAAGGGCAAGGACAGATGTCCCGGCCTACACCATGAGCCGGGACAGGCTCACCCGGACCCCTTCCTCCCCTCCCCCCACCTCCAGGGCGGCGGTGAGGGCAAGGTCTTTTAGCTCAGGCCAGAGGGCATCCCAAGGGACCTGTCCCGCCCCCACGGGGAGATGGTCGTCCCGGAGGCCGTGGTTGTCGTGGAGGTGGAGGTGGAGGAGCCTATGGCCCAAGGCCTTAAGGTACTGGAAAGGCCCCGTGGGGCCAAGCTCCACCAGGGCGTGCCCCACATCCAGGCAGAAGCCGTACTGGGGAAAGCGGTCCAGAAGCCCTTTAAGCTCCTCCGGGCCCCTCAAGAGGTCCTCCCCGTCCAGGGCCAGGTTCTCCAAGGCTACGGGGAAAGGCAAGGGGAGGAGGGCGGAAAGGCTCTCCTCGAGGCCCTCCCAGGCGAGCTTGAGGGCCAAGGGGTGCCTCAAGGGCACCCGGCCCGTGTGCAAAACCCCCACCTTAGCCCCGAGCTTGGCCCCAAACTCCAAAGCCCGCCTGAGCCGGTCCAGGGCCAGGGCCCGGACCGAGGGGATGAGGCTTGCGGGGTTGAGCTCCACAAAGGGGAGGTGGAGGGTAAACCCCACCCCCAAGGCCTCCCCTGTGGCCTTTAGGGCCTCGGGTCCAGGGAGGGGGAGGACCTCGTGGAGGTCGTAGGCCACCTCGAGGTCCAACCCCAGCTCCCCCGCCAGGCGGAAGGCCTTTTCATAGTCCAGGCCAGCGTTAAAGGGGCTAAAGCCTAAGCGCATGGCCTCCAGTCTACCGGGTGGCCTCGGCCCGGCGCTGGGCCTCCTCCAGGGCCTTTAGGGGATCGGCCCCACCCTTTAGGACGCGCTCTAAGGCCTCAGCCAGGGTCCTGGCCCAGGGGCCAAACTGGGGGAGGCGGGGCCGCTCCTGGGCGTAGGCGATCTGTTCAAAGGCCACCTTCCTAAAGGGGTTTTCCCGGTAGAACCCCTCTAGAAGAGGGAGGGCGCTTTTCCGCACCGGGACGTAGTAGCTCGCCTCCACCCAGCGGGCCACATTCCTGGGCTCCATGAGGTAGCGCCAGAAGGCGACGGCCCCCTGGATCTGCTCCGGGGAAGCCCCCCTTAGGACCACGAGCTGGGCCCCGCCCATGGGGACCCGTCCCTGGGGGGTGCGGGGGATGGGGGCTACCCCTAGGGTGAAGGCGAAGCTGTAGTTCTCCGCCGCAGGCCAGTTGGCGATGGAGGCCATGACCATCATCCCCCGGGCCCGCACAAAGTCCAACTGGGCGAACTGGGCCTCGGCCAGGTTCCGCGCGGAAAGGGCCCCCGCCCTTTGGAGCCTGAGGAGCATCTCTAAAGCCTCCCGCACCTCAGGGGAGGTGAAGTTGGGCCGGCCCTCCTGGACCAGGCTCCCCCCCCGGGTGGTGACCATGGCCTCAAAGAGCCAGCTCTGGGGGTCGGTGACGAAAATGAACCCCTTGACCTGGCGGCCCATAAGGGTCCGGGCCGCCCGCTCAAACTCCTCCCAGGTGGCCGGGGCCCTAAGCCCCCGGGCCCGAAAGGCGTCCAGGTTGTAAAAGAGGACCGGGGTGGAGGTGTTCAAGGGGAGGCCAAACCGCCTGCCCCCCACCTCCCCATAGGCCCAGACCGAGGGGAAGAAGTCCTCCAGAAGGGTCCGGTCCAGGTTCAGGTAGGGGTCCAAGGCCAGGGCCTGGCCCTCGGCCACCAACCGGGGGAAGAAGGCGAGCTCGGCCTGGAAGAGGACAGGCTGCCCCCCTGTCCTCAAGGCCGCCACCAGCCGGGTCTCCCCCTCCTGGTACTGGCCCACGTACTGGGGCAGGACCCGGTACTGGCCCTGGGCGGCGTTGAACTCCTGGGCAAACTGGGCGAGGAGCCGGCCCGCGGGGCCATCCATGGAGTGCCAGAAGGGTATGGAAACCTGGGCCAGGGCCAGGCCCAGAGCCAGGGGGAGGACAAGCCACCTTTGCATCTCCCCCCAAGTCTACCAAGAGCCCGTCAAGCCAAGGTCAGCGAGCAGTCAGGGCTTTGCGCTGGGCCTCCTCCAGGGCCTTTCTGGGCTCCACCCCGCCTTTTAGGCTCCGCTCCAGGGCCTCCTCGAGGAAGCCGTACCACCTCAAGACCCCAGGGTCCTGGGCCCAGGGCTCGGCCCTTTCCACCTGGGCAAAAACGGCGCGGCGCTCGGGGTCCTTGAGGAACTCCCCAAGCTCCGCCTCCGCCGCCCGGCGCAAGGGGAGGTACCAGGTGGTCTGGGCCCAGAGGGCCTGGCGCCTGGGCTCCAAGAAATGCCGCCAGAAGGCCACCGCTCCCCGGGCCTCCTCGGGGCCTGCCCCCCTTAGGACCACCAGGGCCGCCCCGGAAAGGGGGACCCGGCCCCCATTCGTCTGGGGCAGGGGGGCCACCCCCACGGCAAAGGGTAGGCTGGTCTGGCTCAGGACCACGGGAAGGGCGGTGGTAGGGGCTAGGCCCATAAAGGCCTTGGTGCGGAGGAAATCCGCCACGGCATAAGGGGCCTCGGCCAGATTCCGGGCCTGGGCGTGCCCCTTCCGGACCATGCGGTAGAGGAGCTCCAAAGCCTCCACCGCCTCCTTGGAGGTAAAGCTGGGCCGACCCTCCTGGACCAGGCTCCCCCCTAGGCTCATCACCACGGCGTTAAAGCTCCAGATATCCGTGGAGACCACCAGGCCCTTGGCGGTGCGGCTCGTAAGCCGGGCCGCGGCCTCCTCCACCTCGGCCCAGGTCCTGGGGGGTCTAAGCCTCCGGGCCCGGAAGGCGTCTTGGTTGTAGTAAAGGGCAGGGACAGAAAACCCCAAGGGGAGGCCAAAGGCCTTCCCCCCATACTGGGCTGCGTCGAGGACCTGGGGGTAGAGGTCCTGGGGCAACTCCCCTAGGTAGGGGTCTAGGGCCAGGGCCACCCCTTCCTGGGCCAGCCTAGGGATGAAGGAGAGCTCCCCGTGGAAGAGCGCAGGGGCCCCCCCGGCCCGGAGGGCGGAGAGGAGCTTGACCCCGGCCTCCCGGTAATCCCCCACATACCGGGCCTCGAGGCGGTACTGCCTTTGGGCGGCGTTGAAGCTACTTATGGCCTCCTCCAGGACCTTATCCCCGGGGGGGCCCGCGGTATGCCAAAAGGGAATAACCGCCTGGGCCAGGGCCAGGCCCAAAAAGGGCAGGACAAACCAAGGCCTCATCCCCCTAAGGCTACCTGAGGGCGGGTGAAAAGGATGAGGCCTCCACCCCAAGCCCGTTAAGGAAGGGCATGGCCCTCCCCCAAAGCCAGGCCCGCCGGGCCATGAGCCCCTCCCGGGCCTCGGCGATGCCCTGGGCCAGGGGGTGGAGGCCTGGAGGCAGGCCGGGGTCCCGGAAAAGGAGTTTCCGCCAAGCGTGGACCAGACCCACCAGGGCCCGGAAGGCCTCCTCCGGGGCTAGGTCCTGGGGCAAGGGGGGGGCTAAAAGGGCCCGGTAGCCCCTTAGGGCCTCCTCCAAGGGGAAAGCCTCCAGAACTTCCTCCAAGGCCCTGGGCTCGGCCCAGAAGAGGCTGGCCTCGAGGCCGTAAAAACACAAAAGCTCCCGTAGGGCCTCCTCCTCCCCTAGGCCCAGGTAGGCCCCGTTCCGCACCGAGGCAAAGCCCAAGAGGAGAAGCTCCCGCCTAAACCGCTCCCTCTCCCCCCGGTCCTTAGGCTCCCGGGGGAGAAGGAGCCAAAAACCCCCTTCCCAAGGGGGCGGGGGGGCGTAGAGGCGGCGCCGGACCTGGGCCACCTGCCACCGGACCCGGGGGGAGAGGGCGTAGGCCGCGGCCCGGCCTAGCCTCCTGGGCAGGACCCAGCCCCTTTTGGCGCTCCGGGAAAGGGCGGCCCGGACTGCGGCCTCGGAAAAACCCAGAAGGGCCATCATCCGGACCAGGTCCCGGACCCGGGCCAGGGAGGATCCCGGGTAGAACTCGGTGTAGAGGGTGAAGAGGGTGGAACGGGCCCGCATCTAGAAGACTGAGTCTAAGCGCTTTTCCCGGTACTCCCGAAGAAGCCCCTCCAGGACCTGGCCCAAGGGGAGGCTTCCCAGATTCCCCCGGTGGCGGCGGCGGAGGCTCACCGTCCCCTCGGCCTTCTCCCTTTCCCCCACCACCAGGACATAGGGCACCTTCATGAGCTCCGCGTCCCGGATCCGGGCCTGCATCCTTTCGGGCCTAAGGTCGGCCTCGGCCCGAAGCCCCGCCTCCTTAAGTCCCGCCTCCACCTCCTTAGCGTAGTCCGCCTGCTTCTCCGAGACCGGGACCACCACGGCCTGAAGGGGGGCAAGCCAAAGGGGGAAATCCCCAGCGAAGTGCTCAATGAGGATCCCGATGAACCGCTCCAGGGAGCCAAAGGGGGCCCGGTGAATCATCACCGGGCGGTGCTCAGCCCCGTCAGGGCCGATGTAGCTCAGGCCAAACCGCTCGGGGAGGTTATAGTCCACCTGGATCGTCCCAAGCTGCCACTCCCGGCCCAGGGCGTCCTGGACCACAAAGTCCAGCTTGGGGCCGTAGAAGGCCGCATCCCCAGGCTCCACCGTGTAGCGGAGCCCGGCCTCGGCCGCGGCTTCCTCAATCTGGCGCTCAGCCAAAGCCCACTTGGCCTCGTCCCCCACGTACTTGGCCGAGCCCGGTTCCCGGACCCCGATCCGGGCCCGGTACCCCTTAAGCCCCAGGGTCTTAAAGACGGTGAGGACCAGGTCCAATACCCCCAAAAACTCGGCCTTGACCTGCTCCGGGGTGCAGAAGATGTGGGCGTCGTCCTGGGTAAAGCCCCGGACCCGGGTGAGGCCCAAAAGCTCCCCGGGCTTTTCGTAACGGTAGACCGTGCCGAACTCGGCGAGGCGCAAAGGGAGCTCCCGGTAGGAGCGGCGCCTATGGGCGTAGATCCGGATGTGGTGGGGGCAGTTCATGGGCTTGAGGAGATACTCTTCCTCAAGGTACGCTACCGCGTGACCCTCGCCCCGCTCCTTAAAGCTGATGGGGGGGAACTGGCTTTCCGCGTAGTAGGGGTAGTGCCCCGAGGTCCGGTAGAGCTCCAAGGAACCGATATGGGGGGTGGTGACGAGCTGGTACCCCCGCCGGATCTGCTCCGTACGCATAAAGGCGATGAGCTCCTCCCGGATGATATTCCCCTTGGGGAGCCAAAGCACCAGACCCTTCCCCACCATGGGGTCTATGAGGAAAAGCTCCAGCTCCCGCCCAAGCCGCCTGTGGTCCCGGCGCTTGGCCTCCTCGAGGCGGTGGAGGTGCTCCTTAAGCTCCTCCTCGGTGCGGAAGGCCACCCCATAGACCCTTTGGAGCATGGGCCGGCGTTCATCCCCCCGCCAGTAGGCCCCGGCCACGTGGGTAAGCTTAAAGTGGGTAGGAATCCGACCCGTGGAAGGGACATGGGGCCCCCGGCAGAGGTCGGTAAAGCCAAAGGTCTCATCCCCCTGCTGGTAGAAGCTGATCTCCTCCCCTTCGGGGATCTCCTCTATGAGCTCGGTCTTGTAGGGGTCTTTGCCCCGGTACCGGGCCAGGGCCTCCTCCCTGGGCAGGACAAAGCGTCTCAAGGGGAGGTCCCGCCTGAGGATTTCCCGCATCTTCTCCTCTATGGCGGGAAGGTCCTCGTCGGAAAGGGGCTCCGGGGCCTCTATATCGTAGTAAAAGCCCTTTTCAATCACCGGCCCCACCCCAAGCCGCACCCGGTCCGGGTCGTACCCCTTTTCCTTAAAAAACTCCTTTACCGCCTGGGCCAGGACATGGGCCAGGGTGTGGCGGAAAAGGAGCTGGTACTCGGGGTCCCTCTCCGTGAGAATCCGGACCCTGGCCCCTGGGGGGAGGGGTTTAAAGAGGTCGTAGACCTCCCCGTCCACCAAGGCCCCCACCGCGGCCCGGGCCAGGCCCGGCCCAATCCTCTCCGCCACCTCCCGGGCCGTGGCCCCTTCTGGGACCTCGAGGGCCTTGCCATCCGGCAGGTAAACCGTCATGGCTATTACTATAGCCTACCCCCTAGGGAGCCTCCGGACCCCCCAGAGGGCCAGGGCGTAGAGGAGGGCGGCCAGGAGGAAGAGGGGGGGAAACCCCAGGGCATCCGCGATGGCCCCGCCCAGGACCGGGGAGAAGGCGAAGACCCCGCCCAGGGTATTGGCCAGGCCGATGTAGGCGCTCCGGGCCTCGGGGGGAGGAAGGTTGAGGAGGTAGGTGGTCACGGCCAGACCAAGCCCCGCAGCCTGGGCCCCAAAGACCAAAAAGACCAGGCCAAACCCCCCTGGGGGGAGGGTGAGGGCCAAGAGGGGGGCTAAAACCCCAAGCCCCGCGGAGAGGAGGAGGACGGGCCGGGCCTCCTTCTGGGCCAGCCGGGCCCAGAGCAGGTTGGAAAGGGTAAAGGCTAGGGCATAGAGGGCCAGGTAAACCCCAATCTCTCCCCGATGCCCCAGGACCCGCACAGCGTAGACGGCGTAAAAGGGCTCCGCCATCCCCGCCAGGCCCAAAAGGAGCCGGATGCGGATGTACCGACGGAAAGCCGGGTCCAGGAGGGGGGCCTTGAGGTCCAGCCTTAAGTCCTGGGGCGGGTCAGGGGGCTCCTCCACCAGGCCGAAGAGGTACCAGCCTAGGCCAAAGGCCAGGGCCCCCAGGGCAAAAAGAAGGGCATAGGGCAGGGGGAAAGACAGGGGAGCCTCGAGGAGGAGGCGTACCCCAAACCCCGCCAGGAAGGCCAGACCCCCGCCCACCAGGTTCCGGGCGCTGAAGAGACTAGCCCGCCTTTCCGGGGGTATGGTCTTGGCCACCACCTCCCAAAAGGGGAGGCTGGAGACCCCGGTAAAAAGGGCGTTGAGGAGAAGGCCCAAAAGAAAGCCCCATAGGAGAAGAGGCCCTGGGGGCAGGAGGAAGGCCGAAAGGGCCATAAGGATCACCCCCAAAAGGCGAAGGGCCGCCACCCGCCGGTAAAGGAGAATCTTCCGGGGAAGCCTGGCCACATACGGGGCCAGAAAAGCCTGGGGCACCATCCCCCCGGCCAGCAAAAGGGCGGGGAGAAGCCCGATGACGGGCCCCTGGACCCCCAGCTTGGCGGCGAAGCTCGTAAGGACGATCTGGGGGTTTAGGAAGGTATCCCCCAGCCAGACCAGCCAGCCGTTTAGGACCCCCAGGCGGTAGTTCCGCTCCCTCAGGTCTAAGATGGAGAGGATGCTCCTCTTGCCCTCCCTCGGCCCCTTCCACATCCTCCACCCACGCTACAACGCCGCCACGGTTCTCGCCCTCCTAGAGGCCCACCGCCCTAAGAGGATTTACCTGGCCTCCTTGGGGCCTGAGGAGCTGGAGAAGGGCCTTTGGCAGGAGGAGGACCCCCTTCTTTTCCACCTCCTCCCCTGGGCCGAGGGGCGGGGGGTAGAGGTGGTGGCCCTGGATGCCCTAGCCCCCCTCAAGGCCGAGGCCCAGGCCTTCCGGGAGGCCTTGGGCCTCTACCCTGGGGGCCAGGCCTACCTCGAGGCCCTAAAAGGCCACGAAGAGACCCTGGCCCACCTCCTCCAAACCCCCCTCACCCCGGAGGCCCTGCCCAGCCTCGCCCAAAACCTCCGGGAGGCCTACGGAGCCTTCGTCCAGGCCTTTGGGGAGGGCCCGGCCACAGGGCACCGGAGGCGGCGGATGGAGGCTGTGGCGGGGAAGCTTAAGGGGCTGGAAGGGGCGGTGGTGGCCGAGGCCTTGGACTATGCCCTTCTTGCGGAGCTTCTTCCCGTCCCCCCCCTCCCCCCCCACACCCCCACCCCCGAGGAGGAGGCCCGGGCCCTCCTGGACCGGGCCTGGCGGCTAGAGGAGGAGGACGACTGGGCGCGGCTTCTGGAGGGGCTTTTCCGAATTGGCACCCCCGAGGCCCTGTTTTTAGCAGGGCAGATTTACCTGGCCGCAGGCCAGCCGGAGGAGGCCCTGGCCCTTCTAGAAGAGGTGGTCCAGGGGGATTTCCACCACCCGGGCTACCTCCCGGGGTACGCCCTGGCCCGGCTTGGCCAGGTCCTGGACCTCCTGGGCCAAAGGGAGCGGGCCCTAAGGGCCTACCGGGGGGTTTTGGCCCTGGCCTGGGCCCCGGAGGAGGCGCGCCAGACCGCCCAGGCCGGGCTTAGGCACCCATTCCAGCCCCAAAGGACCGGCTAGAATGGAGGGTATGCCCTCCCTCGGCGAGCGCGTGGACCGCCTGGAAGCCGCCCTGGCCCAGCTCGCGGAGGCCCAGGCCCGGGCCGAGGCCCGCTGGGCGGAGCTGGGCCAGGCCCTGGCCCAGACCCAGGCGCGCCTGGACCGCCTCGAGGCTGCGGTGGAACACCTAGAAGGGGCTGTAGCCCGCCTGGCTGAGGCCCAGGCCCGGACGGAGACCCGGCTAGAGGAGCTGGCCCAGGCCCAGGCCCGCACCGAGGCGGAGCTAGCCAGACTGGCTGGGCGGGTAGACCGGCTGGAAGAGGCCATGGCCCGTCTAGCCGAGGCCCAGGCTAGAACCGAAGAGCGTGTAGGGCGCCTGGAAGAGGCTGTAGCCCGTCTGGACGAGGCGGTAGCCCGCCTAGCTGAGGCCCAGGCCAGGACCGAGGAACGGGTGGGCCGCCTCGAGGCAGCCGTAGAACGTCTAGCCGAGGCTCAAACCAGGACCGAGGAACGGGTGGGCCGCCTCGAGGCAGCCGTAGAACGTCTAGCCGAGGCTCAAACCAGGACCGAGGAACGGGTGGGCCAGCTCGAGGCAGCCGTAGAACGTCTAGCCGAGGCTCAAACCAGGACCGAGGAACGGGTGGGCCAGCTCGAGGTGCGCATGGACCGGCTGGAGGCGGCCCAGGCCCGGACCGAGGCCAAGGTGGACCGCCTGGCCCAGGAGGTGGGGGCCCTGCAGCGCATCGTGGGCGCCTCCATGGAGGAGGAGGCTGCGGACAAGGTGGCCTGGGTCCTGGAGAAAAAGGGGTACCGCCCCCTGGGGGAGGCCTGGGCCGTGCGGAACGGAGGGCATGAGGTGGACGTTTACTTCCCCATGGAGGGGCCAGGCGGGGAAAGGGTAAGCGTCCTAGTTGAGGTCAAGCTCCGTCCGAGCCGGAAGGACCTGCGCACCTGGGCCCAGCGGCTGGCTTCCCCTGGGTTCCAGGCCTGGCTCCGGGAAAAGGGCCTGGAGCCTCCCTACCTGGCCTATGTTTACGGCTTCCGCATCTATCGGGAGGCCCAGGAGGCGGCCCAGGAGACGGGGATAGGCCTGGTGGGGCCAAACGGGGAGGTGGTCCCGCCCGCAGGACCCCTTTAAAGGACAAAAGTCCCCTAGGCCCCGGCCTACCCTAAGGGCATGGAGGTGGCGAAGCGCCGGGCCCGCCGGGCCCTTTACCTGAGGCTAGCCACAGTCCACGCCGGGCCCCTGGGCCCCGCCCTCCTGGGCCTTCCGGAACTCGCCCCGTCCTGGGAAGAGGCCTACCGCCACTGCCCCGGGGCCCCGGGCCTCCCCTGCCAGGGGGTGGGAGGGGAGCCTAGGACCTGCCTGGCCCGCCGTTTCCTCCATCTAAGCCGGAGCGCCCTTAGGGGGGGAAGGAAACGCCGGGCCCAGGAAAAGGCCATGGTGGAGGGACTTCTGCGCTGCGTGGCCGTGCTCCGAGCCAACCAGCCCGAAGGCTTTAGCCCCGTCTGGGAGGCCACGCAAAAGGCCCTGGAAGAGGACCTGGCCTACCTAGACCAGATGGTAGGCCTTGCCCAGGATGAGCATCAGGGCCACGGTGGCCGCGGAAAGGACGATGAGGAGAAGCATGAAGAAAATAAAGCGTAGGTCAAAGGTCTCCCCTTCCGTGGTCAGGACCCGGGGGTTCAGGATCAGGTAAAAGAGCAAGGTTACCAGGGCCGCACCCAGGGCGAAAAGCGCCACCAACGCCACACCCATACCCTTACCTCCTTTAGGACCAAGCCTCCAACAAGGCCTCGAGGCCCCGCCCTAACCCTACCACACCCAGGCCGTAGGTGGGAAGCCCCCGCCGCACCCCTGCCTCCCCCAGGTAAGGCCCCTCCCCTTCGGGCAGGCCTAGGGGCAAAGGGGGGCTCTCCCAGGGGGCGTAGGCCCGGACCTCCCGGTAGACCAGGCCCGTGGGGGCCATGGGGTGGAGGACCAAGGCCTCCCCTTCCGCCTCCCAGGGCCGCCAGCCTTCTTCCATCTCCTTCCCCCCTGGGAAGCGCCACCCTAACCCCTCCCCCGGCCCCACCAGGACCAGACCCTGGGGCCGGTGGACCTCCAGGGCGTGGTCCAGGGGGGCGAGGGCCGGCCCCGTGAGCCGGGGGCCCTCCCGGGTGGGGGAACCGGAGGAGGGGTCCAGAAGGAGGATAAGCCGCCCCCTAAAGGCCAGGCCGTTGAGCTCCCTTAAGACCTCCAGGGCCAGGTCATAGGGGGCATGGAGGAGCCAGGTCCGCCCACCCCTTCCCCCCTCTAGGTAGGCGTACAGGCTCCCAAAGGGGTCCACCCCAGCCCGATAAGCCCGGAAGGCCTCGAGGTCCTCCCAAAGCTCGTCCGCCATAGGGGTTATGTTAATCTAAACCCGGGTGCGCTACCTTCTCCTTTCCGATATCCACGGGAACTGGCCGGCCCTGGAGGCCGTCCTCCGGGCCGCACCCCCTTTTGACCGGGTCCTATTTTTGGGGGATGCGGTGGGGTACTACCCAGACGGGGACCGGGTCCTGGACTTCCTCCTGGAGGTGGGGGCCATCCCTGTTTTGGGCAACCACGACGCCTGGCTTTTGGGCCTTGCCCCGGAGGAGGCCTCGGGGACAATCCTGGAGATCCTGGCCTGGCAAAAGGCCAAGTTCAAGCCCAGGCACTTGGAGTACCTGGCCTCCTGGCCTTGGACCCAGGAGGTGGGGAAGGCCCTCCTGGTCCACGGGAGCCCCTGCGACCCCCTGGTCTACCTGGACGACCTCCCTGCGGCCCGGGAGGCCTTAGGCTGCACGGAAAAGCAGCTGGTCCTCCACGGTCACACCCACTGGGCCGGGGCCTTTCTCCACCTGGAAGGCCCTAGGCCTTGGACCCGGTACCAGGCTTTCCCCGAAGGGGGGGAGATCATCCTCACCCCCAAGGTCCGGGCCCTGGTCAACCCCGGCTCCGTGGGCCAGCCCCGGGACGGGGTCCCGGGGGCGGCCTTCGCCCTTTGGGAGGGGGAACGGGTGGGGTTCTTCCGGGTGGCCTACGACCTCGAGGCCGTCCGGGAAAGGCTTTTGTCAGTCGGCTTCCCCCTTTGGCTATGGGAGAGGCTTCTTTTGGGGCAATAATCGGGCACGAGCGGATCCTGGCCCTCCTCCCGAGGCTTCACGCCCAGACCCTCCTCTTCTCCGGCCCCGAACGGGTGGGGCGGCGGACCGTGGCCCGCTGGTACGCCCTGGGGCTTGAGCGGGGCTTCCCGCCCCCCTGGCCCGGGGTCCCGGAGGGGTATCGGGAGGTGGGGCCCAGGACGCCGGGGGGGGAGGTCCTCCTGGAGGAGGTGGAGGAATTGGCGGATTGGCTTGCTACCCCTTCCCGCCTGGGCCCCAAGGTGGGGGTTCTGGACGGGGCCCACCGCCTCACCGAGGCCGCGGGGAACGCCCTCTTAAAACTCTTGGAAGAACCCCCCTCCTACGCCCGCCTGATCCTCATCGCCCCTGCCCGGGCCACCCTCCTCCCCACCCTGGCCTCCCGGGCCCTCGAGGTCCCCTTCGCCCCCGTGCCCCTGGAAGCCCTCAAGGCCCTCACGGAGGACCCCTGGCTTCTCGCCTATGCCGGAGGGGCCCCGGGGCGGCTGATCCGGGCCCTGGCGGACCCGGAAGGCCTAAAGGCCAGGCTGGCCCTGGCCCAAAGCCTCCCCAGCCTCCCGCCCCTAAAGCGCCTCGAGGCCCTTAAGGGCCTCCTGGAAGACCCCGAGGCCTTCCACCTCCTCCACGCCGCCCTAAGGGACCGCCCTCACCTCCTCCCCCTTCTGGAAAAGGCCCGGGAGGCCCTGGAAGACCGGGTGCACCTGGGCCTTGTGGGGGCCTGGCTAGCCTTAAGCTTAAGGGGATGACCGTAGGCGTCCGCTTTCATACCCCAGTCCTCCGCTACTTCCGCTACGGGGGGGAGGCACCACCCCCCGGGAGCTTCGTGGTGGTGGAAGGCCCCCAGGGCCAGGCCCTAGGTCAGGTCAGGACCCCCCCCAAGGAGGCCCGGCCCGAGGGGCGGATCCTGAGGCTCGCAAGCCGGGAGGACCTAGACCGGGCGGCCCGCCTCCGGGCCCGGGCCCAGGAGGCCCTTTTTTACCTCAGGGCCCGGACCCGGGAGGAGGGCCTAGAGGTCCGGGTCCTCCTTTGCGAGTACACCTTGGACGGGCACCGCCTCCTGGTCCATTACGCCGCGGAGGGCAAGGTGAACCTGAGGCCCCTGGGGGCGGAGCTTGCCCGCCTTTTTGGGGCCCGGGTGGAGTTCCTCCTCGAGGGGCCCAGGGAGGAAGCCAGGACGGTGGGGGTCCTCGGGGCCTGCGGGATGGAGGCCTGCTGCACCTTCTGGCTCCAGGGCTTTGCCCCCGTAGGGATCCGCATGGCCCGGGACCAGGGGCTTCCCCTCTCCCCGGAGAAGATCTCCGGCCCCTGCGGAAGGCTCCTCTGCTGCTTAGCCTACGAGCACCCCATGTACGAGGAGCTCCTGGCCGAGCTCCCCAAGCGGGGGAGCCGGGTCTGCACCAAGGCCGGCCTCTGCGGCAAGGTGCAAAAGCTCAACCCCCTAAGGGGAAGCGTGGAGGTCCAACTGGAGGAGGGAAAGGTGGTGGAGGTCCCCAAGGAGGAACTCCTATGAGGCCGAGGCCCGCCCCCTCCCCCCTTACCGGCTTTTACCACTTCTACCCCGGGGTCCCGGCGGTGGTGGGGGTGAGGGCCAGGGACCGGGTGAACTTCTGCCCTGCGGTCTGGAACACGGGCCTTTCCGTGGACCCACCCCTCTTCGCCGTGGCCTTGAGCCCCAAGCGCTTCACCCATGGCCTTCTCCTCGAGGCGGGGCGGTTTTCCGCAAGCTTCCACCCCCTGGACCAGGCGGGGCTTATCCAGGAACTCGGAAGCCTCTCGGGCCGGGAGGTGGACAAGGCCCGGTACCCCCATTTCCTGGGGGAGACCGGGGTCCCTATCCTAGGGGGGGCCTACGCCGCCTTTGAGCTAGAGCTCCTGGACCACCGCCCTTACGGGGACCACGACCTCTTCGTGGGCCGGGTGGTGGTCCTCTGGGAGGGGGAGGGGTTAGAGGGGGGGAGACCCCGGCCCGGCCTTCCCCTCCTCTACTGGGGGGGAGGGCTGTATAGCGCCACCCCCCCTGCCCTCTTCCGGCCCGGGGAGGGGGGATGAAGGGGCCAGGGGGCCTCAAGCCCATCCGGGGCCTCCGGCTGAACCGGGTCCGGACCGAGGCCCAGATCCTTTTTACGGACGGGAGCTTCCTCTACCTCCGCGCCGACCCCTACGGCCGCTATGCCCTGGGCCCCGGGGCCGAGAGGGTGGCAGGGTTTGCCCTCCGCCGGGACGGGGTGGACCTCCTCCTTGTGGACGGGACCCGGCTCGCTTTGCGCCTCCGCTGGGGGCGGCTTAGGGCTTACTTCTCGTAGGGCCGCCCCACCGCCTTAGGGGGCTGGGCCCGGCCCACCAACCCCGCCAGGACCAGGATGGTGACCAGGTAGGGCACGGCCTGGACCAGGACCGCAGGCAAGACCCCACTGCCCTGGAGCTGGATGGCCAAGGCGGTGGCGAAGCCAAAAAGAAGGGTGGAAAAGAGAATCCCCACCGGGTGCCACCGCCCAAAGATCATGGCCGCAAGGGCGATGAACCCCATCCCCGCGGACATCCCCCGGACGAACTGGTTGAGGAAGCCAATGGAGAGGTAAGCCCCTGCGAGACCGGCCAGGACCCCGGAGAGGACCACCCCCAGGTAGCGCATCCGGTAGACATCCACCCCCAGGGTATCCGCGGCCTCGGGGTGCTCCCCCACGGCCCGAAGCCTTAGGCCCCAAGGGGTCTTAAAGAGGACCCAGTAGCTTAGGGGAACGAGTAGGAAGGCCAGGTAGACCAGGGGGGAGAGGGCCAGGCCCTCGGGGCCAAAGGTGGGGAGGCGGTTCACCACCTCCTTGGAGTTGGTGGCGTTCCCGTAGAGGTAGGTGAGGACCAGGCTCGGGGCCCCCAGGGCCAGGAGGTTGAGGGCGGTTCCGCTCACAATCTGGTCCGCCCGGTAGCGGATGGAGACAAGAGCATGGAGGAGGGCGGCAAGCCCCCCCACCCCCATGGCCACCAGGACCCCAAACCAGGGAAGCCAAGGGTGGGGGCCGGGGCCGAGAAGGGCCTCCACCCTCTCCACGCTCACCGCCGCGGCCAGGGCCCCAAAGAGGATAATCCCCTCCAGGGCAATATTGACCACCCCGCTCCTTTCCGAGAACATCCCCCCTAGGGCGGTGAGGAGAAGGGGGGTGGTCTGGCGCAGGGTGGAGAGGAAAAGGGCTAGGAGAAAAGCGGCGTCCAGGTTCATTTCGCCTCCTTTTCCACCTCCATGGCCCTTAGGGGGTCGGTGAAGTACCGGGGCAGGAACCCACCCGCGGCGATGAAGAGGACCACCAGGGCCTGGAGAACCGAAACCAGTTCCCGGCTAATCCCAAGCTCCAGGTTCACCTGAAGCCCCCCGGTGAGGAGGATGCCGAAAAGCCAGGCGGCGAGGCCCACCCCTATGGGGGTGTTCTGCCCCATGAGGGCCACGGCGATCCCGTCAAACCCCACGGAGTAGGGGAGGGACTGCTTGAGGCGGTATTCGTCCACCCCTCCGCCCAGGACATAGTGGCTGGCGGCCAAAGCGGCCAGGGCTCCCGAGAGGAAAAGGGTCCAGACCACCTTGGACCCCACCTTGACCCCTGCGTACTCCGCGGCCTTGGGGGCAAGGCCCAGGGCCCTGAGCTCATATCCCCCCACGCTCCGGAAGACATAGAAGTGGAAAAAGAGGAGGGCGAGAAGGGCCAGGATAAAGGCCCCGTTGAGCCGGACCGAGGTGAGGTCCCCGCTCAGGGCGAGGTCCGGCCCTGGCAAGACCCCCCCCACCAGGTAGCCCAGGATGGCCCCCACCCCCCCAAGGAGGAGCCTCCGGCCTGGGCTACCCCGGACCAAGAGGTAGAGGAGAACCCCAAAAAGGAAGGCCAGGGGCAGGGCCCAGGAAAGATGCCCCTCCGGGGCCAAAAGCTCCGTCCAGTGGGGGAGCCTGGCCTCAGGGCGGATCTCGTAGCTACGGGCCTCGTAGCCTGGGTATTTAAAGGGGAGGTGGAGGGTCCAGCCGAAAAAGCCGTACTCGTTGCTGGAAATGAGGAAGAGGAGAAGGCTTGCGGCGATGTAATTGAGCATGATGGTGGTAATGACCTCGTGGGCCCCGAACCGGGCCTTGAGCCAGCCGGCCAGGGCCCCCCAGAGCCCCCCGGCCAGGGCCACGGCCAGGAGGGCTAAGGGCAGGACGAGGGGGCGGGGTCCGGGCAAGTAGACTCCCACCAGCATGGCGGCAATCCCCCCCAGGATGAGCTGGCCCGGGGCCCCGATGTTGAAAAGCCCCCCCCGGAAGCCTAAGGCCACGGCCAAACCCGTGAAGACCAGGGGGGTGGCCAGGAGGAGGCTTTGCAGGAAGCCCGAGACCTGGACCAGGGGGCTATAGAGGAGCTGGTAGGCGTAGGTGATGAGGTCTAAGCGGAGCATCAGGGCCTCCCTGAGGCCCTGGGCCTCCCCCTCGGGCCGACCCAGGAGGGCGATGAGGACCCCGCCCACCAGGGTGGAGAGGAAAAGGGCCACCAGGGGGACGACCACCCCCCGCCGGCGGACCAGAAAGGCTACCCCTCTCGGGGCGGCCAGCCGGCCCAGGAGGAGGAGGTAAAGGGCCATGCCCAAGGTGGCGTAGGCCCCAAGGCCTAAGCTCCCCCGGCGCAAGGGGTCCTCGGCCCCCGTCCAAGGCAGGTAGGTCGCGTAAAAGGCCCCAGCCCAAAGGAGGAAAAGCCCAAACCCCACCCCGCCCAAAAGGTAAAAGCCCCTAGGCCGGGGGCGGAAGAGGCCTAGGACCAGGGCCAAGGCCCAAAGCCCATGGAGGAGGAAAAGGGGCCCGGTCCAGGCCAGGCTGTACCCCGGGGGAAGGGCCCCTTGGGGGATGCGGTGGCCCAAGGGGTTGAGGAGAACCCCCTCCCCCCCGAAGACCCGGTGGGGCACGGCCCAGGGGGCAAAGGCCCAAAGGAAAAGGAGAAGGCCCACCCCCAAGAGGAGGGCCAGCCTAAGGGTGCGCTCCGTCCACACGCCCAAGAGTATATCCCAGGCCCTAGCAGGCCCCGGGGGATGGGGGTAGACTGGCCCTTTGTGAAGGAGCCCCACGCCAAGGCTGAGTGGGTACGGCGGATGTTTTCGGAGATCGCTCCTCGGTACGACCTCTTAAACCGCCTCCTCTCCTTAGGGGTGGACCAGGCCTGGCGGCGCCGGGCCGTGGCCCTGGCCCTGGAAAAGGCCCCTAGGCGGATCCTGGACCTGGCCACAGGGACAGGGGACCTAGCCCTCCTCTTAAAGGCGCGGGCCCCGGGGGCGGAGGTGGTGGGGGTGGATTTTGCCCCCCCCATGCTGGACCTGGCCCGCAAGAAAGCGGAACGGAGAGGCCTTGGGGTGGTTTTCCTCGAGGCCAATGCCCTGGCCCTTCCCTTCCCCACAGGGGCCTTTGACGCGGTGACCGTGGCCTTTGGCTTCCGGAATTTTGCGGATTATCCGGGGGGGCTAAGGGAGATCCACCGGGTCCTAGCCCCCGGGGGGCGGGCGGTGATCCTGGAATTCCCCCCACCCCCCAAGGGGCTCCTGGGCCGGGCCTACCGGTTCTACTTCCACCGGGTCCTCCCCTTTTTGGGCGGGGTGATCTCGGGGCGGCCCGAGGCCTACCGCTACCTCCCCGAGAGCGTGGACCGGTTTCCCTCCCCTGAGGCCCTCAAGGCCCTGATGGAGGCCCAGGGGTTTAGGGTCCGGTATGAACTCCTTACCTTCGGGGTGGCGGCTATCCACGTGGGGGATAAGTAGAGGCCAGAGCCAAAAAGCCCTGGCCTCTACAAGCCTTAAGGGCTACTTTTTCTCTTCCTCGAGGCCAAGGCTCGCCAGGAGGTCCCCGTAAAGGTCCCCGAGCTTCACGCTCACGCTGGCCGTAGGCAGGGCGGAGGCGTCGTAGAGGTTGTACTCGGCCACGGCCCCGTACTCGTACTCCCGCTGGGCCTCCCGCCTTGGCCCCGGGGCTTTGCGCCGCTTCTCCCCAACCTTGGCCTTGGGCCGGGGCTTCTCCTCCTTGGGGGGCGGCGGGGGGAGGAGGCGCTTGCGGGAGAGGGAGATCCTCTGTTCCACGGGGTCGATGTTCAGGACCACAACCTCGAGTTCATCCCCCTTCTTGAAGAGGGCCTGGGGGTTCTCAATCCGGGCGTGGTCCAGCTCCGAGACATGGACCAGGCCCTCGATCCCCGGCTCCAGCTCCACAAAGACCCCGAACTCCGTAACCCCGGTAATCCGCCCCTTGAGGATGCTCCCCGGGGGGTACTTCTCCGTAAGGGCCTGCCAGGGGTCAGGCTGGGTCTGCTTGAGCCCCAGGGAAAGCCGCCTTTCCGCCGGGTCCAGCCGCAGGACCACCGCCTCCACCTCCTCCCCTTCTTTGAGGACCTCGGAGGGGTGCTTGGGCCTCTTGGTCCAGGAAAGCTCGGAGATATGGATGAGGCCCTCGAGGCCGGGCTCCACCTCCACAAAGGCCCCAAAGGGGGTGAGGCTCACCACCCGGCCCCGGACCCGGGTGCCCACGGGGTATTTCTCGGGGGCGAGGGTCCAGGGGTCAGGGGTCAGGGCCTTGAGGGAAAGGTTAATCCGCTCCTTCTCCGGGTCCACGGAGAGGACCAGGGCCCTGACCTTCTGGCCCTTTTTGACCACCTCCCGGGGGTGGTTGAACCGGCCCCAGGAAAGCTCGGAGCGGTGAATGAGGCCATCCACCGGGCCCAGGTTGACAAAGGCCCCAAACTCGGTGACATCCGCCACCGTCCCCTCCACCACCTGGCCGGGGGCCAGGCCCTGGAAGAAGGCTTCCTTAGCCCGCCTGGCCTCCTCCTCCAGGATGGCCCTGCGGGAGAGGATGACCCGGCCCTTTTTGCGGTGGAACTCGATGATCTTGGCCAGGACCGTCTGGCCCACGTACGCGTCCAGGTTGGGGATCCGCCTTAAGTCCAGCTGGGAGGCGGGCATGAAGGCCTCCACCCCATCCAGCTCGGCGACCACACCCCCCTTGACCTTCTCCTTGATGGTGACGGTCACCGGCTCGCCCTTTTCATAAAGGGCCTGGATATGGTCCCAACGGCTCTGGGCCTCGAGCTTCTTCCGGGAAAGGAGGATCTGCCCGGTCTCGGGGTCCACCCTTAGGACCTGGACCCTCACCTCATCCCCCGGCTTAAGAAGCCCCTTAAGCTCCTCCTCCGGAAGGGGCTTGTCCGTAAGCTGGTTGAAGGGGATAATCCCTTCCGTCTTGGCGCCGATGTCCACCGCCACGCCGTCTGCACCCACAAAGACGACGCGGCCCTTCACCACCTGGCCCGGCCGGACCCTCTTCTGCTGAGCCTCCTGTAGGAGGGCCTCCGCCATGCTGAAGGTCGTTTCCGGGGTCTGGGTCGCCTTGTCCTCCATCCGCCTCTATCCTCCTCTGGTCTTAGGTCCACACAAAAGGAAGAGGGAGAAGCCTTGCCTCCCCTCTATCCGTGGACCGGCCCCGAAGGGCATACCTTTCCCTTATACCATAGGCCTCCCCTTTTGCCAAGCCCTACCCCGTAGAATGGGGGCATGGATAGCCTGACCTGGGCCGAAGCCCAGCTTCCGAACATCCTCAAAGACCTCGAGGCCCTGGTGCGCCGGGAATCCCCTTCCCGGGACCTGGAAGGCCTCAGGGCGGCCGCGGCCTTTCTGGAGGAGAGCTTTGGCCCCCTGGAAGGCCGGCTGAGCCGGAAGGAAACCCCCCTAGGCCCCATCCTCCTCCTCAAGCGGGAAGGGCCTGGGGCCCCGGTCCTTATCCTCGCCCATTACGACACCGTCCACCCCAAGGGCAGCTTCCCCGAGGCCTTCCGCGTGGAGAAGGACCGGGCCATAGGCCCTGGGGTTTACGACATGAAAGGAGGGATCATCGCCCTCCTCTACGCCCTGCGCTACGCCGAGGCCCGGGGCCTGGCCCTGCCCCACCTAGAGGTCCTCTTCACCCCAGATGAGGAGATCGGCTCCCCGGAAAGCCGGCCCCTCATCGAGGCCCTGGCCGGGAAGGCCCAGGCGGCCCTGGTCCTGGAGCCCCCCACCGCGGAGGGGGACCCTAAGCTGGCCCGCAAAGGGGTGGCCCTTTACCGCCTCCGGGCCCTGGGCCGGGCGGCCCACCAGGGGGTGGAACCGGAAAAGGGGGTAAACGCCATCCTGGAGCTCGCCCACCAGATTCCCCGGCTGGTGGCCCTGGAGGACCCCACCCAGGGCACCACCCTGGGCCCGAACCGCATCGGGGGGGGAACGGCCACCAACGTGGTGGCCGAAGAGGCCTGGGTGGAGGTGGACGTAAGGGCCTGGAGGATGGAGGAATTCCGGCGGGTGGAGGCCGGGCTTAAGGCCCTAAGCCCCGTCCTCCCCGGGGCCCGGCTGGTCCTGGAAGGGGGGGTAAACCGCCCCCCTATGGAGCCTACGGAGGGGAGCCTAGCCCTCTTCCGGAAACTCCAGGAAATCGGGACCCAGTTGGGGCTTAGCCTCCGGCCCGGCCGGGTGGGGGGCGGCTCGGACGGGAACTTCACCGCGGCCCTGGGGGTTCCCACCCTGGACGGCCTGGGCCTCCCTGGAGGGAATGCCCACCAGAAGAGCGAGTACATCTGGGTCCACGAGATTCCAAGAAGGACGGCCCTCCTTACGGAGTTCCTCCTGAGCCTGGCATGAGCCTCTCCCCCTCGGCCCAAAGGGTGGCCCAGCTCCTCCGGGAAAGGGGGTTTGGGCACCTCGTGGTGGTGGAGCTTCCCCAGTCCACCCGTACCGCCCAAGAGGCGGCCCAGGCCGTGGGGGCGGAGGAAGGGCAAATCGTCAAAAGCCTGGTCCTGGTGGGGGGGAAGGGCGGGTACCTATTCTTAGTGAGCGGAAAGAACCGGCTGGACCTGGGCAAGGCGGGCCGGGCCGCCTTGGATATGGTCAGGATGGCTACCCCCGAGGAGGTCCGGAGCCTTACGGGCTTTGCCATCGGGGGGGTGCCCCCGGTGGTCCCCTTGCCGGCTTTTGTGGACCAGGACCTCCTGGCCTACCCCAGGCTTTGGGCCGCAGGCGGGACCCCCAGGGCCCTTTTCTCCCTTACCCCGGCTGAACTCCTGGCCTTAACCAGGGCCCAGGTCCTGGAGCTTAAGGTTTAGCCATGTTCTGGTTCCGCAAAGACCCCCATATCCGGCCCGAGGGCCCCATGGCCTTCCGCTTCCGGGTCCGGACCCGAAGCGGGGAGGTGGTGGAGGTCCGGATCGCCAAGGGGTGGGAGATTAGCCCCACGGAAGAGGGGTATTATGTGCGCAAGGAGATCGTAGCCCCCAAAAGCCTGGATAAGGCCGTGGTGGAGATCTGGTTTGACCGGGCCTACCGGCCCAGGGCCAAACGGGTAGAAGGAGGGGAGTTTATCCCCATCCGGGACTGGACCTGAGGTAGAATAGTCCCATGGAAAAGGCTCTCTTTGTCCTAGGGCTTCTGGTCATGGCCTACAACCTTTTCCAGGCCCTAGGCCTTCGCCGGGAGGCCCCCGGAGGGGTGATTGGGGCAAGGATGGGCCAGCTCCTCTTCTTTATCGGCTTCTTCCTCCTGGCCTACCTGGGGGTGGTTCTCCTCGCCTGGGGCATGGCGGGCAGCCTGGTCCTCCTTCTCCTGAGCCTGGTCCTTTTCCTGGGGGCGGTCTTTGTGCTTCTGGTCCTCAGGCTCATCCAGGCCATTGTGAGGGCGCTCTAAATGGTCTGCCGCCGGAACCCCAATCCCCCCCAGGCCTGGCGGCCTACCCCAGAGGAATGGCTGGTCTATACCCTCTGCGACGGCCGCCGCACCGAGGAGGCCATCGTCTGGGAAAGCGGCCTCGGGGAGGAGGCCTACCGGATCCTGGCCCGGCTCATCCGCCTGGGCCTGGTGGAACCCGTGGAAGGGGTGGCGGAGCTTAGACCCAGGCTCGAGGAGCTCTTCCGGCAAAAGCTTGGCCCCCGGGCTGGGCCTCTAGTGGAGAGGCTCAAGGAGGCCGGGACCCGGGAGGACCTCGAGGCCACCGCCTTAAGGCTCGCCCTTAAGGTCAAGCTCACCCTTGACCAAAAGGCAGGGGAGGAGCTGGAAAAGGCCATCCGGAACCTTTTCGGCTAGGTTAAGACCGGGGCGGAACCCAGGCCTCCCCGCGGAAAAACCCCCAGGTGAGCCGGCTCACCAGACCCCCTAGGAGGAGGAGGCCCAGGAGGTTAGGGATGGCCATGAGGCCATTTAAGGTGTCTGAAACGGCCAAAAAGGCCTCGAGGCCCCCCAAGGGCCCCACCAGGGCCAAAACCGCAAAGGCGAGCCGGTAAGGCCACCGGATCCCCTCCCCAAAGAGGAAGGCCGCGGCCTCCTCCCCGTAAAACCCCCAGGCCACCATGGTGCCCAGGGCCAGGACGGCCACGGTGAGGGCCAGGATGAGGGACCCTAAAGGGTGCTCGGCGAAGAGAGCCTGGGCGGCCTCTGCGGCGCTCCCCCCCTTTTGCCAAAGCCCCGAGGCGATGAAGGTGAGGGCCACCAGGCTTGTGACCAGGAAGCTTACTAACATCTCCGCCACCCCCCAAAGCCCCTGGCGCACCGGGTGGTCCACCTGGGCCTGGGCGTGGGCGATGGCCGAGGAGCCAAGCCCCGCCTCGTTGGCAAAAATCCCCCGGCCAAGCCCGGCGTTGATGGCGGCTATGAGGCTGTGCCCCGCCGCCCCTCCAAGAACCGCCTCCGGGCTAAAGGCCCCCAGGAAGATAAGGCGGAAAGCCTCGGGAATCCCTTCGGCGTAAAGGAACAAAAGGGGCAGGACGGCCACCAGGATCAGGAGAACCTTAAGGGGGACCATCCACTGGGCAAACCGGGCCACCCAGACCACCCCTCCCCCCAGGACCAGGCCCACCAGGAGGGCGAGGAAGAGCCCCGCCAAGGCCGGGGGGACCCCCAGGGGCCCAAGGGCCCCGCCCACGGCCCCCGCCTGGGAGAGGTTGCCAATCCCAAAGGCCGCCACCATGGCAAAAAAGGCAAAAAAATAGCCCAAAACTCCAAGCCGCCCCGGTAGGCCCCGGCTCAGGTAGTACATGGGCCCCCCGGAGACGGAACCATCCCGGTACCGCCTGCGGAAGTGAACGGCCAGGGTGGCCTCGGCAAACTTGGTTCCCGTGCCCAAAAAATACCCCAGCCACATCCAGAAGACGGCCCCTGGCCCTCCCAGGAGGACCGCGGCCAGCATCCCCAGGAGGTGGCCATTCCCAAGGACGGCGGAGAGGGCCACCATGGTGGCCTGGAAGGGGGTAATCTGGCCGCTAAAGCCATACGCCCGCTCCCGGATCGCCCCCCAGGTCTCGCTAAAGGCCACCCGGACCATCCGGAAAGGGGCCTGGATCCAGCGGATGGCGAAGAAGACTAGATAGGCCCCCACCAAGAGATAGAAGAGCTTCATGGGCAGGCCATAGACCAACCGGTTCAGCGCCTCGTTGATGGACAGGATATCCATGTCTACACCTCCGGGACCGCCTCCACCCGGTCCCCCCGCCGCAAGCGTAACCTACGCAGGTCCGCCTCCAAAATCCCTATCCGGCCCTCCAGGCCCAGCCGGGGCCGGACCTCCAAGACCTCCTCCCCACCCCGGAAGCGCAGCCTCAGGCGGAAGGCGTGCCGGAGCCTCTGGGCCCAGTCCTTGTACAGGGCCTCGTCCACATAGGCTACCCCCGAGCCCGGGCCGTAGATGGGGAGGACCAAAAGCCCCACCGGGCTCACCTCCACCCGGGGGACGGCCTCCAGGACCCCCAGGGAGAGAAGCGTATTCAGGATCCGGGCCCGACGCAAAGGATGGGGCACCAGGAGGACCTCGGCTAGGCTTTTCCCCTCCAGCCCCGCCAAAAGCCCCAGGGTCCCAGGGTCCAGCTCCCCCGTCTCCCCCCCTGGCCTAAGCCTCAGGACCAGGTCCCAGTCGGAAGGGAGGGCGGACAAGGCCTCCCACTGGGCCTGGGCCTCGGCCAGACGGGCCGAGGCCTCGAGGAGGCCCTGCAGGGTGGGGCTAGGGGGCAGGACCTCGGGCTCAAAAACATAGGGGGCCCGCCTAAGGCCGGCTAAAAGCTCCAGGGCCTCGAGGCCCTCCAAAACCCCTTCCCCCCGCGCGGCCCGGGCGTGGACGGGCTGGCCCGCCTGGAGGTAAACCTCACCCTCTAAAAAAGGGGCCTGGATCCTTAACCGCCCCGTCCGGCCTGCGTTCATCAGGGCCCCCAGAAGCCCCGGCAAGGGGAACTCCGCGAGGTTGCCGGATAGCATCCCCTCTTTTTTACCATGCCCCCGGTCCAGCCCTAGGGGTTTCTAATTAGTAGTAATTACTAGTTGCATTTACAGAACCCCAGGATTAAGATGGGGAGGTATGGAGGCCTCACCCACTCTTCTTGGGGTTTTCCTCTACGCCCTCCTCACCGCCATCGCCACCGGGCTTGGGGCCCTCCCTTTTTGGTTTACCCGAAGCGTCCTTCCCGAAACCCTGGGCCTGGCCAACGCCGCCGCCGCCGGGCTGATGCTGGCGGCGAGCTTCGCCCTGATCTATGAGGGCCTACCCCTGGGCCTGGGCCGGACCCTCCTTGGGGTGGTGCTCGGCCTCCTCTTCATCCAGCTGGCCCACCGGTACCTGGAGGGGCGGGAGGTAAGCTTCGGGGACCTTAAGGGCTTAGACGCCCGGAAGGCCCTCCTGATGGTGGGGATTATGACCCTCCACTCCTTCGCCGAAGGGGTAGGGGTGGGGGTGGCCTTTGGCGGGGGGGAGGCCTTAGGGGTGTTCATTACCCTGGCCATCGCCTTTCACAACATCCCCGAGGGGCTGGCCATCAGCCTGGTCCTCATCCCCCGGGGGGTAAACGTATGGGGAGCAGCCCTTTGGAGCATCTTCTCTAGCCTCCCCCAGCCCCTTATGGCCGTGCCGGCCTTTCTCCTGGTGGAGGTTTTCCGAGAGGTTCTGCCCGTGGGCCTGGGCTTCGCCGCGGGGGCCATGATCTGGATGGCGGTCTCGGAGATCCTGCCCGAGGCTTTGGAGAAGGCCCCCGCCCCCCAGGTGGCCACGGTCCTTACCCTTTCCGTGGCCCTGATGGTGGCCTTCCAGGTCCTGATTGGGGGATAAAAACCGGGATCTCCCCCTCCACCCAAACCCCCTCCAGACCCACTCCAAGCCGATAGGCCCTAAGCCCCACCCCAGCCGCCTGGGCCTCCCCCAAGGCCTTGAGGAGAAGGGCGTCCCCAGGGTCCAGGGCCAGGGCCTGGGCCCGGGGGTGCTGGACCAGCCAGACGATATAGGCCTCCCCGCCCTCCCGGGCCCACTGGGCCAGGGCTCGGGCCTGCCGGGCCCCCCTCAGGGTGGGGGCGTCGGGGAAAAGGGCCAGGTGCCCCTCCAGGCGGTTCGCGTTTTTGGCCTCGAGGAGAACCTCCCGCCCCCCAAGCCGGGCCCAGAAATCCAGCCTCTCCCCCATCCAGGGGGCCTCGGTCCTTAAGGCCTCCAGGGGGCCAAAGGCCCCGGCCTCCAAAAGGCACCTTAAGACCTCCTGGGCCAGGGGGGCATCTACCCCCACCAGGACCCCATCCCGCTCCACCAAAAGCAGACGTCCTTGGGCCTTGGGGGTGGGCCTAGGCCAGTAGTAGCCCAGGGTCCCGGGCTTAAGGAGCTCCCCAAGCCGGCCCGTGTTCCGGAGGTGGAGGGGACCCCGGTCGGTCTCCACCAAAAACCGGTTCCGCCGCCCCTGGATCCGGCAGGGGCTTAAGGGGGGGAAGGGAAGGAAGACCATAACGAAAAGGACCCGGCCTAGGGCCGGGCTCTGTGGCGGAGAGGGCGGGATTCGAACCCGCGGTGCCGGTTTTCCCGGCACAACACCTTAGCAGGGTGCCGCCTTCGACCACTCGGCCACCTCTCCAAGCCTTTTGGCGGAGGGTGAGGGATTCGAACCCCCGGTGGGGCCAGGCCCCACAGCGGTTTTCAAGACCGCCGCCTTCAACCGCTCGGCCAACCCTCCAAGGTATGGCCGCACCCTTACTATGCCCCAGGCCCTAGGGCCTTGTCAAGCAAAGGGGCAGGAAGGCCAGGACCCGGGAAGACCCCTCTCACCGCCCAAAGACCAAAGCCGAGGCTCGAGCCCACCGCAGGGCCAGGGGTAGGCCTAGGGCCAGGAGGAAATAAAGGGCAAAAGCGGGCTTAACCCCCAAGGGCTCGGGGAAATAGGGGTATTTCTCCAGGAGGCGCATGACTATGGGGTGGACCAGGTAGATCTAGAGGGGGTACCGGCCCAGGAAGGCCAAGGGGGGTCCAACCCGGGTCCCGGCCAAACGGTAGGCCAGGGCCAGGAGGAGGAAGGCCATCCCCGTGGTGTAGGCCCAGTGGCCCAGCTGGTAGTAAAAGGTGTTCACGGGGATGCGCTGGAGGGCATCCAGGGCCAGGGGCCAGGCCCGGAGGAGGTAAGGTAGGCGGTGGACCCGGGTGGCCAGGTAAAGCCCCGGGGCCAGGACCGGGGTGTACCAGAGGATAAAGCTTGCGGGGTAGGGGAGGCGGTAGTGGTAGCGGTTAATCCAGTAGACCAGAAGGGTAACCCCGACCCCCAGAAGGAGAAACCAGAGGCCATGGGGCTGGCGCCGGACCAGGGGGATGAGGAGGGGGAGGAGGAGGGTGAGTTGCAGGGCCACGGCCAGGAAGTAGAGGTGGAAATAGGTCTTGCCCCAAAGGAGCTGCTGGAGGAGGCGCTCCGGTTGGAAGATGCCGTAATCCCAGTAGCGGAAGGCCAGGTAAACCCCGCTCCAAAGGAGATAGGGCCAAAGAAGGCGGAGGAGGCGGTTGGATACATACCGGTCCAGGCGGTACGCCCTAAGGAGGGAGGCCCCCAGGACCAGGGTGGTCGTGAAGAGGAAGGCGGGGACGGCAAAGTGGAAGGTGCGGTTGGCCGCGGCCAGGAGAAGCCATTCCGGACTCCCCGGGGCGGGTTCCCGGAGAAACCGCCCCGAGATGTGGTGGAGGAGGACCTCCAGGATGGCAAGCCCCCGGAAGACCTCCACCCAGGGCCAGCGTTCCACGCCCCCATTCTAGGCCCCTAAAAGGGCCCCTAGCTCCTCCCGCAGGGCCCGGCGCCGGGGGTAGCGCCTCAGGACCTCCTCGGCCCAGGCCCGGACCCGCCTGGGGTTCAAGGGAAGGGCCTCCTTAAGGAGCTGGGCGGCCCGCCGGTACCCGGCCCGATGCCCCGCCTCCACCCCTTCCTGGGCCGCCTCCAGATAAAGCCTCAAGGCCTCCTCGGGAAGCCTTTCCTTAAGGAGACGGGCCAGGTCCGGGCGAAGCGGAGGGGGGAGGTCTTTAAGGAGGCGGTCCAAGGCCTTCCAGTCTTCCTCCAAGAGGAAAATCCGGGCGAGAAGCAGGGGGTCCCGTACCCGCCTTAGGAGTCCGGCCCGCACCTCATGGAAGCCCCGGCCCAGCTTGGCCTTGAGGGCCAGGTAGTCCTCCAGGTTGGGGCGGAGGGCGAACCGGGCCTCGTGGTCCTCAGGCCACCCCCGGTGCTGGGCCAATAGGTCCAGGAGGGGAAGCAGCCTCGGGTCCCGGCCGAACCAGGCCCGGGCCTCCTCGGCGTAGGCTAGGGCCTCCCCTAGACGCCCCTTTTGGAGGAGGGCCTGGACCAGGCGGAGGTAGTCCTCCACCTCCTCGAGATGCCCCTTTAGGAGGGCCAAGGCCTCCTCCTCCCGGCCCAGGTCCAAAAGAAGCTGGGCTTTTAGGGCCCTTTCCCCCGGGTCCTCCTCCTTGAGGGCCCTTAAGGCCTCCTCCGGTTGCTGCAAGGCTTCCTTGAGGAAAGCCTCCCTTAAGGGCCAAAGGGGGGCCTGGCGGTAAAAGCGGAGGAGGGGTAAAGGGCCAAGCCCCAAGGCGCGGTACCGCTCCAGGGCCCCTTCCAAAAGGGGGGTGGGGTCAAAGGGGGCCTCGAGGAGGGTCTCTAAAAAGAGGAGGACCTCCTCCTCCCCCATCCGGTCCGGGGCCAGGGCCAGGGCGTAGGCCTCCTCCCGGCCCTGGCCCAGGCGGAAGAGCCGCTTGAGTTCCCCTAGCTCCGCCTTCAGGGTCTTTTCCGAGAAGAGGAGCCGGCCCAAGGCCAAAGCGAGGCCCGGGAGGGCGAGGGCCCGCTTAAGCAGGGCCTTGGCCTCCTCGGGGGAAAGGTCCTCCAGGAGGGCCTCGAGGTCGGGTAGGCCCGGCCGGTCCAGGTAGGCGTAGAGGAGGGCGGCCATGTGCTTGCAAGGAAAACCAGGGTAGGGGCAGGTGCAGCTTCCCCCCATGGGGGAGACCTCCACCCGGTAGGGCTCCGGGGCGGTGCCCTGGACCTCCCCGAGTAGCCTCTCCCCCACCCGGTAGACCCTAAGGACCCGCCCGGCGCGGGCGTAGGCCAGGCCCCGCCTCAAGGCCTCCTGGGGAAAAAAGGGGGCGAAGTCCTCCTCCCTTTGAGGAGGGAAGGGGCGCATCTAGTCCCAGTCTAGAGGCTCTGGGTTGAGCTCCAAGCGGAGGAGGTCGGAGCGGGCGTAAAGCCGGGGCCCCTCAGGGGCCAGGAGGTAGGCCTCCCCCACCCGGGGGTAGCGTACCCCCCCAGCCTCCCCCCAGTCCCGGTAAAGGGTCAGGGTCTCGGCCCCCAGGGCCGGGGAGAAATACCCTTCCCCTAGGGGCTCCCCTTCCTGGGAGAGGTAAATCCGACCCCTATAGGCCTGGGCCTCCAGGACCCCCTGGGGGAGGCAGAGGTGCTCTTTCCGCTCCACCTCGTAGGCCAGGGCCCTGACCCCGCCGGGGAGTTCCACCTCTCCCCCCCTTTCCACCCGGGTGAAGGGAGCAAATAGACCCGGCAGGCCCGTCTGCCAGGCGTAGAGGGCCTCGAGGAAAAGGGCATCCGGCAGGGGCCGCCTCACCCCCCCGGCCAGGAGGTACTGGGCCCTAAGGGTATAGACCACCTGAACCCGGGCCTCCTTTGGGGCATCGGGGGAAGGGGCGATCTCCAGGCGCAGGGCGCAGGCCTTGAGGTCCTGGTAGGTCCAGGCGTAGAGGACCTCTTCCACCCCGCCCTTCTCGTCAAAGTAGGTGATGCGGCTTTCCGTGTAGAGCCTCTCCAGCTGGGCTACCCCCGGGCCATACCTCTCCAGAAGACGGGCCCGGAAAGCCGCCTCCTCCAGGGCCTGGGCCAGGGCCAGACCCCAAAGGACCAGAGGAACCCCTAAGCGGGCCAGCATAGGACCAGTTTAGCCTCCCAGGGCCCCGCCCACTAGAGGGCCCATCCTCGGTTAAAATAAAGGCGTATCCAGATGGCCTATACGGTGAACCTGCGAGAGGCTGACCTGGTCCGTCCCTTGCCCAAGGGGTATGTCCAGTGCCGGGCCTGCGCCCATTACTGCGCCGTCCCCCCTGGGGGCCAGGGCCGGTGTGGAGTCCGGCGGAACCGGGAGGGTCGGCTTTACCTGGCGGTCTACGGGAAGGCCATAGCCCTCCACCTAGACCCCGTGGAGAAAAAGCCCCTCTACCACTTCCACCCTGGGGAGGGCATCCTCTCCTTGGGGACCGTGGGGTGCAACCTCTTCTGCCGGTTCTGCCAGAACTGGCGGATCTCCCAGTACCGGGACTTTCCCCAGGAGGCCCCAGGGGAGGAGATGCCCCCTGAGGCCGTGGTGGGCCTGGCCCATCGGCTTGGGGTGCGGCTTCTGGCCTTTACCTACAACGAGCCCGCGGTCTTCATCGAATACGCCCGCGACACCGCCCGGCTGGCCCAGGCCCAGGGGATGAAAAGCGTTTTCGTGACCAGCGGGTTTGAGACCTGGGAGGCCTGGGATTACATCCTCCCCTACCTGGACGCGGCCAACGTGGACCTCAAGGGGTTTAGGGAAAAGTTCTACCGCGAGATCTGCGGGGCCCGGCTTGGGCCCGTCCTGGAAAGCCTGGAGTACCTCCACGCCCGAGGCGTCTGGCTCGAGGTCACCACCCTCCTCCTGGAAGGGCATAACACCGATCCCCTAGAGCTTCGGGAGATGGCCCGCTTCCTCAGGGGTCTAAGCCCCGACCTCCCCTGGCACCTCACCGCGGCCCATCCGGATTACCGGATGCTCGACCTCATCCCCACCCGTAAGGCCACCCTCCTCAGGGCCTACGAGATCGCCAAGGAGGAGGGCCTCCGGTATGTCTACCTGGGGAATATCCTGGACGAGGCCCACGCCTCCACCTACTGCCCGGCATGCGGCACCCTCCTCATCCGGAGGCAGGGGTACCGGGTGGAGGCCCTTTGGACCACCCCTGGGGTCTGCCCGGGCTGCGGGAGGAGGATCCCCGGGGTCTGGGAGGGGGGATGAGGGTCCGGCCCCCCCAGGTGGCCGGGGTCTTTTACCCCAAGGACCCCCGGGGGCTTAAGGCCACCTTGGAGGACCTCCTGGGCCAGGCCCCTGGGGAAGCCCTCCCCGGGGTGCGGGGTCTGGTGGCCCCCCACGCGGGGTACCGGTACGCAGGCCGGGTGGCGGCCCGGGCCTTCCGGGCCCTTCGGGGCCCGTTCAACCGGGTCTTCCTCCTGGGGCCGGCCCATTTTTACCCCTTCCAGGGGGTCTCCCTAGGCCCCTACGAGGCTCTGGCTACGCCCCTAGGCCTGCTGCCGGTGGACCTGGAGGGGCGGGCCCGGCTCCTGGCCCGGGGATTTCCCTTTTTAGACCTGGAGACCCCCCACCGGGAGGAGCATAGCCTCGAGGTCCTCCTCCCCTTCCTCCAAGCCACCTTAGGGGAGGTCCCCGTCCTGCCCCTCCTCTTTGGGGAGGTGGACCCTTTGGAGGTAGCCCTGGCCCTGGCCGAGGAAGTGGGGCCAGGGGACCTGGTCCTGGTCTCCACCGACCTCTCCCACTACCACCCCGAGCCCCTGGCCCGAAGCCTGGATGGGAAGACCCTAAAGCGGGCCCTAGCCCTGGACCCAAGCCTAGGGGAGGCCTGCGGCCTCCTCCCCTGGCGAAGCCTCACCCTTCTGGCCCGGGGCTTAGGGTGGCGGCCTAGGCTTCTGGCCTACGCCACCAGCGCCGAGGCCGGGGGTGGACGGGACCGGGTGGTGGGGTACGCGGCCTTGGCCTACCTAGAAGCGGAGGAGGGGCCTAAACCAGGGCACGGTGAGGAGGAGAAAGGCCAGGGAAAGGAAGAGGAGCCAGCGGGTCTCACCCCCTTTGCGGAACCGGGCCAGGGCCATATGGGCCAGGCCCAGGGCCAGGAGTGCCGTCACCCAGTGCTCAGCTAGGAAAAACCGGACCTCTGGCGCGGCCATGAAGGCCTGGATTTGGTCTAAAGCGTTTAGGGAACCTAGGACCAGGGGGCTCACAAAGGCCAGGGCTAGCCCCAAAACCACCTGGAGGGCTAAGGTGTGGGCGTAAGCCGCTAAGGCCCGGACTGAGGGGGAAAAAAGCGCCCAAAAGGCTAAAGCCAGAACCAACCAGCGGAGCCAGTTGTGCAGAAGGAGAAGGGCCTCGTGCATCAAGCAAAGCCTAGCTGTCCCAGCCTATACGGATTGGAACCCACCTCACCCTAGGAGGTCCAAAGCCTCCCTTAGATCCCGGACCACCCGGTGGGCCCCAGGGTGGAGGGGGCGGTGGCCCCGGTCTACCTGGACCGCCCAGACCCCCGCCGCCAGGGCCCCCGCGATGTCCCGTTCGGGGTTATCCCCCAGCATGGCCGCCTCCTCCGGGGTCAGGCCAAAAGCCCCTAGGGCCAGGCGAAAGAGGCGGGGGTCGGGTTTGCCCCAGCCCACCTCCCCAGAGATCAGGATGAGGTCAAAGGCCTCCCCAAGCCCAGCCCCCACGAGCTTTTCCCGCTGGAGGTCGGGGACGCCGTTGGTGAGGAGGGCGATATAGACCCCCCTTTGGCGGAGGGCCTGGAGGAAGTCCGAGGTCTCAGGAAAAAGGGGGTATTGCCGCCTTCTCTCAAAAAAGGCCTGGGCGAGCCTCGAGGCCTCCCCCACCTCCCCCCCCAGGGCCAAAAGGGCCCGGCGGAAGACCTCCACCCTAAACCACCCCGCCCAGGCCCTCAGGGCCTCCAGCCCTGGGGTGGTGTACCGGGCCCAGAGGGCCTCCAGGGCGGAGTGGCCGATGCGCTGGGCCCAAGGGTAAAAGGGGGCCTCCCGGAAGAGGGCCTGGGCCTCCTCCTGAACCTTTGGCCCAAGCCCCTCAAGCCCCAGGCCCCGGCCAAGCTCCTCCAGGAGGGCCCGGCTCACCTCGAGGTCTTTTAACAAGGTATCGTCCAGGTCCAAAAGCCAGAGCCTCACTCCAGCCATACCGGGTTCCCCCCAGGGTCTTTAAGGAAGAGCCTGCCCTCCCCTTCCTCGAAGGGGAGGCCGTACTTCTTCAGGCGAAGCCGGGCCTCCTCTAGGCTGCCCACAACCAGGTAGAGCCCGTCCTCCGTCACCCTTAAGGGGTACTCCCCGAGCCCTTCCGCGGAGCGGGCGGGCCCCCGCTCCCACCCCCCGGGCCCAGGCCTCAGGAGGAGAAGGGGGCCTTCCTTGGGGACCAAAAGGGCCTCCCGCTCAGGAATCCACTCCTCCAGGGTCAGGCCCAGGGCCTGGTAGAAGCTCACCCCCTCCCCCAGGTCCGGTAGCCTCAGAATCCAGGTCTCCCTCATATCCCCCTTAGAAAAGCCCGCAAGACCCCCTCGTCCGGGATAGGGGTGAGGAGGGCCAGGTCCTGGGAGGAGATTTCCCCATGGGGCCTGAGGAGGCCGAGCCAGTAGGGGTCCACCCCTAGGGGCCGGCCCCGGCCCAGGTAGCGGAGGTTCCAGGCCAGAAGGAGTTCCGCCAGGGTCCCCACCCCCCCGGGCAGGGCCAGGTAAGCCGCCCCTAGGTCCAAAAGCCGCCCCACCCGCTCGGGGAGGCTGGATGCAGGAAGCTCTAGGTCCACATAGGGGTTTGGCCCTTTTCGCTCGGGAAAAAGCCCGGGGGCTGTTACCCCCACCACCAACCCCCCCCGGCTCTTCACCCCTTTGGCCAGGGCCTCCATCCCCCCCTGGTACCCGCCGCAGGCCAGGCCAAATCCCTCCTCGGCCAGGACCTGACCGTAGCGGAAGGCCTTTTCATAGAGGGCCTCCCCGGGATGGGCCCGGGAAGAGACGAAGACCGAGACCAGCCTCACCGGCAACGGACCACGAGGACCGGGACCTTAACCCGGTGGAGGACGCCCTCCGTCACCGAGCCCAGGAGGAGCTTGTCCAGGCCCGTTCGGCCATGGGTGCCCATGACCAGGAGGTCAAACCCCCCCGCGGCCTCCACGATGGTGGGAACGGGGAGGCCCTCCTTAACCTCCCCTGTAGCCTCCACCCCTTTGGCCCGGGCCAGGTCTAAGGCCTTGGCGATGGCCTCCTCCCCGGCCTTCTTAAGGTCCTCCAGGAGCTCCAGGCCGTAGGGGACGCTTTCTGGGGCGATCCAGATGGCCTGGGCTGGGTTTTCCAGAACGTAGAGGAAATGGACCTTAGCCCCCAGGGCCTGGGCCAGGGCCAGGCCGTGCTCTATGGCTTGAAGGCTACAAGGGCTCCCGTCCGTGGGCATAAGGATGGTCTTGTACATGCCTCACCCCCTTGGCCTCATCATACAAGGCCCCTAGGCTAGACTGGCCCTATGTGGATCTACGGCCGGAATCCGGTCCTCGAGGCCATCCGCACGGGCCAGGCCAGGCGGGTCCTGGTGGCCCGGGGGGTGGAGGCCTGGCTCCTCCGGGAGCTGGACCGCCTGGGGGTGGGGTATGAGCTCGTTCCCCGGATTGAGCTGGACACCCTCCTCAAGACCACCCACCACCAGGGGGTGGCAGCCCTGGTGGAGGAGCCCCCTTTGGCCAGCCTAGAAGAGGTCCTCCGCCTAGCCGAGGCCCGGCAAGAGCCCCCCCTCCTGGTCCTCCTGGACGGGGTCACCGACCCCCGGAACTACGGGGCCATCCTAAGGACGGCCCTGGCCCTGGGGGCCCACGGGGTGGTCTCGGAGAAGAGGCGCTCCGCCCCCCTCTCCCCCCTGGCCTTAAAGGCCAGCGCCGGGGCGGCCCTAAAACTCCCCATCGTCCAGGTCCCGAACCTCCCCCGGACCCTGGAGGCCTTAAAGGCGCGGGGGGTCTGGGTCTACGGCCTGGACCCCCGGGGGCAGAAGACCCTGGAGGAGCTGGACCATAGGAGACCCCTGGCCCTGGTCCTGGGCTCGGAGGGGGAAGGGATGCGCCGCCTGGTGCGGGAAGGGTGCGATGAGGTTTTCCGCATCCCCATCCGGCCCGAGGCCGAGTCCTTAAATGTGGCCGTGGCCCTGGGGATTGCCCTCTACCGGGTGGTCCAGGGCCGGGTAGGATAGGGGCATGGACTGGCTCCGGCTCCTAAGCCGCCTGGTCCAGGCGGAAAGCCTCCCCGGGCGGGAGGAGGAGGTGGCGGGGCTCCTTTTGGAGGCCTTGAAGGCCCTGGGCCTCGAGGCCTGGCTGGACGAGGCCGGGAACGTGGAGGCCCTCCTAGGGGACAAGGAGCCGGAGGTGGTCCTCACGGGGCATATGGACGTGGTCCCCGTGGGGGAAAAAACCAGGTGGCCCTACCCCCAGGGCCAGGTGGCCCAAGGGGCCCTCTGGGGCCGGGGGAGCGTGGACATGAAAGGGGCCTTGGTGGCCATGCTTCTGGCCCTCCAGGACCTGGCCCGGGAAGGCCCAAGGGCAAGGGTACGGTTCCTGGCCGTGGTCCAGGAGGAGGTGGGAGGCCTGGGAAGCCGGTACGCTGCAGAGAGGCTTGCCCCCAAGACCTTCATCCTGGGGGAACCCTCGGGGCTAAGGCTTATGCGGGGGCATCGGGGCCGGGCCGAGGTCTTTGTGGACCTAGAAGGCCAGGAGGCCCACGCCGCCCTGGCCCATCCTGAGGAGAACGCCCTGTACGACCTCGGGGCTTACCTAGTGGCCCTAAAGGACCTCCCCCTTCCCCCGGGGGTCCGCCTCACCCCCACCCGGGTGGAGGCCTACCCGGGGGCGCGGAACCAAACCCCGGGGGTGGTGCGCCTCTGCCTGGACCTCAGGTTTGACCCCGGGGTGGACCTAGACCCCCTCCTTTCCGCCCTTAAGACCCTGGGCCCGGGGAGCGTGTATATCCCCGAGGAGGTCCGGGCCTCGGGCGGCGTGGAGATGACCATCCCTGCCCTTTGGCCCCCCTATCTCCTCGCGGAGGACCACCCCTTTTTAAGGGCCGGGCTTTCCGCCCTGGGGCAGGATAGGGCTGGGGTCTGGCCCTTCACCACCGACGCCCCCTACCTGGGGACCCGGGCCCCGGTCCTGGGGTATGGCCCTGGGGATATGGCCCTGGCCCACACCGCGAGGGAGCACCTGCCCCTGGCGGCCATCCCCCAGGCGGCCCAGGGGTACAAGGCCCTGGTGGAGGCCCTATGGCGGGCTTAGGAGGTCAAGGCATGGAGGAAAAGACCCGCCTGATTGGAGGCCGAACCTACCGCCTCCTCCTCACCGCCCCGAGGCCCATTGCCGAGGGGCTTAGGGCCAGGCTTATGGCCGAGGGCATCCCCGTCCACCTGGAAACCCCCTTCCAAGGCCTCCCCGAGGCCGCCTTGGGCACCTATATGGGGGAGGTGGCCCTATGGGTCCCAGAGGAGGCCTATGGGGTGGCTGAAGCCCTTTTAGGGGGTGAGGCGTGATCGTGGTGGGCCTGGACCTGGGCGGGACCAAGATCGCCGCCGGGGCCTTTGACGGGACCAAGCTCCTCTCCAAGGTAGTCCTCCCCACCCCCAAAGAAGGGGGGGAGAAGGTGGTGGAGGCCCTGGCCGAGGCTGCAAGGCTAGCCCAGGCCGAGGCCCAGGTCCAGGCCCAGGCCATCGGGCTTGGGAGCCCAGGGCCTTTGGACTTCCAAAGGGGGCTCATCCTCTTTACCCCCAATATTCCAAACCTGGTGAACTTCCCCATCCGGGCCCTCCTCGAGGCCAAGACCGGCCTCCCCGTCCACCTGGAAAACGACGCCAACGCTGCTGCCCTGGCGGAGCACCACCTGGGGGCGGCCAAAGGGGAAAGGAGTAGCCTCTACCTCACGATCTCCACCGGGATTGGGGGCGGGGTAGTCCTGGGGGGGAGGGTGCTTAGGGGGGAGAAGGGGCAAGGGGGGGAGCTTGGGCATATCACCCTCCTCCCCGGGGGGCCCCTTTGCGGCTGCGGCCTGGAGGGGTGCCTCGAGGCCCTGGCCGGG